>FWWM01005616.1_pt1 | contig 27299 bp, 20 predicted proteins | sample 2228351 | NCBI WGS metagenome assembly FWWM01 (sample SAMEA103939774, study PRJEB20133) | metagenome | reverse complement strand
CGGCCACACAATCGGGGAAGTGCATGTGAAGGGACCCAAACTCTTTTCCCACTACCTCAACAAGCCTGCAGCCACCGCCCAAGCCTTCGCCCATGAGGGGTACTTTGCCACCGGCGACCTCGGCTACCTGGACGCCCACGGCTACCACAACCGACACGGCGACCGCCACCTTCACGCCTCGCCCGCCCACCCCGACCAACACGGAGACGCCTACTGTCGCAGCGACCGCTACCGACACTGCCTCGCCGACGGCCACGCCCTCACAAACATCTAGCCCCACCGCCACCTGGTCGCCTACAACTCCGGCAACCGATACCGCTACTGCCACGCTATCACCGACAGCCAGTGCCACGGTCACCGCGACGGCTACGAGCACGAGCACACCTTCACCCACGGCCAGCGTGACCGCAACCGCCACCGTGACCGATACGTCGCAACTGCAGAGCCCCGCGGGCGGAGTGCCGGCCGTCAGCACGCCCGCCTCGCAGGCTGGGCAGGAGCGCCCAGCCGGCCTGGAGCGCATCTCTCAACTCCTGCGTGAGTGGCTGATGGCGATTCGTCGCCGGCTCCTCCCGTTGCGCTGATGGCCGGCCAGTCGCTGAGCTGAAAACAAACAACCCCCTCGAAGCGCGTCGTCGAGGGGGTTGTTCGATTGACTGGATATGGTGCCCGGCTAGGTCGTCCTCAGTCGCAGAAAACGCCGCCTCCCTACCTGGATCACCACGCCGTCGCGCGGCTCAACCATCATCTCGATGCTCTCCACCCTCTCGCCGCCCAGGCGCACGCCGCCCTGCTGGATCAGCCGGCGGGCATCGCTCTTGCTGCGGGCCAGGCCGGCCGTGTGCAGCAGTTCCACCATGTTCATCGGCTCGGTCAGGGTGAACTCCGGCATCTCCGGCGGCAGCTCGCGCTCGCGGAACACCCGCACGAAGTGCTCCTCCGCTGCCCGGGCAGCCTCATCGCCGTGGAAGATGCTGACGATCTCCCGGGCCAGTTCCATCTTCACGTCCCGGGGGTGCCGGCTGCCGTCGGCCAGGCTGGCCTCGATCTCGGCGATGTGGGCCGGCGTGTAGCGCGTCACCAGCTTGAAGTAGGTGATCATCACGTGGTCCGGGATGCTCATCACCTTGCCGTACATGTCCTCAGGGGGAGCCATGATAGGGATGTGGTTCCCCAGGCTCTTGGACATCTTCACCATGCCGTCGGTGCCCGGCAGGATGCCCATGATGATGGCCACCTGGGGCTTTTGGCCGAAAGCCTCTTGCAGCTTGCGGCCCGCCACCAGGATGTTGAACAGCTGGTCGGTCCCGCCCACCTGGACGTCCGTCTCCATGGCCACGGCGTCGTAGCCTTGCATCAGGGCGTAGAAGGTCTCGTGGAGGAAGATGGGATCACCGCGCTCCAGGCGCTGGGCGAAGTTCTCCCGGGCCAGGAACTGCTGCACGGTGAACACCGATCCCAGGCGGATAAGGTCGGCCAGCTTTAGTTCAGCCAACCACTCGCCGTTGTGCCGGATCTTGGTGCGGGCCGGGTCCAGGATCTTAAAGGCCTGCTCGGCGTAGGTGCGGGCGTTCTCCTCCACCTCTTCGGGCATCATCACCGGGCGAGTTTTGTCCTTGTCGCTGGGATCACCGATGAGGCTGGTGTAGCTGCCGATGAGGAAGGTCACCTCGTGGCCCAGGTCCTGGAACTGGCGCAGCTTGCGCATGGTGATGGTGTGGCCCAGGTGCAAGTCAGACGTGCGCGGGTCGTAGCCGCAGTAGACGCGCAGCGGACGGCCTTCCATCAGCCGCTCCCTCAGCTCGGCGGCCATGTCTTGCTTGATGTGCTCGTCACCGTACTCGGTCCCTTGCATCAACAGCTCAACCTGTTCATTAATGCTGAAGGTTGACATAGATCACTCCTTCATCTCCTCCCGGTTTCCCCGGGTGTTGGTCAAGGTGCAACACCCCTCTGGGAAGTCAGTATTGCCCCAAGGGCTGGTTGAGACCCAATCAAAACCATCCCATAGAGCCTAGTTCGGGAGGTGCATTGCATCTCAAACGAAAAAGCGTGGACTGCGCGCCCACGCTGCCAGATGTCGGTATGCAGTTGAAGGCCGCCGACTCATCAGCCGCCAGGCGCGCAGCGACGTCCGGGGGTGGGGCGGTATCCGCCCCCGGAATAGATGTACGCTCGCACCCGGGGAATGAGTGTATCAGCCATGGCAAACAAATGATACCATAAGTTGCCCGATCCTGTCAAACCGCATTGCCTCGCCTACGGTAGATTCAGCTTCAAATGGTTCGCTTCTCAAGCAGGGTTCTTTACGGCGTAGACGATGACGCTTGGAAGTGCGACTATCTTGCACAGCGGTCCCTTGGCGGGGCGTGCAGACGGTAGCATCATGGCGGGTTCCACGAACGGGGCCGTGATCGTTCTTTGACAGCATCACGTTATAACACTATAATTCTAAGCAAGTTGATGATCACCTAGTCAGCCGACACTTTATCCAGCAGTCCTTTTTCGCTACAAAGTGGCGTCCTCGCCACGTCTAACCCGGCCCGAAACGGGGCGTGGATGCGCCTCTGGAGTTTTTAACCTTGCCTTGGAAGAAAGTGTCAGGTAGCTAGGATGATCACCAAAGTCGTTGATGGGGAAGAGTACGCCGGGTACAGGTCTCAGAGAGTCGGCCGTTGGTGCGACGCCGATGCCCAGGGCCCGGCCGAAGCCACCCCTGAGACGCAGGCCGAACGGTTGTGGGCTCTTGCCCACGGCCCAGTAAGCTGAGCCGGCTGGCCGCCGTTATCCGGCTGCAGGCGCCAAGCTGTTGGTGCCTGGCTGAGTGGGAGGCGTCTCGTCTCCAAACAGGGTGGTACCACGGGCTTAGCAGCTCGTCCCTGTCTGCTGCTTGCAGGCTTGCGGACGAGCTGTTTTGGTTCAGGCGATTGACAGGCCGTCCATCATGGGCTACAATTGGGCGGCCCTCAGGAGGAGAAGCGGGATGATGACCAGTGCGCAAATCCGGGAAGGTTTCCTGAAGTACTTCGAGCGCCACGGACACACCATCGTGCCCAGCTCGTCGCTGGTGCCGGATGATCCGACGCTCCTGTTCACCAACGCCGGCATGGTCCAGTTCAAGGACGCGTTCCTGGGGCTGGAGAAGCGCGCCTACACCCGGGCTACTACCGCCCAGAAGTGCATGCGCGTCTCCGGCAAACACAACGACCTGGAGAACGTCGGCCCGTCACCACGTCACCACACCTTCTTCGAGATGCTCGGCAACTTCTCCTTCGGGGGCGATTACTTCAAGGCCGAGGCCATCCGCTTCGCCCAAGAGTTCGTGACCGAGGAGTTGGGCATCCCGCCGGAGCGGCTGCGCTACACCGTCCACGTGGACGACGAGGAGGCCTTCGGCTGCTGGCTGGAGATGCCCGGCGTGGGCCCCGAGCAGGTCTACCGCATGGGCGACAAGACCAACTTCTGGATGATGGGCGACACCGGCCCCTGCGGCCCCACCTCGGAGCTCCACTACGACTGGGGGCCGGAGGCCTGCACCTGTGGCGACCCCGAGTGCAGCGTCCTCCTCGACAACGGCTGCGACCGCTGGCTGGAGATCTGGAACCTGGTGTTCATGCAGTTCGATCAGGCAGCGGATGGGGCCCGGACCCCGCTGCCCAAACCCGGGGTGGATACGGGCATGGGCCTGGAACGCATCGTGTCGGTGATGCAGGAGGTGCGCAGCAACTACGAGACCGACCTCTTCGCCCCCATCCTGGACCGGGTGCAGCAACTCCTGGGGCACACCGATGCCCAGCGATCAGAGGGGCTGGTGGCCTACCGGGTGATCGCCGATCACAGCCGGGCTATGACCTTCCTCATCGCCGACGGGGTGCTACCCGGCAACGAAGGCCGCCGCTACGTCCTGCGCATGATCATGCGGCGCGCCATGCGCTTTGGCAAGAAGCTGGGCTTCGGCGGCCCGTTCCTGGGCCAGGTGGCCGAGACCGTGATTGACCTCATGGGTGGTCACTACCCCGAGCTGGTGGAGCGGCGCGACTTCATCCTGGAGGCCGTCGCCCAGGAGGAGGCACGCTTCCAGCGCACCCTGGAGACGGGGCTGACCATGCTCGACCGGGTGATCGAGGAGGTGGAGGCGGCCGGCCAGGTGGTCATCCCCGGCCGGGAGGCCTTTCGTCTTTACGACACCTACGGCTTCCCCTTCGATCTGACAAAGGACATCGCCGAGGAGCACGGCCTGACGGTGGACCGGGCCGGTTTCGACCAGGCCATGGCGGAGCAGAAGGCCCGGGCCCGGGCTGCCCAGAAGTTCGGCGTGGCTGACGCCGAGGCCTTCTACCGGCAACTCGAACTACCCAGGACGGCATTCCTGGGCTACGACCGGCTGACCAGCGAGGCCCGCGTTTTGGCCCTGGTGCGCCACCGTGAGCTTGTGGAGGTGGCGCAAGAGGGGGACGAGGTCGAGATCGTGCTGGACCAGTCGCCGTTCTACGCTGAGGCCGGTGGCCAGGTGGGTGATACGGGCACCATCCGCGCCAGGTCGGGCCGGGTAACTGTGACCGCGACCGAGGCTCCCATCCCCGGGCTCATTGTGCACCATGGCCGGGTGGAGGAGGGTCTCATCCAGGTGGGGCAGACCGTGGAGGCAGCCGTGGACCAAGACCGCCGGTGGGATATCATGCGCAACCACACGGCCACACACCTGTTGCACCGCGCCCTCCACGTGGTGCTGGGCGAGCACGCCCTGCAGCAGGGCTCGCTGGTGGCGCCGGACCGCTTGCGCTTTGACTTCACCCACCTGTCGGCCGTCACCCGTAGTGAACTGACCCGCATCGAGGAGTTCGTCAACGAGGCCATTCGCGCCGACTACACCGTCACGTGGCGGAATCTGCCCTTCGATGACGCGCGGCGGGCAGGGGCGATAGCCTTGTTCGGCGAGAGGTACGGCGACGTGGTGCGCATGGTGACCATTGGGGAGGGGGAGGTTCCCGAGCGCGGGTACTTCTCCCGTGAGCTGTGCGGTGGGACCCATGTCTTGCGCACCGGGCAGATTGGGTTCCTGGCCATCTTGAGCGAGAACAGCATTGCGGCCGGCGTGCGCCGCATCGAGGCCGTCACCGGCCGTGGTGCCGAGGAGTGGGCACGTGGGTTGGCGGCTCAACTGGAGCAGACGGCCTGGCTAGTGGGTGCACCTGCGGATGAGCTGGCCGAGCGGGCGGCTAGGCTCATGGAGCAGCTAGAGGCGCAGCGCAAGGAGATCGCCCGGCTGCGCCGCGAGTTGGCCAGGCATCAGGTGGATGCCTTGCTGGGCCAGGTGCACCAGGTGGCCGGTGTGCCGGTCGTGGCCGGACAGGTGGATGCGGCCGACGTGGATGGCCTGCGCGAGATGACCGACTGGATTCGCCAGCGGCTGGGCTCGGCGGTGGTCGTCCTGGGGACGATCATCGAGGGGCGGCCTCAACTGGTGGCTGCGGTGACGCCGGACCTGGTGGAGCGCGGCTACCACGCCGGCCGGCTGGTGAACGAGGTTGCCCAACTTCTCGGCGGCCGGGGGGGTGGTCGGCCCAACATGGCCCAGGCCGGCGGCGGCGAGGCCGGGCGGTTGCCCGATGCCCTGGCTCGTGTCGCGGAACTGGTGCGCCATAGGCGATGAGCGACGCTGAGGCGATGCGTGACGGGATCGTCGAGGTGCGCCTGGAGCCGGGTGACGGCCTGGCCGTCATCCAAACCCGGCTGACGGAAGCAGGCGGTGACCGGGTGCTCGTGGTGGCGCCCAGGGGCTGCCAGGCGCTGCGTCGGCTGTACAACCTCAAGCTCCTGGCCCGGCAGGCCCAGCGTGTGGAGAAGGACCTGGCGGTGCTCACGCCGGACCCTGTGATTCGCGCCCTGGCCGGCGAGGCGGGTCTCTCGGCCTTCCACGGGCGAGCGCTGGCGATGCGGCTGCCATGGCGGAAGCCGGGCCAGGTCCGGCGCCGCATCGAGAAGCTGGCGCAGGCGGTTCCCAGGCCGCCGGCGCCGCACCCTCGCCGTCCGCGACGCCGGCATCCCTGGGTGGCCCTGCTGATGGTGCTGCTCCTGCTGGGGCTGGCGGGGGTGCTGGCCGTCCTGGCTGCGCCCAGCGCTACCATCGTCCTCACCCCGGCCACCCGGCTGGTCAGCCACACCTTCCAAGTGGTCGTTGACCCTGAGGCTGAGGAAGCCGATGTGGACGATAGGGTGGTGCCGGCGCGCCGCCTGACGGTCACCTTCGTGGGCACGGCGGAGTCCGGCGTCACCCACCAGAAGGACGTGCCGGACGCCTACGCCACCGGCTTCATCACCATGATCAACAAGCGGCCCGAGCCCACCACAATTTCTCAGGGTGCCATCGTCAGCACGGGGACCGGGGTCGCCATCCGCTTCCAGACCGAGGAGGAGGTGACGCTGCCGCCGCTGGGGAGCGCCCGTGTGCCCATTCGGGCCCTGGAGCCGGGTCCCAGCGGCAACGTGCGCGCCCTGGCCATCAATTCCATCGAGCCGCGCTATGCCCTCATGGTGACCGTGATCAACGATGCCCCCACCAGTGGCGGCACCATGAAGCGGGTGGGGGTGGTGACCTATGAGGACAAGGAGCGGCTGCATCGGACCCTGCTGACCCGGCTGGCGCAAGAAGCAGCGGGGCACCTGGAGGGGAAACTGGACCCGGGCGAGTTCCTGGTGCCCGAGTCCGTCAGCATCGTGGTGCTGGGTGAGACCTTCAGTGATGCTGTGGATACCCTCACGGAGGTGCTCTCGTTGCAGATGCAGGTGCGAGGTTCGGGGCTGGCGGTGGCCATAAACGACGTGGGAGAGGTGGCGGCCGAGGTTCTGGAGAGGCAGGTGCCCCAGGGCTTCGAGCTGATGCCTGAATCGTTGCAGTTCCAGTCTCGGGACAGCTCGTTGGTGCAGGACGAGGGAGGAGAACGGTATCAGGTCGAGGTACGGGTCTGGGGCGAGGCCGTGGCCCGGGTGGACCGGGAGGAGGTCGTGGCCCTGGTGCGCGGGCAGCCGGTGGAGGAGGCCGCCCGGGTGCTGGCGGAGAACATGCCCCTGGACGGCACCCCGGAGGTGACGGTGGAGCCGGGTTGGGTACACGATGTGCCCTGGCTGGGCAGCCGGCTGCCGTGGGTGGGCCTGCGCTATCGGGTGATCACCAGGGAGCCATCTGGCTCGTAGTAGGCGCTTCAGCGCCGTTTAGGATTGATGACATGCGCATCTTGGCTTTGGACGTGGGAGGCCGTCGGATCGGGGTGGCGGTGAGCGACCCTCTGGGGGTTGTGGCGCGCAGCCTGGGCGTTGTGGACTACAAGTCCACCGCTGAGGCCGTGACGGCCGTGGCGGATCTGGTTCGTGAATGGGATGTGTCCACCATCGTGGTGGGGCATCCTCGCTCGATGGACGGCACGGTGGGCCAGCAGGCCCGCGAGGTGGAAGCCTTCGTGGCCGAGCTGGAGCAAGCGGTGGACGTGCCGGTGGTGCTGTGGGATGAGCGCCTGACGACGGTCAGTGCCGCCCGGTTCCTTCATGACCAGGGCCTGGACGCCCGGGCCCAGAAAGGCCGCATTGACGCCGCCGCCGCAGCCGTCATCCTTCAAGACTACCTGGACTCACGCAAGCTGGCTGATGAGGCCCAGGCACTCGGGGAACACGAGTGAGCAAGATGACGGTCTCTTGCACCTGACTGACCACGAGGTGTGCAACCATGAGGCGAATACTGCGGCTCGTACTCCTGCTTCTGGCGGTGGCCATGGTGATAGGGGTGCCGGCCGGCGGCGCCTGGTACTTGCTGCGCGGGCAGCGGCCTGCCGGTGGCCCCACCCAGGTGGCGCTGCCGGACTCGGCAGACCTGCTAGTCCAACTTCTCACCCACTTGCGGCCTGAGGACCTGGAAGCGCCGGCCAGCGACGACCCCACACCCGTCACCTTCGTCATCAACCCTGGCGAGACCGCCGCCGAGATTGCCCAGCGCCTGGAGGAAGAGGGGCTGGTGCGCAACGCCGAGGTCTTTCGGTTGCTGTTGCGGGTGCGCGGCGCCGACACCAAGCTGGAGGCCGGTCAATTTCAGCTGCGACGCAACATGACCATGGACGAGATCATCGTCGCGCTCCAGCACGGCCGGCCGCCTACCGTCCGCGTGACCATCCCTGAGGGCTGGCGCGCCGAAGAGGTGGCCACGCTGCTGGCCGCCCAGGGGCTGGTGGCCCCGGACGAGTTCCTGGCTCTGGTGCGCAGCGGCGAGGGGTTCGACTACGAGTTTTTGCGTGACCGGCCGCCGGATGCAAGCCCGGGGCTGGAAGGCTACCTGTTCCCGGACACCTACGAGATTCCCACGGAGTACAGCTCCCGTCAGATCCTGGACCTGCTGCTGAGCACCTTCGACGCCAAGTTCGACGCCCAGATGCGCCGGAAGGCGTCTGAAGGCGGGATGACGGTGCACGAGGTGGTGACCCTGGCTTCCATCGTGGAGCGTGAGGCTGTCGTGCCCGAGGAGGCGCCCCTCATCGCCAGCGTGTACCTGAACCGCCTGGCCCAGGGGATGAAGCTGGATGCCGATCCCACGGTGCAATTCGCCATGGGCTACGATGCTGAGCAGGGCACGTGGTGGCGGACCCTCCTGGTGGATGACTACACCTATCCTTCGCCGTACAACACGTACCTGGAACCAGGGCTACCGCCGGGAGCCATTTGCAGCCCCGGCCTGAGGTCCATCCGCGCCGTCCTGGAGCCGGCCGAGACCTCGTACCTGTTCTTCGTGGCCAATGGACTGACGAATGACGGCTCTCACGTCTTCGCCAGCACCTACGAGGAGCATCAACGTAACATCGAGAAGTACAGGCGCTGAAGTTCGTAGTCAGGCACGCAACTGAGACAGGAGGAAAGATGCTGCGCCTGATTCTGGGGGTGTTGATCGGAGCAGTGCTGGGCTGGCTGGCCCGGCAGTACATGGAGGAGCAGGAGAGCGGGTGGCCGGCGCCGGCCGAGCCCACCATCTCCATCCGGCCGGACGCCCCGGCTGAGGCCGATGAGCCGGCAGCCGAGCCCGGGGCTACCACCGTGGCCTATTGTGCCCGCTGCCGGACCAAGCGCCCTATGTCCGACCCCGAGCCAACCACGACGAAAACCGGGCGTCGGGCCATGCGTGGCGTCTGCCCGGTCTGCGGCGCCTCCATGTTCCGCTTCGTCAGCCCTGCATAAGCGACCGCGGACCGCCGGCAAGCGACCGCCGACGGTCGCAAACTCCTCCCCTTCAAGGGGGATGTGAATTGTCTTGGCGTCAGCGGCTCTGATGAGGGACCAGGTTGAGTTAATAACGGAGGCCCACCCTCCTCCCAGTCCCTCCCTCACAAGGAGGGGAGGGGAGCGGTGGCTCTTGTCACGTGATGATGCGATGGATGAGCGGGGGCGAGGAGACCGGCTCGTCGCTCCACGAGTAGGCAGCCAGGACCCGCTCCCTGGCAGCCACCAGCTTCTCGCGATCGTCGGCGTGCACGGTGAAGAGGGGCTGGCCGGCCTCCACCCGGTCGCCCGCCTTGGCACCCAGCACCACCCCCACCGCGTAGTTGATGCGGTCCTCCTTGCGAGCACGCCCGGCGCCAAGGTCTACCGTCGTCATAGCCACCTCCAGCGCGTCCACGCCGGCCACCCACCCAGCCCGTGGCGCCGGCACCTCCTCGATGAACCGCGCCGTCGGCAGGCGCTCCGGATGATCCACGTAGGTGGGATCGCCGCCCTGAGCGGCGATCAGGGCGCGCAGCTTGGCGAAAGCCTGGCCAGAGCGGATGGTCTCCTCCAGCATGGCACGCGCTTCATCTTCGCTGGAAGCTCGCCTGGCCAGCATCAGGAGCTGGCTCCCCAGGGTGATGCAGTGGTGCCGCAGATCGGCCGGTCCCCCTCCACGGAGGGTCTCGATGGCCTCACGCAGCTCCACGGCGTTGCCCACGGCCCGGCCCAGGGGCTGGTTCATGTCGGACACCACCGCCGCCACCCGGCGGCCCAACCCCTTGCCGATGTCCACCATAGCCTCGGCCAGGACGATGGCTTCGTCCTCGCTCTTCATGAACGCCCCCCGGCCGACCTTCACGTCCAGGAGGATGACGTGGGCACCGCCGGCGATCTTCTTGCTCATGATGCTGCTGGCGATGAGGGGCAGGCTTTGCACCGTGGCGGTGACGTCGCGTAGGGCGTAGAGCTTGCGGTCGGCTGGGACCAGGTCGGCGGTCTGTCCGGCCACCACCAGCCCCACCTGGCGCACTTGGGTGATGAACTCCTCGACGGTCAGCTCGGCGCGGAAGCCGGGCACCGACTCCAGCTTGTCCAGGGTCCCGCCGCTGAAGCCCAGGGCGCGGCCGGAGATCTTACCGATGGGCAAGCCGGCGGCGGCGACGATGGGGCCCAGCACCAGCGTGGTCTTGTCGCCCACGCCCCCCGTGGAGTGCTTGTCGGCGACCACCGGCGCCACCTGGGATAGGTCGAGGGTTTCGCCCGAGAGAGCCATGGCCAGGGTCAAGTCGCGGGTTTCGCGGGCGTCCATCCCGCGCAGGGTCACGGCCATGAGCCAGGCAGCGGCCTGGTAGTCGGGGATCTGGCCCCGGGTGAAGCCGTTGATGAAGAAGTTGATCTCCTCGGTGGTTAGCGGGAGACCGTCGCGTTTCTTGGCAATGATATCAACAGCGCGCACCCCCACAATCCTTTCGTATAGCAAATTCGCTATCCTCACGAACAGAACGGGCATGATGATAGCACGGATAGGGGAATTTGTCCAAATTGACAGGGCGTACACAGATCATAATCCCGGTTTCCCGGACTTCACATCGCGTCTTTCGCATAGGCATAGCCGGCAACCAAGCACCCTGTTGACATAACTTCCTGGAGGAACTAAGCTATGCGAAGAGTAGGGGGCTGCGGAAGAGTCGCGCCGCTGGTTGAGTTGTTCATCATTGCCATAACTGCTGTTGGCTGCGCCACAGGCACGCCGGCTGCGCCACCCATCCAGCCACCGGCCATCTCCACCGCGGAGCCCACAGCACAGCAGGTAGGAAGCCCGACCCCGCCGCCGATGGCCCCCAAGGCCCGAACCAGCCCCACTTCAGGTCCTGATCTCACCCGTGGGGGGCAGCTTTTCGACGGCCGGCTGGCCTATGAACATGCCCTGGCCCAGTGTGCGCTGGGACCGCGGCCCACAGGCTCAGAGGCCAGCCGGGCAGCCGGTGACTACATCATCCAGACGCTGCGCGCGTCTGGATGGGAGGTGGAGACACAGGAGTTCGAATACGAAGGCGTGCCGGTGCGCAACATCATCGCCCGGCAGGGTAGGGGAGAGGGCGCGCCTGTGGGGATCATCGGTGCCCACTACGACACCCGGCGCCTGGCCGATCAGGACCCGGTGAACCCCACCCAACCGGTTCCCGGCGGCAATGATGGCGCCAGCGGTGTCGCCGTGCTTCTGGAGCTGGCCCGGGTGTGGTCCGGCGCCGAGCTGCCGTGGGATATGTGGCTGGCCTTCTTTGACGCCGAGGACAACGGCCATCTCGACGGCTGGCCGTGGAGCGTCGGTGCCCGGCACATGACCGAGAACCTCAGCGTGACCCCCGCCTGGGTCATCGTGGTGGACATGGTGGGCGACGCCGACCAGCAGTTCTACTACGAGCGCAACTCCGATCCCGTCCTGATGGAGCGTCTGTGGAACATCGCCGCCGATCTAGGTTACGCCGATCACTTCATCCCGCGCTACAAGTGGACCATCATCGACGACCACATCCCCTTCATCCAGCGAGGGATCGCAGCAGTTGACATAATTGACTTCGATTACCCGTACTGGCACACGACGCAGGACACCTGCGACAAAGTGAGCTCCGAGAGCCTGGAGCGGGTAGGGCGGGTGGTGCAGGAGTTTGTGGAGGGGATAAACAGACCTCCGAGGTCTCCATGATGAGGCTTTTCGCCTGGCCGTAGGGCCGTGGAAGCTTCGCTATGTCGCCGTAGCAGGCCATTTCCAGGACTTCGGGGTGTGAAAGGCTGTGATAGGGAAGGGCAAATGATTGCTGTTCGCGGAAAGGCAGCACGACGACTCGGCAGGATACCGCGCTATCCCTTCGCCGATGTGGTGAGGCGCATCACGGAGCTGGAGGCGCAAGGCGTGGACGTGATCAACCTGGGCATCGGCAGCCCGGACCTCCCCACGCCCCCGCACATCGTGGAGGCCCTGCGGGAGGCGGCGCTGGACCCCGTGACCCATCGCTACCCTGGCTACGCCGGCCTCCCTGAGCTGCGCCAGGCCATCGCCGGCTACTACGCCCGGCGCTTCGGGGTGACGCTGGACCCCGACAGCCAGGTGCTGCCTCTCATCGGCTCCAAGGAGGGCATCGCCCACGCGCCCCTGGCGTGGACCGATCCGGGCGATGTTGTGCTGGTGCCGGACCCCGGCTACCCGGCCTACGCCGCCGGCGCCCTCCTGGCCGGTGCCGAGCCGCATCCCGTTCCCCTCCGCCCCGAAACCGGCTTTCTGCCGAACCTGGAGGTGATCCCGGTGGAAACCCTGGCCCGGGCACGGCTCCTGTGGCTCAATTACCCCAACAACCCCACAGGCGCCGTAGCCACAGGCGACTTCTTCCGCCAGGCCATCGCCCTCGCCCGGGAGTACGGCCTGCTCATCGCCCACGACGCCGCCTACTGCGATGTGACCTACGATGGTTACGTAGCCCCCAGCATCCTGGAGTTCCCCGGTGCCGAACAGGTGGCCGTGGAGTTCAACTCCCTGAGCAAGACCTACAACATGGGTGGCTGGCGGGTGGGGATGGCGGTAGGGAACGCCGAGGCCCTGGCGGCCCTGGCCCAGGTGAAGAGCAACGTGGACACGGGGATCTTCCCGGGCGTGCAGCGCGCTGCCATCGCCGCCCTGACCGGCGACCACAGCTTCATCAGCGAGCGCAATGCCGTCTACCAGCGCCGGCGCGACCTGCTGGTGGAGGGCTTGCAGGCCGCCGGGTTAGCCTGCGACTGGCCCCGGGCCACGCTCTACGTCTGGGCGCAGGTGCCGGCCGGATGGACCAGCGCCGACTTCGCCCACCATGTGCTGGAGCAGGCCGGCGTGTGGCTCACGCCAGGGACCTTTTTCGGCGCCCACGGTGAAGGCTACCTTCGCGCCTCCGTGACCACGCCGGAGGAGCGGATTCAGGAGGCGATGGAGCGGTTAGGCAGCTTGTAAGCCGCACCTGCCGGGTTGCCGCGTCCGGCTTGTGGTGCTATAATGGAAACTGGATGAACCACCAACGAGCAGCATGGGAGGTGATGAGTATCGAGGGACGACGCTTGATTTCAACTGACCACAAGGTCGAGCGTGGTTTTCTGGTGGGCGTGGAGCTCAAAGGCCGGCCCGGCTTGTGGCGCGTGGAGGACTCCATCGCCGAGCTGGCCCAACTGGCGCGGACAGCAGGCATCGAAGTCGTCGGCCAGACCATTCAGCGCCTGGAGCGGCCCAATCCCGCCACCTACATCGGCAAGGGCAAGGTGGAGGAGCTCAAGCTCCTCAAGGCCGAGCTGGACTACGACGTGCTCCTCTTCGACGAGGAGCTCTCGCCCCGGCAGGAGCGGGAGCTGGAAGAGGCGCTGAACGTCAAGGTGATTGACCGCACGGCGCTGATCCTCGACATCTTCGCCCAGCACGCCCACACCAAGGAGGGCCAGCTTCAGGTGGAGCTGGCCCAGTACGAGTACCGCCTGCCCCGACTCACGCGCATGTGGACCCACCTGGCCCGGCAGGCTGGCGGTGCTGCGGGGTGGGGTGGCATCGGCGGCGTGGGCCTGCGCGGACCCGGCGAGACCCAGCTCGAGATTGACCGCCGGGAGATCCGCCGGCGTATCGCCCACCTCAAGCGAGAGCTGGAGCACGTCCGCACCCACCGGCACCTGTACCGCAGCCAGCGCCGCCGGGCGGGGATACCAGTGGTGGCCATCGTCGGCTACACCAACGCCGGCAAGTCCACCCTCCTGAACACCCTCACGGACGCCGGCGTGCTGGTGGAAGACAAGCTCTTCGCCACCCTGGACCCCACCACGCGCCGGGTGATCCTGCCGGAGGGCAGGGAAGCCCTGTTCACCGACACCGTGGGCTTCATCCAAAAGCTGCCCACCCAGCTGGTGGCGGCCTTCCGGGCCACGCTGGAGGAGATCACCGAGGCCGAACTCATCCTGCACGTACTCGACATAACGCATCGCAATAGCCACGAGCAGGCGACCACGGTGGAGGAGATTCTGGACTACCTAGGGGCCGGCGACACGCCCATGCTGGTGGCCCTGAACAAGATTGACCTGGTGATCGGCTCACCGGATGGTCACCTGAAGGTCACGGAGGAAGAACTGGCCCGGCTGGAGGTGGTGCGAGAGTTCCGCCAGCGGTACCCGGACGCCGTGCCTATCTCTGCCGAGTGGGGCGTGGGGATAGACGCCCTCCTGCGGCGCGTGGAGGCCATCCTGAACGAGAACCTGGTGCCTTTCCAGGCGCAGATCCCGTACCAGAATGGCGACCTGGTGGCACTAGTGCACCGGCACGGGTTTGTGGAACAGGAGGAGCACACGGACACCGGCACTCGGATGACCGGGCGCGTTCCCCGACGCTACCTGGGTGCCCTGCGCCCCTTCCTCCAGTAGGCTACACCAGCAATAGGGGGAGAGGTCTTTTGCCCCCCGATCATCTTCGCACTATAATAGTTATGTCGGCACACCAGGAACCCTCTTCTCGCCACCTCACTCGACATAATCTGCGACCGCTTGACGATGTACCGCCTCCTGGCGGCTTCTGGCGGCTCGCGTGCAGCCATCTGGTATCTTGCGGGCTCCTCCTGTCAGCTCGCGTGTGACCCCCAATCCGGCACCGGACCCGGCGAGCGTAGCCCCTGTCTTTGCATCTTCCCCCCAAATATGCTACAATTCACTCGCTCTACGGTCCTGGCCGTCCGTGGACAACGTCTCAGCCGAGCTGCTCTGGCTGGGGCGATTGGTTTGGTGGCGCGGCTAATTCCTGGGCGCTCGCCTCTCTGATTATGTCATCTGTGAGAAGGGATAGACGCGATGCCTGATTGGGTAAAAGTCCTGCTGGTCGCTGCTTTGGTGGTCATCCTGGCCGGTAGTTCCTTCGTCGCCGGCTTCGGCTCCCACTGGCTCCTGACGCGCTTCCAGGGAGCCCCTAGCCTGCCCTCCATCGCTGCCCCTGTACCGGCGCAGGAGCCCAGCGAGTTCAAGGTCTTCTGGGAAGCCTGGGAAATCATCAAACGCGAGTTCTACGGCGAGGTGCCCGATGACCAGAACATGACCTACAGCGCCATCCGCGGGCTCATCGCCGGCCTCAACGACCCCAACACCGTCTTCCTCGACCCCAAGGCCTCGGAGCTGGAGCAAACCGACATTCAGGGCAAGTTCGAGGGGATCGGCGCCGTGGTCACCATGAACGAGGACGGCGAGCTGGTGGTTGTGGCCCCCATGGCCGGGCAGCCGGCGGAGAAAGCTGGCCTGCGTCCTGGCGACATCATCCTCAAGGTGGATGATACCGAGATCAAGGGCATGAGCCTCACTGACGCGGTCCTGCTCATCCGTGGCCCTCGCGGTACCAAGGTGCGCCTGACCGTCTTCCGGCTGGGTGAGCCCGAGAACCTAGTCTTCGAGATCACCCGTGGCGAGATCGAGACCCCTACCGTGAGCTGGGAAATGCTGAAGGAGGCGGAAGGGGTCGGCTACGTCCGCGTGGCCCTGTTTGGCCAGCGTACCCCCGGCGAGCTGCGACAGGCGCTGCGCGAGTTGAAGAGCCAAGGCGCCGAGGCCCTGATCCTGGACCTGCGCAACAGCCCCGGCGGTCTGCTGGACACAGCCGTTCAGGTTGCCAGTCAGTTTGTGGGCGAGGGCGTGATCGTCTACCAGCGCTGGAGCGACGGTCGCGAGCAACCGTACTACGCCCGGCGTGGCGGGCTGGCCACCGATCCTTCCATACCCCTGGCGGTGCTGATCAACAAGGGAACCGCCAGCGCAGGCGAGATCGTGGCCGGGGTCATCAAGGACACAGGCCGTGGCGTGCTCATCGGCGAGCGGACCTTTGGCAAGGGTTGGGTGCAAAACGTCCACCACCTCAGCGACGGCTCCACCCTCCACGTGACCGCCGCCCAGTGGCTCACCCCCAACCGGCAGCAGATCGCCGAGGAAGGCATCCCGCCGGACATCGAGGTGCCCTTCACCGAGGCTGACATGGAGGCCGGCGTGGACCCTCAGCTTGAGCGGGCCATCAAGTATCTGCAATCCGCCGGCTGAGGTTGGCTACCTCCGCCCCTACCCTATCGGGTCACGGTCCATCTTGACCTGACCGCTTGTGCATTATGTCAAGCATTCAACGTCCGCTAGTCTCCTCTTGTCTGGGGTGCATGCTGGCCCTCGCCCTGGCCCTTTGCGTGGCCGGGGCGTCGTACGTGGCCGGCTTCACCGCCAGCATGCTGCTGACCCCGCGTCCGCAGCCATTGGCAGCCGCCCCCGCCCCTCCCGCCCGGGGTCCGGAGAGCTTCCGCGTCTTCTGGGAGGTCTGGGGTATCCTGCAGGAAGAGTACTACGGTCCCCTGCCATCCGACCGCGAGAACACGTACAACGCCATCCGTGGCCTGGTGGACGGCCTGGGTGATCCCCACACCGTCTTTGCCGACCCAGAGCACACCCAGCTGCTGAACGAGAACCTGTCCGGCAGCTTCGAGGGCATCGGCACCTACGTGGAGATGCGCGATGGCCGACTGATCATCGTCTCGCCGTTGCCGGATTCGCCGGCGGATCGGGCTGGACTGCGCCCAGGTGACGTGGTGCTGGCCATAGACGGCGAGCCGACGGAGGGCCTGAGCCTCTTCGACGCCATCATGCGCATCCGGGGACCCAAAGGCACCCGGGTCACCCTCACCATTGAGCGGCCCGGCGAACCGCCCTTCGACGTGGAGGTGGTGCGCGCCCGCATTGACGTGCCCACCGTCGAGGCCGGGCAACTGGCCGATGGCCGCATCGCCTACTTGCGGGTCTACGAGTTCAACGAGCGCGCCACCCACGAAGTCAGGGCGGCCTTGCGCAAGCTGATGGCCGATGAACCCCAGGCCCTGATCCTCGACCTCAGGGATGACCCCGGCGGCTACCTGCACGTGGCGGTGGCAGTGGCCAGCCAGTTCATCGAGGATGGCGTCATCCTCACCGAGCGCCACAAGGACGGTACAACCCAGGTGCACCGAGCTCAAGGCGGCCTGGCGACGGACCCCAACTTGCCCCTGGTGGTTTTGGTCAATCAGGGCACAGCCAGCGCCTCAGAGATCGTGGCCGGCGCCATCCAGGATCACGGGCGCGGGGTGCTCCTGGGTGAACGCACCTTTGGGAAAGCCTCGGTCCAGGTCACCCACACCCTCAGCGACGAGTCAAGCCTGCGCGTGACCATCGCCCACTGGTTTACACCCAGCGGCCGCGAGATTCACGGCGAGGGGCTCACCCCGGACATCGAGGTAGTCCAGCCTGAGGGTGAGGTCGGACAAGACGCCCAGCTCGAAGCCGCCATGCGCTACCTGCTGGGCCAGATCGAAGAGGAGTAGCGACTCATGGCCGAGAAAACCATCGCCGTGAATCGCAAGGCCCGGCACGACTACCACATCGAGGAGACCCTGGAGGCCGGCCTGGTCCTCAAGGGGACGGAGATCAAGTCCATCCGCGCCGGCCGGGTGAACCTGCGGGACGGGTACGCCCAGGTGCGCGACGGCGAGGTGTGGCTGATGAACGTGCACATCGCGCCGTACGAGATGGCCGGGCACGAGAGCCATGAGCCGCGCCGGCCTCGCAAGCTGCTGCTCCACCGCCACCAGATCAACCGGCTGGCCGGCAAGGTGCAGGCCAAAGGTTACACCCTGGTACCGTTGCGCCTGTACCTGAAGGATAACCGGGCGAAGGTCGAGATCGCCTTGGCGCGGGGCAAGAAACAGTACGACAAGCGCCAGGCCATTGCCAAGCGTGACGCCGAGCGGGAGATCGAGCGCGCCATCGGGCGCCGTCGCTGAGGATCCGCGTGGGTGGCTGCGCTAGTGCCCAAGGGCCTCGAGGGCCGGGTCATGGGCTTGTACAACGCCCTCATGGGGTCGGCCGCCATCTTCGCGACAGGGGCGCTGTTGATGGGCCTGACGGCCGTCTGGCTGTGGCGGCTACGAGCCCTCGTGATGACCATGGTGCCTGGCGTGAGGTGAGCTACCATGTTGACGACTTTAAGGCGGACCCTGATCGGCACCCCCTTACCCACCGGACGCATCATTCACGAGCGGCTGGGCAAGGTCCAGGCCCTGGCCGTGCTCTCATCGGACGCCCTGTCCTCGGTGGCCTACGCCACGGAGGAGATCCTCCTCGTGCTGGTCCTAGCCGGCGGTGGCGCCCTGGACCTCTCGTTGCCTATAGCTCTGGCCATCGCCGCCCTGTTGATCATCGTGGTCAGCTCGTACTACCAGACGGTGCACGCCTACCCGACCGGCGGTGGGGCCTACATCGTGGCCCGGGAGAACCTGGGCACGCTGCCCAGCCTAGTGGCGGGTGGTGCCTTGCTCACCGACTACGTGCTGACGGTGGCGGTGAGCATCTCGGCCGGCGTGGCCGCCGTGACCTCCGCCTTTCCCGCTCTCTACCCCTGGCGGGTGGAGCTGGCCCTGACCGCCATCGCCTTCGTCACCCTGGTCAATCTGCGCGGCGTGCGGGAGTCGGGGCGGGTGTTCGCCGTGCCCACCTACTTCTTCATCGTCATCATGTTCCTGCTCATCCTGACCGGTCTGGCACGCCTGCTGCTCTGGCATCCTCCGGCCACCAGGGCACCTAGCCCCACCACAGCGCCGGCCGCCGTGCAGGGGCTGACCGCCTTCCTCATCCTGCGAGCCTTCGCCTCGGGCTGCACCGCTCTCACTGGTGTGGAAGCCATCAGTGACGGCGTGCCAGTGTTCAAGCCGCCTGAGGCCGACAACGCCGGCAAGACCCTGCTGTGGATGGCCGGCATCCTGGTGAGCACCTTCCTGGGCATCACCTTCCTGGCTCACCAGTTCGGCGTGCTGCCGCGGGAGGGGGAGACGGTGGTCTCTCAACTGGCCCGCATGGTCTTCGGGACGAGCCCGCTGTACTACGCAGCCCAGGCCGCCACGGCCCTGATCCTGCTGCTGGCAGCCAATACCAGCTACTCCGACTTCCCCCGGCTGGCCATGTGGATGGCCCGGGATCGCTTCCTGCCCCGCCAACTGGCCAACCTGGGAGACCGGCTGGTGTACGCCAACGGCATCATGCTGCTGGGAACCTTGGCTTCGGTGCTGGTGATCCTCTTCCACGCCAGCACCCACGCCCTGATCCCCCTCTACGCTGTTGGGGTGTTCATCTCCTTCACCCTGTCTCAGGCAGGCATGGTGCGCCGCTGGCTCAAGCTGCGGGGTGCCGGGTGGCGCCATTCGGCCCTGATCAACGGTGTGGGGGCTACAGCTACAGGCGTGGTGATGATCGTGGTAGCGGCCACCAAGTTCGTCCACGGTGCCTGGATCGTGCTTCTCCTCATCCCTCTTCTGGTGCGCGGTTTCTGGGTCATTCACCGACACTACGAGGAGGTAGCCAACCAACTCTCCCTGTCCCAGCGCTGGCCCGTGCCAGTGCTCCAGCACACGGTGATTGTGCCAGTAGCTGGTTTGCATCGTGGGGTACTGAAGGCGATCCAATACGCCCAGGCACTGGGGGGCAACCTGCACGTGGTGACGGTGGAGATTGATCCTGAGGAGACGGATGAGCTGCAGGCACACTGGCAACGGTACCTGCCCGATGTGCCCCTTGAGGTGTTGCCCTCCCCCTACCGATCTGTGGTAGGGCCGTTGGTGGAGTTCATTGATCGTTTCGTGGTCAAGGAGGGTCACTACGTCACGGTCGTGATACCGGAGTTTGTGCCCGCCCGCTGGTGGCACCAGTTGCTCCACAACCAGACGGCCTGGTCGCTGAAAATTGCGCTGCTCTACGCCCGCCGCGGCTGGCAGGGGCGCTTCCGCATCATCACCGACGTGCCCTTCTACCTGAGCCGGTGAGGGAACGCCATCTTGATCTCTTGCTGCCGCGGTAGCTGCGCTGTCTGGCGGCCCTTTCGGGCGTGTTCGTACGGCTGGTACGGTGGTCTCCATCTGGCACAACCCTTTCACGAGTCTGAACACTCGTGGCGGATGATCGTTCTGTTGGAGCGCCAAAAAGTCTTGAGAAGCAAATACTTCACAGGGCTGGTCTCTGGAGGTGGCCCAGAACCTTGTCCCAAACTCGTGACGGTCGCGTTTTCTGACTTGCACAACTCGAAGCCAGGTGCTATAATTATCATGCCTTTGGGCGTACCAGCCCGGCCAGGGGATGACAGGTTTCGACAGGGAGGGCTGGCTACAGATTGCAAGCCGAGGTGCCCTAACCTCGTTAATCCAGGGCAAAACACAACTGCCGCGCGACCACTCGCGCTGGCCGCTTAACCTAGCGGCCGTGTCCCTCCTGCCTCACCCCGGCGGGCAGGAACGGACATCATAGAGTCGGGGTGCGGCCATCGGGACGCCGATAGCGATGGACCAAAGACCGATCGGCTGGCCCGGATGTGGCTCGGTCGGCGGAGATGCAACCGGGTGAGATCCTCGTGAGGCCGACTAAGCTTGTAGCACATCTGTCGCCGAACTTTCTGGACGCGGGTTCGATTCCCGCCATCTCCATCACTGTGAACGGGGCGACCGGCCATCGCTGACTGACCGATCGCCCCGTTCATCCGACCTCCGCCAGGAGCATGCCTGTATGGTTCCTCATCTCCTGCGAAGTCACAGCCAAAAGGGCTCCCTGATCCGCGTTCTTTTCATAGGGGTTGTCTTGGTTATGCCCACCTTTGTTGCCCTGTCTGCCGGGGGTTCTCTGGCGCCAACAGCCCCTCCGCAGGAGATCCGCCATGTGCGAGTTACCAACGTGCGCGACAACAGCTTCTCCGTCTCCTGGCTGACCACCTTCACCACCACCGGCGAGGTTCACTACGGGACCGATCCGGCCAGCCTGACCAGCGTCCAACTTGATGACCGCGGTCCCGGCACCACCGATGACACACACCACGTCACAGTCTCCGGCCTGCTGCCCTCCACGACTTACTACTTCGACGTGGTTTCCGGGCCCATCAGCGACACCAACGACGGCGCCCACTACTCCGTGACCACTGGCCCCACCCTGGGCCTCCCTCCGTCCCCCGATCCGAGCTACGGTCAGGTCCTGAGGCAGGACGGGACCACCCCTGCCAATGGCGCGTTGGTGTACATCACGTTGAAGTCGGCCGGCGATGCCCAATCTGCTCCGATGTCAACCTGGGTGGACTCGGGGTACTGGTGGGCGAACCTGGCCAATGCACGCACGCTGGATTTGTCGGCCTACTTCGCCTACGATCCTCAAGGAGGCGATGCCGTTGTGGTGGTCGCCGCCGGCGCGTTTGACGGCGACGCGGAGCTCACCACAGACACGGGGGCTGACAGCCCGGCGCCGGCGATGACCCTGAACGCCTGCCTCCTGCGGCAGGACTACAACTGCAACTGTCAGGTAGACCTGGGCGACCTGGACGACATCGCTGGGCGATGGAACAGCTCAGCGGGCGACACGACCTACGATCCGGCCTACGACTACGAGGGAGACGGCGTGGGGACCATCCGCGCCTACGACCTGATGCAGGTCGCCGTGCGCCTGGATGACGTATGTTTCTAGGCCCAGAGGTGTATTCGGGGCGTGGCGGCAGGTAGGCGGCTGGCGCTTTCACAGCAGATGATTATTGCCACAGGGCGTTGAAGCTGTGCAAGGCACATCCGGTTCTTGACGCTGCCAACCTGCCCTGGTTTTGGGTGACACGTGGGGCCGGTTGCCGGCGAGTGGGAGGTGTTTACTCCTCTTTCAACTTCTGCTGTAGCTCGTACAGCTTGTTGAGGGCCTCCAGCGGGCTCATGGACTCGATGTCCAGCCGCTTCAGCTCCTCCAGGACGGGGCTGGTGGCGGAAAACAGGGGCAACTGTTGAACCTCGGCCACGCGTGGGTGCTGGCCCGGTGTCCGCCCTTCCCGCTCCAGCTCCTCCAGGATCTCCTCCGCCCGGCGGATTACTGGCTTCGGCAGGCCCGCAAGCTGGGCCACGTGGATGCCGTAGCTGCGATCCGCCCCGCCCGGCTCGATGCGGTGCAGGAACACCACCTGATCCCCCTCCTCGGCCACCGCCACGTTGTAATTCTTCACCCTCGGCAAGAAGTTCGCCAGCTCCGTCAGCTCGTGATAGTGGGTGGCGAAGAGGGTCTTGGGACGGAGGCGCGGGTGGTTGTGCAAGTACTCCACCACCGCCCAGGCAATGGAGATGCCGTCGTAGGTGCTGGTGCCCCGGCCGATCTCGTCCAGGATGACCAGGCTACGCGGGGTGGCGTGGTTGAGGATGTTGGCCGTCTCGATCATCTCCACCATGAAGGTGCTCTGCCCGGCAGCGATTTCATCCTGGGCGCCGATGCGGGTGAAGATGCGATCAACCACCCCAATGGTGGCCTCGTCGGCCGGCACGAAGGAACCGATCTGGGCCATCAGGACGATGATGGCCACCTGGCGGAGGTAAGTGGACTTCCCGCTCATGTTAGGCCCCGTGAGCACGATGATCTCCCCGTCGGCCAGGTGCAGATCGTTGGGCACGAAGGGTTCCTCGGGCCGGGTCAGCTCCACGACCGGGTGGCGCCCGGCAATGATGTGGATCTCTGTGCCGGTGGTAAGCCTGGGCCGGGTGTACCCATTGCGCATGGCCACTTCGGCCAGGGATGTATACACATCGAGGCGCGCTAGTGACCGCGCCGTAGCCATGATGCGTTCACGGGCTGCCGCCACCTGCTCGCACACCTGCTTGAAGATACGCGCCTCCAGTTCCGTGATGCGCTCCTCTGCGTTGAGGATTAACGATTCGTACTCCTTGAGTTCAGGAGTGATATACCGCTCCGCGTTGACCAGGGTCTGTTTGCGGATGTAATCATCCGGCACCAGGTCGGCGTTGACCTTGGTTACCTCGATGTAGTAGCCGAAGACTTTGTTGTAGCCCACCTTGAGGGATTTGATGCCCGTGCGCTGCCGCTCGCGGCGCTCCAGCCCCGCCACCCATTGCTTAGCATCCCGGGCAGCCGCCTGGATGCCGTCTAGTTCGGCCGAGAAGCCTGGCGCAATCACCCCCGGCGTGCCCAGGGTGGCCGGCGCGCCCTCGCTGATGGCCTGCTTGATCAGCGTTACTACCTCGGCGCACGGGTCCAGGGTCAGCTCACGCAGGCTGGCCGGGAACCCCCCTATCCCCTCCAGGATCCGCACCAACGCAGGCACCTGCTCCAGGCTCTGCCGCAAGCGCAGCAGGTCCCGAGGCCCCGCAACCCCTTGAGCCACACGGTTGCACAATCGCTCCAGATCGCCAAGATGCTTGAGCCGCTCCCGTAACTCACCCCGGGCCATGGTTGACCGGTACAGGGCCTCCACCGCATCCAGCCGCCTCTCCAGCTGCGTTATGTCAAGTCGCGGCTCGTTCAGCCACTTGCGCAGTAGACGCCCGCCCATGGGCGTGCAGGTCTGGTCCAAGACCCCCAACAACGAGCCCTGGACGGCCCCTGTGCGGATGGTTTGCGTCAGTTCCAGGTTCCGCCGGGTGGCCGGATCCAGGGTCATGAAGGCCTTGGTGGAATAGGTGGACAAGTGGGTGATCTGCGACAGTCCCTGCTTCTGGGTCTCCTGGAGGTACTGGATGATGGCGCCGGCGGCGCGCACCGCCATGGGCAGGCCGGCGCAGCCATACCCGTCGAGGGTGGAAACCTGGAAGTGGCCCATGAGCGCCCGGCGGGCCGTGTCCAGCTCGAAGCGCCACGGCTCGTAGGAGGTGATGTGAATGTCGTCCAGCTCAAAGTCAATGGCGGGGTTATCCCCGTCGCCTGGCACCAGGCACTCAGCCGGCTGGAGCCGGCTCAACTCCTCCTCCACCGCCGTCTGCACATCCTGCCCTTCGAGCTGCGTAGTGGCGAACTCGCCGGTGGTGATGTCCACGTAGGCCACGCCGGCCCGCCCCTTCTCTGTCACCACCGCGGCCAGGTAGTTGTTGCGCTTCTCGTCCAGGAGCGCCGGCTCCACCACCGTGCCCGGGGTGATGACCCGCACCACCTCCCGCGGCATCAGCCCCTTCACCGGCTCATCACCCATCTGCTCGCAGATGGCCACCTTGTAGCCCTTGTTGATCAGTTTGGCAATGTAGCCTTCGACGGCGTGGTGCGGGACGCCGGCCATAGGGACGCGCTGGCCCTTGGCCACCGGTCGGGAAGTAAGCACCAGGTCCAGCTCCCGGGCTGCGATCCTGGCATCCTCGTCGAAGGTCTCGTAGAAGTCCCCCAGGCGGAAAAGGACGATGGCGTCCGGATACTGCTGTTTGATCTTGAGGTATTGGCGACGGACAGGGGTCACCCTGGCCATGTGGAACCTCCTGGCCTGGAGCCATGTGCGGTGGTCGAAGTATAGTTTAGGAGTGGGGAATTGTCAAAGCCCTGGTCTCGTTCTGACGAGGGCTTTTGAACGTTTCCACGTAAACGGGGTGACAGGCTTCATGGAATCGGGGGTGACTGGCACACGAGTTATGGCTCACTGGAGTTGTAGTGCCAGGTCTCGCAGGGATAGGGCGGCTGCGCAATTGGGTTCTCGTTGAACCAGCGGCATGCCCTGGTTGATGGCCACCGTGAATCGGTCTTCCTCATACGGTACTGTGAGCGCGATGGGCACACCCAGGTAGCGTTCCGTCTGCTCTTTGCTCAGGCCCTGGCGGCCTACCGCTCGGTTCAAAATGGGCACCAGGCGCTTTGACGCGATGCCTAGAGACTCGAAGTATTGGAGAGCACTCTTGGCCAGGTTCAGGGTGGCCTGATCTGAAGCTAGCACGACGACCAAGTGATCTGCACGCCGGATGACCGGCAGGGTGATCCTGGACAAGGCACGGCCAACATCCACGACCACGTAATCAGTCATGAGCAACAGTTTGTCGAAAAGCGGCTCTATGTGCTCAGATGAAACCAAGTGCGCTTCCCGCGGATCGGCGGGGGCCAGGAGCACGTGAAAGCCCAGACCGGGCCTGGTGAACAGGTAGTCACTGAGCTCCCGAGATGCAAACTCCTCCTCGCTCCCGCGGGCGAGTTTGGCGATGGTATCGCAGCGATCGAGCCCTACCATGGCGCCGACGGAGCCCATGGGCAGCACCAGGTCTACGAGCACAACGCCGCCGGTGTGCAGGCCAGCCAGGCTGGCAGCCGTGTTTACGCACATGCTGGTTGTGCCCACGCCGCCCTTTGGGCTGAAGAAGACGATGAGTTTAGCTAGGCCCGTTCTAACCTTCATCACCCCGGCCGGCGACCGTTTGACCTCACCATCTCTAGCCTTCGGGCGTCGCACGCGCGATAATATCGCCCGCACTCGCGCCACCACCTCAGAGGGGTCAACAGGTTTCAACACATAATCGTCAGCTCCAACCTGAAATCCCTCAAGCTTGTCCCTGATTTGCGTCTTTGCAGTCAGCATGATGACAGGGATGTGGCTGGTTAGCGCAGCGTCTCGGAGGCGGCGGCAGACTTCATAGCCGTCCATATCCGGCATCATGATATCCAGGATAATCAGGTCCGGCTGCAGTCCCGCCGCCAACGCCAGGGCCTCCAGCCCATTGGTTGCCGTACTCACTTGATACCCTTCCGCCTGCAGCGTTAGGGTCATCAGGTGCAAGGCGCTTGGGTCATCATCCACTACGAGAATCTTTTCGATCATAGTCTGTTGCCTCTTGCTAAATGCTAGTGGCCACCGAGGGGAATGATGAAACGGAATGTGCTTCCATGGATGCTGTTTCCTCTTTGGGCGGGCACGGATTCGGCCCAGATGCGGCCTCCGTGAGCCTCCACGATCTGCTTGCAGATGTACAGACCTAGACCCAGGCCTTTCTGCACCCTTCCCGCTGGCTTCTCCACCTGGTAGAACGCGTGGAACAGGTGAGGCAGGTCCTCCTCTGCGATGCCCACACCCGTGTCCTTCACCTCCACCAACACGCCCTCATCGGCTCGCTGCACCGTCACCTCAACCTGGCCGCCCGGATCGGTGAACTTGATGGCGTTGTCAACCAGGTTCCGCACCACTTGCGCTAGCCGATCCGGATCACCTGCTACCACGGGCAAGCCTGAGGCGATATGCATCTGCAGCGACACCCCCGCCTCCTCCGCCCGGCGCTCGAGGCCGATCACCGCCTCTCGCACCACCTCGCCCATCTGCACCCCTGTCCATCTGATCTCCAACTGCCCGGTCTCCACGCGCGAGAGATCCAGCAGCTCATCCACCAGACGGGAGAGTCGCCGTGTCTCCTTCAGCGCCATGGAGAGACACTCCCGCCGAATGTCCGGGTCTGTCACCTTGTCGTTCAGCAGGAGCTGGATGAACCCTTGAATGGAGTGAATAGGGGTGCGTAGCTCGTGGGAAACGACGCTGAAGAAACGCGTCTTAAGCTGGTCCAACGCCTGAAGCTCTCGATACGCGTGGCGCAACTCCGTGTGGAGCTGAGCGTTCTCGATGGCGATGCTAGCCTGAGCACACAGCACGGCGTAGAGGTCCAGATCAGCCCGGGTGAAGGGCGGACTATCTCTCAGCCGGCTCAGGTTCAGCACGCCGATGACCCGTCCCTTGCTCGCAAGGGGCAAGCACAGCGCGGAGGTCACGGCTTCTCGGCGCATCGCATACCGGACGCTTTCTGGCAGAGGCTCATCCTCCCGGAGGAGCAAGGGCTGACCATATCGAGCCACCCACCCGGAGATGCCCTCCCCTACACGTTGTCGTGCGCTGGCAGCGACATGCTCTGGAAGACCCACGGCAGCCACAACTTTCAGCTCCTTCCCGGTCTCATCTAGCAGCATCACCGATACCAAGTCGGCGTGGGTTTCCCGTGCCGCTGTCGCTACCACCACATCCAGCACAGTTTGCAGGTCGAGGGACTGCAGGAAAGTTTGGCTGACCTCAAGCAGGAGCATCAGAGCTGAAAGGCGCTCCTCTTCCGAGTTTGCGAGGCTGGCCATCGCGTCCTGATCGCGTGTCATAGCCGGGCTCGCTCCGTGGCACGGTGAAGGATCAGCTAAGAACCTATCCGGAAAGTCTGCTATCCGACGGCGTCCTCGCCGTCGGACGGGGCGAGGACGCCCCTCCTGAGCGGTTTCCGGATAGGCTCTAA
>FWWM01005603.1_pt1 | contig 27338 bp, 32 predicted proteins | sample 2228351 | NCBI WGS metagenome assembly FWWM01 (sample SAMEA103939774, study PRJEB20133) | metagenome | reverse complement strand
CGGAGATCAAGGTGGCCCTGTCGGCCAAGGACGTGGCCACCACCATCGCCGGCCAGACCGTGACCCCGGTGTACACCATCGGTGCGGGGTTTGGCCTGTTGGAGGGTGCGCTCCAGCTGGCTGTGGACCTGAGCCTCACCGGCGCGTTTGCGCCCAAGGACCTGCGCGCGGGGCTGGAGTTCATGCTCATCGAGAACCTGGCCGTGCGGGCAGGTGTGGTGGTGCCGGGGCTGGACTTCGCGAACTACTACTTCACGGTGGGCGCGGGGTTCAAGCTGGCTGGGCTGAACATCGACGCGGCCTACGTGTTCCTTAAGGAACCGGGGGAGAGCCTTGTGCTTTCCGCCACGTTTGTGTTCGGGGAGTTGTTCCCTCCGGAAGAGGGTCCGACCAGGTAGTTCTCGTTAGCTTACGGGAACGCCAACCGCCGGATGGGGGCCAGCGTGCTGGCCCCCATCGCTTTTTTACCCCCGGGCGGCTTCGCTAGCCAGCTCGTGGGCCAGTGCCAGCGGCGCTGGATGGGGACGCTCCCGCGTGAGCTCCTGCACCAGCTGAATCGAGCCCATCACGTCGGCCTGGTGCCCAGGGGAAACGAACAACGTGGTGTGGCGGTCGGTGCGCAAAGCACCCCCCACCGTCTCTTCGCCCAACACCACCGGCCGCCACTCGCCTATGGCCATGCCCTCGGTGTTCACGTGCCCACAGAGGTGACCCTTGGCCACACCGATCGTGGCTTGATCGGTGAGCACGCCCAGGTGGCTGGCCACCCCCGCCCTGCGCGGGTGCAGAATGCCGTTGCCGTCCACAAGGATCACGTCGGCGCGAAGGCCCAAGCGCTCGGCCTCCGCCAGCACGGCCAAATAAGCGGGAAGCTCGCGGTACGACAAGTAGCCCGACACGTAAGGGAACTTGGCTTGTGCACGGGCCAGCGCGTAGTCCAGCTCCCGGCCGTCGGCGGTGGCCAGCACAAACGCGGCCACGGCCTCCTCACCCTGGTAGGCCACGTCCACCGCCCCCAAACGCTCCACAAACCCAAGCTCCTTCAGCACCACCCGGCGGGCAATTTCATCCTGCTCGGCCCTCAGCCGGGCCAGAGGCCGCTCGGTGCGGAAGTCCGCGAAAAAGTAGCGCACCAAAGGCTCGACCTTGAGACCGATCACGCGCACGCCCTCCGCCCGCAACGCCTGCGCGGCCTCCTCCGGCGTCCGGCCCCACGCCCGGCCCACAGTGCCTGAGGCGTGCACCACGCGGTGCACAGGCCATCCCTCCGCTTCCGGGGAACCGAGCCAGCGGGCCACGAACACCGCCACCTCGGGGTCGCCCAGCGCCTCGGCCACCGCCCGGTACGTGGACACCTTCCCGGGCGGGATCTGCTCCACCAGGCCGCGCAGGGCGCCCACGAGGTCGGGGACGTTGAGCTCAGCGGCCACCACAGCAGGGCAACACGGACACCGAGCGCGTGAACGGCACGGAAACGTCGCCGCTGTCGTCCACCACGGTCAAGGTCACCGTGTATTCACCCGTCTCCCGGAAGGCGTGGGTCACCTGGGGGTCGCGCACCACGCGGCTTTCGCCGTCGCCGAAGTCCCAGTGGTACTCCACCACCTGTCCATCGGGGTCGCGCGAGCCAGCGGCATCGAACGTCACCGGCTGGTTTTTCTGGACGACGTGGAACGGCATGACCACGAAGGAGGCCACCGGCCGCCGGGAGGTCACCTTCACCTGCACGGAAGCCTGGCGGCTGCTTGTGCCCTGCAGCACATAGAGGTACACCGTGTACGTGCCGGGTGCATGGAACGTGTGTGTGACCACAGGCCCGTATTCCGCGTTCCCGTCGCCAAAGTCCCACAGGTATTGCGTCTGCCCGTCGCCGGCGTGCACGGCGCGGAACTCCACGGTGAGGGGGTATTCGCCGACCGCGGGATCCGGCGTGGTGGCGATGGCCAGCTCAGAAGGGGTTTGTGGCGTGCACCCGCCAAGGAGCACAAGGCCCAACAACGCCCAGGGGAAACGTCTAAAAGCGCTTGTCATGCCTCAAGCTTACCCCGCGGCGGGGTCTAAGTGAGCCCCCGGCGGATCATGTTCGCCGCGGTGTAAAGGAGGATCAAGGCGAACAAGCGGCGCAGCCACACGGCGGGAAGTCGCGCGGAAAGCACGGGGCCGATCTGGGCCCCCAGCAGGACGCCGGCCATCAACGGCAGGGCCAGGTCCCAATGGGTCCTTCCCGCCAAGGCATGCTGCACCAGGGCCACAGCGGAAGAGGGCACCATCACGAACAAGCTGGTGGCGATGGCGGGCAAGATGTCCAATCCCAGCAAGGTGAGGGCAGGGACCATGATGACCCCGCCGCCGAGGCCGAACAGCCCTCCGGCCGTCCCTGCCGCCAGTCCCACGACCACCGCGGCCCACAACCCCACGCCCTTCTTGCCCCGGCCAGAAAAAAGGTCCTTGGGCTGTTTGCCCAACAGCAAAACGGCGGTGGGATAAAGGAGGAACACGCCGAAGGCCGAAGCCAGCCAGGCAGGGTGGATCACGCCGGCCAGGTACGCCCCCAGCCACCCTCCGGCCATGGCCCCCGGCGCCACGCTCAGCCCCACCTTCCAGGGGGTCGCCCCCCTGCGCAGGTAGGCCCACGTGCTGGAGAGGCCATTGGCCAGGACCGCCGCCATGCTCGTGCCCGAGGCCGCAGGCGCTGCCGCCACAAGCCCGGTGAGGAGAAGGAAGGGGACGATGAAGATCCCCCCACCAATGCCCAGCATCGAGCTCACCGCGCCTATGCCCACGCCGGCTAGCACAAGAAGGAAATGGAGCATGGCTCCGATTCTATCCGCACTTGCGGGCCGAAGAACGTCCGGCCGCGGGGTGATGAATGTCCCCGGCCCACGATTTGACTTTTTTACGAGAGGTCCTATGCTCCGCACGAGCTGCCCTTGTGAGGGCAGAGGTAGGAGGTGGTGAAGCGTGCTGATGAAGGGAAAGAAGAAGGAACCAGAGAAGAAGCCCGGGAAGAAGTAGCCCGGGGAGGGTGCACGGTCCGCGCGCGGAACTCCGCGCGCGGACTTTTTCTTTTGGCGCGCTTTGGCTTCGGTGCGGGCGAGGTTTCCGGTACGATTGGGGCGATGAGGCCAAAAGGCAGGCCGCTTTTGGGCTTGGCCCTCGGCGGAGGGGGCGCGCGGGGCCTCGCCCACTTGGGCGTGCTGATGGCGCTTGAGGAAGCGGAGCTGCGGCCGGAGGTCGTGGCTGGCACAAGCATGGGCGCGATCGTGGGTGGGCTGTACGCGGCCGGCCAAGACTTGCCTCAGCTGGTCCAACTCCTCGAGCACCTGGACCTGGGCCAGATCTTCGGCGTTCCGGCAAGCTACGAGCGGGTGGTGGAGCAGGCCGTGGTGGAGGCTTTGGTGGGACGCTTGCGCCGCCGTCCGTGGTGGGAGGAAAGCTCACCGCGGTTGAGCCGCTTGTTGGAGTTCTTGCGGTTGCTGGGGAAAAACCAGTGGTTTGAAGATTTGCCCGTTCCGTTTGTGGCCGTGGCCGCGGATATGGCCACCGGCGAGGAAGTGCGCATCGACGAGGGCGCGCTGCACTTAGGAATAGCCGCGAGCGCCGCCTTGCCCGGCCTTTTCGGACCTGTCAAATGGCGCAAACGCTACCTCATCGACGGTGGGGTGGTGAACAACCTCCCCATCGACGTGGTGGAGATGTACGGCCCGCAGGAGATTTTGGCCGTGGACGTCTCCGCGCCCTTGGGCCCCATGCCCCACAACTTGGTGGAGGTTGCCTTGCGCGCCTACCAGATCACGGCCCAAGAGCTGGAGCGGGTAAAACTCGCCGAGGCCCAAAAGCGCCTGGGCGAGCGGTTGTTCGTCATTCACCCCGAGGTCGACGACATCGGCCTTTTGGAATTCAGGAAATTGCGCCAAGCGATTGAAGCCGGCCGGGAGGCCGCCCGCTCTGCCCTACGGTATTTGCTCAGCTGAATTCCGTGACGCGTGACAGGTGACATGTGACGACAGACGAGGACAACGCAGGCCAACAACGAACGTCTGAAGAACTGAGGGACAAGGGGCCCAGTGGTTTTCCGAACACCTATCCCTTCTTCCCGTCACCGCCTTTTCGTCACGCGTTACGCGTCACCCGTCACCGCTTTTTTTCAGACGGCTTCCACTTCCACCACTTCGGGGATTTCCTCTTTGAGCAGGCGTTCCACGGTGCCCTTGAGGGTGTAGGCGGCCATGGGGCAGGAGCCGCAGGCGCCGATGAGGCGCACGCGCACCACACCGTCCTCCGTGACCTCCACCAGCTCCACGTCCCCTCCATCGGCTTGGAGGGCAGGGCGGATGTTCTCCAATACTTCGCGCACCTTCTCTTCCATTTTTTCACCTCCGGGTGACTGGCGAGCGGGCCTCCGCCCGGGTATAAAATGGATTGCGGGGGCGTAGCTCAGTTTGGGAGAGCGCCGGCTTTGCAAGCCGGAGGTCGGCGGTTCGATCCCGCTCGCCTCCACCACCTTACGCCAGACCGAGCAAGGCGTCAATGCGTGCTCGGTCGAACCCCACCACGATTTCCCCGTCGATCTCCAACACGGGAACCCCTTGCTGCCCACTTTTGCGGATCATCTCCATCGCGGCTAGGGGGTCGCTGGAGACGTCCACCTCGGTGAACTCGATGCCACGGGAAGCCAAGTAGCGCTTGGCCACCTGGCACCACGGGCAGGTGGGGGTGGTGTAAATCGTCACTTCATGGGTCGTGCCTTCCATATTCTTCCCTCCTTTTGCAATGCGCGGAGGACCTGGGAGGAAAGGACCTGGTGGGCGCGGGGGGTGAGGCGCAAGCAATGCCGCCTTCCGTTCCTCCACCGCTCCACCAGCCCGGCCCCTTCCAGGATCCGCAGGTGGTACGACAAGGCCGAGTTGGACAGGCCTAAACTTTGCGCGAGCTTGCTGCAGCAGGGGCCCTCCTGCCCGAGGAGGAAGGCCACGATCTTCAGCCGCTCCGGGCAGGCCAACGCCCCCAACGTGCGGGCGAGCTCAGATGCTGTTCCTTCGGCCATGCGGGGGAGTTTATCGCGGTCGGGGTAGATTTCAAGAGTTGTTGAAAATTTGAATCATGGCCTGCCCCAGCGTACCATCCCCACCAAGGAGGTCCCATGGACGTCGAGGTCACGTGGAAAGGGCACATGCAGTTTGAAGGCGTGGGCCCCTCGGGCCATCCCGCGCACATGGACGCCGCCCCGGAGGTCGGCGGCGAGGACTCCGCGCCCCGCCCCACCGAACTTCTCCTCATGGCCTTGGGCGGCTGCACCGGCATGGACGTGGTTTCCATCTTGAACAAAATGCGCACCCCGCCCCGCACCTTCTCCGTCCACATCAGCGCCGAACGCAACCCCGATCACCCCAAATTCGTGCGCCAAATCCACCTCACGTTTCGGGCCGCCGGGGTCCCGGAGGCCAACTTGACCAAAGCCGTACAGCTTTCGCTCGAACGCTACTGCTCCGTGGCCCACTCCCTCAAAGCAACCATCACTACGACGGTGATCCGTGATGAGTGATCGGTGGCCAGTAGACAAGGAAGGTCCTCGCGGTCTTGCGCGGTCAACCTGTCAAGCCAAACACCTATGGCTCATCACTGGTCACCCATCACCCTTCACCCGTATGCGGAGGTCGACGGCTTTGACCCCGGTGGGATAGGCCAACACGGGGTTGATGTCCAGCTCTGCAATTTCCGGGAAGTCGTGGACAAGCCAGCTTAAGCGCTCCACGGCCTGGGCCAGGGCGTCGAGGTCCACCCCCGGCTCCCCCCGCACGCCCTCCAGGATGGGAAAGGCGCGGATGCTGCGCACCAGTTCTTTGGCCTCGCGAGGGCTCACCGGGGCCACGGCCCATGCCACGTCGCGCAGCACCTCCACGTGAATCCCCCCCAGTCCGAACAGGACCATTGGGCCGAAAATGGGGTCCCGCAGGGCGCCGAGGATCACCTCCCGCCCTGGGGGGAGCATCTCCTGGACGTACAAGCCTTCAACAGGGGCCTGGGGAAACCGCACGCGGAAGGCGGCGAGCATGGCTTGGGCCTGCTCCTCCACCTGGTGGGGTGGGACATGGAGCCGCACGCCGCCCACTTCGGTCTTGTGCACGACGGCGGGCGAGACGAGCTTGAGGGCCACCGGCGCACCCAGCTCATCGGCCCAAGCGGCGGCTTCCTCAGGCGTGTGCACAAGCGTGCCCCGCGCCACGGGCAGGCCGTAGGCGGCCAACAGGTCCATGGCCTCAGGGCCCAGCACCTTTTTCCCCTTGGCTTGTCGGAGCATGCGGAACGCGGCGTCACGGTCGCAAGCGATCGGCCGTGGTTCCTCAGGAGGGCGGTGCTGAACCTCGGCGTAGTGGGCCAAGACGGCCAGGGCGCGCACGGCCCGGCTGGGATCGAACAACGAGGGGATCCCGGCCCGGCGCAGCACGTCCCGCGCTTCCTCCCCCAAGTCCCCGGCCATGAAGCTCACGGCCATGGGCTTTCCGTGGCGGGCAAACGCCTGGACCACGATGCGGGCCAGTTCCGCGTACGTGAGGATGGGATGTGGGGCGGAGAGGGCGACGGCCATGTCCACTTGGGGGTCGGCCAGGACAAGGTCCAGGGTTTCGGCGTAGCGGGCTGCCGTGGCGTCGCCCAGCATGTCCACGGGGTTTTGCGCGCTGGCCATGGACGGAAGCCTCTCCAGCAGGGCTTTCTCGGTCGCGGGGGAGAATGGCTCCACGCGTAGGCCCGCCTCCTCGGCGGTGTCGGCGGCCAGCACGCCCGGTCCGCCCGCGTTGGACACGATGGCGAGCTTTCGGCCGCGGGGCTGGGGCTGATGGGCCAGGATGTAGGCAAAGTCGAAGAGCTCTTCCACGTTGCGGGCGGGGATGATCCCCGCCTGGCGGAACGCCGCCTCATAAGCCCGCGCTTCCCCGGCCAACGTGCCGGTGTGGGACAAGGTGGCCCGTTGCCCGGCCTGGCTGCGCCCCGCCTTGAGCACCACCACGGGCTTGATCCGCGTCACCTCGCGGGCCAGACGCAAGAAACGGGGGCCATCGGCCACGCCCTCGAGGTAACAGGCAATGACCTTCGTCTCCGGGTCCTCAGCCAACGGCTCAAGAAAATCGCTTTCGTCCAGCAGGGCCTTGTTGCCCAAGGCCACGAACACGGACAGGCCCAGCTTCTCTTGCCACGCCCGGTCAAGGACTGCGCTGCCAAACGCCCCGGACTGGGTGAGGAACGCGATGCGGCCGGGCAAAGCGCCCCGGGGGGCGAAGGTCGTGTTCAGCCCCACCCTGGGCGACACCACGCCGAACGTGTTGGGGCCCAACATCAGGATGCCGTGGTGCTGCGCCACAGCCACGAGCTCCTTTTCCCGCGCGGCCCCCTCCTCGCCCATCTCCCGAAATCCCGCGGAAATGACGATCACCGCGGGGATTCCTCTCCTCCCGCAGGCGTCCACGGCGGCCACGGCCTCCTCGGCGGGGATCATGATCACCCCTAGGTCCACGGCCTCGGGGAGGTCTTCCACGCGGGGGAAGCACGGCCGGCCCAGCACCTCCTTGTAGCGGGGGTTCACCGCGTACACCGGGCCAGGAAACGTGGCCAGGTTGGCGAACACAATGCCGTTGATTGTGTCCCGGCTGGGGGAGGCCCCGATCATGGCCACGCTGCGCGGGAACAAGAGCCGATCGATGTTTTTGCTCATGGCCCCAATGGTACTGGCCTCCACACAATCTCCACAATCTTTGCACACCTTTTCAACGCGCGGGGGCTATAGTCAAGGCGGTGGAACAAGCTAGCGAGAGCCCAACCACCGAAACCGCCTCCTGATAGGGGTCGGGCCCCAGGCTCGACCCCTTTTCCTTTACGGGGTAGGCTATGCTAAAGATGCCGACGATTCTGGTGGTGGAGGACGAGCGGGAAATCGCCCGCATGGTTCAGGCGTACCTCATCCGCGAGGGCTACCGCGTGGAGGTGGCGTTCAGCGGGGATGAGGGCCTGCGCTTGTTTCACGACCTCAAACCCGACCTGGTGGTGCTGGACCTCATGATCCCGGGGATCCACGGGCTGGAGCTGGCCCGCCGCATCCGCCAGGAGTCCAACGTGCCCATCATCATGCTCACCGCCCGGGCCGAAGAAGCGGATCGGGTGGCGGGGTTGGAAATGGGCGCCGACGACTACGTGACCAAGCCGTTCAGCCTGCGGGAGCTGGCCGCCCGGGTGCGGGCCGTGCTGCGCCGGGTGGAGGGCGGTCCCCCGCCCCAGGTGCTGCAGGCGGGGCCGTTTTGGATCGACCTCGCGGGCCGGGAAGCCAAACTCGCCGGCAAGCCCTTGGACCTCACCCCCACGGAGTTTGACCTGTTGGCCCTGTTCGTGCGCCACCCCGGCCGGGTGTTCACCCGCCGCGAACTGCTCCACGCCCTGCAGGAGCGCACGTACGCCACCTTGCCGCGCACCGTGGACTCCCACATCAAGAACTTGCGCCGCAAAATCGAGCCCAACCCCGATGAACCCACGTACCTCCTCACCGTGCACGGTGTGGGGTACAAATTCCGATCGGAAGGAGGTTAGAGGTGTCGTTCCGCTGGAAGCTGGTGGGCGCGCTGGTGCTCACGGCGGTGCTGGCCACGGTGGGCGGTTACCTCCTCACCACCCGGGCCTTGGAGCAACGCTTTGCCGCCTACCGCTTGGAGGAACGCAGGGCCAGCGCGCAGGAATTTGCCCGCATCTTGGCCTCGTGGTGGGAGGTTCGCCGCTCGTGGGCCGGTGTGGACCAGCTGTTCCGCTCCCGGGTCCAGGTTTACCTGTTTCGCGGCGGGCAGGTGGTGTACCAAACCAGCATTTTGGGGCAGTACATGTTGCTTGATGCCGAGGGCCGTGTGGTGGCGTGCGCTGACCAGCTCATGCTGGGTCGCTGCACGGTCACGGACGCTGAGCTGGCCGAGCGAACCCGCACCTGGGGGGTGCCCATCCAGGTGGCCGGCCAGGTGGTGGGCACGCTGGTGCCCTTGGACGTCCAGAGCTTTACGCCTTTGGAAGCGGACTTTTTGAACTCCGTGCGGCGGGGGACGCTCATGGGCGGCATCTTGGCCTTGGCCGCAGCCGCCGTGTTGGGCACGGTGCTTGTGGCGCAACTGGCCGCACCGCTGCGGCAGCTCATGGCCGCCACCGCTCGCCTGGCCCGGGGTGAACTCACCCACCGCGTGAAGGTGAAAACGCGCGACGAGATCGGCGAACTGGCCCAGGCGTTCAACCGCATGGCCGAGGCCCTGGAGCGGTCGGAAAAAGCACGGCAGAACATGCTCGCCGACGTGGCGCACGAGCTGCGCACCCCCCTCTCCGTCATCCGCGGCAACTTGGAGGCCATGATGGACGGTGTGTTCCCCCTCACCGCGGAGAACCTCGCCCCGGTGTACGAAGAAACCCTGCACCTCGGGGAGCTCGTGGAAGACTTGCGCACGCTGACGTTGGCCGAGGCCGGGCACTTGGAATTGATCCCCGAGGAGACGGACGTGGGGGGGTTGGTGCAGGCCGCGGCCGAGGCCGTCCGTGCCGCTGCGGCCGAACAGGACATCCAGGTGGCGGTGGATGTCGAGCCCCATCTGTGGGTCCGTGTGGACCCCCGCCGCATCCGCCAGGTGCTGAGCAACCTCCTGTCCAACGCCCTGCGCTTTGCCCCGCCCGGAAGCACGATCACCCTAAGCGCCCGCCGCCAGGGCCAGGCGATCCAGGTCACGGTGCGGGATCAAGGGCCAGGGTTTGCCCCCGAAGACCTCCCCCGCATCTTCGAGCGGTTCTACAAGGGCGACAAGGCGCGCACGGGTGAGGGCAGCGGCTTGGGTCTGGCCATCGCCAAGGAACTGGTTCAGCTCCACGGCGGCCGCATCTGGGCCGAAAACGATGGCGGTGCTGTCGTGCACTTCACCCTTCCCGCCGTTGAACCGCGCAAAGAATCCGCTTAGAATCGCGTGGCTATGAAAGGCGACGGCAGTTATTGCAGTCCCACTTTGGGCAAGCTCTCCTTTGCCGAGCTGGTGAACGAGATCCTGTCCATGATCGCTGCTGCTCCGGACGACCAGTACAGCATCGTGGTTGGGTCCGATTCCCAGACCTACCAGGGCGAGGCGGAGTACGTGACGGCCATTGTGGTCCACCGGGTGGGGAAGGGCGGGCGTTACTTTTGGCGCAAGCGCACCGAGCGCCGGCCCCGCAGCCTCAGGGAGCGCATCTACCGCGAGGCGCTTTTGAGCTACGAAACCGCTGAGGCGCTTTTGGGGGCGTTCCGCGCGCGGGGGGTGGCCCCGCTGAGCTTGGAAATCCACGTGGACGTGGGCCGCAACGGCCGCACCCGGGATCTGGTGGAGGAAGTGGTGGGGATGATCCTGGGCAGCGGGCTTCCCGTGCGCACCAAGCCCGAGGCGTACGCCGCCAGCATCGTGGCCGACAAGCACACGTAAACGCCGCACACGGGACCCCGAGAATTCCCATCTGTCCGAAGTTTCCTTGGCCGTGGCCCGCTACCATGGGCCCATGCCGGTGTTGGCTCAGCTTGTGGAAGCGGCCCATGATCTCCCCTTCGCTCACCTGGAAATCCGCGGGCTGGCCTGGGATTCCCGCCGTGTGCAGCCCGGCGACCTGTTCTTCGCCCTTCCAGGCACCAAGGTCGATGGTCACGTGTTCCTGGAGGAAGCAGCGCAGCGGGGGGCGGTGGCTGCGGTGGGCGAAAAGGACCTGCGGCCGCCGTTGCCTTATTTGCGGGTTCCCAACGCCCGCTTGGCCTTGGCCCGCGCCGCCGCAGCTTTCTACGACCACCCCACGTGGAAGCTCACCACCATCGGCGTGACCGGCACCAACGGCAAGACCACGGTCGTGCACCTGCTGGGACAGTTGTTGCCCCAGTGCGAGACGCTGACCACCGTGCGGGTGGAGGAGGAGGGCTTGTCGTGCGTGACCACGCCGGAAGCCCCGGAGCTGCAGCGGGTGGCGGCCCAAGCGGTTCAAGCCGGCCGGAGGTTCTTTGCGTTTGAGGCTTCGTCCATCGGCCTGGTCCAGCACCGCGTGGACGGGGTGCGGCTGCGCGCGGCGGTGTTCTTGGGCTTGGGACGGGATCACCTCGACTTCCACCGCACGCTGGAGGACTACTTGGAGGCCAAGCTGCGGCTGTTTGAGCTGTTGGACCTGGACGGGTGGGGGGTGGTGAACGCCGAGGACCCATGGGCGTGGCTCTTCCTGCGCACGGGCGAGGGGCGGCGGCTCACGTTTGGGGTGGAAGTGGGCGATGTGCAAGCAAGGCACGTGAGGCTGAGTTCTACCGAAGCGTGGTTCAAACTGTGTACGCCCGCGGGGTCGCGGGAGGTGGTGGTGCCTTGGCCGGGGGAGCACAACGTGCGCAACGCGCTGGCTGCTGCAGCCACCGCTTGGGCGTTGGGCGAGGAATTGGACGCCCTTGCTCAGCGGCTGAGCCAAGCCACCCTTCCGCCCGGGAGGTTTCAACGGTTTTGGGCCCGCAACGGTGCCCTGGTGGTGGTGGACTACGCCCACAACCCCCAGGCGTTGGAGGCGATGCTGAAAACCCTGCGCCCTCAAGCCCGCCGGCTGTTCGTGGTGTTCGGGGCCAACGGTGAGGGCGATCCGGGCAAGCGGCCGTGGATGGGGCGGGTGGTGGGGCAATGGGCGGACTGGGCCGTGGTCACCTCCGACAACCCGAAAAAAGAGGATCCGGAAAGGATTGCGGCGGCGGTGGTCGAAGGGCTGGAGGCCGTGGGCGGGGCCTACACAGTGGAACTGGACCGCGCACGGGCCATTGGCCTGGCCATGCAAGTTGCGGGAGCAGGCGACGTGGTGCTTGTGGCCGGAAAAGGGCACGAGCGCTGCCAGCACTTGGCCTCCGGTCCTGTGCCCTACTCCGACCTCGACGTGCTGCGCTCCTCCGGCTGGCTCCTCGTGAGTGATGGGTGGTCCGTGACGAGTGACGCGTAACGCGTAAAAAAGTGATGGGTGATCGGTGATGAGTGATGAGTAAGGATTCGTCCCCCTCCCCTTGGTCCCCTCCCACGGGGGGAGGGGAGACAGAAGTGCCACGCGGGGGTGGGGAGAGTCAGAGCGCGCAGGGATCTCCTCTTTTCCCCTCTCCCCGAGGTGGGAGAGGGCCAGGGTGAGGGGGTGTGTTCAGTGATCCGTGTTCGGTGATGGGTGATCGGTTGCGGCAAGGAAGTGTCATGGCCGGGAAGATCCCTTTTCCCAAGAGCTGCAGGCGCGCCCGGTTTTGGCCCATTTGTTTGAGTATTTGTCACTGATCACTCATCACCGATCACTAAATCGGCGATCCATCGGGCCAGCTCTTCCGGGGGCTTTTGGCCGTCGAGCAGCACCACCTTGGGGTGATGAACGGGTTGGAGGTCCTGCTGGGCATGGAGGCGGGCGGCGATGACCTCTTCGGGGACTCCTGCCGCGCGCAACCGGCGCTGCCGTTCCGCTTCGGGGACGTCCAACCAAATCACCAGGTCGAAGAAGTTCAGGTCCACGTGGGGGGAAGAGAGCAAGAGGGCGCCTTCCACCACGAGGACTTGTGTGCCCTGGCGTTGGTGCTCTTGGGCCAACCGTCGCAGCTGGGCCATCACCACGGGGTGGATCAGGGCTTCCAGGTCCTTTCTCGCCTGTGGGTCGGTAAGCGCCTGCTGGGCGAGGCGGCCGCGGTGGACCGTGCCGTTGGGGTTGAGGACTTCGTGACCGAAGCGGGCCACCAGCTTTTCATAGGCTGGCCCACCAGGCCGATAGGCTTCCCAAGCCAGGGCATCGCAGTCCACACAGGCGTAGCCCGGCCGTTGGGCCAAAAGTTTTCCTACGGTGGACTTTCCCGATCCCGTCGGCCCCGCCAGCCCCACAACCTTCATGACTTAGCCAAGGTTAAACCCAAGCAGGGGGCTCACCAAGCACCCCGGTCGTTGTCTTTTGGCAGCGCCCTACTTTCTTTCTGCAAGCCCTGGGCTTGTGCTGTCTCCCCGGGGCCAATCCGCGTGGAAGAAAAGGTCGGCTTGGCCAAGCCCAGCTCCTTAGTTCTCACCATCCCCTCCTTTCTGGGCTACAACGATCAGCCTAGGGCTATCGATCGCTGGTTCCTTGAGCTCGAAGGAACTGTAAGCCCCTCGGTAGCGCCAGCCAGCCCTCTGGAAGAGGGCGATCAACTCATGGAGGCTGTAAATGCGATGGTTCAAGGGGACCTCGGCCTTGAAGCTATAGCCCTCTGGGGTCTTCTCGAAGAAGGTCCAGACGTTCTCCATCCTCGAGGTCTCGAGGTTCAATCTCCGCTCCTCGACCACCAAGAGGTTTCCCACACGGGCTGCGCCGGTGCGCTCGAAGTGTCGGACGATCCAGTCGCGAAAGCCCGTCTCCAGGACGAAGAGGCCGCCATCCTCCGTGAGGGCCAAGCACTGCCGCAGGATGCTCTCATCGGTCGCCTCATCGTAATAGCCGAGGGAGGTGAACATGTTGATGACCACATCGAACCTCCGCGGCGCGAGGTCCTCCACGCGCCGGGCATCGAAAACCAGAAATTCGGTCCGGCCATGAACTCTATGCTCCGCCGCTAGCTCCTTGGCCCGCGCGATGTAGCGCGGGGAGATATCGATCCCTGTGACACGATGCCCTTCCTTCGCCAGATAGAGGCTATGCCTCCCGATCCCGCAGTTCAGGTCCAAGACCCTGCTGCCAGGTTTGACTCCATACTCTCGGAAAAGGTTGAGGAGCCCCCGGACCTCCTCCTCCGTCCGCGCCAGCCGCTCTTCCAGGAAGACCTGAAAGAGCTCGGCATGTTCGATGAACAGATTTTGAACCCACCCCTCGTGGGCCATGGTGACGACCTCCTGCGCGTGCCCTTACTTGTTCCCATCGCGCTTTGGTGAAGTTATCCGCCGGCCCAGTTTGCCACAAACCCAAGCGAGCGTGGCCCCTTCGGCCTCTTTGGGGGAAGCTCAGATGGGGAACTGCATGGGCTGAGGGGTACAATCCCAGGGCCATGAGGCGATGGTTATGGGTGCTGTGGCTTCTGGCGAGCGCCTTGGCGTGGGGTGCCGAGGTGGTCCGCTTGTCTTTGGATGGCACGATTAACCCGGCCACCGCCAGCTATGTCGTGCGTGGGATCGCCGAGGCCAACCGGCGAGGAGCTTCGCTGGTGGTGCTGGTTCTGGATACACCGGGGGGGTTGGATACCTCGATGAAACAAATTATGGAGGCCATTTTGGCCTCGGAGGTTCCCGTGGTGGTCTGGGTGGGGCCACCTGGGGCCCGAGCGGCCTCGGCCGGCACGTTCATTTTGCTTTCCGCCCATGTGGCGGCGATGGCCCAGGGCACGAGCACCGGCGCCGCGCATCCCGTGGCCTTGGCCGCTGAAGAAATCCGTGAAGACGACCCCCAGGTGCAGAAGGCCGTGAACGACGCCGTGGCCCGCATTCGGGCTGTAGCGGAACTGCGCGGTCGCAACGCGGATTGGGCCGAGCAGGCTGTGCGCCAATCGGCCACCGTCACCGCTTCCCAGGCCCTCGCGCTCGGCGTGATCGACCTTATGGCCGACTCGTTCGCCGAGCTTTTGGCCAAACTCGACGGCTTCGTCCTCCGCGACGGCCGCACCCTCCACGTCCACGGAGCCTTGGTGCGCGAAATCCGCATGAGCCTACGGGAGCGCCTGTTTTCCTACCTCTCGGATCCCAACCTGGTCTATATCCTCCTCATCCTGGGGATCTACGGCCTGATTTACGAATTTGCCACGCCGGGGCTTGGGCTGGGGTTGGTGGTGGGGGGCATGGCCCTGGGGTTGGCTTTGCTTGGGCTTCAGGTCTTGCCCATCAACGTGGCTGGTCTGGCCCTCGTCCTTTTTGGTGTGGCGCTGATGGTGCTCGACGTGCTCACCCCCGCCGATGGCCTGCTCACCGCAGGCGGCGTGGTCAGCCTCATCTTGGGCTCGTTGGCCCTGTTCGAGATGGAAAGCCCGGCCATGCGCCTTTCTTGGGTCACCATCGTGGTCACCGTGGCTGTGGTGACCGCCGTGTTTGCGTTCTTTGTGTCCAAGGGCTTGCTGGCCCAGCGGAGGGCCAAGCGACCGCTCACCACCATGGTGGGTCTTCAGGGTGTGGCCAAGGACGACCTTCACCCCGAGGGTTGGGTTTTGGTCAAAGGTGAGTACTGGCGCGCGCGAAGCACGGAAGGAGACGTGCGCCGCGGGGATCGCGTCGAAGTGGTGGGTGAAGAGGGGCGCACACTCCTGGTGCGGCGTTTGCCCACAAACAAGCCTTAGGCCCTATTCTTCTTTCAGCCACTCGCGGAACCGCTCTTTCAGCTTCTTCTCCAACCGCTCGCCCAGCTCGTCCCAGCTTATGGTTTCCTCAGCGCCAGCCCAGCGGGCCAACCCGCGCTTGATGCGCGCCTCCACTTCGCGGACTATTTCCTCAGCGCGGCGTTCCCTGCGCCACACCCGTGAAAGCTGCCAACTTAGCCCAAGGCCCGTCCAGGAAAAGAGCAGCATGGTGAGGAACCACAACCCGCAGGCCTGGAGGTACGACAACGGCTTGGTCAGCGCCAAATGCCCAGCAATGATGCTGTTCCACAACATCATGATGACCCACGAGAAGAAGAAAAACGCGGCCAGGCCTCCACCCGCCACCAGTCTTGTAATGAACCGCATTCGTCTCCACCTCCTTGAACGATCTTAGCCATTGTAGCCGGAAAGTACGCGTTTGCCTTCTGCTGCAGGAGGGTTGTGGGAATGGGCGAAGTGAGAACTGTGTAGAATAGGCTTATGCGAGTAGCACTGGCGACCATGTTCGGCAAAGGGGCGGCGCTTGGGGTGAGGTTTGTCATCGGTCTCGTCTTTGTCTTCCTAGGTGGGGCCGTGTTCAATCCGATCTCTCGGGCCCAGCACGTCGTTGAGCTTCCACCGCAAGTGCTGCGGGACATTGAATATGCCCGCGTGGATGGGAAATCGCTGCGACTAGATTTGTACTTGCCCCAACGCAAATGGGGGGAACGTCTGCCCGTGGTGGTGTGGATCCACGGAGGAGGTTGGCGGGCTGGCAGCAAGGAGAACACGCGGGCCCCGGAGGTTTTGGGGGAGGGCTATGCCGTGGCCAGCATCAACTACCGGCTCAGTTGGGAGGCCACGTTCCCCGCCCAAATCCACGACTGCAAAGCGGCCATTCGTTGGCTGCGGGCCCACGCCGCTGCATATGGACTTGATCCCGATCGCATCGGCGTTTGGGGGTCTTCGGCTGGAGGGCATCTTGCCGCGTTGTTGGGCACTTCGGGGGACGTAGCCGAGCTGGAAGGGACCGTGGGGGGCAACCTTGAGTACTCCAGCCGGGTCCAAGCGGTGTGCGACTTCTTCGGTCCCACGGACTTTCTAGCTGTGCTGGAAGGCGCTTGGTCATCGGCCCGTGGCCCCACGGCTCCCGAGGCTTTGTTGCTCGGTGGGCCTGTGGCCGAACGGGTGGAACTGGCCCGGTTGGCCAGTCCCGTCGCCCACGTGAGCGCAGACGACCCGCCCTTCCTCATCGTCCATGGGGAACGTGATCCCGTGGTGCCCGTGGATCAGTCCCTGCGGCTGTACCGGGCCCTTCAACAAGTGGGCGTGGAGGTCACTTTGCACATCGTTCGAGGCGCGAGCCACGGGTTCCGTGACCCAACTGTGGACCAGATGGTCCGCGCGTTCTTCGACCGCCACCTCCGTGGGAAGGGCGGCTGAGCACTTCGGATCCTTGTCCAATAAACGTCGCTCCTGGCGAGGCGGGAAAGCCTTTCTTCCTCCCCTTGCGGAAGGGAGGCAGAGGGATGGGCAAAATTCACCCCTACCCTCCTCCATCATGGGGGAGAGGATTTGGGAGACAAAAGTCCCTCGGATTGGTTGACGAAAATCGCTTTAACTAAGTTCTGCGGGCCTCCCACGTCTGATAGGCTTGAGCCATTTGCTCCACGGTGGCCCAGCGTACGCGGCCAGCTTGAACCAAAGGATCCACGATTTGGGTGAGCCAGGCCTCCCAAACAGCGAACTCGGCTTCGTCGTCGGCCGACCCAAGAAAATCCCCAGGGTGCACGGTGGCGATGGACGTGTTGATCTTCTCTGGATCTGCGGCCAAAAGGGAATTGCGCAGGGCAACGGTGACGTAGTTCAGTGCCCGATAGGTGTAGGGTTTGGGAACGCCTTCAGCCCTTAGGCAATGTGCTGGCCAAAGCCCTGAGGGGATGTAGACAATCTTCCCGGCTAGGTCGTGCGCGAGCCGCTCGGCCAGCGAGCCTGAGCCCGCGGGCTGCCAAGGGTTCACCACCAGGAAAGAAGCGTCACTCACCTGGGTGCGCGGGGCTTTGTAATTGATGTTCACGCAAAGCCCCACGGCCCTGGCGGCCTCCCACATGTGGGGGTAAAGGTTGCCCCCGCTCCAGGTGGTCGGCCGCTTACCCGATACCGCCTTGATCAGGTCCATTTCCCTGCACAGTGCGGCAACCTAATCGGACAGGGGCCGTGCACTGGCGTTGGGGAGGTGGAAGTCCTCGTGGAAGTGGAGGGCCATTTCGTGCCCGCGGCGGGCCAAGTCAGCAAGGAACGTGTCCTTTCGCTGCGAGGCTACCTCGGTGAACGGCCGCTGAAGCTGGATCACCAACCGCCCCCCATGCCGTTCCACCGTCGCCGCCAGGCGCAGGAGTCGGGTACGGTCCAGCTCGTACCAGGCCGGATCCAAATACTCTCGATGGGGCTCCACGTGCACGCCAATGGTCAACAAGATCACACCGCCCCCGACGTCCAAGGGTATCGCCTCCTAGAATTCTGTTTCCATCGACCGCCGCGAGTCTTCGGTTTTGCAGCACTCCTCGGCCACTCCCCGGTAATATCCGGGCTGATCAGCAAGGGCTGGCCAGGAAACCCAAACGCTGCTCAAGGCGACCAAGGCCAGCCCAACAAGCACCCCTCTCTTTACCTTTGCGTCCATGTCGTCCTCCTGGTTACTGAACAGCGATGTACAAAACGAATGTTTTTTTCTGGGGGCCGAGCTTCCCAAGACCTCCGGTGAACAAAAGTAAACCCGTCCTCGCCGATGGCCACGGCTTGGTAGCGGAAGTAGAACACCCAACCCGCGCCGATTAGGCCGGACTGACTTAAGTAATCTACCCCTGGAAGTCGCTGCACAATCGCACGTTCGTGATCGATTTCCCATTCGTAGCCCGTGGACGGATTGCCCCCTAGGGCCCACCATCAGCTGCTCGCCCACCTGTAGGGTTATTTGCGTCTCGTGGTCTGTTTCATCCACCAAGCGGTAGGCCCAAAGGCCGAGGCCACAAATGGTGGCTTCTGCCGTGACTCGACCAGCGAGAGGAAGCACGTTGGGGGCCACCACTTCAATTCCGACACGGAATTCGCCCAGCTAGGTTTCCACCACCGCTGTATACCGGCTCATCTATACAGGGCAACCCGTTGCATCGACCAAGTCCCAATGGCCGACCCACCGGTCCACGGGAACAGGATAGGCATAGGCGTAGTCCGCGTACACCACCAAGCCCTGGGAGTCGAGGACCCTAAACTGCTGGACGTGCAGGGGCTTGCACCAACAAGGACAAGGACCGGTCCGCGAGAACTCCAAAGCCAGCTTTTGTCCTGGAGCGAAAACAAACGTTCCAATGGTTGCACAGGCTTGCGCAGAAGGAACTTCCATGCCCACAGCCACCGCCAAAGGGTGGGGCAGGAACCCAAGGACTAAGCTTCCCAACAACACCAGCTTTTTCACCATCGCCACCTCCAAGGGAAATAGCACCGCCTGGTCCTCTCCGGGTTTATCGAGAAGCTTACCCATTTAAAATCTGCTTCGCTCAGCGTAGGACTACGTGAACGCGAGTTGGATCCTCCCCTAGGACTTTGAGGAGGTAGTTTGCATTCTTAACCAGGTTGAGGGCGCTGGCGTGCGTTTCCACCCAATACTCTCCGACTGGCTTAGGGTCTGTCATCTGGCCACTATCTTTCGCCACTAAAATGCGGCCAGTATTGGACTGGGCGATTGGTATGTATTTAGCTAGCTCGCTCTTCTTCCAGTTGACAACGGCAAGCAAAAGGTCTCGCCAGCTTCTGAGTTCTTTTTCTTTCCCACCAGGAAAAAACTACGCGTTGAGGTGGCTTGCTCTTTGGAGGAATCTTTCATCTGCCTTTCAAGTTCGTCCAGCGATACTAGGCCAGGGGGTGGTGGAGGAGGTGGCAATGGTTGCACAACTGGAGAGGGCCCAACTTCTACAGCGGGCATGGTGGGGCGCCAAAGGGTCAATAGCGCTCGGGCCGCTTCGCCTGCCACTACTTTAGTCAGCTGCACTTTCATGATCTCCTTGCCCCCTATTTCACGAAGCTCGTAGAGTTCCCGAATATCACCGTCGGTAAACACCTAATATGGCACTTTATTTTCCCAGCAGTACTGAAAGCCTTTTTTCTTGGCTGAACCCAGGTCTTTGCCCAACGCCTTGGCCTCAACCATGACGTAGGGTTTACCGTCCCAAAGGAGGGCGTAATCTGGGTTTCCGGTTTCTGTGGAGAACTCTGGCCTTATCTGTGCAGGATCTTCAGTATCCCAACCTAGTGCTCGCAGCATAGGATCCACAAGCGCGTAGCGGGTTAGTACCTCGCTCTTCTCGAATTCGGAAGAAAACCTTTTGATTTTTTCTTGTAACGCCGCAATAACCTCTATCAGCTTCTCCAAGGGCATCTTGATCACCATGGTAGACGAACTAGCCACCCGCGACAAATTGAGATCTCCGAGCCCTCCACGGCAACTCTAAGATGACAAATGTCCCCCTGACTGGCCTTGACAGAACTTCTGGAACCCCCTATAATGGTTAAACGGTTAGGTTAAACGATTCACCATGCCGACGATAAAAGACGTTGCTGCGCGGGCTGGGGTTTCGGTGGCTACTGTGTCCTATGTCATTAACGGGACTAAACCTGTGGCCCCAGAGACAGCCGCTAGGGTCCGAAAAGCAATAGAAGAACTGGATTATCAGCCCAATGGGGTTGCCCAGTCCTTGCGCAAACGTTCCACCCGTGTTTTGGGGGTGGTGGTATCAGACATTGGTAACCCGTTTTTTGCAACCCTAGTTAAAGGCGCAGAAGATTGTGCTCGAGCTTACGGATACAATTTAATTATAACAAACACTAGCGAAAATCCGGAAAACGAGAACACATGTCTGAACTTGCTTTTTAGGCGCCGTGTGGATGGATTTATTATCGCGCCAACCGGCCATAATGAAGCTCTACTAAGACGTTTTATTCGTCAGGGAATGCACGTCGTTTTTGTTGATCGAGTTCTGCCTGGTTTGGAAGTCCCAGCAGTACTTTCTGAAAACGAAAAAGGAGCTTATAATGCTACTTTGCACCTTTTGGATCACGGGCACCGCCGTATTGGTATTATTTTGGGGCTTCCTCAAGTTTCTACTACTTGGGAGCGTCTGGAAGGGTATAAACGTGCCTTGACAGATTATGGGGTTGAGTTCGACAAAAACCTGATCGTCTTTGGCGATTCGCGAATAAACGGAGGTAAAGAGGCTTGTCAGCAGTTGATCTCTCGTTCCCGAGATTTAACTGCAATTTTTATTACTAATAACCTGATGACGATCGGCGCCATGCAAGGGCTCCGCGAGCTTGGTTTAAGTTGCCCTTCTGACATTTCAGTAGTCGGATTTGATGATTTTGAATGGACAGAAGCTTTTTATCCACCTCTTACAGTTGTAGCGCAACGTCCTTACGATATTGGATGGCGAGCGGTTGAGACCTTGCTGAATCTCCAGAAGGGGGAGTGGCCTTCGCCAAACCCTGTGATCCGTTTGGAGACGGAGCTTAAGGTGCGAGGGTCGGTAGCAAACCCTCGTAACCGATACGAAAGGGGGTGAGACAAAAAGTAGAAAACCTGAGTGGCTTAGTAATAAGGTAAATTAAAGCTGTGTAAAACGAAAGGAGGATAAAAATGAAAAGGTGCCTTTTCTTAGGGTTGTTAGTAGCGGTGTTTGGGTTTGGGGTTGTGGCGCAGCCGCCCGTAGAAATAACCGTTTGGTGGCATACCGGACAGGAATCTGAGCTAGCGGTTATAACGGCCCTCGTAAATGAGTTCAACGCCTCCCAAACCAAAATAAGAGTGAAACTGGTCAACATCCCTGAGGCCACCTATACTGAGCAAGTCATCGCGGCTGGACTTGCAGGGAAGCTTCCGGACGTGCTAGATCTTGATGGTCCCACCATGGCTAACTTTGTTTGGAATGGCTGGTTAATCCCGCTTGATCCATATATTACCCCCGAACTTCGAGAAGATCTTCTTCCCTCGATCATTGCTCAAGGCACGTATCCTCCCGACGGGAAGATTTATTGCATTGGCGGAGTTGATTCTGGTCTCGCTATTTGGGGCAATCGCAGCTATCTAGAGAAGGCAGGGGTACGCATTCCTCAAAGCGCCGCTGACGCTTGGACTTTCGACGAATTCATGGACGCTTTAGAGAAGCTAGCAGCCCTTCCTGAGGTGAAGTGGCCGATCGATCTGAAGCTGAACTACGGGCCCGGCGAGTGGATGACCTACGGTTTTTCCCCAGTGATGCAGGCCTTTGGTGGGGACCTTATAGATCGAACCACGTGGAAGGCCAGCGGAACCTTGGATAGCGCCTCTTCAGTCCTGGCTATTACACTAGTGCAATACTGGATCAAGCGAGGATGGGTTGTACCGGCTTCAGCTGGTGATGACGCTTTCTACGGGCCGAAAACCGCGGCCTTGGCTTGGGTAGGGCACTGGATGTATACACCTCACAAACAAGGGTTGGGTGACGACCTAGTTCTTATTCCGATGCCGAAGCTTGGACCATGTGGTCGGGCAGCTACAGGCATGGGCACCTGGGCTTGGGGAATCACTTCTACCTCCAAGTATCCGGATGCCGCTTGGGAGTTTATTGAGTTCCTCATTAAGCCCGAAAACATCTTGCGGTTAGTCGAGGTTAACGGCGCTGTTCCTGGCAGGAAATCCGCAATAGAGCAGTCCTCACTCTACGGTCCCGGCGGAGAACTTCGGATATTTGCGGAACAGCTTATGACAATTGCTGTACCGCGTCCTGTACATCCTGCATATCCTACCATTACCTCTGCCTTTGCTGAGGCCATGCGCAATATTATTGCAGGCGCTGATGTTTACGAAGAACTCCATAAAGCCGCGCTTAAAATTGACAAAGACATCGAAGAAAATGAGGGATATCCACCTTTTGGCGGAGGCAAGTAAAAAGCTAGAGGAGAAGGGGGAGGGCTGTTTGACCCTCCCCCTTTTGTTATGGTGGCTTTAAAAAGATTTAAGACAAGAAAGAATGAGCACAAAGCGGCTTGGCTATTCCTTGCCCCAGCTATTTTCTTGCTGTTGACGTTTCTTGTGACTCCTTTTGTAATGTCGGTGGTACTTTCATTCACTAATCAGCGATTAATAAGCCCTCTACCCACAAGGTTTGTCGGGATTACTAACTACCAGCGCCTTTTTGTGGACGCAAGTTTTTGGCAAGCTTTTAAGAATACAGCTTTATTTACAGCCGTAGTTGTACCCCTGCAATCATCTTTGGGACTCGTTTTAGCTGTCTTAATCAACCGGCGTCTTCAGCTTATAAACTTGTTCCGCGGAATATATTTTATGCCAACAGTAATACCAATGGTAGTTGTAAGTGTAGTATGGTACTTTTTGTTGATGTATCCGGAAGGACTGCTCAATACTTTTGTAAAGATTTTAACTTTAGGAAGAGCCGGTCCGTATGACTGGTTGCGTAATCCCTCACTAGCTTTGCCGACAATTATTTTGGTTTCCATCTGGCAAGGCGTGGGTTTTCAAATGGTTGTATACTTAGCAGGTCTGCAAAATATTCCGGCGGAACTTTACGAAGCAGCGAAGATAGATGGTGCAAGTCCATGGCGGCAATTTCTTCATGTGACTATGCCGGGACTTCGCAATACACATATTTTTGTGCTGGTGACAACGACAATCCTTGCTTTCAAACTTTTCACACAAGTTGAAGTTCTCACGCAAGGTGGACCAATAGGGAGAACAAATACTCTTGTTCGGTATATTTACATATCTGGTTATCGAGAATTACGAATAGGATATGCCTCTGCAGCTTCCGTGGTTTTTGTCATTTTTGTGTTGATTATATCTGCATTCCAGCGAATTTTGATAAGAGAAGAAAGAGAGGTTGGTTGAAATGTGTAAAGTGGCTAAGAAAATGTGGTTATATCTGCCTCTTGTTGTTATTGCAATTGTATTTTTGGTGCCCTTGGTTGTGATGATAAGCACTTCCTTTAAAGAAGATGAGCTTCAAATCAGTATGGAAATGGCCACGCTCCGAGCTTTGTGGCCCAGCAAACCATCATTAAATAACTACATATCAGTTATTTCGGGGCGGGCGTTTGGAACACCCTGGGTTCGATTTTTTCTAAACACGCTTCTTATAGTTAGTAGTATTGTGATTTCCGGCATTTTTGTTAACAGTCTGGCTGCTTTCGCCCTAGCACGCATGAGGTTTTGGGGGCAACGGGTGTTATTGTCAGCAATTATTGCCTTAATTATTGTCCCTTTTGAAGGTCTAGCTGTTCCTCTATTTTTGATAATTAATCGGTTTGGATGGTTTGATAGCTTTCCAGCCCAAATTATTCCGTTTATTGCCCACCCCTTTTCCATTTTTCTCTTTTACCAATTTTTCACAAAAATTCCTCGAGATTTAGATGAGGCAGCCAGAGTGGATGGAGCATCATGGTGGCAGATCTATTGGAAAATTGCGTTGCCCTTGTCTCGGCCAGTCGTTGCGACGGTTGCTATCCTTCAATCACTGGAATACTGGAATTCATTTTTGTGGCCGCTCATGGTAACAAGAGGGCCTGAATTTCGTCCACTTTCTGTGGCAATGAATGCCTTTTTCGGACAACCGCCTCGCCGCTGGGGAAATGTTATGGCTTTTGCCTTTCTTACCGCTTTACCAGTTCTTATAATGTATCTTGCGTTCCAACGATGGTTTATCCGTAGCGTCGCCCAATCCGGCTTAAAGGGGTGAGAACTATGTATGTGCCTCAAGACAGGTACATTTGGGATTTTTGGATGGTGAAACATAAAGGATGGTATCATTTGTTTCATTTGCAAGCTCCTCGCAATCTTCCTGATCCAGAGATGCGCCACGGGGTTGCTACCGTTGGCCATGCCATATCAAAAGATCTGATCAATTGGGAAAATCTTGGTACAGCTCTTTCTCCGGGAGAACCGGGTTCTTGGGACGACAGAGCAATTTGGACGGGCAGCGTTGTCGAAAAAGACGGGCTTTTTTACATGTTTTACACTGGAACCTGTCTACATGAAAAGGGGCGGATTCAAAGAATAGGGGTCGCTATGTCTTCCGATCTTGTTAGATGGAAAAAACTTTCACAAAACCCTATTTTGGAGGCAGATCTTGCAATATATGAAAATTTTGCAGAATCGCCTTTTGGTGAGCTGGCATGGCGTGATCCCTATGTGTTTAAATACGACAACAATTACATAGCACTTATCGCGGCTCGAAAGAAACTCGGTGATCTTGAGGCTCGCGGTTGTATTGCTACTGCTATCTCGTCGGATTTATTAAGATGGAAAGTTGAAGCTCCTCTTTCTATTCCTGATGGATTTGCTCAAATGGAAGTGCCACAAGTGGTTGAAATAAAGGGCCGGTATTATCTGTTATTTTCTGCAAAAGCTGAATGGATAAAAACGCCAAAGCTTCCTAAAGTTACCGGCACTTTTTATGCATGCGCTTCTCACCCCCTTGGTCCGTACTCTTCTCCCCGTGTTTTGCTCGCAGATGAAAGGGGTACATATTACGCTGCGAAGCTTATTTATACATTTGAAGGGTCCTGGGTAGCGTTGGCGTGGATTAACATTAATGAAAAAGGTGAATTTGTGGGGGGCATTTCAAATCCTTTTCCGTTACAAATACATAGCGACGGGACGTTGAAAGTAAAAGCCGATGAAAAAGGTTTTGGTAGCTGGTGAGGCTCTTGTAGACTTTATACCTGGCGAGAGACCGGGAAGTTTTGTGTGCCGACCCGGTGGCTCCCCTTTGAATGTGGCTGTTGGACTCAGTCGGCTTGGTGTGCCCGCTGCCTTTTTAAGTAAAATTTCGCATGATTACTTTGGAAACTTCTTACTTTCTTATTTGAAAGAAAATAACGTCGATCTTAGTTTTGTGTTAAGAGAAAGATCTCCTACGCTGCTTTCTTTTGTAGTGTTACAAAATAATGATGAACCAGAGTTTATCTTCTACGGAACTGAAACAGCCGATATGAATTTGAGGCTTGAAGATATTCCTTCCCGATTACCGGACGATATTGGCGTGATTCACGTCGGCTCATTGGCCATGGTGCGCGAACCGTGTGCTACGACTCTGTCTGCATTCTTGTTCAAAGAACATGCTCAAAAATTGATTTCTTTCGATCCAAATATTAGACCACAGGCTATACAAGATCTCTCTGTTTATCGTAAGCGTTTTCTGCAACTTTTATCTGTAACTGATGTGCTAAAACTAAGCAGACGCGATATGGAATATTTGGTTCCAGATTTTGAAGTAAAAGAAAATAAGTTAATTCAAGAATGGCTCAGCCTTGGTCCGAAATTAGTAGTTGTTACACTGGGTTCTAATGGAGCTCGCGCTTATAGCACAAGATTTGTTGTCGATGTCGAAGCTCTTCCTATAAAAGTGGTAGATTCTGTAGGAGCAGGCGATTCTTTTATGGCTGCTTTGTTGGCGGCATTTTATTATTTAGGGGTTTTGGACAAACAACTGATAAGCTCGATAGATCGTGTAACTGCAGAGCGTGCCCTCAAGTTTGCTGCACGCGCTGCTGCAATAACTTGTACCCGGCAAGGTGCTGATTTACCGTATATTTCTGAAATTGGGCTGCCATAAACGGGGCGATAAGATCATGGAGAAGTGCATTAATTTTTTAGTACAAAATCAGAAAGTTTTTGGAATGTTGCACGTGCCAGAAGGTGGCCGGCGTGTACCTGGTGTTGTTTTTTGCCACGGTTTTACAGGAAATCGTATAGAGGTACATCGGTTGTTTGTTAAGATGGCACGTCAATTAGCTGCTAATGGAATAGCAGCTTTAAGATTTGATTTTCGTGGATCAGGAGAAAGTGAAGGAGATTTTGAGCATGTTACGATCAGTGATGAAATTGTGGATACTTTAGCAGCCCTCAACTTTCTGCGGAGTCAACTGGAAATAGATGGTGCGCGTGTTGGTATCATAGGGCTAAGTTTAGGTGGGTGTGTTGCTGCTTGTGCGGCTGCACGAGACGGGCGCGTTAAAGCTTTAGCACTTTGGGCAGCTCTCGCAGACCCTAATATCCTCAAGCCGGGGGATTCTATATCGCTGGATTTGTTAGAAAAACAAGGTTGGACTGACGTAGGCGGATGGAAAGTATCGCGCGATTTTTATGAAGATGCTAAAACAATTCACCCTTTGCATGAGGTCTCAAAGTATAACGGTTCGGTTTTAATAATACACGGAGGTCGTGATTCTGTTGTACCGATTGAACACGCTTATTTGTATTATAATGCATTCCAATGTCCTAAAGATCTGCACATTTTGCCAGAATCCGACCATACCTTTAACAAAGTGGCATGGGAAGAAGAAGTATTGCAATTAACTTTAAGCTGGTTCAAAAATAATTTGTAATCTTTTCCTCACGCAGAGTTCAGAACATGCAAAAGAGCAGCATGTGTGGTTTTCTGCGCAAAAGAGTGGTTGCATCCCGGCAATTGTGTCTGTGAGGTAGCATGGTAGCCTTCCACGAAAACAAGAAAGAAAGGAGGAAGGCCACCATGCGGGAAAACCGCAGGGAAGAAGAGATCAAGGTCATGGTCAAGGGACTTTTGGAAAGGCTGATGGTGGAGGAACGGACCATGTACCTGGAGGAGCACCCTATTACGGTCAATGGGTACTACACCCGAGACCTACCCACGGCCCCATCGAGAACCTGCGAGTTCTCCGGGTTCGGGAGGGGGGATTTCCGGCCTACCATCCTCCCGAAGGCGAGGGGCTTCGTTGGAGCTTTCTGAGGCCATCTTGGCCCTCTACGCCACCGGGATAAGCACCCGGGCCATCTACCGGTTCTTGGAGGTATCTACTGGACGTTCTACTCCCCTCAAAGTCTCCCCCGTCTCACCCGGGTGGTGGAGGAAGAGGTCTAGGCCTGGCGTGAGCGCCCATTGAGTCCACCTCAACGGGACTTTCCTTCGCGTCCGGCGGGGTAAAACTGCTAATCCGACTTAGCGACTTAGGGGTC
>FWWM01004246.1_pt1 | contig 27339 bp, 22 predicted proteins | sample 2228351 | NCBI WGS metagenome assembly FWWM01 (sample SAMEA103939774, study PRJEB20133) | metagenome | reverse complement strand
TTCCTCCAGGTAGGCCTGGCTGACCCGGGGAATCCCATCAGGTCCGATCACGACATCGGGTGTTGGGGTCGCTTCTGTTGGGGTCGCTTCAATGGGAGGATTCATGTGAGGCATTTTAGCATCGGCCACAACGACTAGTCACGCCGTTATTCCAGACGTATTCGGCATATGGGTCCCCGATCATCGTAGGGCCAAGTCACACCTTGCGTCGCGGATCCAGCGCATCACGCAGACCGTCGCCGAGCAGGTTGAACCCAAGGACGGTGATCATGATGGCCATGCCCGGGAAGAACACCAGATGCGGCGCATTGAAGACGCTGTTGCGTTCCTCGCCGAGCATCAGGCCCCATTCCGGCGTCGGCGGTTGCGCGCCAAGTCCGAGGAACGACAGGCCGGCGGCATCGAGGATGGCAGTGGCGATGCCCAGGGTGCCGACGACGATCACCGGCGTGAGCGAATTCGGCAGGATGCGCACGAACAGGATGCGCAAGGGTGATGCGCCCAGCGCGCGCGATGCTGCGATGTAATCCATCTCCTTCACGCTCAACACGCTGGAACGCACCACGCGTGCGTAGATTGGGATGGACACGATGGCCACAGCCAGCAGCGTGTTGATCAACCCTGGCCCCAGCACACTGACGATGGCGATGGCCAGCAGCAAACTGGGGAAGGCCAGCAGCACGTCCATCACCCGCATGATAACGTTGTCGGCCCATCCGCCGGCGTATCCAGCAGCCGAGCCCAGCAATGTGCCGATCAGGATGGCTGCGCCGGTGGTCAGAAAGCCGATCTGCAACGAGAGGCGCGAGCCGTAGACCACGCGCGAGAACAGGTCCCGAAAATTGCCGTCTAGTCCCATCAACAGTTGGGGCTTGTCGCGGTCACAGCCGAGGAGGTGGATGCACGGCGGGCTGCGCCGGCGCAATCCAGATTGGCGGATCTGCTGGTCGTAGGCGTAGGGCGCGATCACATCGGCGAGGACGGCAATGAGCACCAGCGAGGCGATGATGGTCAGGCCGACGCGAGCCGAGCGGTTGTGCAACAGCCGGCGCATCGTTCGCGCCCACGGCGATTGCACGCGGAATGCGTTGCCCGATGCAGATGCGGCTACGGTGGGGGCAGGCACGGACTCTTGCATGCGTCTGGTTCAGCTCACGCGGATGCGCGGGTTCAGATAGGCGTAGCTCAAGTCCACGATCAGGTTTACCACCACGAAGATGATGGCGATGAGCACAGTGAAAGCCTGCACCACAGGGTAGTCGCGGGCGGTGATGGCATCCACGATCTGTGTGCCGACGCCGGGCAGGCTGAACACCGTCTCGGTCAGCACCGCGCCGGAGAGCAGGCCGCCGATTTGCAGGCCGATGATGGTCACGATGGGCACGAGCGCGTTGCGCAGCGTGTGCTTGAGGATCACCATGCGCTCGGTCAGCCCCTTGGCACGAGCAACGCGCACGTAGTCCTGCGTGAGCGCGTCGAGCATCGAGCCGCGCGTCATGCGGGCGATGATGGCCAGGGAGATGGTGCCGACCGCAACTGCCGGCAGGATCAGGTGCCTGAGCGCATCCACGAAGACGTCGAACTTGCCCTGGATCAACGAGTTGAGCAGCACCGAGTTGGAGATCAGCATGACGACGAAGCGCTGCACTCCCTGGGCGTCCTCCATCCCCCACACCTTGAGCAGTGAGGGCAGATCTGTGCCCGCCGTCAGCCGGCCGGAGGGCGGCAGCTGGAACGGCGTTCCCTTCAGCGCCAGGGCGAAGACATAGGCCAGCATCAAGCCGAGCCAGAACACAGGCATCGAGACGCCGATGTTGGCAAAGATCATGGCCCCTACGTCCACACCGGTGTTGTGCCGCACGGCGCTGAGCACGCCCAGCGCGATGCCGAAAGTTGCGGCGAACAACACGGCGAAGAACGTCAACTCCATCGTCATCGGCAGGCGCTCGGCCAGCACGTCCGTCACCGGCCGGCCATTCTTGATGGAGGTGCCGAAGTCGCCCTGTAACACGCTACCGACGTAGCGCACGAACTGCACGGGGATAGGATCGTTCAGGCCGAAGCGCTCGCGGAAGGCGTTGCATTTCTCCTCGGTGGCGCGTTCGCCCAACATGGATTTGCACGGGTCGCCTGGGATCAGCCGCACCAGCACGAACGTCACCACCAGGATGCCGAGCATCACCGGAAGCAGGAGCAGCAGGCGGCGCAAGAGGAAGCGCAACATATCGTCGAGTCAGGAGGGTCGGTCGAGTTGCAAGATGAACTCGACCGACCCATTGAAACGCCGTCGCGGCTATTCGTTCAGGAACGATCCGAAGTAGGCTGTCCAGTATTCGAAGCTGCCGGTGCGGCCGGTGTGGTTGGGGTTCTTGGCGTCCCACTGCGCAGCCAGCGTAGCGACCACGTCACCCGCGTCGAGCGTCGCGCCGTTGTGGAACTTGACGCCCGGTCGCAGCTTGAACGTCCACTCGGTGAGGTCAGCGTTGGCCTCGTAGCTCTCGGCCAGGGCCGGCTCGACCTCGGCCGAGCCGAGCTTGAAGCGCAGCAACGTCTCGTAGATCTGAGCGCAGGCGGTGAAGGTCTCGCCATCGCTCTCGTCGGCGCAATACAGGCTGATCGGTTCGGCGTTTTGCACGTAGACGAACGTGTCGCGCGGCGGAGCCAGCACCGCGAATACCAGTGCGCTGACGGGGTTGGCATGCGCGCCCTCGACGTCGGCGCGGAAAGCCAGAGCCGAGCCGCCGTGCGCCACAGGGATCATCGGCACATACTGCTTGAGCAGTTCGTTGACCTTGTCGTAGGCGGCCTGGCGCTTGGCCAGATCGGCGGTGGAGGCGCCTTCCCTCAGCAACGCGACAATGTCATCGTAGGGCTTGCCATACTGCTTGTTCTGCGGGCCGAAGTGATAGTCCAGGAAGTTGGTCGCATCGGGGTAGTCGGCGCCCCAGCCCAGCAGATAGAACGCTTCGGTGCCGGCGGTGACCGAGTCGAGGAAAGCACCGGACTCCTTGACCTCGATCTTGACGTTCACGCCGATCTCCTTGAGCTGAGCCTGGATCTCCTGGGCCACAACGCCAGGGCTGGGCAGATAGCCGCGCACCACGTCGCGATAGGTCAGCGTCACTTCCAGGTTCTCCTTGCCGGCTTCCTTCAGCAGCTCCCTGGCCTTCTCCGGGTTGTATTCGTGCCAGGGGACGTTGGGCGATGCGCCGACGGCGAAGCTGTCCGGCACGAAGCTGGTGGCGACGACCGAGCCGCGTGGGTAATAGTCGTCCACGATGCGCTGGCGGTCAATGCCATAGGCGAAGGCCAGGCGCACGCGGTCGTCGTCGAACGGCGGAATGGTGTTGTTGAAGCCGATGTAGAAGATGTTAGCTGCCGGCACCTCGATGAGCTTCAAGTTTGCGTCATTCTCGACGGTCTCGAAGTCGTCCGAGCCGACGTTCGACATGCCATCGGCGTTGCCCGATTGCAGTTCGAGCAGGCGCTGGGCTGCTTCTTTCGACCAGCGCAGCACGGCAGTGGGTGTCTTGGCCTTCTCGCCCCAGTAATCGGCGAATGCTTCGTAGGTGATGCTTTCGCCGCGCTTCCATTCCTTCAGCTTGTATGGGCCGGTGCCGATCGGGTTCTCGCTGATCTTGTTGCTGTCCCCGCCGGTCTCGTTCAGGTAGTCGGCATCGAGGATGGCGAACGAATCGCCGGCGATCTTGTAGGGGAAGGCCGGATCGGGTGCGCACAAGGTGAACTTGACGGTCAGCGCGTCAACGGCCTCGATGGCTTTCATCGTGCCGCCGTAGTCGCAGTTGGGCGCCTCGACTTTCAAAAGTTCGCCGGCTGCCGGAGCTGGTGCTTCGGTCGCTGCCGGTGCCTCGGTGGGCGCTGGGGCTTCCGTTGGCGCCGGGGCCGGCGCTTCCGTCGGCGTCGGCGGCCCAGCCGGTTCGGCCGGCGCGGCCGGCGCACAGGCGGCCAGTAACAAACCAATCACGACCGTTGCCGATAATGCATGCAGAGTGCGGTTGTTGGTTTTCATCTTTCCTCCTAGCAAAGCGAATGATGCGCGCCGGTGAGCGCGTGGTCTCTCATCGGCGCACACGCGAATTATGAGAAACAGATTATAGGCGGCATAGCGCATACAGATAAAATCTTGTCTACGCGTCCAACTCGCGTGTCTGTGTAGACCACACAGTGTTAAACCTGACAGGGTAGAAATGATTCGCATGGCAAAGGTCTGGATCCCTTCGTTACTGCGCACCCTGACCGGCGGATTGGCCGAGGTGCAGGCTAGTGGCGCGACTGTGCGCCAGGTGATCGAAGATCTCGAGCGGCGTTATCCCGGCATCGCCGCGCGGTTGATCGAGGCCGATCAGGATCGGTTGAAGCCGAACCTGACTCTGGTTGTGGATGGCGTGAACAGCAAACAAGGGCTGCGCCATCCGGTGTCAGAAACGAGTGAGATCCATTTCGTTCCGGCGATGAGTGGTGGTCAACACATAGAGGGGGGAGGCAATGTGGCTGCAGCTCCGTAGTGTGCGTAAGATGCTCTTTGGTAAGGCCGAGTCCGTAGCGACACCAGTTGCTGATAGCGTCTCGGTTGCCCCGCAGTCGTTGCAAGCCGAGGAAGCTTCGCTGTCGGGCGAACCGACCGCGATCCCCGACCCGCATCGCGGTCGGGCCGTCGTGATGCTCATCCTGGCGATCGCGATCAGCGCGGCGGTCATCCTGTTGAGCGCACGCTTCAAGGATGCCCTGATCGCGTTCGGCCAGCTCGGGTTGGTCGGCTTATTCGTCTTGAGCGTCATCGGCAACGCAACCGTGCTCATTCCCGCTCCCGTGTTCGTCGTCGCCTGCGCAGCGGCTCCGATCTACGGGCCGGTTGCGACCGGCATCGTGGCCGGCGTCGGCTCGGCAGTCGGCGAGATGACTGGCTACATGGCCGGCTATGGCGGCACGGCTGTGCTGCCGCAGGGCAGGGTATATCAACGATTGCACAACCTGATGGAGCGGTTTGGCCCACTGGTCATCTTCATCATGGCCTTGCTTCCCAACCCGATGTTCGATGTAGGTGGGTTGGTCGCCGGAGTTCTCAAGATGCATCCTTTCGCCTTCTTCGCCGCGACGGCTATCGGCAAGGGATTGCGGCTGATGCTGGTGGCGCTGGCCTGCGGCGGGGGCTTGCCCTTCCTCTACGAGCTGTTCGATCCGCGCATGCCGTAGGGAGGATGGTCGCCAATTTCTCGCATTGCTGAGACGGCTCGCAGGGCCATGCAAGCCGCAAAACGTCACTCCCTCTCCGACCCCATCGCCACCTGCGGCGACCGTGTCTACGCCATCTGTTCACAGAATGGCTTGTTCCCCGATTCGTGGGGCGGGCACGTGCCGGGTGAGATGTGGGGGGTGTGGGATCACCCAATCAAGCTGCTCGACGGCTTCTGGTTTGGCGTGTCCGAGCGCCCGGATGATCCGCCGCAGTGGTTGATCGAGGCCGACGAGTGCCGCGCCTACCCGACGCACAACGAGTTCGAATACCGCATCGGCCCGCTGCGGGTCGTTCGCCGTGACTTTGTGCCCGACGGTGTAGAGGGCATGGTCGTCGGGCTGCAGATTCGCGCCCGCGAGCCGCACGCCGTCACATTGCACGCCCTCTTCCGCTCGGACTTGCGTCCGGCCTGGCTAGGCGAGGAAGCCGGCCTGTTCGACGGCAAGGACTCGGCCATCATCCGCAGCACAGGACGAATTGCCTCGGCTCAACCCATCGTAGCCGGCGATGCCGGCTATGAGTTCACCTCGCTGCGGGACGCGCCGCATCCTGCGCCTCCACCCCCGCGGCCCTCGGACGCGAACGCGATCTGCATCTTTGCCGACGGCAACAACCCCTGGACATGCGCGGTCGGCGCCAGCCTCGTGCCGGTAGAGGTGGCGACGGGCAACGATCTGTTCGCTGCCCAGCGCACCAGCGGCGATGGCACCTCGGCACATTTCAAATACGAACTGCGCTTCGGCGATGACCTGACCGCGACCGTCACCTTCTTCATCGCCGGTTCGATGGCTTCCGAGGCAGCCGCCGTGGCGACGTTCGAGCAAATCTGCACGCTGCATCAAACGCTGTTCGAGTCGAAAGTCGCACGCTATCGCGCCATCCTCGAAATGAGCCAAGTCGTCACGCCCGATGCACGTTTGAACGAGGCGATGGCCTGGTCGAAGGTAATCAACCAGATGTTCCTGCGCAGCGTGCCGCAATTCGGCCAGGGCGTCGGCGCGGGCCTGCCGGAGTATCCGTGGTGGTTCGGCATTGACGCTGCCTATGCTGCCCTGCCGATGCTGCAATCCGGCCAGTTCGAGCTGGTGCGCGACACGCTCCGCTTGCTCAAGCGGTGGAGCGAGCACTACAACCCGGACGAGCCGGGGCGCGTGATCCACGAGATGTCGAGCACCGGCGCCGTCTTCAACAAGGGCAACATGGTCGAGGTCCCCGCCTTCACGCGCGCCGTGCATCAGTACTGGTTGTGGTCGGGCGACCGCGCCTTTCTCGAGGAGATGTATCCCTTCTGCAAAGCCGGGCTGCTGGATTACGCGCTTGGTCGTTGTGATGACGATGGCGACCTGTGCCCCAGCGGCCGCAGCATCGTCGAGACGGTGGAGATGCACGCCGGCTTCGAGGTGATTGACGTGGCGGCCTACACCTGGGAGGCGCTCAACCGCCTGGGCGACATGGCGAGCGCCGTCGGCGACCACGCAGTCGTGCCCGAACTGCATCACAAGGCGGACGCGCTTGGCAGATTGATCCGCGAGGCGTGGTGGCGGGATGACGAGGGCTTGTTCGCCGACGTGCGCGCCAGTGTGGATGAAGTCGAACGCGCGCTCGACGACCTGGAGCAGAAGGCGCGCGAGCAGAGCTGGCTGCTCACCCATCAGCGCCATATCGAAGTCGCGCGGGCGCTGTTCGAGCCGGATCGCGCGTGCTACGCCGACCAGCCCCGCGACAAGGACCTGCCCTGGCTATTGCGACACTGGGTCGTGTTGTGCCCGGTCGAGGTTGGCATCGCCACCCAGGAACAGGCCAGGCGCGTTCTGGCGCGGCTGCAGTCCGACGAATTCAGCAGCGCATGGGGCATGGTGCTCCATCCCTCGCGGCGCGACGTGATGAGCATCAACACCGGTCTGCTGGCGCTGGCGGCGGCGCGCTATGGCTATGCGGACGGCGCATTGGCCATTGTAGACAAGCTCGTGCGCGCATTGGGTTACCGGACGCCGGGCGCAGTCAGTGAGGCGTTGCCCGGCGACTGGTGCTTCCTGCAGCTGTGGTCGAACCTCGGTCTCGTTTCGCCGGTCGTCGAGTGCTTCCTCGGCATCGGGCCACGCGCGGCCCAGCGCAGGCTCACCATCAAGCCCAACCTGCCTTCGGCCTGGAACTGGGCCGAGGTGAAGCGACTGCGCGTGGGCGATGCGCACTTCGATGTCCGCGTCGAGCGGGTGGGCGAGGGCTACCGCGTTGATGTGCGCGGCGACGAGGGATGGATGATCGAATCGAGCGCGACCCATGGGTGATCACGCGCAGCAGCAAAATCCTTCGTTACAATTCGGCCGCATGCACACCTTCCAGGACCTCATCCTCGCGTTGCAAGCATTCTGGGCGTCCAAGGGTTGCTTGATCTGGCAGCCGTATAACCAGGTGGTGGGCGCCGGCACGATGAACCCGGCCACCTTCCTGCGCGTGCTCGGCCCCGAGCCATGGAACGTAGCCTACGTCGAGCCATCGGTGCGGCCGGACGATGGCCGCTTTGGCCAGAATCCGAATCGCCTCTACACGCATACCCAGTTTCAGGTCATCCTGAAGCCCTCGCCGGAGCGCTCGCAGGAACTCTTCCTTGAAAGCCTGCGGGCCATCGGCGTAGATCTCGCGCGCCACGATGTGCGCTTCGTCGAGGACAACTGGGCACAGCCAACCATCGGCGCGTGGGGCCTGGGTTGGGAGGTGTGGCTGGATGGCCTGGAGATCACCCAATACACCTACTTCCAGCAGGTCGGCGGTATCGCGCTCGACCCAGTGTGCCTCGAAATCACCTACGGCCTGGAACGCATCGCCATGGCACTGCAGGGGGTGCGCAGCGTGTTCGACCTCAAGTGGAGCGACGAGCGCACCTACGGCGATGTGAAGCTGGCCGACGAACAGGAGCGCAGCGCCTACGCCTTCAACCATGCCGACGTCGAAGCGCTGCACGCGCTGTTCGACATCTACGAGCGCGAAGGTAAACAAGCCCTCAGCCACGGTCTGGTGCTGCCGGCGCACGACTACGTGCTCCAGTGTTCCAACGTCTTCAACTTGCTGGATACGCGCGGTGCCATCGGGGTGACCGAGCGACAGCGCTACGTCGGGCGGATGCGTGACCTGGCGCGCAAGGTGGCATTGGAGTATGTCGAGCAAAGGGAGAGGATGGGGTTTCCGTGGCTCACGAAGAAAGAAGAATCGAGAACCGAGAGAAATGAACGCGCCGGCGTTGCTCAATTCTCAACTCTCGATGCTCAATTCCAGACGTTGCTCGTCGAACTCGGCACGGAAGAATTGCCCGCCGGCGACGTGCCCACCTGCCAGGAGCAACTCGGCAGATACGTCGTCGAGGCGCTGGATGCAGCGCGCATCACTCACGGCGACGTCGCGCTGATCGGCACGCCGCGGCGCACCGCGATCATCGTGCGGGACGTCTCGCCGCGCCAGCGGGATGTTGATACGCTGGTCAAAGGCCCGGCAGCGAAGGCCGCCTTCGATGCAAACGGCAGGCCTACCCAGGCCGCCGTCGGTTTCGCCCGACGTTTCAACCTCGATCCTGCAGAGCTCATCGTCAAGGAAGAGACCGGCGGCAGCTATGTCTACGCGCACAAGCACGAAGCCGGCAGGCCGACGATCGAAGTGCTGGCCGAGGTGTTGCCGCAGGCCATCGGCAAGATCACCTTCGAAAAGACCATGCGCTGGAACGCCAGCAACGTCGCCTTCGCGCGCCCGATCAATTGGATCGTCGCCCTGCTGGGCGACCGGGTCATCCCCTTCGAGTTTGCCGGCGTGGCCAGTGGCAACATCAGCTTCGGTTCGCGCGGCGAAGGCTCGCCGGCGTTTTTGGTAGACCACGCCGAGCGTTACCCCTCGCTGCTCTCCGACCACCACATCCTCGGCGATATGGCGGCGCGGCGAGCCGAGATCAAGCGGCAAATCGCTGCCGCGGCTGCCGCCGTCGGTGGGCGCGTCGCCGAGGACGACGACCTGCTCGACGAAGTCACCAACCTGGTCGAACAGCCGACGGCCGTGTTGTGCGCGTTCGAGGAGGCGTTCCTCGAGCTTCCGTCACCGGTGCTGGTCGCCGTAATGCGCAAGAAGCAGCGCTACTTCACCGTGCTCGGCGCCACCCCTTCGTCCCTCCCCACCGGTGGGGAGAGGTTGATGCCCTTCTTTATCACGGTGCGCAACGGTCCGGCAACCGACCTCGACGAAGTGCGCAAGGGCAATGAGGATGTGGTGCGGGCGCGCTTTGCCGACGCGGCCTACTTCTTCCACCAGGACATCAGCAAGCCGCTGGATGCTTATTTGCCGCGCCTCGGCACGATCACGTTTCAGGCAAAGCTCGGTTCGATGCTGGACAAGACCCGGCGCATCGAGTCGCTGGTCGAGCCGATCGCCGCACAACTGGGCGTGGGGAGTCGAGCGTCGGCAGTTGCGCAAAAGGCGGCCCGTCTATGCAAGGCCGACCTGGCCACCAGCATGGTCGTCGAGATCACCGCGTTGCAAGGCGTGATGGGGCGCGAGTATCACCGGCGCACGAGCCAGGACGCAGACAAAGAGGCCGTGGCCGAGGCGATCTTTGAGCATTACCTGCCGCGCTTCGCCGGCGACGCGACTCCGAAGACCGAAGCCGGTCTGATCGTCTCGCTGGCGGACAAGCTCGACAGCATCGCCGGCCTGTTCGCCGTGGGGCTGGCGCCGAAGGGCAATGCAGATCCGTTCGCTTTGCGCCGCGCGGCCATCGGCGTGGTGCAGAACCTGGTGGCGAGCGGCAGGTCGTTCTCGTTGCAAGCCGGCTTGAAGAGCGCGCTCGCGCGCCTGCCGGTCGCCGCGAGCGCCGAGACGGTGGACGCGGCTTATCGCTTCATCCTCGATCGTGAACGCCAGCAATTCCTCGACGAGGGTTATCGCCACGACGTCGTCGAAGCGATCGTGGCAGCGGTCGGCGATGACCCGGCCCGTGCCAGGCGCCACCTGGCCCAGTTGAGCAAGGCTGTCACACGCGAGGACTGGCCGACCACCCTAGCTGCATACGCGCGCTGTGCGCGCATCGTCAGAACCCAGGGGCAAGAGTCAGTGGACCTCGCTGCAGATCCGGAGCCGGCTGCCAGGGACCTGGAGGAGGTCGTGGCAACCCTGGAGCGTCCGACCGATGTGCAATCCTTCGTCGCCAACCTTCGCACGCTCGTCGCGCCAATCACGCGCTTCTTCGACGAAGTGCTGGTGATGGTCGAAGACCCCGGCCTGCGCGCGAAGCGGTTGTCGCTGTTGCGGCGCATCGTGGCCCAGGCCGACGGCATCGCCGACCTGAGCAAGCTGGAAGGGTTCTGATCGTGGCGCGCGTCAACCCGGCGGCCTCGACAAACGGTTATCTCGACATGTCTGACCAAACTTTCGATTCGGAAGAAGAACGACTGAACTCCTGGCTGCATGAGCGCCACGAGCGGCAGTTTCGCGAGAGCATGATACATGGCACGCGGCTGCTCAGCCAGCGCAGGCCGGATGATGCGCTGCCCTTTCTGGAGCGCGCTCACAAGCTCAAGCCCGACAATCCCGACGCCGCGCTCAACCTGGGCGGCGCCTACATCATGGCCGGCAAGCACCGGCTGGCCGTTCGCGTGTTGGAGAGCGCCATCGAGCGCACGCCCGGCAACGCGCAATTGTGGATCAACCTGGGTGCAGCTTACCTGGGCAATCCAATCACCGCCACCGACGAGCGACAGCGTCGCGCCCTGGCCGCCTTCAACCGCGCCCTGGAGATAGATCCGCTGGCCCGCAGCGTGGCCTACAACATCGGCCTGATTCACCGCGATCGGGGGGAGATCGACCTGGCTATCGCGGCCTTCCGTCGCGCAGTGCTCGCCGATCCGTATGATCGCGACGCGCAGCTCATGCTGAGGAAGCTGGAGGCGCGCTAACAGGACTCAAGCCTCGGCGGCGTGTTCGGTCTCGACGAAGTGCGTGACCATCCAGCCGGCCTGCCCGCTGCGGATGCTGCGGATGCGCGCGCCGTTCATCTCCGACGACGTCGTCACCTTGGCCTGCATCCACGGGCCGAGCGGCTGCGCCAAAAGCGCACCGATCATCGCGCCGAGGATGGCGTTCGGCAGCTGCACATACCAAGGGGCGCGCCTGCCGCTGGCGAGGATGCCCAACATCGCCAGCGCGCCGCTCAGGATCCCTGCCGTGACCACGTTGGTGCCGCAGCGCGGATGCACGGCCAGGCCACGCTGGCCGGCCTGCAACCGCCGGATCGCCTCGTTCGCCGCCGCCATCACCGATGCTTCGTCCGGCAGATCGCCATACAGGTAGAACCCCTGGGCGGTCGCCCGTCCCCCTGCCCGCAAGTCTGGCTGTCTGGTCTCCAGCATGTGCAGGGTGGCGTGTTCCAGGGCGTGGTTGCGCCGGATGCGCTCGAGGAATTCGTTCAGCATCTAAAATCAGTATAACATTCGGCGGACCTCTGGTTCCCGGAGAATTTCGCATGAAACTACAAGGTAAGGTGGCTTTGGTGACCGGTGCTGCGCATCGCGTCGGCAAAGTGATCGCGCTTATGCTGGCTCGAGAAGGGGCCGATCTCGTCGTGCACTACGGCGGCAGCGCCGATGCAGCTCAGGCGACGGCGCGCGAAATCGAGGCGATGGGCCGGCGCGTCCTGTTGCACCAGGCCGACATGTCCAACTGGAATCAAGCTGCCGAGTTGGGCCGGCGCGCGCTGGCTCACTTCGGACGGGTGGACATCCTGATCAATAGCGCGTCCAGCTTCGTTCCCAACGACTATTTCTCCACCACCGAAGCCGACTTCGACAAGGCCTTCGACGTGAACGTCAAGGGGCCGTTCGTGCTCAGCCAGGTGATCGCCAGGGCGATGATGGACGATGAAGGCGAAGGCGTACGGGGCAACATCATCAACATCGTAGACGAAGGCGCCTTCTTCCCATGGCGCCAGTACGTCGCCCATAGCCTGTCGAAGGCAGCCTTGCTGGCGCTCACCCGTTCGCAGGCGCTGAACTTCGGCCCGAAGGTGCGCGTCAACGCCATCTGCCCTGGGCCGATCTTGAAGCCGCCGGACTACACCGAGGCCCAGTGGCAGGCGTTGCGCAAGACCAATCCGCTGCAGGCGCTTGGCACGGCTGAGCAGGTTGGCGAGATCGTCCTGTTTCTACTCACCGGTCCGCAGTTCATCAACGGCGATTGCATCATGCTCGATGGCGGGCGGATGTGGCAACACCAGTAGCGTCCGGGCGCGCAGCGTCCGAACGCGCATACAGATATGGACCAGACCCAACTCACCAAGCTCGTTCAGTATATTGACGAGGAGCGCCGCAAGGATCGCGCCCTCATCGTCCAGCTGCAAGAGCGCGTGGACAGCCTCTCGCGCGAGGTGGAGGCGCGTTCACGTTACGCGCAGACCCTCGAAGTCACGCTGAACGAATTGAAGGTGCAGATCACGCGGGCTATGGGCTGGACGTCTGCAACCGAACAGTTGCGCGCCGAGTTCAATCAGCTCATCGAACGCATCGAGGACCAGCGCACCAAGGCCGAGCGCGAGCTCGCCCGCACCCGGCAGATCGAGATCGAATCCATCGTGCGCCAGCTCAACGAGCTCAAGAAAGAAGTCAAGCCCTACGCCGCCTATGCCGAGCAGATCGAGGCGCGCAAGGTCGAAGAAGGCCGGCTGGCCGAGATGATCGGCCGCATCCAGGTGCAGATGATGGACATAGACCGGCGCTTCGATCAGCCGACCACGCAGATTTCCTTCCTCGAAGAACAGCGTCGCCAGGACGCCAAGCGGCTGAGCGCCCTCGAACAAGAGATCCCCGAGATCAAGAAGAAGCTCGAACAATTCCCGCCCAGGCTGCTGCTGCTCGACGAGGCGATTCGCCGCAAACAGACCGAAATCGAGGAGGCGGCCAAGGTGCTGGAGGCGCAAAGCCAGCTCATCGAGGCTCAGCGCGTTGCCGACATCCGGCGCGAGCGCCAGTTCGCCGAGTATGCCGAGCTCATCGAGCGGTTGAAGGTGCGCGCCGATGAAATTGCCCAGCAGGCAACCGGCTTCGTCCGGCTGCGAGAGGAGGTGAAGCGCGAGTTATCCGCCCTGCCGGACTTCCAGGAGCGACTCGAGGTGCGCATCAACGAGCTGTTCGAGATCCAGCGAGACGCCGAGGAACGCGCCAAGCGGGCAGCCGATGCCTTCCGTGAGCAGATCGAGAAGGACTGGCGGGCCTTCACCGTCGCCCAGGAAGAGAAGTGGTTCGAACGCGATCGGCGGATCAGCGAACTCGAGCCACGCATCGCGGAACTCGAGGAGGAACTGCCCAGGTTGCAGCCGCAGATCACCCCACTCTACGAGATCATCGAGGCCTTCTCCCGAGCCTATGCCAACGCCGGCCGGGAATGGCTGGCCGAGGCCAATCAGCTGCTCGATCAGGCCAAGATCAACGTGCCGAGCGAGGTCAAGCCCTCGCGCCGCCAGCGCAAGAAGCGCCAGGCGCAGGCCGAAGCGCAGGCCGCTGCCGAGGACTTGACCGGCAGAGTGGACCTGGCCGCCGATCTCGTCGAGTAGCGGAGCCAGCTTGCGCTGATGATGCGCGTCATCGCCACTGCCGGTCACGTGGATCATGGCAAGTCCACGCTGGTGCGCGCGCTGACCGGCATCAACCCCGATCGCCTGCGCGAAGAGCAGCAGCGCGAGATGACCATTGACCTGGGCTTCGCCTGGATGACGCTGCCGGATGGCCAGGCGGTCGGCGTCGTTGACGTCCCCGGTCATATTGATTTCATCGAGAACATGCTGGCCGGCGTCGGCGGCGTGGATGCTGCCCTGCTCATCATCGCCGCCGACGAAGGCCCCATGCCTCAGACCATCGAGCACCTCGCCATTCTCGACCTGCTCCGGGTGCGGTGCGGCGTCGTCGCCCTGACCAAGGTGGACCTTGCTCCCGACCAGGCCTGGGTCGAGCTGGTGAGCGATGAGGTGCGCCACTTGCTCGCGAAGACGACATGCCTGGCGCATGCGGCCATCGTGCCGGTCAGCGCGAAAACCGGCCAGGGGCTGGATGCGCTGGTCGGGGCGCTGACGCAGGCTCTGGCGAATGCCCCGGCGCGCCGGGACATCGGCCGGCCCCGCCTGCCGGTGGATCGCGTCTTCACGCTGCCGGGGTTCGGCGCTGTGGTGACCGGCACACTGAGCGATGGCGCCTTCGAGGTCGGCGACGAAGTGGAAGTGATCACCCAGCACGGCGAGGTGCTGCCTGCGCGCATCCGAGGCCTGCAGACGCACAAACAGAAGATCACGCGCGCTCGGGTGGGCAGCCGGCTGGCCGTCAACCTCTCCGGCGTTGACGTCGGACGGATGGCGCGCGGCAGCGTCGTCGTCAAGCCCGGCACGCTCACTCCAACGACGCTCGTTGATGTCTGGTTGGAGGTCCTGGGCAACGATGTGCGTCGCGCGGCCGGCATGCGCCGCACGTTCACGCTGCGCCACAATGCCGAAGTGAAGGTGTTCAGCGGCGCGGCTCACAGCGTCGCACGCGTCTGGTTGTTGGAGACGGACGAACTATCTCCTGGCGAAGCAGGCTGGGCACAGTTGCAACTGGCCACGCCGATGGCGCTGCTCGGTGGCGATCACTTCATCGTGCGCCTGCCTTCGCCGTCGGTCACCATCGGCGGTGGGGTCATCGTGGATGCACATCCGCGCACGCGCTACCGGCGCAGGGGCGGCCGCGCAGATGCGCAAGTGTTGAGCCGTCTGGTGACGTTGCAGCGCGGCTCGCCGGCGGAGCGCCTTCTGCAGGCCCTACAAGAGCTCACCTTCGCCACGCCTGCGGAGGCGGCCGCCAAAGCGCAGCTCGAAGCAGACGATCTGCAAGCAGCCATGGCCGAGTTGTCCGCTCGGGGGACGATCCTCGCCGTGAAGAGCGCCAGAGGCAGCGTCCTCGGCTGGTGCGAGGCATGGCAGGAAGTGCGCCGCATCGCTCGTGATGTCCTCAGCCGCTACCACAGCGCGCATCCGCTGGCCGAGGGGATGCCGCGTGACACGTTGCGCAGCCAGCTGCAACTGTCGGCGGAAGTATTCGATGCCCTGCTGGCGCTCTACGGCGACGCATCCGACCCGGACGGCTTCGTAGATGCGGGGGGCGTGGTTCGGCTGGTCTCTCACGATGTCCGCTTCGATCCCGAGCAGCAGCGCCTCGTGGAGGCGTTGCTGGCGCGGTGCCGCGCCAGCCCCTGGGCCACACCATCGGTGAAGGACGCACGCGCTGCGGTCGGTGATGAAGTATACGAGGCGATGCTCAGGCGGCGCTTGCTCGTTCAACTGAATGAGGAAGTCGTTCTGCTGCCCGATACCTACGCACAGGCCGTGCGACAAGTGCGCGCGTTCATCGAGCGCGAAGGTCAGATGACCGCGGCGCAGGCCCGCGATCTATTCGCCACCACGCGCAAATATGCGCTGGCGCTGATGGAGCATCTCGACGCAATCGGGGTGACCCGGCGAGTGGGTGATGCGCGGGTGCTCAGAGGGTGAAAAGAGAAAACCGGCCTTGCGGGCCGGCCCCCGGGGCGGTGCGGCGATTCCGCACCGCCCCATCCGCCAGTGATCGCGTCGCGGCGACGCACCGTCGAGGTTACTTCACAGCAATCTTGATCTGCTTCGGCTTGACGACTTCGGCCTTCGGAATCGTCAGGGTGAGGATGCCATTCTCGAACTCGGCCTTCGCCTTATCCGCATCCACCTCGGTGGGCAGCGCGATGTTCCGCTCGAACGAGCCATAGCGGATCTCCCGGCGATGCCACCGATTCTTCTCGTCCTTGCTCTCTTCCTCCTGCTTCCACTCGCCCTTCAGGGTGAGCATGCCGTTCTCGACCGTCACATCCACGTCCTCAGGCTTCCAGCCGGGCAGCGCCGCCTTGACCGTGAAGCCCTCCGGCGTCTCCACGACATCGACAGCCGGTGCGTCGAAATTGAAGCCATCATCCAGCCAGCGGCTCGTGTTGACGAAGGCGTTGCGCATCAGTTGATCCATTACCTCGCTCAGCGCGAGCATCTCACCAGCCGGATTCCAGGTCCTGCGAGTCAGATAAGTTGCCATCGTTTCCCTCCTGTGTGAACGAGAATCTTTTAACTGGCGCTTTGGGTGCCAAATTCAGCCCCGAAGGTAAGTAGCGGGTGTTAGAGCGCGTTAGGCGCAACGTTAGAGATGTGTTGGAATTCCTGAGTTCGTTGTCGGTCCGACCCGCTCGTAGCGCGCCAGCCAGGTTTGCGCAAATGTGTCGAATTGTTGCTGAACGATCGCCTCGCGCATCTCGCGCATCAGGTTCAGCAGGAAGGCGGTGTTGTGGATGCTCATCAGATACAGGCCGAGGATTTCCCCTGCCTGGAGCAGGTGGCGGATATAAGCGCGGGTGAAATTGCGGCAGGTGTAGCAGTGACACGCCGGTTCGATGGGCCACTCGTCCTCGGCGTAGCTCCGGTTACGCATGTTGATGCGGCCGTCTCGTGTGAACGCGGCGCCGTGGCGGGCGAGCCGCGTCGGCAGGACGCAATCGGCCATGTCGACGCCGCGCTGAACGGCGCGGATCAGGTCTGCTGGCTCGCCCACGCCCATCAGGTAGCGGGGTTTGTGGCCCGGCAACGCCTCGTCCATCCATTCGATCACCCGGAACATGTCCTCTTTGTCTTCTCCAACGGCCAGTCCGCCGATGGCGTAACCGGGGAAGTCGAGCGAGGTGAGGAAGCGTGCCGACCGCTCCCGCAGGTCGCGGAAGATGCCGCCTTGCACGATGCCGAACAACGCCTGATCGGGACGCGTGTGAGCTGCCTTGCAGCGTGCTGCCCAGGCGTGCGTGCGATCCAGCGCGATGGCGTTGTATTCGCGGTCGGTGGGTGGCGGGCACTCGTCGAAGCACATGATGACGTCGGCGCCGAGGTTCTGCTGGATGTGGATGGATTTCTCCGGCGTGAAGCGGTGCATCGAACCGTCGAGGTGGCTCTTGAAGGTCACGCCGTCGTCGTCGATCTTGCGCATCTCGCTGAGCGAGAACACCTGAAAGCCGCCGCTGTCGGTGAGGATGGGATGAGGCCAGCTCATGAAGGTGTGCAGCCCACCGCGCCGTGCAATCAGCCCGTCGCCGGGGCGCAGGTAGAGGTGATAGGTGTTGGCGAGGATGATCTGCGCGCCAACTTCCTCCAGGTCGCGGGGTGGGATCGCCTTCACGGTCGCTTGTGTGCCGACCGGCATGAACACCGGCGTGAGGACGTCGCCGTGCGGGGTGTGCAAGACGCCGGCACGGGCGCGGCCGTCGGTATGGCATAGGTCGAAGGAGAACATGACGTATTCCACTCGTCACACGGCGCGCGTCGCCTCATGCGCGACGCGCGCGCCACGACACCTGCTGCCTTACCATGCGACGTTCAGGTTGATGAACACGCCGATCAACAGCGAGGAGAGAAAACACAGCGCGATGATATAGAACACCACGCGCGGCCGGAAGACGTTCAGATACAGGATGGTGCTCTTGATGTCCACCATCGGCCCGAACACCAGGAAGGCGATGATCGAACCGACGGTGAAGGTGTTGACGAACGACAGCGCCAGGAAAGCATCTACCGTGCTACACACCGAGAGCACGAAAGCCAGCAACTGCAACGCGACCACGGAGGTGACCGGGCCGCGGCCGATGCCGATCAACGTTTGTTGCGGGACGAACGTCTGCAGCGTGGTCGCGATCAGCGTGCCGATGACGAGAAAGCGCCCCATGTCGAAGAATTCGTCCGAGGCGATGCCGAAGGCGTTCTGCAGGCGCATGGCAAGGGAGGGGGAGGTGCCCCGGTCATGGACGCGAGCGCCGGACCCTGAGCGAGGACGCAGCGTTTGCCGATCCTCTTCCACGCCGCCCATCACCGGCGCGAACGTGCGAGGCGCGATCACGCGGATCAGGTTGGGCTGCACGCTGAACACCAGGCCAATGCCGGCCGCGATCAACATCGTAAAAGCAATGCGCCCCCAGAAGATCGGCCCGAAGCCGAAGGCCGCGTACGTGCTGGCGATGACGATCGGGTTCAGCACGGGTGCGCCGAGCAGGAACGCGATGCCGGCCGAGATAGGGAAGCCCTTTTGATACAACCGCCGCACCACCGGCACGACGCCGCATTCGCACACCGGGAAGATCATCCCCAGCAACGCGCCGACCACTGCGCCGGCGAATCTGTTGCGAGGGAAGAGGCGAGCAATGTCGTCGGCGGTGACGAATTCGGCTATCAACCCTGAGGCTAGGCTGCCCAACAGCAGAAATGGTGCTGCCTCGATGAAGATACCGAGGAAGACGGTGACATAGTTCTGCAGCAGGTCGGGGAGTGCGACGGTTGGCAGCCGCATCACCGGCAACAAGACGTCGAGCGCCAGTGCGCCCAGCAGGATCGCCAGTGCGATGAGGATGAAAGTGGTCAAGCGCTGCTGGGTCATCCGTCGGTTGGAATTCTGATGCGCGTTGCCGGGTGCGCACATCCGCGCCGATGATCGCCCGCGCGATGGAACTGAAAGAGCCGTCAAGGCACCTGACGACTCATAATGCCGAAGGTGGGAATCGAACCCACACTCCCGTAAGGGAACACGATTTTGAGTCGTGCGCGTCTGCCAGTTCCGCCACTTCGGCGAGCTGAATCAGAGTATAACATCGGGTGGACGGCGCGGAAGGTCCGGGCTACATTCTGCTCGAGTCATGGACCGGGGGGATGATTCAGCCGGCGATCTCGCGTGGATCGGCAATGGCGCCGACGACTGCGCTGGCCGCCACCACCGCCGGCGAGGCCAGGTAGATCTCGGCCTCGCGCGTGCCCATGCGGCCTCTGAAATTGCGATTGGCGCTGCTGATCGTCACCTCGCCCATCGCCGGCACGCCCATGTGGTTGCCCATGCACGGGCCGCAACCAGGTGCGTTGATCACGCCGCCGGCATTCAGGAAGATGGCCACGTACCCGCGTTCAAGGGCGGCTTGCAACACCTCTGACGAAGCCGGGTTCCACAACAGCCGGGTAGTGCGAGCGACGCGGCGACCGCGCAGCACATCGCACGCGGCGGCAATGTCCTCTAACCGGCCATTCGTGCACGTGCCCAACCAGGCTTGATCAACCGGCTGGCCTTTGACCTCGCTGATCGGCACCACGTTGTCAACGCGGTGCGGCCGCGCCACCATCGGCTCGAGCGCGCCAAGGTCGTAGTGGCATTCGACAACGTAGGTTGCATCGTCGTCGGGGTACAGCGCGTTGCTGCGCAGGGTGGCGAGTTGAGATTCGAGGAGGGCGCATTCGGCGTCGTCTCGCTTCGCCGTCGCCTCTTGCAGGCGTCGCCGCAGGCGCTGCTCCAGGTAGGCAAAGACGGTCTCGTCCGGCGGCAGGTAGGCGCTTTTAGCGCCGAACTCGGCCATCATGTTGGGGATGACCATGCGGCTGTCCAGGCTGAGCCGACCGATGCCATCACCGTGAAATTCCACCGAGCGGTATAGCCCACCGTCCTGGCCGAGATCGCCGATGAGCTTGAGGCAGAAATCCTTGGAGGTGACCCATGGGGGCAGGTGACCCGTGACGGTGACCTTCATGCTCTCCGGCACACGCAGCCAGAGCTCGCCTGTGGCCCAAATGGCGGCGACCTCGCTGCGGCCGATGCCGGCGCCGAACGCGCCGAGCCATCCGAAATGGGTCGTGTGCGAGTCCGAACCCAGGATCGTCATTCCAGGGAGCACCAGCGCTTCCTCGCTGAAGACCTGATGGCAGATGCCGCGCCCGACCTCGAAGAAGTGGCGGACGCCCTGCTCGCGCACGAAGCGGCGCACCTCGGCGTGGTTTTGCGCGTGCTGCGTGGTCGGTGCGGGCACGGCGTGGTCGAGGGTGATGCACAGGCGCTCCGGATACTTTACCCGCTCGATGCCGAGCTGCCTGAATAAGCGATAGATCGCTGCGGTGTTGTCGTGGCTGAGCACGCGATCCGGTTGGGCGTCAATGATCTGGCCGGCGCTCACCTCGGCCCGGCCCGAGGCGCGGGCGAGCGCCTTTTCTGCGAAAGTCTTTCCCATCGGTGCGCCGGGATTATACGAATCCGCACCATGCAGCGACAATCTGGCCCGATCGCGTATGATTGCGCTGTGACCATCATCGCACAATCAGCAATCGAAGATCGTTCAACGCCCGTTCCAATTGACTCCCGTCGCAACGTCCTGGCATTCACCGGTGATATCGCGGCGTTCATCATCGGCACCTATTTCATCCCGGCGACGACGGTGCTGGTTGGCCTCGCATCGCAGCTCACCGACGACAAGACGCTCATCGGTGTGGTCGGCATGACCTGGTCGGTCACCTGGTTCCTGCCGCAGCTCTTCGCGGCGCGCATCGTGCGCGGCAAACGCTGGCAGAAGCCCTATCTGATGATCCCCAGCCTGATTGGCCGCAACGCCTTGTTGCTGGTCGCGCTGTGGTTGATCGTCACGCAGGCCCAGGCGCCGATCCTGACGGTGTGGGTGCTGGTGGGGTGTCTGACCATCTTCAACGTGTGCGACGCGCTGGCCGGCGTGGCCTGGTTCGACATGATGAGTCGGACGCTTTCGCCGCGCATGCGTGCCCGCAGCGTCTCGATTGGCCAGTTCATGGGCGGCATCTTCGGCATCGGGGCCGGCCTGATCGTAGAACGCGTGCTGCAGCCGGACGGATTGCCCTTCCCACAGAACTACGCGTTCATCTTCGGCTGCACGTGGCTCTGCATGATGGTCTCACTGGCCGTGATCAGCGTGTTGCAGGAGAACCCGATGGCCGAAGCCGAGCAGGCGCGTGTGCAGGAGGCAAACTTCGTCGCGAGTCTGAAGGAAGCGGCGCGCACCGATCCCATCTTTCGACGCGTGCTCGTCGTGCGCCTCCTCACCGGCATCGAGCTGATGGCGGCTTCGTTCTACCTGGTGTTTGCCAAGGATCAGCTCGGCCTCGACGATTCGGCCACCGGCATCTTCAACATCGCGTTGATCATCGGCGGGATCGTTGGCATCGCCTTGTTCGGTTGGCTGGCCGACCGGTTCACCGCGCTGAGCGTGGTGCGCGCTGCCGCGCTCATGCAGTTCACCGCACCGGTGCTGGCACTGGCCTTTGCGCTTGCCGTCCTGCCGTCCGGCGCGCTAGCGCGTGGTGCGGTGATGGCCGGTTTCATCGCTATCTTTGCGCTGCGCGGGGCGATCGAGCATTCGCTGGTGCTCGGCGCGCTCGGCTATCTCCTGGACAGCGCGCCAGAGCGACATCGTGCCATGTATGTCGGTGCCATCAATACACTCGGCGGGGTCGTTGCCTTGTCGCCGGTCGTCGGCGGCGTGTGGATTGATGCGCTTGCTGCGCGCGGACAGACGCTCCTGGCTTATGTTGTCATGTTCGGTGGCGTTGCCGTGCTTGTGGGATGGGGCATGTGGCTGAGTTTCAGGCTGCCGCCGCTCAAGAGCGGTTAAGGTTTGGGTGAACAATATTGCGAGCCGAGCGTATAAGCTTGTGGATGGGCCATGCAGGCCCATGCCGGCACGTACCTGCGGAGTTGTGCATGGCGAGTCGCAGCCACTTTGGCATGATGATTTTGCGGAGATGGGCGACTATAGAGCAGACGACGAGTTGTCAGTGAAGTGCTCATCTCCGCGAGGGGGATTCCATGGTAATCAGCCAACCGTATCACAAAGATATAATCGCGGCCGCTACGATGGCTAATCCGATCGCCGCACCGTCATCGAAGACCCTCGACATCGTTATCCCCGTATACAACGAAGAGCGCGATCTCGAGCCCAGCGTGACCAAACTGCGAGACTTCCTGAAAAAGAACTGCCCCTACCGCTGGCGCATTGTTATTGCCAACAATGCCTCGACCGATCGGACGTTGGAGATCGCCAAAGCGTTGGAGAACCAGTACCCCGGCGAAGTAACCTACATCCACCTCGACCAGAAGGGACGCGGTCGGGCGCTCAAGAAGGCGTGGCTGGCCTCGGATGCCGACGTCGTGTGTTACATGGACGTGGATCTGTCCACGAACCTGAACCACCTGATGCCGATGGTGGACCCGCTCTTTGCCGGTGAGTATCACATCGCCACCGGATCGCGGCTGATGCCTGGTGCTCGCGTCACCCGCCAGCTCAAACGCGAGGTGATCTCTCGAGCTTACAACCTGATCGTCAAGCTGATGTTCCCCCGCCGGCGCTTCTCCGACGCGCAGTGTGGTTTCAAGGCCTTGTCGCGCCAGGCAGTAAAAGACCTCGTCCCCCACATCCAGGACAACCGATGGTTCTTCGACTCCGAGTTGCTCATCCGCGCCGAGCAGCAAGGTTATAAAATCTGGGAGGTGCCGGTGGAGTGGATCGAGGACCTCGACTCTCGGGTGAAGATCATTCCCACGGCCGTCGAAGACCTGAAGGGTCTGTGGCGCGTCCGAACGTCCAAGTTCAGGGAGTAGGCCGACGGTTGGCTGTCAGAGATTGGAAAGCGAGGGACGAACGCTCCCGCTTTTCGATCTCTGCCCTTCAATCCTCTCTCCCAACGCGTCATGACCGCTGGGAGGAGTATGCAGAACCATCATCGAAGAGTAGTCGTTACCGGCATCGGGGCCATCACGCCGCTTGGGTTGGACATGGAAAGCACGTGGGACGCGCTGATCAACGGCGAGTCCGGCGTCGCCCCGATCACCCGTTTCGATCCCAACCTGCTGCCTGTGCACGTGGCCTGCGAAGTCAAAAACTTCGACCCGGCCAATTTCATTGATCCACGCGAGGTGCGTCGCACCGACCTGTTCGAACAGTATGCCATCGCTGCGGCGCGACAGGCTGTGCAGCAGGCGAACTTCGCCGTCACGCCCGACATCGCCGACGAGGTTGGGGTGGTTGTGGGATCTTCGATCGGCGGCTTTCACACCATGCTCGCCCAGTACGACGTGTTGCGTGAGCAGGGGCCACGCCGGATCAATCCGTTCGCCATCCCGATGATCATGAGCAACGGTGCGGCGGGCATGATCGCGATCGAGCTTGGTGCGCGCGGTCCGTCGTATTCGCCCGCTTCGGCCTGTGCTACGAGCAACGACAGCCTGGGTCAGGCCTTCGAGATCATCCGCCGCGGCGCGGCGATCGCCATGATCGCTGGTGGTGCCGACGCCACGGTGAGCGCGCTGGGCATGGCCGGCTTCGACCGGCTGGGCGCGCTGAGCCACAACAACGAGTTGCCCTCCACCTCGCCCAAGCCGTTCGACAAGAACCGCGACGGCGTGGTGATGGGTGAGGGGGCGTGCGTCATGGTGCTGGAAGAGCTCGAATTTGCGCTGCGACGCGGCGCGAAAATCCTGGCCGAGCTCGCCGGCTTCGGTCAGACCACCGATGCCTTTCACGTCATCGCCCCGGCGGAAGGCGGCGCGGGCGCCGCGAAGGCCATCCGGCGCGCTATGGAGAGGGCCAACGTCCGCCCGGAGGACATTGACTACATCAATGCGCACGGCACGGCAACGCCGCTGAACGACATCGCCGAGACGCAGGCGGTGAAAGCGGTGCTCGGCGACCATGCCTACAAGGTGCCTATGAGCAGCACCAAGAGCATGACCGGCCATATGATGGGCGCGACCGGGGCCCTGGAGGCGGCAGTGTGCATCCACGCTATCCAGCACGGTGTGATCCCGCCGACCCGCAACCTCGTCGAGCCCGACCCGCAATGTGACCTGGACTATGTGCCGGGCGAGGCGCGCAAGCACCGCGTGAACGTCGCGATGAACAACTCGTTCGGCTTCGGTGGGCACAACTCGGTCTTGATATTCAAGCGCTACGACGGCGATTGATTGGGCCGGTCGCGAGGACGCCGGGCGAAGTCACCTTGGCGTTCTCCTGGCTGCGCCATCCCCTCTGCGTATGTTGCCTACCTTCAACGATCCGGCGTTGCTCGAGCGCGCGCTCACCCACTCGTCCTACGCCAACGAACATCCCGAAGAGCAGGCGGCCGATAACGAACGCCTGGAGTTCCTCGGCGATGCCATCCTGGATTTCATCGCCGGCGCCTGGCTGTTCGAGCGGTTCCCGGAGTACGATGAGGGCCGGCTGACCAGCATCCGCGCTGCGCTGGTGCGCGTCAGCACGCTAGCCGAATTCGCCCGGCGGGTTGGATTGCCCGAACGCCTGCGACTGGGCAAAGGCGAGGTTGACACGGGCGGCCGCGAACGCGCCAACATCCTCGGCGACGCCTTCGAGGCGTTGCTTGGCGCGCTGTACCTCGACCAGGGCATCGAAGCCGTCCGTGACTTCGTCGTCCCGCTATTGGAGCAAGCCACGCCGGAAATCGTGCAGGCCAAGCTCGACCGCGACGCCAAGAGCCACCTGCAGGAATGGAGCCAGGGCGTACTGGGCGTCACGCCGCGCTACAAGTTGGTAGCAACCGAAGGGCCGGATCATGCCAGGGTGTTCACGGTCGAGGTGCGGCTCGGCGACCGTGTGGCCGGCGTGGGTCGCGGCTCGAGCAAGCAGATGGCCGAGCAGCTCGCCGCGCGCGAGGCGCTGGCGCGCACGAGCGAATTCATGCCGCAGCAGGAAGGGCCGGACGCGACGAAGGAAGAATCGGCAACGTGAAGGCCGCCCTCCAACGTCGCCTCTATCGTCCTGCCGTGGGTGCCTGGCGCGTGGTAGGCGCCTTCGCTTCGACCCATGTCTCCGAGAAGGCGAGGAAGGCCGAGCTGTACGTCTCCCCGGCGATGCGTTTGACCGTGCCCTGCGCCGGCCGTCCGTTCGCAACGATGCTCCCCTGCTCACAATGGCAGATGACCGCCGAGACGTCATAGGGGATTGGGCCGCTGGTGTTGTAGAAAATCTCCAGGCCGGCGTCCAGCATCTCACTCCAGATCAATTCGATCGTGATGGCCGGGGCATGGCAAACGATGCGGTGGCGGTGATGGCCCTCTCCCCGCTGCAGGAACTGTGCGGGCGTCGGATCGAGTGCTGCATAGCCGCGATCGCGGAACCCTTCGAAGTACTGATTGAAGCGCGACGCGATCATCCGCCCCAGCGCGATGTTATCGGCGTAGATCGCCCGGTCGGGTAGCGCGTCGAGGCCCGAGGCCGCGACGTCGTTCCAAACCACCAACGCCCACCCTTCGCCATGTTCAGAGTACGTGCATCGCCAGCAACTGACTGAGACGGCGATGAGGTCGTCGCCGCCCGGGCGGTACAGCGTGATCATGTGGTTCTCGCCGGCGAAGATGACCGGTTGTCTTCTAGCGATCAGCAACGTAGACCTCGCCAAGGGGTTCGACGCGGGGCGCAGACAACGGGAAACTGCGCGTGCGACGGATCAGCAGCAGCATTTGCGCCGCGGTGCCGAGCACAGGCAGCTCGATCAGCGGCCCGGTGACCAGCACCAATGCGATCAGGGGTTGTTCCGGGAAGGCGGCCAGTGCGATGCCCAGCGCGATGGGTGAGTTACGCGCCAGCGTTGTGCAGCACAGCGAAGCGATGTCTTCGTAGGGCGCCCGCACAACACGGCCGATGGTCAGGGCTAACGCCATGTTGATGGCGTAGAAGAGCAGCAGCGGTGCGAGCAGGCGCGCGAGCGCGTGCGGACTCTGGATGACCACCTCGCCTTGAGCGGCAAACATCGCCACGATAGCCGCCGCGAGACAGGCGATCTGCCCATTCTGGACCCTGGGCAGCGCACTGCCGGCCAGCCATCTTTCGCCTCGCGTGCGGATCGCGATGGTGCGCAAGATAATCGCTGCCGTGAGCGGGGCCAGCAACACCAACGCCACGCTCTCGACGATACGCCACGCGTCGAGGGTGATCACTGCGCCCGTCAACAGGAGTAAGTAGACCGGCAGCAACGCCATCTGCAGGCCCAGATTCACCGGCAGCAACGCCATGCTCAGCGCCAGGTTGCCGCGGGCGACGCCGGTAAACACCAGATACCAGTCGGTGCAGGGTGCGACGAGCAACATGATCAGGCCGATCCACAGCGCCGGCTGATCGCGCAGAAAGAACCAGCCCAGCAGCCAGGCCAGGATCGGCGTCCACAAGAAGTTGACGGCCAGGCTCACGAGTGCGATGCGTCCGTGGCGACGCACATCGCCGAACCGACGCAGGGGCACGTGCAGGAAGGCGCCGGTCAGCATCAGCATCAGGAATGGCAGGATCAGACGACCGGCCGGCTCGGCCAGCCTGGGCACGCCGCCCAACGCAAGGCCGATGAAGACCGCCGCCAGGATGATCAGTGGCTGGAGCTTCTCGACGAGGCGCATGTTTCGGGCCTGCCTGTCGGGGCAGCTAAGCCTACCCTCGCTGGTCCTGCAGTGCCTGGCGCAGCAGCTGGTTGATCAGCTGTGCATTGCCCTTGCCCCTGGTCGCCTTCATCGCCTGACCAACGAGGAAGCCGAACACCTTTTCCTGTCCACTCAGGTATTGCTTCACCTGGTTGGGGTGGGCTGCGAGCACGTCGGCGACGACCTGCCGCAGGGCGTTCACGTCGCTCACTTGCGCCAGCCCTTTGGCCTCGACGATGGCCCTGGCTTCTGCGCCGGTGGCGAACATCTCCTCGAACACCTGCCGGGCGGTGTTGATGTTGACCACTTGCGAATCCACCAGGCCGATCAACTCGGCCAGCTCGTGGGGCTTTGGCTTGATGCTGGCGATCTCGGCATTTGGGATGCCGTGGGCCTTCATCAGGCGGAAGACGTCGGTTTGGATCCAGTTGGCAATGGCCTTGGCGCGCGCGCGCACGGTGCCGTCGTCGGACGGCGCGCCAGCCGCGACTGCCTGCTCGAACCATTCCGCAACGGCGCGGTCGTTGGTCAGTTGTGCGGCATCGTAAGCGCTCAACCCGAACTCGCGGCGGTAACGATCCTGCCGGGAGAGCGCCAGCTCCGGCACGCGCCGGCGCACGTCCTCCAGCCACGCCTCGTCCACCTCCAGCGGCGGCAAGTCGGGTTCGGGGAAGTAACGGTAATCGTGCGCGCTTTCCTTCTCGCGCTGCACCACCGTCACGCCGCGACTCTCGTCCCAGCCCATCGTCACCTGTTGGACGACCTCGCCGCGCGCAAGCAGCG
>FWWM01005602.1_pt1 | contig 27342 bp, 21 predicted proteins | sample 2228351 | NCBI WGS metagenome assembly FWWM01 (sample SAMEA103939774, study PRJEB20133) | metagenome | reverse complement strand
TGGAGCAAAAAGCGGAAGGGTTTTGTGGCTCATTAGCAGCAGTCGCTATAGCATCCACGCTCAATCTCTGATGGACGCAGCCAAAATATGGACGGTTGCGAGAGAACGCTGCGGAACGGAGATGACTCACTCATGCGATGGCTGATAGTGACAGGCTTGCTGCTTTTTTGCGGGATTGCATCAGCGCAATTCCTTCCGCCCTACATCGCTGACTACCAAGTGCGCATTGAACTGCATCCCGACAGCACGCTGACCGTGACGGAAACCATTGTGGTGAACTTTGGGACGGTGGAGCGGCACGGCATCTACCGCAAAATCCCCTATCGCTACCAACGCTCTGTCAAGGGCATGCCTTCCCGCTACAACTTGCGCCTTCGGCTGCTCTCGGTCACCAATGGGCAAGGACAAGCGTGGAAAGTGAAGGCGTGGCGGGAAGGGGGCTATGTGGTCTGGCGCATCGGCGACCCCAACCGCACCGTTCAAGGGACGCAGGTTTACCGCATCACTTACGCTGTCGCCCGTGCCATCAACTTCTTTGACTCCCACGACGAACTCTACTGGAACGCCACTGGCAACGAGTGGGAATGGGGCATCGCGAAAGCGTCGTGTGTGGTGACCCTGCCAACAAACCAAACTGCCAATCGCCTCCGCTACACCTTCTACACGGGCTACTACGGCTCCAAAGAGCAGCGTGGGACAGCAAAAGTTCAAGGCAATCAAGTTGTGTTCGTCACGGAAAACTTGCGCCCTGGTGAAGGGTTGACAATTGTGGTGGGATTGCCGAAAGGTGTGTTGACCCCTCCGTCTGCGCTCCGAGAAGCCTTTTGGTGGCTGCAAGACAACTGGGGGCTTCCCGTCGGTGTGCTTTTGCCTTTGCTCACCTTTGCCCTGCTCTTCTCCCGTTACTGGCGCTACGGGCGCGACCCCATCTGGCGTGAAGCGATAGTGGCACAGTATCGCCCACCCGAAGGCATCACGCCAGGCGAAGCAGGGGTGTTGTTGGACGAGCGGGCAGACAACATTGACATCGTAGCGACGGTGATTGATTTAGCCGTCAAGGGCTACCTGAAAATCCGCGAGGTGCCCACCACCAAGTGGCTGTTTTTCCGGGACACTGATTACGAGTTCGTGTTTCTATCGCCCACACCTCCAGAGAAAGACCACGAGCAAATTGTTTGGAACGGGCTGCGGCAAGGGCTTGGCGAAGCGGCTTCGTCCATGCGTCTCTCGGAGTTGCGGGAGCGCTTTTATCCCTACCTGCAGCAAGCCAAAACCGCTCTTTACCGCTCCTTGACAAAAAGAAAAAGCGGTTATTTCGCAGGTAACCCTGAAGCGCAGCGACAAGGCTACATGGCAACCGGCATCCTTTTGCTCGCTGTCAGTCCCTTCGCTGGCGGATGGGGCTTATCAATGCACTGGAGCACAGCGTTAGCGCTATTCGCTGGTTTGGTGCTTTCGGGTGTTTTGTGTTTGCTGTTCGCGCCAGCGATGCCGCGCAAAACAGTGAAAGGGGCGAAAGCCCTTTGGCACCTTCTGGGCTTTCGGGAGTTCATCCGAAGAGTGGAACGGGACCGGTTGGAACGAATGTTGAAGGAAGACCCGTTGCTTTTTGACCGCGTGCTGCCTTACGCGCTGGTGTTCGGCGTGGCGGATGAGTGGGCGCAAAAGTTTGATGGGTTGCTCCAGCAGCCACCTTCGTGGTATGAGTCACCTTCGTGGACGCCCACGACTTTCAACACTCGCGTTTTTGTCACTCACTTGGGCGACCACATCACCACGATGAACAGCGTTTTGCCTTCTGCCCCGCGCAGCGAAAGTAGAGGCGCTGGCGGCGGGTTTAGCGGGTTTGGTGGCTCCAGTGGTGGTGGCTTTTCAGGCGGCGGATTCGGCGGTGGCGGAGGCGGAGGGTGGTAGCCTGTTGCCAAAGCCCTCTCGCAAACGAAGCAGCGCCCTTTACCACGAATGTTGGTGGTGGATGCTGTCATCAACCCATGCGACGGGCTTTAGCCCGTCGTCGGTGACGCTAACTTTGAGCGCCGATTTTAATCGGCGAAAACAACCGTCGGGGACAAGCCCCGACGCTACCGAGCATAAAGCGTAACGGGTGTTAACGGTAGAAGTTTGCATTGAAGAGCGCAAAACAGGAAGGAGGTGACCGTTGCCGTGCCCAGTTTCGTCATCGCTCCCGACAGTTTCAAAGGGAGCGCTTCGGCACGGGAAGTTGCTCAAGCCATCGCTGATGGATTGCGCACAGCGCTGCCCGATGCTTCTTACGACCTTGTGCCGATGGCGGATGGCGGCGAGGGAACGGTGGATGCCCTCGTCTCAGCGACGGGTGGGCAAATCGTCAAGGTAAAGGTCACAGGACCGTTGGGCGAGCCAGTGGACTCCTTCTTTGGCATTTTGGGCAATGGCACAACGGCAGTGATTGAGATGGCAGCAGCAGCGGGTTTGGCTCTCGTTCCCCCAGAGCGGCGCAACCCAATGGTGACAACTACTTACGGCGTTGGCGAACTTATCAAGGCGGCTTTAGATGCGGGCTGTCGGCGTTTCATCATCGGCATTGGCGGGAGCGCTACTAACGACGGGGGCGCAGGGATGGCGCAAGCCTTGGGGGTGCGCCTGTTGGACGCGACTGGAAACGAGATTGGCTTCGGTGGTGGGGCGTTGGCAAAGTTAGCGCGCATTGACGCCAGCGGTTTGGACCCGCGCGTTCGGGAAGCCGAGTTTCTGGTCGCCTGCGATGTCACCAACCCCTTGACAGGACCGAACGGGGCGTCAGCCGTTTATGGTCCGCAAAAGGGTGCCACGCCGGAGATGGTGGCAAAGTTGGATGCCAACCTGCGCCATTATGCTGCCCTCATCCGACGGGATTTAGGCGTGGATGTGGAAACGGTGCCGGGCGCTGGGGCTGCGGGTGGGTTGGGCGCTGGATTGATGGCGTTCTGCCACGCCCAACTGCGGCGCGGTGTTGAGTTGGTTATTGAAGCGGTTCGCTTGCCTGAGCGAGTGCAACGAGCCGACATCGTCATCACTGGCGAAGGGCGTTTGGATTTCCAAACAGGCTTTGGGAAAGTGCCTTACGGCGTCGCACAAGTAGCAAAGCGTTTCGGTAGACCTGTTATCGCTATCACTGGACAGTTGGGAGAGGGGGCTGAACGGTGTCGTGAGTGGGGCATTGACGCTTGCTTCGCCATCACCTACAAGCCAATGAGCGAATTGGAAGCGATGCAGGAAACTCTTTCACTACTCCGCCGCACCGCCGAAGAAGTAGGATGGCTCCTCCATGCCCTGTGGCAATGAGCGCTCAAAACAAGCATACTGATGCATCTCTCCTCGCTGGTCGCTCGTGAAAAAATTGTTGTGGCGAAACTCCAACGCAAAGGAGCGTGACGGGTTATGTGGCGATGGGGTGCGTTGATGCTGAGTTGTTTGTTGCTGCTTGGGGCGGTGGCGCAAGCGCCGAAGAAACGCTACCGCATCGCTGTCGTGCCGAAAAGCGTCGCCTTTGACTTCTGGCTGGCGGTGCGAGCAGGCGCTGAGAAAGCAGGACAGGAAGAAGGGGTGCAAGTCATCTGGAAAGGTCCCAGCGACGAACGAGACATCGCCGGTCAGCGAGCCATTCTGGAAAACTTCATCACCCAACGGGTTGACGCCATCGTGTTTGCCGCTTGCGATGCCAAAGCGTTGGTTCCCATCGCTCAAAAAGCGCTGAAAGCAGGCATCAAAGTCATCACCATTGACTCGGGGCTTGACCCTGAAGTTGCCCTCTGCTTCGTTGCAACGGACAACATTAAAGGTGGGCGTATCGCAGCAGAGACGCTGGCGAAACTCATCGGCTATGAGGGCAAAGTGGGGCTCATTCCTTTCGTGCCCGGTGCCGCCACTTCCATCCAGCGGGAGCGAGGGTTCAAAGAGGGGCTGAAAAAGTTCCCTAAGGTCCGACTGGTCGCCACGCTGTATTCCGAAAGCGATGTGACGAAAGGGATGCAAGTGACGGAAAACATGCTCACGGCTCACCCCGACCTGAAGGGCATCTTCGCTGCCAACGAGCCGGGGGCTATCGGGGCAGCGCGGGTGCTGCAAGCCCGCAAACTGGCGGGCAAGGTCAAACTGGTCGCTTTTGACGCTTCCCCAACGCAAATCAAAGCCTTGCAAGAAGGCGTCATCCAAGCCCTCATCGTCCAAAACCCCTTCCGCATGGGTTACGAAGGTGTCAAGATGGCAGTCAAAGCCCTGAGGGGCGAAAAGATTCCCAAGCGCATTGACACGGGCGTCACTGTCGTGACGATGGAGAACTTCCACCGTCCTGAAATTCAACGGTTGCTCTTCCCACCAAAAGCGAGATGAAAGGCGCTGCAAAAACTTGTTGCCCACTTGCTGTAGCGGGGAGTGATCGTTCGTGAAGGTGCTCATCACGCATGAGTTAACACCGCAACAGTTGGACCAAGTGCGGTTTACCGCTCGCGAGCACCTCATCGTGTATACGCGGGAACGAGACATCGCTTTGGAGGAAGCACAGGACGCTGAAGTTGCCCTTTTGGGTTCGTTCGCTCGCGAGATTTTGGAAACCGCCACGAACTTGAAGTGGGCACACATCCCTTGGGCGGGCGTGGATAGCCTGTTGGATGTCCTGCGCAAAACGCCTGCTGTCATCACTTGCGGCAAGGGCGTGTTTGATGCGCCGATGGCGGACCATGTTTTCGCCCTGTTGTTAGCCCTCACGCGTCGGCTCAATGTCTTCCTGCGATACCAAATCGCGGGTGTTTGGCGCCGGGAGGTGCTCGGGGCTCCCATCACTGATTTGCAAGGGAAAACGATGGGCATCGTTGGCTTAGGGAGCATTGGGCGAGAGGTAGCGCGGCGCGCCAGCGTCTTCGGGATGCGCGTCTTGGCTGTCAAGCGCAGCCCCGCCGCTTTAGCGGAAGAACCTGTAGACGGACTCTTTCTGGGCTACGAAGGTTTGCGCTTGATGCTGCCCGAATGCGATGTGGTCGTCGTTACGGCAGCGTTAACGCCTCAAACGCGCTATTTGCTTGGGCAGAACGAACTGGCGTCCATGAAGCGGGGTGCCATCCTCATCAATGTCGCGCGGGGCGCATTGATTGACGAGAAAGCCCTAATAGAAGCCATCCGCTCAGGGCACTTGGGTGGGGTTGGGTTGGATGTTTTTGAGGAAGAGCCGCTCCCGCCTGAAAGCCCCTTGTGGCACCTGCCCAATGTTATCATCACGCCCCATGTGGGCGGGCTCAGCGAGCGGACACGCCAACGGGTCTTTGATCGCTTCTTGGAAAACCTTCGCCGCTTCCTCAACGGCGAACCGTTGGTCGGTGTCGTGGACAAAGAAGCAGGCTACTGACGGAGGTGAACTTGCTGTGGCGGACACCATTACAATGGACGACTTCGCCAAACTGGACTTGCGCGCAGGCAAAATCGTCAACGCCCAAAAGGTGCCAGGCAAGGATAAACTGCTGGTTTTGCAAGTGGACATCGGCACCGAAACCCGCACCGTCGTGGCGGGCATCGCGCAAGAGTTTACCCCTGAAGAACTGGTGGGCAAATATGTCGTCTTGGTCGCCAACTTGGAACCCAAACGCATCGGCGGCATCGTCTCGCACGGGATGATTTTGGCAGCCGGCGAAGAGAAAGCCCTCGCCATCGTCACCCTTGACCGAGAAGTGCCTTTGGGAACAAAAGTGCGCTAAAAGAGCGGGGCGTGGGACGAGGGACGCGGGACGGGTGGAGCGAGGAGCAGAGGGTAAAGAGCGTAGAGCGAGTTAACGGTAGCGTCGCCCCTTACAGGCAGCGGTCACCCCTGTTCGCAGTTAAACGCGCAGTGAACAAAGAGAGCAAGCGCCGCGAAAAACTGAGTAAAGTCAGCGGATGGCGATAGCGGCGCGCACCAAAGTTTTTTCTCACTGCATGTTGGGCACAGTTGAGGAGAGCCCGATGGGTCAGGGGTCAATGCGACAGCAAGTCATCTGGCGATGCCTGTGCCTTTTGTGGCTACTTGGGGCATCTCATCTCAGCGCCCAATCAGCGTTTTTGTGGCAAGGGCGTTGGGATGGGCAGCAGCCAGCAAGTGTTGTTTTCCACAACGACGGCGTTCCGCTAAGCCTTCACCTTCGCCCCTCCCGTTGCCAGTTTCAACTTAACGGAGCGAAAGTGGGTTGGGGCGAATGGCTCCCACCGCTTCCATCCATGCCAACACCCGTGAGTGTTTTGCGCCAACAATTTCGGTGGTTGGCATTTACGGGTCAGCGACTCGTCGCGTTCGCTTTCGCCGACTTGCAACCCACAAGCCGATGGAGCGGGTTTGCTGATGCTTCCCTTCAGCCACGCTCGTTCCCCAGTGAGCAAACCCGTTTTCCTGTCGGCAATTGGCAGCGAGAAGAAAGTGAGGGTGTTGTCATTCTCACGCCTACCGAAAACGCAGACCGACGCGTCTTCTCCCTCGTCGCTCAAGAAGAACCCTTGACAGACATTTTCGTCACTTTGCCCGTGCAGCCCAACGGGGCACGCTCGGTCGGCGTGGGCGTGTGCTGGGGCGAAGAGGGCGGTTACTTGTGGCGATGGGTGCGCACCAACGAAGGAGCCAAGTGGCAATTAGCCGTGGTGGGACGCGGGCCAAGGGACGAAGGACGGGCGATGGGGGACGAAAGTTGGGATTTGATGGTTTTGCACGAAGAGTTTGCACCTTTTGCCCCCACCGATTGGCACCGATTGCAAGTGTGGCGCTCAGCAGACCAAATTTGGGTGGGCGTGGATGACACCGCATTAGCACAAATCCGCGACAATCGCTTCGGCTGGGGCAAAGTCGTTGTTTGGGTGGAACCCGCTGACCGTCCCCCACCTCGCCTTCAACCCGTGCGCATCGTCCGTTGGACAGGGCTCGCCTTCTCGCCCGACATTGACACAGGCATCCCTTTCCTCGTCGTTCGTGGTCAATGGCAAGTTTTGGCAGAGAGGTGGGTTTTGCAAGCGCCACCAAAGCAATCAGCAGTTGCCTTATTGGGAGAAAGCCCCCTCCCCGCTTGGTGGATTGCAGACATTCAGTGGCAAGGAGAGCCAGTTGGGTTGGTTTTCGGTTGGTTGAGCGAGCAGCGCTATTGCCTGCTGCGGCTACGCCCCGCAAAAGATGCTGTATCGCCCGCTGTGTCCGCTCGCCATGCTTTATTGGAACTCGTTGTCGTCCGTGACGAACGCGAGCAAGTGGTTGACAGTTGGGGCGTCTGGTTGGAGCCAAACGAGTCGTATCGCTTGGCATTGCTCCTGACAGAACAAAAAGTCAGCGGTTTCCTCAACGGCTTAGGGTTAGTGAGTGGCGACATCAAACCAGCGGGGAAGGTGGGTTTCTGGTCATCACCGCAAGGGATTTTGCGTCGCTTCTGGCTTTACGAAGGAACGACCCCTCTCGTCCCGCTGGCGCCGGAGGCTGGTGGGCTCGTCCAACCCGTGAGCGACCAACCCGTGATTGTCCACGAAGTTGTCGCTTTCACCTTGCCTGAGGGGTTGCCACCGAAAGTGCCGTTGAGCGCACGCTTGAGCCACGAACCCATCACCTTGATGGTGGAGCGCCAGTTCCACCAACTGGTGTTTCGGCTGGAGCGAGAGAACGAGTTGCTGGGTGTGACAACGATGCGATTACCCTCCCAACTGCCTCTCACCATCCGCTTGGAGCGGCGCGACCGCTTGCTGCTCGTTTGGATGGGCAATCAACCCGTGTGGACTTTGCGGCTGCGGTAGGAAAGCCTCGCAAGTGTGCCACAATCTAAGTCGGCAAAGCAAATTCGCAACCGCCACATCTTGGCGGAGGTGACTGAAGATGGCGACCAAAACGGTAGCCGTTCCCGAATACACTGTGACCGAGCGCGTGGAAGTAGAACCGCAGAAGACAGGGCTCATCATCGTGGACATGCAGAACGATTTTGTCAAGGAAGGCGGCAAGTTGGTGGTGCCAACAGCGAAAGATACTGTCCCCGCTATTCGCAAGTTGCTGGACTTGGCGCGTCAGCATAAAATGTTCGTCGCCTTCACCCAAGACACCCACCTGCCTGGCGACCCCGAGTTTCCCATCTGGGGTGAGCACTGCCTGATTGGCACTTGGGGTTGGGAAATTGTGGACGAACTGAAGCCCTTGCCCCACGAAGTGGTGGTGCAAAAGCGCCGCTACGATGGCTTCTACGCTACAACGCTGGAAGACGATTTGCGAGTGGCGAAAGTGGACACCCTTATCATCACGGGCACCGTCGCCAACATCTGTGTGCTCCACACCGCTGGCAGCGCTGCCCTGCGGGGCTATCGCATCATCGTGCCCAAAGACGCCATCTCCGCCCTCACCGAATTTGACATGGAAGCCGCGCTGCGGCAAATCCATTTCCTCTATCGCGGCACCATCACCACCTCCGATGGCATCGTTGTTAAGGCGTGAAGGGCGTTGAGGTGTTTGAAGGCGTGTCACTTAATGCGCAAGTTTTGCATGGAGCGCTGAAACTGCGCTTGGCATAAGGGTTTCGTAGCCTTTGCAGCAACGCCTTTGAGGTGGCGAGGCGCAAAGGTTTAACCTCCCACACCCTTGCCTCATCCAAAGCAACGATCCCTTTGTCCAGCCAACCGTTGGCGTTGGGGCTCTTGCTCTTTCGGAACTGATGCGTCACAATCAAAGCCCTAACCGCAAACTGGTTCCGAAAATGCGAAATTGAATGCCAAAGTGAGGGCGCAAGTGGAGACGGATTTCTGGGGTCGGTTAAAGGTGGGGGAAGGGATGCGTTGGCGCTTGTTTTGCGGGGTTGACGGACGACGCACGCTTGCGGGTGAGTTGAAATGGTTTGGACAGTGTTGGGCTATGCGATATTGACGGACTTAGCCACAGCGTTGGGGGCGGTGCCATTCGCTTGGGTGCGCACGGTCAACGAGCGCTGGCAAGGCATGATGACCGCCATTGCGGGTGGCATGATGGTCGCTGCCTCCATTTTCAGCCTCACTAAAGAGGGGCTGCGGTTTGGCTCCGTGTGGCTGGTGACAGCAGGGTTAGTGGCAGGTGCAGTTTTCATCGCTGTGACTGCCAAGTGGTTGGAGCACAACGAATTGCCCTTTGAACACCTGACGGGCAAGGCGGCGCGGCAGTCGTGGCTACTTCTGCTGGCGCTCTTCGCCCACAGTTTCCCTGAGGGTGTTGCCATCGGCGTCGGGTTTGCGACAGGGGAACTCGTGACGGGTCTTTTGTTGGCAATCACTATCGCCATCCACAACATCCCTGAAGGGGTGGCATTGACTTTAGCGTTGCGACCAAAGGGTGTTTCCATTGCCAAGTGTGCGTGGTATGCCATCTTGTCCAGTTTGCCTCAACCCATCGCTGCTGCGCCCGCTTACTTGATAGCGACCGCTGTGCGCCCCTTTTTGCCCTTTGGCTTGGGTTTTGCCAGCGGGGCGATGCTTCTCCTCGTTGTCAAGGAACTTGTCCCTGACAGTTTGTCCCGCACCACTCGCTCCGAAGCCGCGTGGGGCTTCGCTGTGGGGTTGCTTTTCATGATGCTGTTTACCTTCCTCGTGTGATGACCCTTTCACAAGAGCCCACGCTGCAAGCGGCATTGCTGCGAGCCTTCCGAAAGTTTCCTTCGGATGCCACAACCTTGCAAGGTTTCCTTTGTGGCTTAGCGCACGGCGCACCTGTCCCTTTGAAGCGGCAAACTTTGAGTGGGTGAAGGAGATGGCACTGCTTTGGTTGGCGGTAGCATTGGTGCTGAGCGCTTACTCTGTTGCCCGAGGTGACGACGAGATGGCAGCGTGGATGGCGAAGTGGATTTGGGTGAAAGAGCGAGGGAACGAGCAAGGACTACCCCGCAACTTTTACCTTTGCGCCCGCAAAACTTTCGCCGTGCCCAAAGACTTGCAGTCCGCCACCTTGCGCATCACTGCTGATGCGCGTTATGTGCTGTTTGTCAACGGGCAACGCATCGGTAACGGTCCCGTGCGCGGGTGGCAGCACTCATGGTTTTACGACACCTATGACTTGCGCCCCTACTTGCGACCTGGCGAGCAGAACGCTATCGGCGTTTTAGTGTGGCAGCCGGGCGAAACGAACTTTCAGTATCCGCTGGGGCGTGGTGGATTGCTGGCACAATTGGACTTGACGACAGCAAGGGGACGGAAAATCACGGTTGGCACCGACCGCACTTGGCGCGTGCTTCCCCATCCCGCTTATGAGCGCCGAACACCCCGCATTTCCTGTCAGCAAGGCTTTGTGGAGCACTACGATGCGCGGAACGGATGGGGCGCTCACGAAGCCGTTTGGGCAACACCTGCTTTTGACGACCGCCAGTGGCAGCGCGCAATGGAACTGGGCTCGGTTGGCATTGCGCCTTGGAAAAAGTTGGTGCCCCGCGACATCCCTTTCCTCACAATGGAACCCGTTGCGCCCGTTCGGGTGGTGCGAACGCGCGTGGTAACGGCGCCGTCTATCGTCCACAGCGTTGACCTGCGCCCCAACTTGCTCCCTGGCGATTGCCTCTCCAACCCACACGGGTTGACAGGGTTAGCGTTGACTGTTGTGCAAGCGAAGAAAGCCACGACAGTGCGCGTTCGCGCGATTGGCGGTGTCGGCTTCGGTGCTCGTCGAGCGCGGGTAAACGGCGAAGATGTCGCTTTTGACCAACAGGGTGCCCTCGTGCCCTTGCACAAAGGCGCCAACTTGGTCGTGTTTGATGTCACCCGCGACTGGTATCACGATTGGTGGTTCACGACGGTGTGGGAAACGGACACACCCGATGCGTTGACTTTCTCCAACCCCTTGGGCGATGCCGAAAGTGCGTGGGCAACAGCGGGTCCGTTTGACTCGCCACAAAGCGACGGCTTCCAGCGCGTTTGGAACGCAAAGAGCCCGGAAGAAGTCAAAGCGTTGGCGTCAACCGTTCCGTTGCGACCTATCGCGCTGGAGCACACCGCTGCTGACCATGTGTTCGCCAGAGTTGTGCTTGCAAAGGAGGTGCCCGAAGCATCGGCGCGGGTGGACAACCTCGCTGCCTTGTGCCAACCCAATGACGAAGTGGCAACCATCTTTCCCACTCGTCACGGCGATGTGGAAGTGCTTTTGGACTTCGGGCGTGAGTTGGTGGGCTTCTGGGAGTTAGAACTGGATGCCCCCGCCGGCACGGTGTTGGACCTTTACGGCTTTGAAGCATTGCACCCGACCGAAGATGGCGGTTACGAAATCCAGCACACTTGGGGCTTGAACAATGTGCTCCGCTACATTGCTCGCGAAGGTTGGCAGCGCTACACATCTATCGTTCGGCGGGGTTTCCGCTATTTGGTGCTGACGGTGCGGTTTCCGAAAGGGGACGCGGGACGCGGGGCGCGGGACACACGAAGTGAAAGGCGCCCCGTGCGCATCAAGACGGTGCGCTGTTGGCTTAACGCTTACCCCTACGAAGAGCGGGGCGCGTTTATGTGCGACGATTGGAAACTGAACGAGATTTGGCGCATGTGCCGATACACGCTGCGGCTGTGCAGTGAAGACACTTTCGTGGATTGCCCCGCTTACGAGCAAACTTTCTGGGTTGGCGATGCTCGCAACGAAGCCCTCATCGCTTACGCCACCTACGGCGATTACGCATTGGCGCGGCGCTGCTGGCTATTGGCAGGGCAATCGCTGTGGCGTTCCCCTTTGGTGGAAAGTCAAGTGCCCAGCGGCTGGCAGGATATTTTGACCGCGTGGGCGCTGCTTTGGGTTTGGGCGTGCGAAGAACATTACCGTTACACGGGCGACCAGCGGTTCCTGCGGGAAGTTTATCCCTTCATCGCTCAGCAGATGCGCAACATCGCTGAAAAGTTTTTGCGCCCTGACGGACTGTTTGAGATTGAGGCGTGGAACATGTTGGATTGGGCGCCAATGGACACGCCCCGCAAAGGCGTCGTTACCCACCAAACCGCGATGTTGGTGGAAACCTACCGACGAGCAGCAGCGATGGCATTGTGGCTCGGAAACGCTGATGACGCTCGCGAGTTTGAAGCGCTGGCACAAAAGGTGGAAGATGCCCTCAACGAACACCTATGGGACGAAACCCGCCAAGCCTTCATTGACTGCATCCACGCTGATGGGCGCCGCAGCACCACTTTCAGCGTTCAAACGCAAACGATGGTTTACCTGTGCGATGCTGTCACGGACGAACGCCGCCCGATTATCCGCCGCTACCTTTATGAGCCGCCGCAGGATTTCGTTTGGTTCGGCAGCCCTTTTGCCCTCTTCTTCCTGCTGGAGTGCTACGCCAAAGACGGTGAGTTCCAGCGCATCGTTGACCTCATCCGCAAGGAGTGGGGCGCGATGGTGGACTACGGCGCCACCACAGCGTGGGAGACGCTGACACCCCGCACGCGAAGCCATTGCCATGCGTGGAGTGCAGCCCCGGCTTACTTTTTGAGCACTTATGTGTTGGGCGTTCGCCCCAAAACGGCAGGGATGCGGGAAGTGTTCATCGCACCCAAACCGTGCGATTTGCGATGGGCGAAAGGGCGCTTCCCCACACCCCATGGCGAAGTGGAAGTGCGATGGGAACGGAGCGAAAACAAGTTCGTGTTAGTGTTCGCGCTGCCTCCTGCCGTTGAAGCCGAAGTGGTGTTGCCAGCGGAGGTGCCTGAGCGCGCGCAAGTGCAAGGGCACCTTGTCAAAGGCGAAGCCACAAAACCCGTTCGTCAACTCGGGCATTGGCGCCTTTTCGTGTCCGCAGGGGCACAAGGGCGCATAGAAGCAGCGTGGTAGTCACAATCGGTCGCGCCTTGCGGACAGCGGTTGTTTCAAATTGCAGCGCAAGGTTTGGCGCATTAGGATATGTGCTCTCCGCAAAAAATCGGTGCATTATGGAGATGTGCCTTCCAGCGACTGTTGTTTTCACCTGCTGAAGCAGGGACTCACAGCAGCGTCATCAACCCCTGACTAAAGCCGTTGGCATGATTACTCAAGGACTTGATTGCGAGTGGTGACGAAGATGCTTTCGGGATTGGAATGGGTCGTTGGCTTTTTGCCTTTCGGGTTTATTGCGGTGCTGCTCTGGGTGCGGCTGCGGGCGGGAAACGCATCACCTTCGGAAGCCCTTAAGAGCATCGCCGTTTTCTCTCTCGGTGTGGGGGTCATTATCAGCGCCCTCGCCATTGCTGCCGACAAGTGGAAAAGCCAAAACTTTACAGTGGCAGGTTTGGGTGCTTTGATGGCAGTGTTTGCTTTCGTGCGCTTGCGCCGTTTCCTCGTTCGCCTATGGGAGCGGTTCCCCCTGCCAGAAGAACTGACATCCAACACTTCAGGCGAGTAAGCCTGTAACCGTTGTCTCGTTGCCTGTGACCCACTTGCGCTAAATTTTCGCACAGCCTGCTTAAACTTCGGTGAGGTGATGAATGGATGGCTTCCTTGTCGCTGCGGTCGCTACTGGCGGACCCGTTGACGCTAATCGTCATTGCCACCTTGTTGGGCGGTGTCGGTCAAGCCCTTATCAAGTTCGGTGTGAGCAACGCAGGAGCACACGAGTCTTCTTTTTTGCAAACAGCGCTGCGGTTGATGCTGTCACCGGGGGTCATCGCAGGGCTGACTGCCTATGCGGTGTCCGCTGTTTTCTATGTGATGGTCGTGCACAAGAAAGGGCTCAGTTTCGCCTACCCTTTTGTGGCGGCGAACCAAGTTATCGTGTTCCTGTTAGCGTGGTTGCTCTTCGGAGAACACATCCCACCTTTGCGGGCTTTCGGGTTGCTCACGGTTTGTTTTGGTGTGATGCTCATTGCGCTGAGCAAGTGAGGAACGATGGTTTGGCGCAAGCGGGTTGCGGTTGCCGCTGTTCTCCTCGCATTGGCAGCCATTCCCCATTGGCGGTTCGTTCTATTGGGCGAAGTGCCCCTTCCCGAAGGATACTTGGCGCTGATAGCACCTGAAGCGAAACCGCTGCTGCGTCCAACCGCGTGGAACGCCCTTTGGTGGGACAGCATCGGTCAGTTTTGGGCGTGGCGGACAGAGGCGATGAGGCAACTCGCTGAGGGGCGATTGCCGCTGTGGAGCAACCGCATCGGGTGCGGTTTTCCCTTCCTCGCTAACCCGCAAACGCAAACGCTGTATCCACCTGCATGGGTGGCGCAAATTTTCGCAGCACTCTTGGAGCATCGTCAACCGCTGCCCCTTCAAGCAGCGAAGGCGACAGCATGGTTGGCGTTCTTCCACACCTTGCTGGCATTGATGGGTGCCTATTTGCTTCTTCGTTCGTTCAGCATGGACCGAACGACTGCCATTGTGGGGGCAGCAGCGAACGCTCTTGGCTCGTTCGCTATCGCGTGGGCATTGTTGCCAACTTTACCCGCCACTGCTGCGTGGTTGCCCCTCGCCTTGTGGCTCTTGCGTTGCCTTATCAGCGCGTGTGTCTCGCAACAAACATCCGTCCCTCGTCCCTCGTCCCCTGTCCCCTTCTTTGCGGTCGTTTTTGCTGGTGCTGTTGCCATGCTTTTGCTGGCAGGGCACGGGCAAATCGCCATTTACGCTCTCCTCGTGATTGTCGTGTTTGCGGGCGTGGAACTGTTGGCGTATCGGCAAGCGGGTGCGAAGGCGCTCTTGTGCGCTGCTTTGACTTTCCTTGCAGCGATGGTGTTAGCGATGATGTTGGCAGCAGCGCAATTGTTGCCCAGCGCCGAGTTAGCGCCCTTGACACACCGTCACGCCCCACCGACTTGGGAAGGCTACCAAGCCTTTGCGCAGCGGGGGTTGACACTTGTTGACTTAGCCACTTTCGTGTTGCCTTTCTTATTCGGCAACCCTGTGACGGGCACTTACTTCGGCAAAGAGAGTTTCGCCGACTATTGCGCCTACGCTGGACTTGGCATCTTCGTTGCGGCGGCGATAGCGGTTCTCTTCGCTTTTGTGTCCTCAGCCCTCAAATCCCGGTCCCCAGTCCCCAATCCCCAGTCCCTCATCGCCCTTCGTCATGGGGTTGCGTTGTTCTTGTTGGGCATCTTGTTGGCAACGGGTTCCACCGTCAACTTGCCCCTTTACTTTCTGCTGCCCGGTTTTGCGCAACTGGGCACGCCCACACGGGCAGTGTTCCTATGCCAGTTAGCGTTGGGCATGTTGGCAGCCGTCGCGCTTAACGCTTGGGTGAAAAACGCTGCCCCCCAACGAGGGCTATCCTTGACAATCGTTGGATTGGCGGTTTTGCTACTCGTGGCGAGCGTTGTCGGTTCTGGAGTATGGCTGCAAAGTTTGTCACCCCTGTTTGATTGGAGCGAGTGGTTAGCGACAGCAGCGACGGAGAACATCGGCGTCGTGGCGGGATTGTTGGCAGTTTCCCTTTTAGCGCTCACCCTTCACCTCCGATCCCCAGTCCCCAGTCCCCTTTTAAGACTGAGTGTGCCTTTGCTGTTGATTGCCGAATTGGTTTGGTTTGCGGCACAGCAAATTCCGTCGGCGCGTGTGGAAAGGGTTCAGAGCGCTTTGCACTTGGCTGAGGAGCAATTGTTGCGGACAGTTGAATTGCCAAAGATGGAGCACCTGTCAATTCCCCTTCGCCTTTTGCCGCTGGGGAGCGACTGGAGTTTGCGGCGATACCCGCAAAGCCTCTTGCCGCCGAACAGTTTGCTGTTGCTGTCGCCGCGATGGGCAGACGGGCGCAACTATGACTCGCTGTTGCTGCGGCACCACAAAACCGTTTTGGCGCTGTTCAGCAACGGTAACCCGTGCCCGCTGGAAAACGGCAACCTGATTTTGCTGCTGCAGCGACAAGTGAGCCTTGAAGATGGGCGAAAGTTGGCGCGGTTGCTAAGAGCGATTTTGCTGCGCCCAACGGATGATGGATGGACGGTAGGGGGGAACGATGTTCATCGCTCCTTTGTTCCGCACTCGGTGCGTTATGCAGCAAACCTTGAAGATGCTTTTGCCCAACTGCGCGACCTGTCTGAAAACGAAGCGATGCTTGTAGCGCTACAAAAACCGCACCGTTCAACGGGCACCGAAAGCGCTCAAGTGACCCTTGACAAAGATGCGCAAGTGAGAGTGGTGGTTAGCCGTAGCGAAGGTGCCGTCCATCCCGTTTGGGTTGTGTTGGCGGACACGGTCTACCCTGGTTGGCGCGCCTTCTGGCGCAACGAGAAGTCGTGGCGCGCTGCCATTGTGGGCATCGCCAACGGCGCTTTTCGGGCGTGCCATGTGCCTGAGGCGAAAGGCGAAATTTTGTGGGTTTACTTCCCCACCAGTTTCGCCCTCGGCGCTTTCATCAGCCTAACAGGCGTCGCCCTTGCCTTCGGGTTGCTCTGTTTTTGTTGCTTCCGCTCTCCCAAAAGCCTTGAGGCTTGACGAAAATTGCTGCTCAGGAGGAGCGGCACTCTCAGACAGAAGGCACGGGAATAGGCACGCCACCTTTTTCCGCTGACTCCAACGCTGCCAAAGTGACAGCGAGGGTTTTCACCGCATCGGCGTAATCGCTGCGGATGAGGGCTTGATTTTTCGTCCGCACTGCCTCAACGAACACCGCGCTTTCGTAAAAGTGCCCGTTGCGTTGGTGACGAATCTCCTCAGTGCGGTTGGGCTCCAGAAACTTCACACCACCGCCGGTCAGTTCCACGATGAGGTTGGGGGTGAGGACATGGAGCCCGACGGTGTAGCCCATGCGCAACATGCAAGTATTAGCGATGCAGCCAATTGCCCCGTTGGCAAACCAAACAGTGACGACGCCCACATCGGGGACATTGAGGTCGGGGACATCGTGCAAGGCGCGTAGCGCTGTTGTGGCGCTCACTTGGGTGATGTCGCCGACGACGAAGCGGGCGAGGTCAAAGATGTGGGTCGTTTGCTCCACGATTTGCCCCCCAGACATTTCCAGCCTCCGCCACCAATAGACGCCGGGGAGCCCTCCCATCCAGTAGCCCATGACCATGCCGATGGTTTTGCCTTGCAACCGCTCTTTTGCTAAGTCCGTGCCGTCAAAGTAGCGGAAGTGGTAGCCGACGGCGTTGATGACGCCCGCTTTTTGGATGGCTTCCCGCACTTCCAAGGCTTTGTCAAGGGTTCGGGCGACAGGCTTTTCCACGAAAACGGCAACGCCCGCTTGGGCAGCAAGGATGGCTTGGTCCGTGTGGGCATGAGGCGGGATGCAAATGTAGACGGCATCCAGTTGCTCCCGTTCCAACATGACCCGATGGTCGGTGTAAGCCCGTCCGTTGAACCGTTCTGCAGCGGCTTTTGCCCGTGCTTCCTCCACATCGCAAAACGCCACCAGTTCCACGCCTTCCAGTCGGCTCAAATTGTTGATGTGCAGGTTGGCAATGCCACCAACCCCGATGAAGCCGACGCGCACGCTCGTCATAGCAACCACCTCGCTCGCTGTGTTAGCAGTGCGGCTGCATAATTCTTTCACGGCGTCGCCAAATTGTCTGTCGGAGGTGACATTGCATGGGTCGCCGACCGCGCCGCGAAGTTGAAGGAGAAGTGGAAGTTGTGGAAGAGGAGGTGCGGGAAGAGCCCAAGCGCCGCAAGCCTAAGTCGCTCAAACGCTTGGTCACCGAACTGTTCGTGCGCGCTATCGGTCGGGAGGCAACCCAACACCTTATCAACGCCGAGATTGAAGTCTTCAAAGCCTTCCGCGCCATGATTGACTACCGCATTCAAAGCGCTGAGCGCGCTGTTGAGCGGCTGCAAGAGATTGAGGTGCAATGAGATCACTCTCTCGTCACTTCCAGAAGGGTGGGGCGTCAAAGGAAGTGGGGGAACGCAAACGACAAAATTGGCTTTGACCGAACGGAGGCTCGACCATGTCCTTGCGGCTCATCGCTATTGTGTTCGCGCTCGCTTTTGCATCCATAGCGGCGCCCCAGTCCTCTTTCCCTCCTGAGGTGACCGAGCAGGAGAAGCGCCTGGGAGAGGAAGCCGTCAAGGAGTTTGAGGCGAAGGTGAAGGTGCTGAACGACCACCCTGCCCTGCCCCTTTTGCGGCAAATCATTGCCCGCCTCATCCCCATGACGGAGCGCCCCAAGATGACCTACACGGTCAAAGTTGTGGAGGACAACGAACCCAACGCTTTCACCTTCCCTGGCGGCTACATGTATGTGACGACAGGGTTGCTAAAGTTGGCGGAGAGCGAGCACGAACTGGCAGCAGTGCTTGCCCACGAAATTGCCCACAACACTCGCCTGCACGCTATTCGCATGATTCGCAAAGAGAGCCAATTGAGTTTGCCTTTGCTGTTGGCGATGTTGGCAGCGGTGTTCGTGCGGGGTGAGACCACCTTGCAAGCCGCTCAGATTGTTTCGCAAGTGGTGCAAGTGCTGATGCTGGGCTACTCGCGGGACATGGAGCGGGAAGCCGATGAAGCAGCGTTCCGCTACCTTTTGCAGGCAGGTTACAACCCTGTCGGGCTGCTAACCTTCTTTGAAAAACTGGAGCGCATGGAACGCCAAGCCACCCCTCCCCAGTCCTTGCCAGGCTACTGGACCACTCACCCTGCACTGGAGGAACGGGTTAGAGCGGTGCGGCAATGGCTGACCGCTTCAGGGTTGCCCATCAACCGTCGTCCCGTCACAGGTGCCCTGCAGGTGGCGGTCAAGGAAACAGAAGCGGACGGGAGGAAGTGGGCAGCGTTGCTTCTGAGCGGTGAGGAGGTGTGCCGATTCGCCTCGGTAGGAGACAAGAGCGCGCTGGAACGCGCTCAAGAGGCGGCGAAGCGGTTGGACGAGGTGCTGGAAGCGGGAGCGCAAGCCTTTGACTTTCAGGTTAAAGTGACCGCAGAAGGCATCGTGGTGACAGCGGTGCGCTCCCCCTTATGGGTTCTGCTACCGCAAGATATCGCCCTCTACCAGATGCCTGCCGAGCAACTGGCAAACTCCATCCGCCAGACCATTAGCCGCACTTTTCTTCGGGAACGGCTTAAAGGACGGCTGTAAAGGTCAAAGGAGGGAACCTTCCGTGCACTGGAAACGGGATGTGGGCGAAGGGTTCCTTTGGGTGTTGGCTTGCCTTTTGCTGGGGTGGCTGGCTTACCCCTACCTACCTGAGAGGGTGCCGTCGCACTTCAACGCCCAGTGGCAGCCCGACGGATGGATGAGCCGGGAGATGACCTTATGGTTCACCCCTGCTGTGCTGGCTGCTCTCTGGCTTATCCTCACCCTCTGCTTCTGGCTGGCAGCCACAGAGCAGGGACGATTGCGGTTGGAACCTGATAATCTACGGCTGTTGTGGGGCATTCGCTCCCTCTTGGGTGCCTTCCTGCTTGCCATCTATGCCGCCACTCTGGCAGTAGGGCTGGGATGGCTCTCGTCCCCTCGTCCTGTCTTACTCCCTGCCATTGGCATTTTGTTCTTGGTGATTGGCAACGCTTTACCTAAATTGCGTCCCAATTGGGTGGCTGGGATGCGACTCCCGTGGACGGTGGTCAATGAAGCCGCTTGGAAGGCTGCCAACAGAACGGCAGGCTATGGCTTCATGGTGCTGGGATGCCTCCTCGTCATCGCCCCCGTGCTCCCACTCTGGGTTGACCTTGTCCTCTTTGCGCTTATTTTCGTGGTGGTTATTGCTGCCAGCGTGCAGGGTTATGTTGTCTATCGGCGCACAAATGCCCGCACCTCTTGACTTTCAGCGAAAAAAGTGCCATAATTTAGGGCGACCATCACATGCCCAACAAGGCGAATAGCGGTGACGGGGAAACTATGGCAAAGAAGGCGACCGAGATGTCTAATGTGCGGCAACAACTTCAGCGAATTTTGAAGCGGTTGGAAGGGCGTTCGGAAGCCACCCCAGAGGAGAGCCTGCAGCAAATTCTCACTCTCCCTGCTAAACAGGTCATTCCGCTGTTGATTGAAGCGTTGGAGAAGAGCCCGCACTATCTTGTTCGCCTGGTCGCCTCAATGGCACTGGGGGAACTGCGGGTGGCGGAGGCCGTCCCCGTGCTGATGGCGACCCTCTCCGACTCCAGCCTCACCGTGCAGCGGGCAGCCGCAGAGGCGTTAGCCAAGATTGGGCAACCTGCGGTTCAGCCGCTCTTGCAATGGATCAACCACGAAGACCTAAATGTTCGCAAGTGGGTTATCCAGACGCTGGGCAAGATTGGGGCAAAGGAAGCCGCCCCTGCCCTTTTGGAGCGATTTCCTCAGGAAGCCCCTGAGTTACAGCGGCTCATCGTGGAGGTTCTGGGCGAGATTGGGAGCCGTAAAGCCTTCAAACTCCTCACGGAGTTGGTTCAGCACGGCGGGGCTGACTTCTCCCGCACCGCTATTGAAGCCTTGGGGAAACTGAGGGACCCGAAAGCCATCCCCTTCCTGCTGGACATCTTAGCCCGTGACGGGGCGGAATTGCGGCGGCTGGTGCGGGATGCGCTGCTGACCATCGGGAAAGAGGCAGTGCCCTCGCTGGTTAAATCGCTCAAGCACCCTAACCAGACAGTGCGGCAGGTAGCCGCCGAGGTGCTGGGAACGATGGGCGACCGCCGCGCCCTGCGGGAGTTGGTCAAAGCATTAAGAGATCCCGACCCCCTCGTTCGCCAGTCCGCTGTGCAAGCCATTGCCCGTTTCCCTGACAAGTCCCTTTTTGAGCCTCTTTGCCGGCTGCTGAAAGACCCTGACCAAGAAGTGCGCTTCCAAGCCCTTAAGGCGCTGGTGCAGGTGGGCAAGCACTTAGCCAAGCCCTACCTGAAGAAGGCGCTGCACGACCCTGACTGGCTTATTCGCCTCACAGCCGTGCAAGGGCTGAGCCAATTGGGTGGAGAGGATGTGCTGCCCAGCCTTTGCGAGGCGCTGAAGGACCCTGAGTGGAGCGTTCGCTTCCACGCGGCAGTGGGACTGACGAAACTGCGCAACCCGAAGGCTGTCATGCCCCTCATCCAAGCCGCTTTTGACCCTCACCCGCAAACTGCGTTGCAAATTGTTCGGGCGCTGGAAGAGATTGGCGACCCGCGCGCGATTGACGCTTTGCGGCGCCTTGCCAGTGCGGGCATCCCTGAAGTGAGTAGTGCCGCCCAGAAAGCCGCCCGTGCCCTTCAAGAAGCAGCACAAGCCAAAGGGATTGCGGTTCCCACCCCCAAGCGTTCCACCCGTCGCTCTCGCTCGGCTTCTCAACCCATGCCTTCCGCCTCAAACCCAAAGTAGGGATGCCCTATGGCGGAACGGATTGTGACGGTTAACCGCAAAGCCCGCCACGACTACGACATCCTTGAGACCTACGAGGCAGGCATCGTCCTCACAGGTCCCGAAGTGAAAGCCATTCGGCAGGGCAAAGTCTCCCTTGCCGAAGCCTATGCCCGCGTGAACAAGGGGGAATTATGGCTTTACAATATGCACATTGCCCCTTATGACCCAGTGCTGCAACGCAACTATGACCCGCGCCAACCCCGCAAGTTGCTCATGCACCGACGCGAGATTGACCGATTGATGGGTCTAACCCAGCAGCGAGGGCTCACCCTCATTCCCCTGCGCCTCTACTTCAATGAGCGCGGTTACGCAAAGGTGGAGTTGGGGTTGGCGAAGGGCAAGCGCAAAGTGGACCGCCGCCGCGAAATCATGGAACGGGAGATGCAGCGGGAGGTAGACCGCGCCCTGCGCGGTCGGCGATAACGCCTCCCCTTCTCGGCTACTCCCCGCAGCATTAGCACCGCTACTGCTTCGTCGCTGCGGCGGCGATTTCCGCTTTCAACCGCTCCACTAACTCTTCGGCACGCTGCCCTGTTTCTTCGTCCGCAGGCTTTAGGTAGCACCGTATCATCCAGTCGTAGGGCTTGGGTGTGTCCATGAGGTGCGAGTTGGGATATGCCATGCGCGAGTGGCTCAGAGGCACATCGGCATCGTAAGCCATGTAAATCCCTTTCGTTGCAGTGGGGTTGAACGCGATGACGATGTAGAAGAACTCAGGCACCTCCGTCGGGGCAACAGCGATGCGTTCCCACTTCCACTCCCCTCGCGTGGCGAACAGTTTGTAGGGGGCAGTGAACTCTCGGATGACCTCAAACCGCTCGTTGCACAGGAAGATGCGGAAGTCTTCGTCGGGGGGCGTCGGCATCCCATAGCGAGCGCCGTAAAACTCCACAGCAACCAGTTGCCACTTGCCTTGCGGTCTGACGAAGATGACGCCGTGCCCGCTACCCGCGATGCTCATTTGCCCATCCTTCTCCTCGTCGTCATAACGCAGTTGCAGCAGACCGTCGTGCCAAGTCATTTGCAGCCCCTGATACAAGCGCTTTTGGGCAATGTCGGGGAACTTGGTTTCAACACGCACTTGCGGCTTAAGGAGTTGCTCTGGGATGAGTTGGCGGGCTTGAGGGTCGTTGGTCTCCGTGACAAGGGCTTCAGCGAAAAGTAGCACGAACTGGTGCCCAGCGGGGCGCTGGGACAAGGCGCGGTCAAGGGCAGCCCCCAGTTTTTGCGCCCCATAGCGGCGCTCAATTTCGTAGAGCGCTTTTGCCGCTATCGTCGCTGCATCTTTGCCTGTTTCCAGTTGCCGCAGCAGCCGCCCCATCCCGCTCGTTTCGTGGTAGTTGTGCGGGTCAGGATAAACTTGCTCCCCCAACTTCTCAAACAGGTGGCTGGTGATGGCAGAGCCTAAGTAGTAGGGCCACCCTTCCGCCACACCTTCGGGGAGCGTTGCAACTTCTCTCATTCGGTGGTAGAGGGCGATGTGGGCTAACTCGTGGCAGATGCCGTAAACATTGTGGGCGCCACCTTTGAGGGGCGAAAGGAGCGGCTTCTCTGAACCAACCTCCAAGAAAATGGATTGCTGCCCGTCCGTCCACAATCGGGCGAACCGTTCCCCTTGCTCAGGCATCAAGCGGATGCGTAGCGTGATGGGTTCTGGCAGTGGCAAACCGTAACGCTCCCGATACGCCTCCCATGCCGCATCGCCAATTTGCAACAGCGCCTTCGCGTAAGCCTCTAAGGGTTTGGGATAAACAACGCGGAAGTGTTTGCCCGTCAATGTGAGTTCTTCTGCTGGTTGAGGCGGTTTCGGTTTTGAAGGCGGCTTTTCAGCGAATGCAGGCAAGTCAAAGAGACGGTTGCTCAGCGGCACGATTCGCACATCCCGAACTTCCGTCCAAAGGCTTAGCGAACGCTTTGGTTCCCCTCTTCCCTGAAAGCGTCCGTAGCACCTTTTGAGCAACCACACCTTCCGCTCCACGATTTGCATCTCTAAGCGCGCTGCCACTTCCCAGCCTTCCCTAAGGCCTTCCCACGCGATGGTCATAGGCACCAAGTGTCCATCAAGGGATTGAAAATCGCTGTAGGTGAGAGTTTGGTGCCACTCGTTCCCGTTGAACACTACTTCTCTCACCAACGCGAAAGTGACGCAATCCACATAAAGGCGGGCTACATTGCCACCGAGACCAACGCCGACAAAGGTGATGTGCATCGCAACGCCAGTGCCCATGTGACCCCAGAAGTCCCCTCTTGCCTCCAAAACCCACGCTTCGCGCCCGTTGACTACTTCCTTTCCCACAAGTTGAAAAGGCACCTCTTTTGTCTGCAGCAAACGCCGCGATGGTGGGAAGAATTGGTATGCCATCTTGAAAGCGATGATTGGTTCGGCAACGGAAAACCCAAATGCTTTGGTGCGCCGAACTTCTTTCGCCGAGAGGAACCCATACTCGCCAGCGTTGTAGATGATGGTTAAAAGTTCGTCCCTTTCCTCGCCCCCCTTCCACAACTCCTGCAACCACGCCTTGTCGGGTGCTTTGAACGCGACCCAGGCGATGTAGTCAGGTTGCCCCTCTTCGTCATAGACGACGAACTGGTAGGTGAAGCCGATGTCCTGGTAAGGCAGGTTCAGCCAGAAGTGGTTCACTTGCGCGGCTTTCGCGAGGATGTCCGCTGCTGAAGGGGGCTGTTGCGCTTTAACGGTTGAGACCAAAAGCCCCAACCCCAGGGCGAGAAGAACCGCCCTTCGCCATGACATGGCTTTCCACCTCCCTTTGGAACAACAGCGCCCAAGCGTCCCCGCTTGAAAGCGCCTCGCTTTCCCTACTGGTTCCTTCACCCTCGGTTCCCTGTGCATATTTTGCCAACGTTGCTTACTTGAACGCCAGACCATCTCCTGTCAGCAAATTTCCCGATGGTCACTTTCTTTGCCCTGCTGGCAGCGTCAAAGTTTTAGGAGAGTGGTGATGGCGGATGAGTTATGTGGAACCGCTGCCCGAAGCGCTGCAGGCAACGCTGAACGGTCACGAGCCGCAGGTGGCGTTGGCGACCGATGTGCGCCGCGACGGCACCTTCGGCGAACAATGGCTGATCGTGAGCGATGGTAAATTGCAAGTGTTTGAAGTGCACAACGGCACTTCGCAATTGGCGGAAGAAATGTCTTTGACGGACATTGTGGAAGTAATTGCCGAGCCGTTGGTCGGCGGTGGTGCTTTGCTGGCGAAAGACAAAGACGGCAACCTTTCGGAGTTGCTGCGCTACTCCAACACTCATGCTCGCAAGTTCAACCACGCCGCCCGAGCCATCAACAGCCTGATCAAAGGCGAACCCCTTCCGCCTTACGAGGAGGACACCCGTCGCTGTCCGCAATGCGGGTTGCCGTTGGAGTTTGGGACAAAAGTTTGCCCCTTCTGCACTCCCAAGACGAAGACAGTGCTGCGACTCATTCGCTACCTTAAGCCCTACTGGTGGCAAGCCCTCACCCTCAGTTTGCTTTCCGTCCTCTCCACTGCGTTGGGTTTGCTCCCGCCCGCATTGAACAAGCCGCTCATGGACATTGTGTTAGCGCCGAAAGAACCCATCCCCATCGCCACCCGTTACTGGTGGCTGGCGGCTCTGGTTATTGCGTTCGCCCTTTCCCGTTTGCTCATCGCTGCTTTGGGGATTGTGCAAAGTTGGCTGGCAGCGTGGTTGGGCAGTCGGTTGACCCACGACATCCGCTGCGAACTGTTCCAACACCTTCACATGTTGGGGTTGCGCTTCTACGACAAGCAGCAGTTGGGACAGGTCATCTCGCGGGTCAATCAAGACACGCAAGCGGTGCAAATGTTCCTGATGTGGGGCGTGCAGGATTTGGGGCTCAACTTGCTGCAACTGGTGGGCATCGGCGTGGCGCTGTTCGTGATGAACTGGAAACTGGCGCTATTGGTGCTCGTCCCTGCCCCTTTGTTCACCGCTATTGGCGTCGGCTTTTGGCGTTTCGCCCGCGCCTTGATGCATCGCGTTTGGAACCGATGGGGGCGGCTTAACGCCATCCTGAACGAGAGCCTTTCTGGGTTACGGGTTGTCCGCGCCTTCGTGCAAGAGCCTCGCGAAGTTGCTCGCTTCGCTCAACGAAGCCACGAGTTGATGCGTTCCATCATTACGGCGGAGCGCGCGTGGGCGACGCTGTTCGCCGTCATCACCCTTCTGACAGCCACTGGCACTCTCCTCGTCTGGTATGTGGGCGGGTTGCAAGTTTTGGGCGAAACGATGAGTTTGGGCACCCTGATGGCGTTCCTGTTCTACTTGGGCATGTTCTACGCTCCCTTGCAAGCCCTGTCGTGGTTGGTCAACTGGGCATCCCGATCCCTCACCGCTGCCGAACGGTTGTTTGAGATTTTGGACACACCACCAGAAACAGATGACCTCGATGCCATCTCCGTCCCCCGCATAGAAGGGCGCGTGGAATACCGCAATGTGGTTTTCGGCTACGAAAAGCACCGCACTGTGCTCAAAGGGGTCAGTTTCGTTGTGGAACCTGGCGAGATGGTTGGCTTGGTGGGGCACAGCGGTGCGGGCAAAACCACCACGATCAACCTGTTGTGTCGCTTTTACGATGTGGACGAAGGGCAAATCCTTATTGACGGGATAGACATCCGCAAGATTCGGCGCAGTGACCTCCGCCGCCAAATCGGCATCGTCCCACAGGACACTTTCTTGTTTTCGGGCACCATCGCAGAAAACATCGCTTTCGCCAAACCTGATGCAACGAAGGAGGAAATCATCCGAGCAGCGAAAATTGCCAACGCTCACGACTTTATCGTGACGCAAAAACCCGACGGCTACGACACGCAAGTGGGTGAACGAGGGCAAGCCCTCTCCGCTGGCGAACGCCAGCGCATCGCGATTGCTCGTGCGTTGCTGCCTGACCCCCGCATCATCATCTTGGACGAAGCCACCTCGCAGGTGGATGTGGAGACGGAGCGGCAAATTCAAGAAGCCATTGAACGCTTGATCAGTGGGCGCACCACTTTCGCCATCGCTCACCGCTTAGCCACCCTGCGCAGCGCCCACAAACTCATCGTGCTCAAAGAAGGGCAAATTGCCGAAATCGGCACCCACGACGAACTCTTGCAAAAGCAAGGCGAGTTCTACCGATTGGTGCAGGCTTACCAAGAAGTGGTCAGATTGCGCGCCGTCCAACGATAGCAACCGCAGCATCGTCTCTTGCGGAAGCGTGGCGCAAGGAGTACAGAGCATGGAGCAAGGAGTTAGCAGCGTTGCCCCTTGCGGGCGACGGTCGTTCAAATATGCCGTTCACACTTTTCACGCTTTTACGCACCACGCTTCACGCATCGCACTTCTCTTCGTTCCGTAAATGAGCAGGTGACCGAGCATGGTGGACGGTGGACAACCCAAAGCAGCGGAACTGGTCTGGCTGGAACCGAAACAATTGCGGTTTTTCTATCACAAAGGTGTCTTGCGCTTGACAGTGAACAACGAGCGCAGTTACTGGAAGGTTCAGGTTTATCGCTGCTTTCCCCTGACTGACCCTGAGCGATACATTAGCGTTCGGGATGCTTCCAACAACGAGATAGGGCTCATCCGAGACCTTGCCGACCTTGACCCTGAGAGCCAACGAGTTGTGCGGGAAGCGTTGCACCGCCGTTACCTTGTCCCTGTCATCCGCCGCGTTCTCTCCGTGCGGGAACGGATAGGGCTGCTGCAATGGGAAGTGGAAACGGACCGAGGCTATCGCCGTTTCCTCACAAGGTCGGGAGCGGAGGGAGTGGAACAACCGCAGCCGCAGCAGGTAGTGCTCACCGATTTGGATGGCAACCGCTACCACATCCCCGACATCACTGCCCTTGACCCCATCAGTTTCGCCCTCTTGCGAAGGTGGTTGCTGTGAAGGCTGAGTTGGCACCTTGCACCCGCAGCGGCGATGTGGCACGATTGTAAGGAACTTAAACTGCCCGAAAGGACGTGGCGGGGATGAAGCGAAAGCCTTGGTGGCACGGGTTGTTGGTCTGGCTCTGGTTCGCTTTGGTGATAGGAATGACAGTGCGGATAGGCGATGCCGTTCGCGTGTGGAGCCTCTACCGCACTCAACGGCTGCAACTGCAAAAAGAACTGCGCCGCCTCCAGAAGGAAATCACCGTGCTGGAGAACAAACTGCGGTTCCTTTACACACCCGAAGGGGTTCGCTTCGTGCAGCGAGCGCAATATGTTGGG
>FWWM01005597.1_pt1 | contig 27352 bp, 42 predicted proteins | sample 2228351 | NCBI WGS metagenome assembly FWWM01 (sample SAMEA103939774, study PRJEB20133) | metagenome | reverse complement strand
GTGTTGTTGAACGTGGACTGGATGTGGGCGTGCGCCAGGGGCACGTTCTTACGCTCCCGACGCCGCCGCGTTCCCTTGCGTGCCATCCCTCCTCCTACTTCTTGGCCTTCGCCCGGCGCCCGGTCCCCACGGTCTTCCGGGGCCCCTTCCGGGTCCGGGCGTTCGTGCGGGTGCGCTGGCCCCGCACCGGCAGCCCCAGCTTGTGCCGCAGGCCCCGGTAGCACCCGATCTCGATGAGGCGCCGGATGTTCATGGCCACCTCGCGGCGGAGGTCTCCCTCCACCTTGTAGTTCCGCTCGATGAACTCCCGGATCCGGGCCACCTCCTCCTCCGTGAGGTCCCGGACCCGCACGCCCGGCCGGATCCCGGTGTGCACCAGGACCTCATAGGCCCGCGACCGGCCGATCCCGTAGATGTACGTCAGGGCGACCTCCACGGCCTTGTCCCGCGGCAGGTCGACCCCCGCGATCCGCGCCATCGCGCCCTCCTTAACCCTGCTTCTGCCGGTGCTTGGGGTTCTCGCAGATCACCCGCACCCGCCCGTGGCGGCGGATGATCTTGCACTTCTCACAGATGCGGCGCACCGAGCTCCGAACCTTCATCCTTCTTCCTCCGAAAGTCGCCCGCTACTGGTATCGGTACACGATCCGGCCCCGGGTGGGGTCATACGGGCTCAGCTCCACCTTCACCCGATCCCCGGGCGAGATGCGGATGAAGTGGATCCGCATCTTCCCGGAGATATGGGCCAGGATCCGGTGGCCCGTATCGAGCTCTACCCGAAACATGGCGTTCGGGAGGACCTCCACCACGGTCCCCTCGACCTCGATGACGTCCTTCTTGGCGGACATCCCGCTCCGCGCAGACGATAATCTTACCGGCTTCCTGTCTCCTCGTCCAGCAGGGTGAGGATCTCGCACCCCTCCTCCGTCACCGCCACCGTGTGCTCGAAGTGGGCGGAGGGCTTGCCGTCCGCGGTGCGCACCGTCCACCCGTCCCCGTCCACCACCGCCCGCGCACTGCCCAGGTTCACCATGGGCTCGATGGCGAAGGTCATCCCGGGCCGGAGCACCAGCCCCTTGCCGGGCTTCCCGAAGTTGGGGACCTGCGGGTCCTCGTGGAGGTCCCGCCCCACTCCGTGCCCCCCGAAGTTCCGGACCACGGAGAACCCGTGGGCCTCCGCGAAGGACTGGATGGCGTAGCCGATGTCGCCGAGGTGCACGCCCGGCCGGACGAGAGCGATGGCCCGGTAGAGGGCTTCCTCCGTGACCCGCACGAGCTGCAGCAGCCGCGTCGGGATGCGGCCCACGGGGACCGTGGTGGCCACGTCTCCGTGGAACCCGTCCACGTAGGCCCCCAGGTCGATCTTCACGAGATCCCCCTCCCGCAGGATGCGGCGGCCGGGGATGCCGTGCACGATCTCGTCGTTCACGGACACGCAGATGTTGGCGGGAAAGCCCCGGTAGCCCTTAAACGAAACGATGGGATCCCACCCTCCCGCCGGATGGCCTCCTCCGCCACCCGGTCCAGGTACGCGGTGGGGATCCCCGGCCGCACGGCCGCCGCCACCACCCGGAGGGCCCGGGCCGCGGCCCGGCCTGCCCGGCGCATGCGCTCGATCTCCTCTTTCGTCTTGATGTAAATGCCCTTCGTGCGCACACCCGTCATCGGCTGCCTTCTCGCCTCACCGTGTCCAGGATGGCGCAGATCGCCCGCGTCACCTCCTCGATCCCTGCTCCCCCGTCCACCTCCCGAAACACCCCCCGGGCCCGGTAGTATTCCAGGAGGGGGGCCGTCTGCCGCTCGTACACCTCCAGCCGCCGGGCCACCGCCTCCGGCAGGTCATCCGGCCGTTGGTAGAGCTCGCTCCCGTCCAGGTCACACCGGCCCGGAACCCGGGGTGGGTGGTGGTCCTCGTGGTAGACATGGCCGGCAGCCCGGCAGATCCACCGGCCGCCCAGGCGGCGGAGGAGGGTCGGCGTCGGCACCCGGAAGAACACCACTACGTCGAGCCGCCGGCCCATCCGGTCCAGGAGGGCGTCCAGGCCCTCGGCCTGAGGAAGGGTGCGGGGAAAGCCGTCCAGAAGGAAGCCTCTGCCCGCATCGGGCTTCTGGAGTCGCTCCTCGATGAGGCGCAGCATGACCTCATCGGGCACCAGCTCCCCCCGTTCCACGTACGACCGGGCCAGCTGGCCGAGCTCCGTTCCGGCCGCGATGGCCTCCCGCAGCATGTCTCCCGTGGCGATGTGGGGGATCCCGTAGCAGGAGGAGACGCGGACGGCCTGGGTTCCCTTGCCTGCGCCCGGGGGGCCCAGGAACACCACGTTCATCGGAGGAAGCCTTCGTAGTGCCGCATGAGGACGTAGGCCTCCAGCTGCCGCATGGTCTCCAGGGCCACGCCCACCACGATGAGCACGGAGGTCCCCGCCAGGTACAGGGTGAGGCTGCTTGCGGCCCGGAACAGGAGCGGCAGCACGGCGATCGCGCTCAAAAACAGCGCCCCCACGAAGGTCAGGCGCTCCGTGACCCGCATGAGGAACTCGCTGGTGGGCCGGCCCGGCCGGATCCCGGGGATGAACCCCCCATACTTCTTGATGTTCTCCGCGATCTCGCCCGGGTCGAACTGGACCGAGGTGTAGAAGTACGTAAAGACGATGATGAGCGCCGCGTAGAGGACCGTCCCCAGCCAGTGCTGTCCCGGCTGGAGCCGCTGACCCCAGTCCACGAGGGGCTGCCAAGGGACGAAGCTCGCCACGGTGCTAGGGAACTGGAGGACGGAGATGGCGAAGATGATGGGGATGACCCCGGCCTGCACGATCTTGAGGGGGAGGTGCGTGGTCTGTCCGCCCAGCACCCGCCGACCCACAACCCGCCGCGCGTACTGCACGGGGATGCGCCGGGTGGCCTGGGTGAGGAAGATCACGGCCACGATGCTCGCGAGCACCAGCACCACATCCAGCAGGAACAGCAGGAACGAGGCGGAGCCTACCTGGATCGTGGCCAGGGTCGCCGCGATCTGCTGGGGGATCCGGGCCACGATCCCGGCGAAGATCAACAGCGAGACACCGTTGCCGACCCCGTGCTCCGTCATGACCTCGCCCATCCAGGTGAGGACCATGCTGCCCGCCACGAGGGTGGAGAGGATGAGGGCCCAGTTGAGGGGGCTGAAGTCCGTGATGGCCCGGCCTTGACTGAAGGCCTGGATGAGGCCCGTTTGACCCCACGCCTGCAGGGCCGCGAGCGGGATGGTCAGGTAGAGGGTGTACCACCCGATGCGGCGCCGGCCCGCCTCCCCTTCCTCCCGCACCATCTCCTTGAGGCGGGGGAAGGCCACCTGCAGCAGGCTCATGATGATGGAGGCGGTGATGTAGGGGATGACCCCGAGGGCGAAGATGCTGAAGTTCTCGAGCGCCCCGCCCACCAGGAGGTTCAAAAATCCGAACGTCGTGCCCTGGGCGGCCTGCTGGAACTGCTGCCGGACGGCCTCCACGTTCACGCCCGGGACCGGGATGTGGGCGCCGAGCCGGAACAAGGCAAGCATGAGGGCGGTGAAGGCTAACCGGCGGCGGAGGTCCGGGATCCGGAGGGGATTGGCAAGCCCGCTGATCACGGGAGGACCTCCGTCCGCCCTCCCGCGGCCTCGATGGCCGCCCGGGCGGAGGCGGTGAACGCGTGCGCCCGGACAATCAGGGGATGCGTCAGGGTCCCACTGGCCAGGACCTTGATCCGGCCCTTCCGGGAGACCACCCCGACCTCCCGCAGCCGCTCCGGGGTCACCTCACTCCCCGGCTCGAACCGGGCGAGCTGCTTTAGAGTCACCTCCACGTAGCCCGGCCGAGGTCTTCCTCCCGTATGGGAGGAGCCGTACGCCCGCACGCCCCGCTGGAAGGGGAGCCGCTTGCTGAGGGGGGTTTGTCCTCCCTCGAATCCGGGTCGAGGCCCTTTCCCGCTCCGGGCCTTCTGTCCCTTGATCCCCCGGCCAGCGTACGTGCCGTGTCCGCTGCCGATCCCCCTCCCGACCCGTTTGCGCCGGCGCTTGGCACCGGGCGGAGGGGCCAGGTTATCCAGCCGTAGCGGCATCGCCTCCCTCCTCCCGTTCTACCGCCACCAGGTGGCGAACCTTTCGGACCAACCCCTCCACCTCCGGAGACCACGCCCGCACCACGGACTGCCCCAACCGGCGCAATCCCAGGGTCCGGACCGCGGCCCGCTGGTCCTCCGGGGTCCCGATGGGGGACCGCTTCAGGGTGATGCGCACCCGCCCTCCCACTCTATCCTCCCACGGCGGCGCGTCCCAGGATCTCCTCTACCCGCTTGCCGCGGGCGGCGGCCACCTCCTCAGGGGTCCGCAGCATCAGGAGGCCCTTGAAGGCCGCCCGGGTGAGGTTAATGGGGTTGGTGCTACCCAGGGCCTTGGTGAGCACGTCCCGGATTCCTGCGGCGTCCATCACGGCCCGGACCGCGGCTGAGGCGATGACGCCCGTCCCCTCGCTTGCGGGCTTCAGCAGGACCCGGGAGGCCCCGAACTTCGCGATGACCTCATGCGGGATGGTGGTTCCTCGCCGTGGGATCCGCACGAGGTTCTTCTTCGCGTCCTCCACGGCCTTGCGGACCGCGTCCGGGACCTCCGCGGCCTTGCCGATCCCCACCCCGACGACGCCGTCCTGGTTGCCGACCACCACCATCACCCGGAAGTTGAACCGCTTGGCTCCCTGGGTGACCTTCGCCACCCGGACGATGGAGACGGTCTTCTCGAAGGTGAGGGTGACCTCGTTGGGGTTTACGGGCTCCGCCATCCGAACCTCCTAGAACTCCAGTCCCTCGCTGCGGGCGCCTTCCGCCAGGGCCCGCACCCGGCCGTGGTACTTGTAGCCCCCCCGGTCGAAGACCACCCGGACCACGCCCCGCGCGAGGGCCCGGCGGGCCACGAGCTGCCCCACCAGACGGCTCTGCTCGGTCTTGGTGAGCCCCCGCAGCTGCTCCCGGATCTCGGGGTCCAGGGTGCTGGCGGCCACGAGGGTATGGCCGCGGGTGTCGTCGATCACCTGGGCGTAGATGTGCTTGAGGCTCCGGAACACGCTGAGGCGGGGGCGCTCGGGTGTCCCGAACACCTTCTTCCGGATGCGGGCGTGCCGGATCTTCCGCCGCTGGTTCCGGTCCACTTTCTGGATCATCACCTACTTCCTCCCACCCGCACGGCCCGCCTTCCCGGGCTTGAGCTTCAGGACCTCGCCCGCGTACCGGATGCCCTTCCCCTTGTAGGGATCCGGCGGTCGGATGGCCCGCAGCTGCGCCGCCACCTGTCCCACCAGCTCCTTATCGATGCCCCGCACCACGATGCGGGTCGGCACCGGGACCTCCAGGGTGATGCCGGGAGGGGGGGTGAACTCCACGGGGTGCGAGAAGCCCACCTGGAGGACGAGCTTTCCGGCCTGCAGGGCCGCCCGGTACCCGGTCCCCACGAGCTCCAGCTCCTTGGTATACCCCTCCACTACCCCCCGCACCATGTTCGCCAGCAACGCCCGGGTGAGGCCATGCAGGGCCCGGTGGTGCCGGAGGTCGCTGGGCCGCTGCACCACGAGCTTTCCGTCCTCCACGAGGATCTGCATGTCCGGGTGGAAGGTCTTCTCGAGCTCTCCCTTCGGTCCCCGCACCCACACGTGCGGGCCGTCCACCCGGACCTCGACCCCCGGCGGGATGGGAACCGGCATCCGCCCGATCCGGCTCATGGCTTCCCCTCACCACACAACGCAGATCACCTCGCCGCCCACCCCGGCCGCCCGCGCCTGCCGGTCCGTCATCACCCCCTTCGAGGTCGAGAGGATGGCGATGCCGAGTCCTCCCTGCACCCGCGGGATCCGGTCACGGCGCACGTAGATCCGGCGGCCCGGCTTGCTCACCCGCTTCAGCCCCAGGAGGATCCGCTGCTTCTTGGGGCCGTACCGGAGCCGGATGTGCAGGATCCCCTGCTTGCCGTCCGGCTCCACCCGGTAGTCCGCGATGTACCCCTCCTCCTTGAGGATGCGGGCGATCTCCACCTTGAGCTTGCTCGCGGACACCTGGACCTCCTCGTGGCCCGCGGCGTTCGCGTTGCGGATCCGGGTGAGCATGTCCGCGATCGGATCCGTGACCTTGCTCATGGCCCATTCCCTACCAACTGGCCTTGGTCATACCGGGGATCTCGCCCCGGTAGGCGAGCTCCCGCAGGCAGATCCGGCAGAGTCGGAACTTCCGGAACACGGCCCGGGGCCGGCCGCACCGCTCGCAGCGGCTGTAGGCCCGGACCCGGAACTTGGGCGGCCGCTTCCACTTCTCGATCAACGCCTTGCGCGCCATGGTCCCTCCCTAGGACGCCGCGGCAGCCGGCTCCCGCTCCCGGAAGGGAAGGCCCAGCAGGCGCAACAGCTCCCGCGCCTCCTCGTCCGTGCGGGCCGTGGTGACGATGGCGATGTCCATGCCGCGGATCTTGTCGATCTTGTCGTAGTCGATCTCCGGAAAGATCAGCTGCTCCCGGACCCCCAGGTTGAGGTTGCCCCGTCCGTCGAACTGCCGCTCGCTGATCCCCCGGAAGTCCTTGATGCGGGGCAGGGCCACGTGGATGAACTTGTCCAAAAACTCCCACATGCGGTTCCCCCGCAGGGTGACCATGACCCCGATCGGCGCCCCCTTGCGGAGCTTGAAGGCCGCGATGGACTTCCGGGCTCGGGTGATCACGGGTTTCTGCCCGGCGATGATGGCGAGCTGCTCCGCGGCCCGCTCCGCCGCCCGGGGGTCCTGGGCCCCTTCGCCCACCCGCATGTTCAGCACGATCTTCTCGAGCCGCGGGATCTCCATGGGGTTCCGGTACCCGAACCGCCCCCGGAGGGCCGGCCGGACCTCCCGCAGGTACTTCTCCTTCAGCCTCGGCACCATACGCCCCTCATGCCTTGTCGATCAGCTCTCCGGACTTCTTCGCGTACCGCACCCGCCGGCCGTCCGGGAGCACCCGCACGCCCACCCGGGTCCGGCCCTTGGTCTCCGGGTCTACCAGCATCACCTTGGAAGCCGGGATGGGGGCCTCCTTCTCCACGATGCCGCCCTGGGGGTTCTTGGGGGAGGGCTTCATGTGGCGCTTCACCAGGTTGACCCCCTCTACCACGATCCGCCCCTTCTTGGGGAGGACCCGCAGGACCTTCCCCCGCTTCCCCTTGTACTTCCCCGAGATGACGACCACGAGGTCCCCCTTCTTCACGTGCATCTTCGTGCGGGCCGCTCCGATGACGGGCATCTCAGAGCACCTCCGGCGCCAGGGAGATGATCTTCATGAACTGCCGATCCCGCAGCTCCCTTGCGACAGGCCCGAAGATTCGGGTCCCTCTCGGGTTCATCTGCTCGTTGATGAGCACGGCCGCGTTGTCGTCGAACCGGATGTACGACCCATCCGGGCGGCGGATCTCCTTCCGGGTCCGCACGATGACCGCCCGGACGACCTCTCCCTTCTTGATGGGGCTGTTGGGCACCGCGTCCTTCACGGACGCCACCACGATGTCCCCCACCCGGGCGTACCGGCGGTTAGACCCGCCCAGAACCCGGATGATGCCGATCTCCCGGACCCCTGTGTTGTCCGCCACCTTCACCCGCGACAGGTTCTGGAGCATCGGCTATCCCTCCTCCGCCTGGGCACCTTCCGGTTCCTCCGGGGCTTCCACCGCGGCCGGGTGGGCCCGCTGCAGGATCTCCACCACCCGCCACCGCTTCTCCTTCGAGAGGGGGCGGGTCTCCATGATCCGCACCACGTCCCCCACCCGGCAGGCGTTGTGCTCGTCGTGCGCCTTGACCTTCTTGTGCCGGCGCACGGGCTTCTGGTAGAGGGGGTGGCGGGTCACCGTCTCCACCCGCACCACCACCGTCTTGTCCATCTTATCGCTTACCACTTCGCCCACGAGGACCTTCCGCTTTCCCCGAACCTTGGCCTGCTCCACGGCTCCCTCCTACACCCGGACCCCCCGCTCCGCCAGCACGGTCTTCAGGCGGGCGATGTCCTTGCGGACCTCCCGGAGCCGGGACGGGTTCTGAGCCTTCCCGGTGCTCATCTGCATCCGGAGGCGGAAGGCCTCCTGCTGCATCTCCTCCAGCCGGCGGAGCAGCTCCTCCGTGGTCAGCTCCCGCAGCTGCGCGGCCTTCAAGGGGCCACCCTCCCCGCGCGCTCCTCCCGCGCGACGAACCGCACCTTGATGGGGAGCTTGTAGCCCGCGAGCTCCAGGGCCTCCCGGGCCACCTCCTCGGGCACCCCGCCCAGCTCGAAGAGGATGCGGCCGGGCCGCACCACGGCCACCCAGTACTCCGGGTTCCCCTTCCCTCCGCCCATGCGGGTCTCCGCGGGCTTGCGGGTCACGGGCTTGTCCGGGAAGATCCGGATCCACAGCTTCCCGCCCCGCTTGATGTGCCGGGTGATGGTCCGGCGGGCCGCCTCCAGCTGCTGGGCGGTGACCCAGCCCGGCTCCAGGGCCTGGAGCCCGTACTCCCCGAAGGCCACGGTGTTCCCGCTGTACGCGGCTCCCGTGCACCGGCCCCGGTGCTGCTTCCGGAACTTCACCCTTCTCGGCATCAACATCGTCCTCTCCCTCCTATCCCCGGACCGCGCCCAGCTCCCTTCGGGACTCAGGGAAGATGTCCCCGCGGTACACCCAGACCTTCACCCCGATCCGGCCGTACTTGGTGAGGGCCTCGGCCACCCCGAAGTCGATGTCGGCCCGGAGGGTGTGGAGGGGGACCCGGCCCTCCCGGTACCACTCGGACCGGGCGATCTCCGCCCCTGCGATGCGGCCCGAGACCTCGATTTTAATGCCCTTGGCCCCGGCCCGCAGGGCCCGCTGTACGGCCTGCTTCATGGCGCGCCGGTGGGAGACCCGGCGCTCCAGCTGCTGGGCCACCGTCTCCGCCACCAGCTGTGCTTCAAGCTCGGGTCGGCGGATCTCCTGAACGTTCACCTGGACGTCCTTACCCACCAGCGCGGTGAGCTCCTGGCGCAGGGCATCGATCCCGGACCCGCCCCGGCCGATCAGGATCCCGGGCCGGGCGGTGTGGACGATCACCCGGACGCGGTTGCCCTGCCGCTCGATCTCGATCCGGGAGATCCCCGCGCGGAACATTTTTTCCTTGATATATTTCCGGATCCGCAGGTCCTCGTGGAGCTGGTCCGCGAAGTTCTTGTTGGTCCCGAACCACCGGGACTCCCAGTCCCGGATGATCCCGATCCGCAGCCCCACGGGGTGTACCTTCTGACCCACCGTCCTCCCTCCTCACTCCCGCTCCGCCACCACCACGGTGACGTGGCAGGTGTGGCGGCGGATGATGTTTACCCGTCCCCGCGCCCGCGGCCAGATCCGCTTCCACACGCTCCCCCCGGGCCCGCGGTCCACGGAGATCCGGGCCACCACGAGGGTGTCCGGGTCGAGCTCCAGGTTGTGTTCCGCGTTGGCCACCGCGGACCGGATGACCTTCTCGATCACCCGGGCACCCCGCTGGGGCAGGACCCGGAGGACGGCCAGGGCCTCGTTCACGGGAAGCCCCCGGACCACGTTCGCCACCCGGCGGACCTTCTTCGGCGACATCCGGATGTACTTGGCGACGGCCCGCGCCTCCATCGCTACTTCTCCTCCTTCCGCCGCACGGTGGTGGTGCGCTCCGCCCCTCCGCCGCCGTGCCCCCGGAAGGTGCGGGTGGGGGCGAACTCCCCGAGCTTATGCCCGACCATCTGCTCCGTGATGTAGATGGGCACGTGCTTGCGGCCGTCGTACACCGCGATGGTGTGCCCCACGAACTCCGGAGTGATGGTGGACCGCCGCGACCAGGTGCGGATCACCCGCTTCTCCCCCCGTGTGTTCAGGGCACGGATCTTCTCGAGCAGGTGCGCATCCACGAACGGACCCTTCTTCTTGGACCGGCCCATCCCCGATCCCCTCACTTCCGGCGCTTCACGATGAAGCGGGTGCTGGGCTTGCGGGGGTTGCGGGTCTTCTTGCCCAAGGTCGGTTTCCCCCAGGGCGAGACCGGGCTCGGCATCCCGACGGGGGACCTGCCCTCCCCGCCGCCGTGGGGGTGGCTCCGGGGATCCATCGCCACGCCCCGCACCGCGGGCCGCCATCCCAGCCACCGCCGTCGCCCCGCCTTCCCGTACTTGATGGCCTCGTGCTCCACGTTGCCCACCTGCCCGATGGTAGCCCGGCACCGAACGTGGATCTTCCGGAGCTCGCCGCTCGGGAGGCGCAGTAGAGCATACTCGCCTTCCTTGGCCATGACCTGGGCCGCGGCCCCTGCGGCCCGCACGAGCTGGCCGCCCCGCCCGGGCACCAGTTCGACGTTGTGGACGAGGGTCCCCGTGGGGATGTTGGCGAGGGGGAGGGCGTTTCCGGGCTTGATCTCTACGTTCTCCCCGCTCATCACCACGTCTCCCACCTGCAGCCCCACGGGCGCGAGGATGTACCGCTTCTCGCCGTCCGCGTACTGGAGTAGGGCGATCCGGGCGGTCCGGTTGGGGTCGTACTCGATGGCCACCACCCGGGCGGGGACGTCGTCCTTGTCCCGGCGGAAGTCGATGATGCGGTACAGGCGCTTGTGCCCGCCGCCCCGGTGCCGCACCGTGATGCGGCCCTGGTTGTTGCGGCCCGCGTGCCGGTGGAGGGGGACCACCAGGGACCGCTCCGGCTCCTCCTTGGTGATCTCCTCGAAGGTGTAGCCCGTGGCGATCCGCCGGCCCGGGGTCGTCGGTGCGTACTTCTTGATGCCCATCGGACCTCCTACGCGATCTGCTCTAAGTCGATCTTGTACCCGGGCCGCAGGGTGACGATGGCCTTCTTCCGGTCAGGCGTCCGGTAGGTGTACGGCCCCCTCCGCCGGGTCTTCCCGGGGATCCGGAGGGTGTTCACCTTGGCCACCTGGACCCCGAAGATCCGCTCCACCGCGGCCCGGATCTCCGGCTTGGTGGCGTCCTTGGCCACCTCAAAGGTGTACTTCCCCATCTCCATCAACCGCATGCTCTTCTCCGTGAGGATGGGACGCCGCAGGATCTCCCGGGGATCCCTCATGCCAGCACCTCCTGAATCCGTGGGATCGTATCCCGGTGGAGCAGGATGTGGTCCGCCCACAGCAGGTCGGCCACGTTCAGGGTCCCCGGGCCCAAGACGACGACCTGCGGGAGGTTGCGGGCGGCCCGGCGCACGAGCTTGTCGTCGTCTCGGGCGATGAGGAGGATGCGGCCGGATAGCCCCATCCGCTGCAGGAACGCCACCACCTCCCGGGTCCGGCCCTCGGTAACCCCGAATCCGTCCACCACCCGCAGCCGGCCTGTCGCCACCGCGTCCGAGAGCACGGACCGGATCGCGAGCCGCCGCATGGCCTTGGGAAGCCGCTGGGTGTAGTCCCGGGGCTTGGGGCCGAAGGCCACCCCGCCGCCCACGAAGATGGGGGCCCGGATGTCGCCGTGGCGGGCGCGGCCGGTGCCCTTCTGGGGCCAGATCTTCCGGGTACTCCCCGCCACCTCTCCCCGGGTCTTGGTGGACGCGGTCCCCGCCCGGGCCGCGGCCCACTGGGCCACGAGCGCCTGGTGGACCACGGCCTTATGAGGCTTGATGCCGAAGATGGCCGCGGGGAGCTCCACCTCGCCCACCACGCTTCCCTGGGCGTCGTACCTGGTCACCACCGGCATCCCCCTCACCTCTTCGCCTTCCGGATCATCACGAGTCCTCCCCTCGGGCCCGGTACGGCGCCCTTGATGAGGAGGAGGTGGTGTTGGGGGTCCACCTTCACCACCGACAGTCCCCGGATGGTCACCCGCTCGCCCCCCATCCGGCCGGGCATGCGCTTGCCCTTCCAGACCTTCCCCACGCCGCTCGTGCCGATAGACCCCACGGCCCGGTGCATGAGGGAGACCCCGTGGGAGTCCCGCTGACCGCCGAACCCGTGCCGCTTGATGGCTCCCGCAAACCCCTTTCCCTTGCTCGTGCCCGTCACGTCCACCTTGTCCCCTGCCGAAAAGACCGAGACCGTGATCTCCTGCCCCACCCGGTACTCCTCCCCGTCCTCGATCCGGAACTCCCGGAGGACCCGGTGGGGCCGCACCCCGGCCTTCCGGAACACGCCCAGCATGGGCTTGTTGACCCGGTGCTCCGGCACCGGCTCGAACCCCAGCTGGACCGCGCGGTAGCCGTCCCGCTCCGGGGTCCGGAGACCCACCACCACGTTCGGGGTGGCCTCCACCACGGTCACGGCCACCACCGCGCCCGTGCGCTCGTCGAAGACCTGCGTCATCCCGAGCTTCCGTCCCAAGATCGCAACCATCGGACCACCCCCTACAGCTTGATCTCGATGTCCACGCCCGCGGGGAGGTCGAGGGTCATCAGGGCGTCCACGGTCTTCTGGGTGGGCTCCAGGATGTCGATGAGCCGCTTGTGCGTGAGGATCTGGAAGTGCTCCATGCTGGTCTTGTCCGTGTGCGGGGACCGGATCACCGTATAGAGGTTCCGGTCCGTGGGAAGCGGCACCGGCCCGCTCACGCGGGCCCCGGTCCGCCGCACGGTCTCCACGATCATGGCCGCGGACTGGTCCAGCAGCCGGTGGTCAAAGGCGCGGAGCTTGATGCGGATGCGCTGCGCCATGCCGGTCCCCCTCCTACGCGCGCGCGGCCACCGGCCACCCCCGAAGGAGGGTCTCCGCCACGTTCGGCGGGACCTCCTCCTCGTAGTGGGAGAACTCCATGGTGTACGACCCCCGCCCCTGGGTCATGGACCGCAGGTCCGTGGCGTACCCGAACATCTCCCCAAGCGGCACCAGGGCGACGATGACCCGCATCCCGGCCCGCTCCTCCATGGCCTGGATGCGGCCGCGGCGGGCGTTGAGGTCCGAGAGCACCTCTCCCAGGTAGTCCTCCGGGACGGTGACCTCGACCCGCATGATGGGCTCCAGCAGCACCAGCCCCGCCTTCGTCGCGGCGTCCTTGAAGGCCAACGACCCCGCGATCTTGAAGGCCAGCTCGGAGGAGTCCACCTCGTGGGCGGAGCCGTCCACGAGGATGGCCCGCACGTCGATCACGGGGTATCCCGCCAGCACCCCGGTCTCCATGGCCTCCCGGATCCCCTGCTCGATGGCCTTGTGGAACTCCTTGGGCACCACCCCTCCCGTGGTGCGGTCCACGAACTCGAACCCGCCGCCCCGCGCGAGCGGCTCGATCTCCAGGACCACGTGCCCGTACTGCCCGCGGCCACCCGTCTGCCGGATGAACTTCCCCTCGCCCCGGGCGCGCCCCCGGATGGCCTCCTTGTAGGCCACCTGCGGCCGGCCGACCTTCGCCTCCACCCTGAACTCCCGCACGAGGCGGTCTGTGATGATCTCCAGGTGCAGCTCCCCCATCCCGGAGATGAGGGTCTGTCCGGTCTCGGGGTCGTAGCGGATCTTGAAGGTGGGGTCCTCCTCCGCCAGCTTGGCCAGTGCGGTGGCCAGCTTGTCCGCATCCGCCTTGGTCTTGGGCTCGATGGCCACGGAGAGCACCGGTTCGGGGAACTGCATGGCCTCCAGCAGGATAGGGGCCGCCTCGTCGCAGAGGGTGTCTCCCGTGGTGGTCACCCGTAAGCCGACCGCGGCCACCACGTTCCCTGCTGTGGCCTCCGGGATGTCCTCCCGGTGGTTGGCGTGCATCTGGAGGATGCGGCTCACCCGCTCCCGGGTCTCCTTGGTGGCGTTGTACACGTAGCTTCCCGCGGTGAGCCGGCCGGAGTAGACCCGGAAGTACGTGAGCTTGCCCACGTAGGGGTCCGTCATGATCTTGAAGGCGAGGGCGGCAAAGGGGGCCTGCCCGTCCGGCGGCCGTTCCTCCACCTCTCCCGTCACGGGGTTCGTCCCCCGCACGGGCCCGATGTCGAGGGGAGAGGGGAGGTAGTCCACCACCGCGTCCAGGAGGGGCTGCACGCCCTTGTTCCGGAAGGAGGCCCCTGCCAGGACCGGAATGAGCCGGCCCGTGAGGGTGCCCTTCCGGATGGCCCGCTTGAGGAGGTCCTCCGGAACCGGCCCTCCCTCCAGGTAGGTAAGCAACAGCTCGTCGTCGAGCTCCGCGGCCGCCTCCACGAGCTTCTCGCGGTACTCCTGCAAGGTCCACCACCCCCTGGAAGCTCTCCTCCGCGCCGATCGGCAGCTGCACGGGGACCGCGTTGGCTCCCAAGCGCTCCCGAACCATCCGGACCGTGCGGAGGAAGTCCGCGCCCGTGCGGTCCATCTTGTTCACGTACACGATCCGGGGCACCCGGTAGCGGTCTGCCTGCCGCCACACGGTTTCGGACTGCGGCTGCACCCCCTCCACCGCGCTGAGGATCACGATGGCCCCGTCCAGCACCCGAAGGCTGCGCTCCACCTCCACGGTGAAGTCCACGTGCCCGGGCGTGTCGATGATGTTGATGCGGTGGTCCCGCCAGAAGCAGGTGGTGGCCGCGGAGGTGATAGTAATCCCCCGCTCCCGCTCCTGGACCATCCAGTCCATGGTCGCGGACCCTTCGTCGACCTCGCCCAGGCGGTGGACCCGGCCCGTGTAGAACAGGATGCGCTCCGTGGTCGTGGTCTTCCCCGCGTCGATGTGGGCGATGATCCCGATGTTCCGGATCCGTTCGATCGGCACCTTGCTCATCACGTCTCCATCACCACCGGTAGTGGGCGAAGGCCTTGTTGGCCTCCGCCATGCGGTGCACCTCATCCCGCCGCTTCACGGCCCCGCCCTGGCCCTGGGCCGCGTCCAGGATCTCCGCGGCGAGCTTATCGATCATGCTCCGGCCGGACCGCTGCCGGGCGTACTCCACCAGCCACCGGATGCCGAGGGAGACCCGGCGCTCCGGCCGTACCTCGATGGGGACCTGGTAGGTGGCGCCGCCCACCCGCCGGGGCCGGACCTCCAGCAGGGGCATGACGTTACGTTTTCCAGGGCCTTCTCCAGCACCTGGACGGGAGGTTGTCCTGTCCTCTCCTCCACCTTGCGGAGGGCTCCGTAGACGATCCACTCCGCCACGGTCTTCTTCCCGTTCTTCATCACCTTGTTGATGAGCCGCTGGACGAGCACGCTCCCGTACACCACGTCCGGCGGGATCACCCGCGACGGAACCGGACCCCGACGCGGCATCTTCCTCCCTCACTACTTGGGCCGCTTGGCCCCGTACTTGCTGCGGCCCTGCCGCCGGCCCACCACGCCCGCGGCGTCCAGGGCGCCCCGGACGATGTGGTACCGGATGCCCGGCAGGTCCTTCACACGACCCCCCCGGACGAGTACCACGGAGTGCTCCTGGAGGTTGTGCCCGATGCCGGGGATGTAGGCCGTGACCTCGATCCCGTTCGTGAGCCGAACCCGCGCGATCTTCCGCAGGGCGGAGTTCGGCTTCTTCGGGGTCATGGTCTTTACTTGGATGCACACCCCCCGCTTAAAGGGGTTGCCCTGCAGCGCCGGCGACTTGCTCTTGTAGCGCTGGGGCTGTCGCCCGTAGCGCACGAGCTGGTTGATGGTCGGCATCCTTCCCTCCCTCCTTCCACACGCGCTCCACGCGGAGACGACGGACACCCCGTCCACCGCCTCCGTTCCTCGGACGGTTTCCTTCAATCCGCGAGGGACCTCTCCCCGCGCCCGATGGACGCCCGGATCCGCTGCCAGCGGATCTCCAGGGGAGGCCTCGGAGATCATGGCACCGAACGTCCTGCGGCGCGGCGACGGCCTCGGCGATGCAGCGTCTCGGATCCGCTGAAGCGGGACTACGCCTCCGAAGCGGATCCCCTCAGGATCGCGGCCGCGGCGGCGTCCACCGCGATCCCACACGCACGACCCAGCTCCCGCTTGGTGTGCTCCTGCACCAGCGGGAGCCCCCTCTCCTGCGCCGCCCGCACCACGGGTTCTGTGACCCGCGGGTCCGCGTCCTTCGCCACGAACACCACCACCGCCTCGCCCCTTCGGATGGCCTTGGCGGTCTGGTTCGTGCCGACCGCGCGGCGGGCGGCTTGGCGCAGCGCCTCGAGCGTCACGGTCCCGGCCTCCTCCAGGAAGCCCGTGGCCTCCTGTCCTCAGGGACCTGCGGGCCGAGGAGAGCATAGACAATCTCCTCCTGCGCTGTCAACCGCGCAAGCCGCCTGGGCGCAGGACCTCCAGCACATCCAGGCGAACTCCCCCGCGATGGACCCGATCCGAGTAGGATGCTGCGGGATGCCCCGGCCCCTCCGGGAGTACGCGAGCCACCTCCTCGTCCTGGAGGTCCAGCAGACCTTCTACCACCCCCCGCAGCCCAAGACCGCGGCCCGGTGGCGGGGTCAGGTCCCGGAGGAGTTCGAGTTCACCCTGAAGGCCTGGCAGCTCATCACCCACCCGCCCACCAGCCCCACCTACCGCCGCCTCCGTAGGCCCATCCCACCGGAGGCGCAGGAGCGGTACGGGTTCTTCGCGCCCACGGAGGAGGTCCTCCACGCATGGGAACGGACCCGGGAGATCGCCCAGATCCTCCGGGCTCGGGTGGTGGTGTTCCAGTGCCCGGCCCGGTTTAGTTTACCCCAACCCCCCGGCACCTCGCAAACCTCCGGGCCTTCTTCAGCCGGGTGGACCGGGGCGGGCTCCGATTTGCCTGGGAGCCCCGGGGGAACTGGCCCACAGAGCTCGTGGCCCAGCTGTGCCGGGAGCTGGACCTCATCCACGGCGTGGACCCCTTCGTCACCCCTCCCGCCCACGGGAGCCCCTTCTACTTCCGCCTCCACGGCCGGGGCGGGTACCGCTACCGGTACACCGACGAGGACCTCCTGGCCCTCCGGCAGATGTGCCGTGGGCCCGGGTATGTCCTGTTCAACAACCTGGGGATGTGGGAGGATGCCCTGCGCTTTTGGGCCCTCCTCTACGGTTCCCCATAAGGTCACGGATCCGCGAGGATCTCCTCCCAGATCCGCTCCACCTGCTCCCGGGTCCGCTCAAGGGGCCCCTCGTTGTCCACCACCCACCGGGCCTTCTGGAGCTTCGTCTCCAGAGGGACCTGGGCCCGCAGCCGCGCCGCCGCCTCCTCCTCCGTCAGCCCATCCCGGTGCATGAGGCGCCGCAGCCGCGTGGTCGGGGAGGCGTACACCACGATGGCGTCCAGGTGCTCGAACTCCGGGAGGGGCACGTCGAAGAGCAGGGGGAGATCCACCACCACGACGGTCTGTGGTCGCAGGGCCGCGATCTCCCGGATCCGGTCTTGGAGCCGGGCCAGGATCCGGGGGTGCAGGATGGCGTTCAGCCGCCTGCGGGCCTCCGGGTCTGAGAAGATGAGGTCCGCGAGCCGGCGGCGGTCAAGCCGCCCATCAGGGGTGAGGAACTCCCGTCCGAAGGCGGCGACGACCTCCTCCAGGCCGGGCTGTCCCGGCTCCACCACCTCCCGGGCCACCTGGTCTGCGTCGAGGATCTCGGCGCCGAGCGCCCGCAGCATGCGGGCCGCGGTACTCTTCCCGCTGGCCACCCCACCGGTGAGGGCCACGACCTTCACGGGCCGTCCAAGAGCTCTACAGGATCTCCGACCCGGACCCTGCCGGGCTGCAGCACCCGGGCGTACACCCGGCTCTCCTCGGGGTGGATTCGGTCGATGGCGCCGTCCCGGAAGCTCGCGCGGATGGTTTTGCAGGGGGTCGTGTACTGGGTGACCTCCACCTCCACCTCCCCGATCCGGAGCCGGACTCCGGGCCGAACCAGGCTCCAGTCGATGCCCTCTACGGTGAGGTTCTCACCCGTGGTCCCTGGACCGATGGGGTGCCCCTCGGCCCGAAGCCGTTCGATCACCTCTCGGGCGAACAGGCAGAGGGCCCGATCGCTCCTGGAGAGACGTTGATCTGGTACACCCGCCCCCTCATGGTTCCTCCGGCTCCACGAGGAGCTCGTAGTCCAGAAGGCTATAGCCGGCCTCGTCGAACCGGAACCGGCCCCGAACCTTTTTCCCCGTCAGGAGGTGGGGGAGCCAGAGTCGGTCGTCCGGCCACATCTCGTCGTAGGGGAGGCGGTCGACGGGGAACCACCGAAGCTCGCCCTCCTCTCCGGCCCGCAGCTCTCCGGAGAAGGCATCCGCCCAGAACACGTCCACGACCCAGTCCGGCAGGGTCCCTCGGTCGAAGGTGAAGTGCAGCACACCCCGGTGACGGAGCCCGCCGACCACTAGACCCGTCTCCTCGTACGTCTCCCGCACCGCGGCCTGCGCGGGATCCTCTCCGGGCAGGACCTTTCCGCCCGGAGCGTTCCACTTCCCCTCCCCCCACAGGCCTGGGGCCTTGCGGAGGAGGAGGACCTGTCCGTCCCGGACGAGGTAGCACAGGACCGCGCGGACGGTCATACCGGCTCCAGGTCCCGCCAGTTGGGCCCTGCCTTCACCTCCACCTCCACGGGAACGTCCAACGCCATCACCCCCCGCATCGCCTCCGCCACGGCGCCTGCGAGCGGCTCGACCTGGTCGCGCGGGACCTCGAAGACGAGCTCGTCGTGGACCTGGAGGATCATGCGGCTGCGGCTACGGGGAAATTCCGGCAGGACCTCCCGGTGGATCCGGATCATGGCGAGCTTGATGAGGTCCGCCTGGGACCCCTGGATGGGGGTGTTGAGGGCGGCCCGCTCCGCGGCCTCCCGGACGGTGCGGTTCCGGCTGTGGAGGTCTGGGAGGTAGCGGCGCCGGCCCAGGAGGGTGGTCACGTAGCCCTTGCGGCGCGCCTCCGCCACGGTGCGCTCTAGGTACGCCTTGACGCCCGGAAAGGTCTGGAAGTAGCGCTGGATGTAGCGCTCCGCCTCCCCAGGGCTCGTGCCGATCCGCTGGGCGAGGCCGTAGGGGCTGATGCCGTACACGATGCCGTAGTTGATCACCTTGGCCACCCGGCGGTGCTCCGGGGTGAGCCGGTCGGGCGGAAGCCCAAACACCTCGCTCGCCACCTCCGCGTGGATGTCCCGCCCTGAGCGGAACACCGCCTGCAGGGCCGGATCCCCGGAGACGTGCGCGAGGATGCGGAGCTCGATCTGGTTGTAGTCCGCGCTGACGAGGAGGTTCCCCGGCTCCGCGACGAAGGCCCGGCGGATCTTCCGGCCCTCCTCCGTGCGGACGGGGATGTTCTGGAGGTTGGGGTCCTGGGAGCTGAGCCGGCCGGTCGCGGTCCCCGTCTGGTTGAAGGTGGTGTGCACCCGGCCCGTGCGCGGGTTCACGAGCTTCGGCAGGACCTCCACGTAGGTGGACAGGAGCTTGTGGAGCTCCCGGTACGCGAGGATCTTCGCCACGACCTCGTGGTGCGGAGCCAGGGCCTCCAGGACCTCCGCGTCCGTGGAGTACCCCGTTTTGGTGCGCTTGAGGCGGGGGAGCCCCAGCTTCTCGAACAGCACGAAGCCGAGCTGCTTCGGAGAGCTGAGGTTGAACGTCATCCCCGCCATCGCGTAGATCTCCCGCGCCAACGCACCGAGCCGGGCCCGGAACTCCCGGCCCAGCTCCTGGAGGTAGGGGACGTCCACCGCCACCCCCGCAAGCTCCATCTCCGCCAGGACCTCCACGAGCGGCAGTTCGATCTCCCGGTAGACCCGCTCCACCTCCCGCTCCCGCAGGGCCGCCTCCAAAGGCGGTACCAGGCGCTGGAGCACGTCCGCCCGCTCGCATACCTGCCGCCACCGGTCTTCCGGCGGGGTCCCGTCTTCCCGGAGCTGCCACCGGATCTGCTCCCACGCGACGGTGGGGAGATCGTGCGCGCGTCGGCCGGGGTTGAGGAGGTAGGAGGCGAGGCTCACGTCGAAGGCAAACCCCTTCGGCCGCAGCCCGAGGCACCGCAGGCGCACGAGGTCCGACTTCGCATCCGCGCTGACTTTGGGCACCTCCCCCTCGAGCACCGCCCTCACTCCGGGCGGGACCGCCTCGCGTGCGGGTACGTACGTGGCCTGTCCAGGGCGGTCCGAAAGGGCCACTCCCTTGACCCCTCCCTCGAAGGATCTCCCCTCCGCGTCGAGGACCACCGCGACGGGCTGCGCCGCCTGCGTGCCCCAGTCCTCGGCCCGTGCGTACCGGCCCGCCTCATGAGCTACGGGCAAAAGCCCCAGCCGCTCCAGCAGGCTCTTGAACTCCAGCTCCGTGCACACCGCGGTGACCTTCTCCGGGTCGTAGGGCCGCACCCGCAGGGCTTCCCAGTCCGGCTGGAGGGGGAGATCCCGCACGAGCCGGGCCAGCCGCTTGCCGCGCAGGACCTGCTCCCGGGCCCGGTCCAATCGGTCCCGGAGGGTTTGAGGAACCTCGTCGAGATGCTCAAGAAGTTCTTCCACGCTCCCGAACCGTTGTATCAGCCGCGCCGCCGTCACCTCCCCGACCCCCGGAACCCCGGGCAGGTTGTCCGAGGGGTCCCCGCACAGGGCCTTGAAGTCCGGAAGCTGCAGAGGAGCGACCCCGAACCGTTCCTGTACCCGGGCTGCATCGTAGACCGTGGTCTCCGTGAGGCCGCGGCTCGTGACCATAACCTTCGTCCGATCCGTGGCCACCTGGAGGAGGTCCAGGTCTCCCGTAACGACCAAGACCTCGAACCCCGCCGCTTCTGCCTGGTGCGCCAGGGTGGCGATCACGTCGTCCGCCTCGTACCCCTCGATCTCGAAGACGGGCACGGAGAAGGCCTCACAGACCCGCCGCACGAGGTGGATCTGGGACCGGAGGTCGTCCGGCATCTGGGGCCGCGTGGCCTTGTAGGGCCGGTAGGCCGCGTGCCGGAAGGTGGGCGCGGGACGGTCGAAGGCCGCGGCGAGGTGCGTGGGCCGCTCCTCCTCCAGGACCTTCAGGAGCATGGTGGTAAAGCCGTAGACCGCGTTGGTGGGACGGCCGTCGCTGGTGGTGAAGTACGGGAGGGCGTAGAAGGCCCGGTACACCAGCCCGTTGGCGTCAAGCAGCACCAGCTTCACGCCTCACGCCTCCCACACGGACCCAGGACCGAGGATCCGCTCCAGCTCCTCCCGGAACGCCGCGTCCCCGGGAACCCCCTGCCGCAGGCGGTGGACGCTCTCGCCCCGGGCGGTGAGGACGTGGGCGTACGCGGGTCTCGGCCCCTTGCGGCTCAGGAGGAGATCTGCGACCTGCGCGAGTTCCTCCGCGCTGGTGATCCGGATGTGGAGGGCCCGAAGGCCGTTGGGGCGGTCCTGGGGGTCCTGGGGCAGGGGCAGCACCTCCTCCGCGAGGAGCCGTACTCGCCCTTCCTGGACCTCCACCCGCCCCCGCACCACCACCACGGCTTCCGGCCGCAATAGCGCCCGAACCCGCTCGTAGGTCTTGGGCCACACCACGGCCTCCACGGTCCCCGTGAGGTCCTCGAGCACCGCCTGGGCCCAGCGGCTGCCGCTTGCGCGGGAGACCTTCTCCCGCACGGCCACCAGCATCCCCCCGCACACCACGGCCTCACCGTCGGAGAGGGTCCCAAGCTCCGCGATCCGATGGCGCACGTGCCCATCTAGCAGCGGCTGCCAGCTCCGCAGGGGGTGGTCCGTGAGGTACAACCCGAGGGTCTCCCGCTCCATCGTCAAGAGCTGCTGCCGGTCAAAGGGCGCCACCTCCGGAAGCGGCGGTTCCTCCGCCGCATCTCCGAAGGCAAAGAGTCCCGTCTGGTTCGTCTTCACCCGCTGCCGGCGGCTTCCGTACTCCAGGGCGCTGTCGAGGGCCGCCAGCAGCCGGGCCCGGTCGCCCAGGGAGTCGAAGGCTCCCGCCTTGATGAGGCTCTCGACCGCACGACGGGTCACCACCCGCCCGTCCACCCGGGCGCAGAAGTCGAAGAGGGACCGGAAGGGACCTGAAGCCCGCACCCGGACGATGTGCTCCGTGGCGGCGGTGCCCACGTTCTTGATGGAGCTCAGGCCGAACCGGACGGTCCGGTCGTCCACGACGGTGAAGTCCACCTCGCTCTCGTTGATGTCCGGCGGGAGGACCTCGATCCCCATGCGCCGACACTCCTCCACGTCCAGGGCGATGCGGTCCAGGTTGCCGCTGTCCGCGCTGAGGACCGCGGTCATGTACTCCGCGGGGTAGTTGGCCTTGAGGTAGGCGGTGTAGTAGGCGATGAGGCCGTAGCAGGCCGCGTGGGCCCGGTTGAACCCCCGTAGCGGGCAAAGGGCTCGAACTGCTCGAAGACCTTGTCCACGATCTCCTTTGGGATCCCCCGCTCCCGGGCGCCCCGTTCGAACTTCTCCCGCTGGGCGAGCAGCTTGTCCTTGATCTTCTTGCGGATGGCGTAGCACAGCACGTCCGCCTCGGCCAAGGTGTAGCCCGCCATGGCCTGGGCCACCGTCATCACGTCCTCCTGGTACACCAGGACCCCGTAGGTCTCCCGCAGCACGGGCTCCAGCACGGGGTGGAGGTAGGTGACGGGCTCCCGGCCGTGCTTCCGGCGGATGTAGACGGGGATGTTGGCCATGGGGCCGGGGCGGAAGAGGGCCACCATGGCCATGATGTCGTGGATGCTGCTGGGCCGCAGCTCCTGCAGGTAGCGGCGCATCCCCGCGGACTCCAGCTGGAACACGCCCACCGTCTCCCCACGGCTCAGGAGGTCGTAGGTCTTTGGGTCGTCGAGGGGGATCTGCCGGAGGTCCAACCGCACGCCCCGCCGCCGCTCGATGATCCGGAGGGCCGTATCCAGGATGGTGAGGTTGGTGAGGCCCAAGAAGTCGAACTTCACGAGCCCGATGGCCGCGAGGCTCTCCATATCGTACTGGGTCATGATGGCCCCGTCCCGGCCGCGGGTGAGGGGGACGTGGTCCGTGAGGGGGTCCCGGGAGATGATGACCCCGGCCGCGTGCGTGCTGGCGTTCCGGGCCACGCCCTCCAGCTTCTTCGCCAACTCCACCAGCCGCGCCACCCGCGGATCCTCGTCGCACAACCGGCGCAGCTCCGGGTCCTGCTCCAGGGCCTGCTCCAGGGTGAGGTGGGGCGGGACGCGTTTGGCGATGCGGTCCACCTCCCCGTAGCTCATGCCCAGCACCCGGCCCACGTCCCGCACCGCCTGCCGGGCCTTCATGGTGCCGAAGGTGATGATCTGGGCCACCCGGTCTGCGCCGTACTTCTCCATCACGTACCGGATGACCTCGTCCCGGCGGGTGTCCATGAAGTCCACGTCGATGTCCGGGAGGGTGTAGCGCTCGAGGTTCAGGAAGCGGTCGAAGGGGAGCTTGTACGCGATCGGATCCACGTCCGTGACCCCGCACGCGTACAGCACCAGCGACCCCGCCGCGGACCCCCGCACGGTGGTGAGGATGCCGTTGCGGCGGGCGAAGTTCACGAAGTCCTGGACGATGAGGAAGTAGGGGGCGTAGCCCATCTTCTCGATGACGCCGAGCTCGTACTCCAGCCGCTCCCGGATCTCCGGGGTGATCTGCGGGTACAGGCGTTTCAGTCCCTCCTCGCACAGGTGGCGGAGGTAGCTCTGAGGGGTGAAGCCCTCGGGCACGGGGAAGTCCGGCAGCTTGGGCACGTCCAGCTCGATGGTCACCGAGCACCGCTCCGCGATCTCCAGGGTCGTCCGGAGGGCTTCCGGAAGGTCCGGAAACGCCTGCTGCATCTCCTCCGCGCTCTTCAGGTAGAAGGCGGGCACGTCCCCCATCCGGGGCCGGTCCGGGTCCTGCAGGGTCTTGTTCATCTGGATGCACATGAGGACGTCCTGGGCCTCCGCGTCCTCCGGCATCACGTAGTGCACGTCGTTGGTGGCCACAAGCCGCAACCCCAGCTCCCGCGCGATCCGCACGAGGTCCGGGAGGATCCGCTGCTGCTCTTCGAGCCCCTGGTTCTGCACCTCGATGTAGAAGTTCTCGGGCCCAAACAGGTCCCGGTAGGTGGCCGCCAGCTCCCGCGCCCCCCGGTAGTCCCCCTGCAGCAGCTTCTGGGGGATCTCCGCCTGCAGGCACCCCGAAAGCCCGATGAGGCCCTTGCGGTACTGGCTCAAGAGCTCCCGATCGATCCGGGGCCGGTAGTAGAACCCGTCCAGGTGCGCCCGGGTCACCAGCTGGATCAGGTTGCGGTACCCCTCGTTGTCCGCGGCGAGGAGCGTGAGGTGGTAGCTCGCGGCGTCCAGCTTGGGGTCCCGGTCCGTGTGCCGCCGGGCGGCCACGTACGCCTCCACCCCCAGGATGGGCTTGATGCCCAGCTCCCTCGCGGTCCGGTAAAACTCGATGGCGCCGTATAGGGCTCCGTGGTCCGTGAGGGCCATGGCCGGCATCCCGAGTTCCACGGCCCGGCGCAACAGGGGCTCAATCCGGCAATCCGGCCGTACCCGTCGAGGAGGGAGTACTCGCTGTGGACGTGGAGGTGGACGAACGCCGACATCTTGGGTCCTCCTGCCGAGTACTCACCCAGATATTGTACCTCCGCCCGGGGCTCACCGAGGCAGGCGCTCGAGCTCCTCCCGGAGGAGGCGGTTCACGAGGGCGGGGTTCGCCCGGCCGCCCGTGCGCTTCATCACCTGGCCCACCAGGAACCCGATGGCCCGCTCCTTCCCCTTGCGGAAGTCCTCCACGGGCTCGGGGTGGGCCGCGATCACCGCCCGCACCACCTCCCGCACGGCCTCCTCGTCGCTGATCTGAACCAGCCCCCGCTCCCGCACGATCTCGGAGGGAAGTCGCCCGGTCTGGAGGACTTCCGGGAGGATGTCCTTGGCGATGCGGCCGGAGATCACGCCCTCCTCGATGAGCCGCACGAGCTCCGCGAGGTGGTGAGGGGTAATCGGCAGGTCCTCCAGCTCCAGGTTGTGCTCGTTGAGGTAGCCGGCGACGTCCCCCACGAGCCAGTTCGCCAAGGCTTTGGGGCTGTGGTGCAGCCGGACCGCCGCCTCGAAGAAGTCCGCCTGGAACCGGGTCGCGGTGATGAGCTCGGCCTCGTACCGTCCCAGTCCGTACGCGCGCACGAGCCGGTCCCGCCGGGCGTCCGGCAGCTCCGGGAGCTCCCGTTGCACCTGCTCGATCCAGGCGGGCGAGATCTCGAGAGGCACGAGGTCGGGCTCCGGGAAGTACCGGTAGTCCTCTGCCTCCTCTTTGGTGCGGGAGGCAAAGGTCACGCCGCTCCGCTCGTCCCAGTGCCGGGTCTCCTGGACCACCGCCTCCCCCCGCAGGAGCAGGGCCCGCTGCCGGTCGATCTCGAACTGCAGCGCCCGTTCCACCGCCCGGATGGAGTTCATGTTCTTGACCTCCGTCCGGGTTCCGAGCGGGTCCCCGGGCCGGCGGAGGGAGACGTTGGCGTCGCACCGCAGCGTCCCCTCCTCCATGCGGCCCGAGCTCACCTCCGCGTACTGGAGGACCTGCCGGAGCTTGATGAGGAACGCCCGGGCCTCCTGCGGGGAGCGGAGGTCTGGGTAGGTGACGATCTCCATGAGGGGCACACCGGAGCGGTTGTAGTCCACGAGGCTATGGTCCGCGCCCTCCGGGTGCACCAGGCGGCCGGTGTCCTCCTCCAGGTGCACCCGCCGGATCCCGATGCGGCGGCGCTTTCCGTCCACCTCGATCTCCAAGTAGCCGTCCGTGGCGAGGGGCGGGTGGTCCAGGTACTGGTACTGGGAGATCTGGTAGTTCTTGGGCAGGTCGGGGTAGTAGTAGTTCTTGCGGTGGAACTGGGATCGCCGGTGAACCGTGCAGTTCAAGGCCAGGGCCGCGCGCAGCCCCAGCTCCACCGCCTTCCGGTTGATCACCGGGAGGGCGCCGGGAAGGCCGAGGCAGGTGGGGCAGGTCTGGGTGTTGGGCGGCTCACCGAACCGCGTGCTGCACCCGCAGAACATCTTCGACGCCGTGAGGAGCTGCACGTGGATCTCCAGCCCGATGACCACCTCGTAGTCCGTCATCGCATCGCCTCCACGAGGGGCGGACGGTCCCGGAAGCCTCCCCTCGCCTGCTCGTATGTGTACGCGGCCCGCAGCACGGTCTCCTCGTCGAAGGGCCGGCCGATGAGCTGGAAGGCCAACGGCAACCCCTCCCACAGCCCGCAGGGGACCGAGATGGCCGGCAGCCCCGCCAGGTTCACGGGCAGGGTGTAGATGTCCACGAGGTACATCTGGAGGGGGTCAACGAGCCGCTCGCCCAGGCGGAACCCGGGGGTGGGGCAGACGGGCGTGGCTACGAGGTCCACCCGGGCAAAGCACCGCTCGAAGTCCTGCTGCACGAGGGTGCGCACCTGCTGCGCCTTGCGGTAGAAGCCCTCGTAGTAGCCCGCGGAGAGCGCGAAGGTGCCCAGCATGATGCGGCGCTTGGCCTCCGGCCCGAACCCCTCCGCCCGGGTGCGGGCGTAGAGGGTGTAGAGGTCCGTGGCGTGCGGGGACCGGTAGCCGTAGGCCACCCCGTCGTAGCGGGCCAGGTTGCTGCTCACCTCCGCGCACGCGATGAGGTAGTAGGCGGGGAGGGCGTACTCCAGGGTCGGGAGCTGCACCTCCTCCACCGAGGCCCCTTCCCCTTCCAGCACCCGCACCGCCCCCAGCACCGCCTCCCGCACCGCGGGGTGCAGCCCTTCCCCGAAGGCCTCCTTGGGGAGCCCGATGCGCAGGCCCTTCACCCCGGGCCGGAGGGCGGCGGCGTAGTCGGGTACCGGAAGGTCGACGGAGGTCGTGTCCAGGGGGTCCTTCCCCGCGATGGCCCGCAGCAGGAGGGCGCAGTCCGTGACGTCGCGGGCGATGGGACCGATCTGGTCGAGGGAGCTGGCGTAGGCCACAAGACCGTACCGGGACACGCGGCCGTAGGTGGGCTTGAGCCCCACCACCCCGCACAGGGCCGCGGGAAGCCGCACGGACCCGCCCGTATCCGACCCCAAGGCGCCCAAGGCCGCGCGGGCCGCCACCGCGGCCGCGGATCCGCCGCTGGACCCGCCGGGCACGTAGTCGGGGTTCCAGGGGTTGCGGGTGGGGAAGAAGGCGGAGTGCTCGGTGCTGCTCCCCATGGCGAACTCGTCCAGGTTGGTCTTGCCGAGGATTACGGCACCGGTCTCCACCAGCCGCCGCACCGCGGTGGCGTCATAGGGCGGGACGAAGTTCTCCAGGATCCGGCTCGCGCAGGTGGTGCGCACCCCGCGGGTGCAGAGGTTGTCCTTGAGGGCCACGGGGAAGCCCACGAGCGGCGGGAGCTCCTCGCCCTTCCGGATCCGCTCGTCCCACCGCCGGGCCTGCTCCCGGGCCAGGTCCGCGGTCACGGTGAGGTACGCGCGGATCACCCCATCCGTCCGGGCGATCGCCGCCAGGTAGGCCTCTACCACCTCCTGGACGGAGAGGTCGCGGCCCAGGCGTGGCCGGAGCTCGTGGTACGGGAGTTCCACGACCTCCATCACGGCTCAGGCTCCAGCACCCGCGGGACCACGAAGTACCCGTCCCGGGCCTGCGGGGCCATGGCCAGGACCTCCTC
>FWWM01005590.1_pt1 | contig 27369 bp, 25 predicted proteins | sample 2228351 | NCBI WGS metagenome assembly FWWM01 (sample SAMEA103939774, study PRJEB20133) | metagenome | reverse complement strand
CATCCGCCATAGATTCGTTCAATTGCGCCTCAGTGGACCCCGTGCTAGCATCCTGACCAGCCCATGTCAGTAGAAGAGCGGTTGCAGCGGCTCCTCGAGCTCAAGGAACAGGCAAAGCTCGGCGGTGGCCAGAAACGAATCGACGCCCAGCACGCGCGCGGCAAACTGACCGCGCGCGAGCGTCTCGCCATCCTCCTGGACGAGGGCACGTTCGAAGAGCTCGACCCCCTCGTGACGCATCGGGCTACGGAGTTTGGCCTCGATCGCCAGAAGTATCTGGGTGACGCCGTCGTCACCGGCTACGGCAAGATCGAGGGTCGGCTCGTGTTCGTCTTCTCGCAGGACTTCACCGTCTTCGGCGGCTCGCTGTCCGAGGTCATGGGCGAAAAGATGTGCAAGGTGATGGACCTGGCGATGAAGACGGGCGCGCCCGTCATCGGCCTGAACGACTCGGGCGGCGCGCGGATCCAGGAAGGGGTCGCCAGTCTCGCCGGCTACGGCGAGGTCTTCCTGCGCAACGTCCTGGCCTCCGGCGTCATCCCCCAGATTTCGGTGATCCTGGGCCCCTGCGCCGGCGGCGCGGTTTATTCGCCGGCGATGACCGACTTCATCTTCATGGCGCAGGGCACCTCTCAAATGTTCCTGACCGGGCCGGACGTCATCAAGGCGGCCACCGGCGAGGACGTGACCCATGAGGAGCTGGGCGGGGCAACCGCGCACGCCACCCGGAGCGGCGTCTGCCATTTCGCCATCGAAGGCGAAGAGGATTGCCTACTCGAGGTCCGCCGGCTGGTGTCGTTCCTCCCGCTCAACAACATGGAGGATCCCCCGGTCGTCGAGACGGGCGACGACCCCTATCGCCGAGATGAAGACCTGCTGCACATCGTGCCCGACGACCCGAAGAAGAGCTACGACGTGCGCGAGGTCATCCACCGAGTGCTGGACCTCGGGGACTTCATGGAAGTGCACGCCCAGTGGGCCCCGAACATCGTCGTGGGCTTCGGTCGTATCGCCGGCAGGACCGTCGGGGTCGTCGCGAACCAGCCGCTGTACCTGGCGGGCGTGCTCGACATCGACTCCTCGCGCAAGGCGGCGCGCTTCGTGCGCTTCTGCGACGCGTTCAATATCCCTATCGTGACGTTCGTCGATGTGCCGGGCTTCCTCCCGGGAACCGCCCAGGAGTACGGTGGCATCATCACGCACGGCGCCAAGCTCGTCTTCGCGTACTCAGAGGCCACGGTGCCGAAGGTTACCGTCATCCTGCGCAAGGCGTACGGCGGCGCCTACGACGCCATGGGGTCGAAGCATCTTCGGGGCGACATCAACTACGCATGGCCCATCGCCGAGATCGCGGTGGTCGGCCCCGACGCCGCCGTCAACATCATCCACCGTCAGCGCATTCAGCAGTCCGAGAACCCCGAGCAGACCCGTCAGGAGCTCATTCGTGACTACGCGGATCGCTTCGCGAACCCGTACGTCGCGGCCCAGCGGGGCTTCATCGACGACGTCATCGACCCGCGGGACACGCGCGCGAAGATCGCGACCGCGCTCGAGATGCTCCGCAACAAGGTCGATCAGCTTCCGCCCAAGAAGCACGGCAACATCCCCTTGTAACCAACGAATCCGTCAGGGCTTCTCCGTCGTATCACACCGCGAGCCTGTGCCCCGCCCGTGACGCATCTGGGAGCGGACGATGCTTCGCCTGTCCAAGCGCCGGCCGGTCGTCGCCGGAATCGTCACCGCGGCGCTGTTCGTTGCGCCGACCATCGCTTCGCCTCGCCCATCGGTCGCAGCGACGGTCTCCGTCGACATCGTGGACTTCGCGTTCTCGCCCGCTGCCATCACGATTGACCTGGGGGACACGGTCTCGTGGGCCAACAGCGGTGCAGCGCCGCACACCGCCACGAGTGACGCCGGGCAGGCCGACGCCTGGGATTCCGGCACCCTCGCGACCGGGCAACAGTTCAGCAGGGTGTTCTCCGTCCCGGGAACCTTCACGTACTTCTGCGCGATCCATCCGTTCATGCGGGGAAGCGTAACGGTACGTGAGGCTCCCACGGCGACGGCGACGTCATCGCCCACGCCGACCGCCACCCCGACCACGGCGTCGGGTACGCCCACGTCCACGCCCCAACCCTCGGTGACGCCGACGCGCACAGCCACGCCCGTGACGCCGGCCCCCACAGCAGTTGCGACCGCGCCGACTGCCGCTGCGTCGCCGGCCCCGCCCGAGGACGACTCGCCAGCCCCCGCAGGCGGCGACACGCTCGCCGCGGTCGCGGCGCCCGCCGAGGCCGAACTCCCGTCGGCCGGCCAGGCGGCGAAGGTGACGGCCGGGCATCGCGCCGAAGTCGGCATGGCCGTGGGCCTGCTCTACAGCATCGGATTCGCGTCGCTCTGGTGGTCACGGCGCCGCGCCTGAGCGCTCGGCGCCGCTTGGGGGCGTAGCCGGCTCGATCCCTACCCTCCGGTATCTGGTCTCCGTACCCCGCAGTGTTATACTCAAGCCGGCCTCCCGAAGAGCCCCAGCCCGGGCCCAACGGTCCCCGTCGCGGGGAAGTCGCGGGCGGGGTGGGACGGCGAGCGCAGAAACCAGAGGGCCGGAAGTCAGCCGCTCCACGACGGGCGGACCAGCGCTTCGGGGCCCTTTCGTCTTGCGGCGCATCTCCCCGCCGCATCGCGACCGAGCCCCGGTTCGCCACCACGGTTCGCAACGGTGTTCGTGGTGTGGCAGGAGACCCACGAGCATGGCGTATCGTGTCACCCTCATCCCTGGAGACGGGACAGGCCCGGAGATCGTCGAAGCGGCCCGCCGGGTCCTCGAAGCGACGGGCGTGGAATTCGAATGGGACGTTCAAGACGTCGGGATCAACGTCATGGAGAAGGAGGGCACCCCCCTCCCGCAGCGGGCGATCGACTCGCTGCGAAGGAACAAGGTAGGCCTCAAGGGCCCCGTCACGACGCCCATCGGCACCGGCTTTCGCAGCGTGAACGTCGCCCTCCGCAAGGAGCTGGAACTCTACGCGTGCGTCCGGCCCTGCAAGCTCTATCCCGGCGTCCGAACCCGATACGACAAGGTCGACCTCGTTGTCATCCGTGAGAACACCGAGGACCTCTACGCGGGCATCGAGTTCGAGAAGGGCTCACCGTACATTGACCGCCTGCGGGCGATGGTCGAAGAGAGCGGACAGGGAACCATTCGCCCCGACGCCGGCGTGAGCATCAAGACCATCAGCGAATTCGGGACGCGCCGCATCGTGAAATATGCCTTCGACTACGCCCGCGAGAACGGACGTCGCAAGGTCACCGCCGTGACGAAGGCGAACATCATGAAGTACACGGACGGGCTGTTCTACGCCGTGGCGCGTGAGGTCGCGAAGGACTACCCGGACATCGAGTACGAAGAGGTCCTGGTGGACGCCATGTGTATGCAGCTCGTCCAGCGTCCCGAGAACTACGACGTCCTGGTGCTGCCGAACCTGTACGGCGACATCATCTCGGACCTGTGCGCCGGCCTCATCGGTGGCCTCGGCGTCGCCCCTGGCGCGAACATCGGAGAGCACGCGGCGCTGTTCGAAGCCATCCACGGCAGCGCGCCCAAGTACGCAGGCCTGAACAAAGTGAACCCGATGGCGGTGATGTTCTCGGGGATGCTCATGCTGCGCTATCTGGGCGAAAAGAACGCCGCCGATCGGCTCGAGCGGGCGCTCGCCGAGGTGATCCGCGAAGGCAAGTCGGTCACGTACGACCTCAAGCCCACGCGCGACGACCCCACGGCCGTCGGCACGTCGCAGGTAGCGGACGCCGTCATCGAGAAGCTGCGGGCGATGGGAACGCCGAAGTAACGCATCTCGACCCTGACGGACGGCACTGGTATCTGGCGAGGCCGAGATCGACACTGGAACGTGGCCGTGCCCTCCGCCGCGGGCGGACGGCGCGCGAGGACATCACCGGACAAGGAGTACCCCGATGCCGAGAAAGAAGGTAACGATCGTAGGCGCCGGCATGACCGGCGGCAGCATGATTCAGCGGCTCGCTGAAAAGAACATCTGCGACATCGTCGTCCAGGACGTCCCCGAGTTCCAGCATCACGGCAAGGCACTGGATATCAAGCAATCGGGGCCCATCTGCGGGTTCGAGACGAACATCACCGCCACCGACGGCTGGGACGAGACGGCGGGCTCCGACGTGGTCATCCTGACGGCGGGCGTTCCGCGCAAGCCGGGCATGAGCCGGGAAGACCTCCTGAACGCGAACGCCGAGATCGTGGCCGACAAGGCGAGGAACGCTGCCCGCCTTTCGCCGAACGCCGTGATCATCGTCTTCGCGAACCCCATGGACGCGATGTGCCACGTCGCGATGCAGGCCTCGGGCTTCCCGCGCGAGCGGGTCATCGGACAGGGTGGCATGCTCGACAGCACCCGGTTCCGCACCTTCCTCGCGATGGAGCTGGGCGTGTCGCCGCGGGACGTGCATGCCTACGTGCTCGGTGGCCACACCGACACCACGATGGTGCCCATCGTGAGCCTCGCGGAGGTCGGCGGTATGCCTATCACGAGCCTCATCCCAAAGGAGCGCATCGAGGCCATCGTCGAGCGCACGATGAAGGGCGGCGCCGAGCTGGTGCAACTCTACAAGACCGGTTCCGCCTACTTCGCCCCGTCCGCCGCGACCATCGAGATGACCGAGGCCATCTTGCTCGACGAGCACCGCCTCATGCCGTGCTCGGTGCTGCTCAAGGGCGAGTACGGCGTCGACGGCGTCTTCTGCGGAACGATGGTGAAGCTCGGCGAAGGCGGCGTGCAGCAGGTATACGAGGTGCCGGTGTCACCCGAGGAGAAGGCGGCTATCGTTCGCGCCGCCGAAGCGACCCGCGAACTGGTGCAGCTTCTGGGGCAGGCAGCCAAGGTCTGAGCTGGCCCCGGCTGGAAAGGTAGACGTATGACCACCAATGTGACGGCCGGCGTGCGCGAGGTGCACGTCGACCAGATCGAGCAGGCGGTGAAGGAGCTCTGCATCACCGCCACCCACGTGCTTCCCGACGACGTGGTCGCCGCACTGCAACGCGCGAAGGACACCGAAGCGTCACCCCTCGGGAAGCAGATCCTGGTCGAACTGCTGGAAAACGTGGATCTGGCCAAGCGCGAGATGTTGCCGCTGTGCCAGGACACCGGCACCGCCGTTGTCATGGTCGAGGTCGGCCAGGACGTCCACATCGTCGGCGGCTCGCTTCAGGACGCCATCAACCGGGGTGTCGGAGCCGGCTACACGGAGGGCTATCTGCGCGCGTCTATCGTCGACCGGCCGTTCTCCGACCGCATCAACACGAAGAACAATACGCCGGCGGTCATCCACACCGAGATCGTGCCCGGCGACAAGCTGAAGATTAAGGTGATCCCGAAGGGTGGCGGCTGCGAGAACATGAGCCGCTTCCAGGTGATGCTCCCGGCGGCGGGCAAGAAAGGCATCGAGCAGTTCGTGTTGCGAACCGTCGAGGAGTCAGGCGGGAATCCCTGCCCTCCGGTGATCGTCGGCGTCGGCATCGGCGGCTCGGCCGAGTACGCCATGTACTTGGCCAAGAAGGCCATCACCCGCAAGGTCGGCGAGTCCCACCCCGATCCGGAGACCGCCGCCTTCGAGCGTGAGCTTCTCGAGAAGGTGAACGCGCTCGGCGTGGGCCCGCAGGCAGTAGGGGGAACCAACACCGCTCTGGCCGTGCACATCGAGTGGTACCCGACGCACATCACCTCGCTTCCGGTCGCCGTCAACCTGCAGTGCCACAGCGCACGCCAGAAGGAGGTCGTGCTCTAACCATGCCAGTCGAGATCAAGGGAGACGAGGTACTGGTCAGCGCGCCCCTCACCGAGGACGACGTCGCGAAGCTGCGCGTCGGGATGCACGTCAAGATCAATGGGGTCATCTACACCGCCCGCGACGCAGCTCATCGCCGTCTCGTGCAGGCGCTCGACGAGGGTAAGCCGCTGCCGGTCGACTTGAAGCACCAGATCCTGTACTACGTGGGCCCCACGCCCGCGCGGCCGGGACGGGTCATCGGCTCCGCCGGGCCCACCACGTCCATGCGGCTCGACCCGTTCACGGTGCGTCTTCTGGAGGCGGGGGTGCTGGCGTCCATCGGCAAGGGCGGGCGCGGCCCCGCGGTGAAGGAGGCGCTGCAGAAGTACCACGGCGTGTACTTCATCGCCATCGGTGGCGCCGGCGCCGTCCTCTCGAAAACCATCAAGAGCGCCGAGGTCGTGGCATACGAGGATCTGGGAACGGAGAGCATCAAGCGGCTCGAAGTCGAGAACTTCCCGGCCATCGTCTGCTGCGACATGTACGGGGGCGACCTCCTGCTGGAGGGTAAGGAGAAGTACCGGAACCAAGCGGTTCTCGGTGACTACGTCTCCGTGCCGCCCGCCGCCGTGGCGGGGTAACCGCGGCCCTTCACAGTCGTTCGACGCGCGGCCCGGGATAGCGTTCCCGGGCCGCACTGCTACTCGCGGGCGAGTCAGAACCACGCGCCAAGCGGGGGCACGCGACCGCCTCGCGCGCTCGCCACGCCGTCTCTATGCGTTCCCAAGGATGGGGACGACCCGCGAGGCGGCTTCGTCGTGCAGATAGCGGATCAGCGCCTGCCGGAGGGGACGCAACGGCGCCAGCGCCTCGTTTCCCGCCGACGGCTCGACCACGGGAGCCAGGCGGGCGAGCTCGCCACGCAATCGCTCGTACTCCTTCCGCTGCTCGCCCAGCTTCAGCGAGGAGGTGGCTGGCGCCTCCGCGCCAGCGAGCGACGCGGCGAGCGCCTGCGCCTCCGCATCGTCGCAGCGCGCCAGGGCTTCACGCGCGTCGACGAGCAGCCGCCGCATCGTCTCGCACTCCCGGACCAGTGTGTCGACGGCGCCGTCGAGCCGTCCGGCCACGATGCCCAGTAGCAGAAGCGAGAAGGACAGCTCGGCGCGCGTGTAGTCGGTCTGCGCTTCGGGCAGCGCGTGGGTCATGACGATGGCCTGGATGCCCTGGAGCACCTCTTCCGGGTATGGCCTCATCTCATCCGCCTTCGATCAGTTCGAGGATCTCCACCTCGATGTGCGGGTTGATGTGCGCCGTGAGGGCCAGCAACACATCGCGCGTCTTCCCCTGGCAGAACGAGCGCGCGCCGGTGAGGAAGATGGTCGCCAGCTTCACGTTGCCCAGAACTTCGTAGAACTTGACGGCGTCTCGGTCGACCCGGATGCCCGAATATTCCTCGTACAGGCGGTAGAACTCCTCGCGATCGAGCAGGCCGCCGACGCGCTGGTCGCCGGCCCACCGCCACGATCGCAGGCAGACCCACGCGACGTCTTCCATCGGATCGCCCAGGTGCGCCATCTCCCAATCCAGCACCCCGGTGATGCCCCGTTCGGGGTCGTACAGGAAGTTGCCCGTTCGGTAGTCGGCGTGAACCACGCAGATCCGCTGTGCGACAGGCTGGTGCCGCTTGAGCCAGCTCAGGGCCAGCTCGAGCACGGGCTGGGGCTCCAGCGCGTCCTTGCGCATCACGGTCTCCCAGCGCTCGATCTCGATCTCGGCGCAGTGCGCCGGGGAAGGAGGTACGCCCAGAAAGTCCAAGCCGAGCGCCTGCCAATCCAGGTTATGGATGCGCGCGAGAATCTCCGCTTTTTGGCGGGCGATCTTGGGGCGCGCCTCCGCGAGCTCCGGTGACGAGACCAGGGTCCGCGCGTCCGTCTTCCCCGGCAGCCGCCCCATCACGAAGAAGGGGCGCTCCAGCCACGTGCCGTCCGTCTCGAGCCAGTAGACGGGAGGGACGGGCACGCCGGTGTCCTGAAGAGCGGTGTACAGCCGGAATTCGAGATCGCGCTCCGTCTCCAGCAGGCTCGCTGGTGGGTCGCGGCGTACGATGAAGCCCTGCGTGACCTCGCGCTCCCCTTCGCGCCAATGAGCGTCGAAGGACCACGTCTCACGCGAGGCGCCGCCGGGGATCCGCACGATGTTCGACACCCGGAGGTCCGAGACGTGGGGCATGCGGTGCCGCAAATACGCGACGAGCTGTTCTTCCCTCATGGGTGCTTCGGGAATACCGGACGGACAAGTGAGTGTCAACGGCCGTTCGGGCCGTACCCGAGGCTATTCGACGGCAGGCCCTCCCTGCGCGGCGCGCACGGTGTTGACCAGCAGCATGGTGACGGTCATCGGGCCCACACCGCCGGGCACCGGCGTGATCCACGAAGCCTTCTGCGCCACGGCGTCGAAGTCGACGTCGCCCACGAGCCGGTAGCCGCTCTTCTTTGACGGGTCGGGCACTGGGTTGTTCCCCACATCGATGACGACGGCGCCTTCGCGGACCATCTCGGCCGTGATCGCCCGGGCCTGCCCCATCGCAGCGACGAGAATGTCCGCCTGCCGCGTGAAGTGAGCCAGGTCGTGCGTTCCTGTATGGCAGATGGTGACGGTCGCGTTGGCCCCGGGTGCTTTCTGCATGAGCAAGCCGGCCAACGGCTTCCCGACCAGATTCGAGCGGCCGCAGATGACGACGTGGCGGCCCTCGGGACTCTCACCGATGCGACGCAAGAGCTCGACGACGCCCGCGGGCGTCGCTGGGGGGAACGTCGGCTCGCCACGGAACAGGCGGCCGAGGTTGACCGGACTCTGCCCATCGACGTCCTTCGCGGGGTCCACCGCGAGGTCGAGGGTGCGCTCGCTGATATGGGCAGGAAACGGCTTCTGGATGAGGATCCCGTGCCAGCGGGAATCGCGGTTCAAACGGTCGACCAATGCAAGGACCTCAGCCGCTGCAACGTCGGCGGGAAGTCGGAACGTCTCGGTCTCGATACCGATTTCGGCGCATGCCTGAGTCTTCGAGGTGACGTAGCTGACGGATGCCGGATTGTCACCCATCAGGATGACGGCGAGCGCCGGGACCACGCCCCGCGCCCGGAGGCGTACGACCTCCGCCCTCAGCTCCTCGCGGATGGCCCGCGAGATCTGGCGTCCGTCGATGATGCGCGCAGTCACCGAGCTAGGACACAGAGCCGACGGGCTCCAGACTTTCTGGTGGAATCGACTCGGAGGCTTTCCATACCAAGTCGAGAATCTCGGGCAAATCCTCGAGAAAATCCTTGAGAATCTCGGACCACGGCGGTCCGGGCGTTAGCGCAACTAATGAAGGCGATAGTAACGGCAACTGCAACCGCCGCTCACACTCTTGCGGCAACATCCGGACGACGCGGGCAGCCCGTCCGCCATCGTCGATCCCGTACAGGTCCCCAGTTGCAACCAGCACGACTCGATCGTTCTCGTCCGCACAGGCAGAGACCTGGATACGCCGAACCAGGCGTTCTACCAGGGTCGTTTCCAGCATCCAAATCGGCAGGTCGTGGTACCAGGGGATCAGCTGGAGGCCGTGGTCCCGAGCATAAGCGTCGAGAATTTCGGTGATGACGTCTCCTACCCACCGGGGAAGGTGCTCGAGTTGACGAAGGGTGTCTGAGTGTTCTGTTGGCCCTTCTACGGGGCGCTTAGCTCTAGCCACCGAATGGCTCCAGACTGAATCACCTGCGAGACCCACGGCTCGCGGCCGCCGCCTTCCCGCAACAGCGCTCTCCCTAGTCGGACGGACCGTACATACTCCGAGCCCTCGTCCCCGACGACTCGCTCCCGCGGAACCACTCCCACGACTTCGACAGGCTTGCCCGTAATCGCCAGCCGATTCGCTGCTTCCGCTCCCGCCGTGTACAAGTCCTCCGTCAGGTATAGTTTGCCAGATTGACCGGGCCTAAGATAGCCCGATGCGCTGATGCTCTGCACGCTCTCGCAGGACGTGTAGTGGAACAAGAAGTTAGGCATCTGCCATTCATAAACTTTGAGCGGACGTGACGTCAATATGCCATATGCCATCGGAGTCGATGCCGTCGAGTTGAGCCGGGTGCAGCGGGTGCTGGACCGGCACGGCCAGCGCTTCCTCGACCGCGTCTACACGCCCGTCGAGGTGGCATTCTGCCGAGGGCGGTTACCGGAGCTCGCAGCTCGCTTCGCGGCTAAGGAGGCCACGATGAAGGCGCTCGGAACCGGCGCGCGTGGACTCGCTTGGCGCGAGATCGAAATTCTGCCCAACCGACGCGGCAAGCCCATGGTCTTTCTCCACGGCAAGGCCGCAGAACGCGGTCGCGCCATCGGCATCCAGGACATCGACGTGAGCCTCACCCATTCGCGGGAGCTCGCCATCGCCATCGTCGTCGGCTTTTCTACCGAGGAGATCGATCGCGGGGCCGCGCGTTCCGCGCTCATCGAGTGGCTCCGCGGGCGGGGGCTGCTATGAAGCTCGTCACCGTCGAGCAGATGCGCGCGCTCGAACAGGCGGCCGCCGCGGCTGGCCGGCCGCCCGAGGTCCTCATGGAGGATGCCGGGCTTGCGGTCGCGCAGGAGACCTGGCTCGCGATGGGCGTCGTCGCCGAGCGTTCCGTCCTCGTTCTGGTAGGTCCGGGGAACAACGGAGGCGACGGGCTCGTTGCGGCGCGCCACCTCGCCGACTACGGAGCGAAGGTTGCCGTGTATCTCCTGCGCTCCCGGCCGGCCAACGACCCGAACTACCGTCAGGTGCTCGAACGAAACATCCCGGTGGGACAGGTCGAGGACGACCCCGACCTCGCGGGCCTCCGAGAGGCGCTCGCGGGGGCGGACGCCGTCGTTGACGCGCTGCTGGGCACGGGCCGGGCCCGGGCCATCGAGGGGCCGCTCGCCGCCATACTCGACCAGCTCCGCGAGCGACAGGCGCAACCCAACCCACCGCTCGTCGTCTCCGTCGACCTCCCGACCGGCGTCGACGCCGACACGGGCGCGGCTGACCCACGAGCCGTGCGCGCGGACCTGACGGTAACGCTCGGGTTCGCGAAGGTGGGGCTCTACGCCTTGCCCGGGGCGGAGCTCGCTGGCCGCGTCCAGGTCGTCGATATCGGCATCCCTGCGGACGCGGCGCGCGATCTGCCGTACGAACTTATGGATACGTCGTGGGTGAAGGCGCGCCTTCCCGAGCGGCCGCGAGGCGCGAACAAGGGCACGTTCGGACGCATCCTGGTCTGCGGCGGTTCCGAACGGTACGTCGGCGCGCCTCGAATGTGCGCCGCGGCTGCCTATCGTGTCGGCGGAGGCCTCGTGACGGTCGCCTGCCCTCGATCGATCGCGAACGCAGTGGCTGCGAAGCTGGACGAAGCGACCTACCTTCCGCTCCCCGAAGAGGACGGCGTCGTCGCTGGCGCAGCCTCGGTCGAGGTCCGGCGCGAGGCGGCGGCCTACGACGTGCTCGTCGTGGGGCCAGGGCTGGGACGTGGCGCCGGTCCGTCACGGTTCGTCCGCGAGACGCTCCTCTCGCCGGCTCCTGAGGGACCCCGAGCAGCGGTCGTCGATGCGGACGCGCTCAACGCGCTCGCGACCGAACCCGGATGGTGCAAGCGTCTGACCTTGCCTGCCGTTCTCACGCCCCATCCAGGGGAGCTGTCACGGCTCATCCGCCAGCCCATCGCGACCATCCAAGCGGACCGTCTGGGGGTCGCGGTCCGTTGCGCCCGCGAGTGGGGCCACGTCGTCGTTCTCAAAGGCGCCTACACGGTCGTGGCTGCGCCGGACGGACGAGCGGCGGTGAGCCCATTCGCGAACCCAGCATTGGCGTCCGCGGGAACGGGTGACGTGCTCGCCGGGGCCATCGCGGGGCTGCTCGGCCAGGGCCTCGAACCGTTCGACGCGGCTGCTTGCGGCGTCTACCTCCACGCCAAGGCAGCGGACCACGTCTGCGAGGAGATCGGGGACCGGGGACTTCTGGCGAGCGACCTCCTGGGCGCGCTGCCCCACGCGACGCGGGTGGTCCGCGAGGGCGTCATCCGAACCAAATCAGCGCCTCGATTCGATGCGCTGGAGATGTTCCTGCGCCCGTGACGCGTGCTATAGTTTCAGCCGGCGGGGAAGAGCACCCCTCTTGGGGGCAGGAGGGAGTCGCGTGAACAAGGAAGGCCAATCCGCCGCCGGCCGCCTCGGCCTTCTGTTTCCCGGGCAGGGATCCCAGCATCGCGGCATGGGTAAGCGCATCGCCGAACTCTCTCAGGCGGCGCGCGACGTGTTCAACCGAGCCGATGAGATCCTGGGATTCCGTATCTCGCGTGTCTGCTTCGAGGGCTCCGACGAAGAACTCGAAGCGACGGAAAACACCCAGCCCGCCATCCTGACCACGAGCATCGCGTACCTCGCATACCTACGCGAGCGCGCCGCCCAGATGGGCCGGCGGTTGCGCCCCCGGCTGGTGGCCGGCCACAGTTTGGGTCAGTTCAGCGCAGCCGTGGCGGCGGAGTCGCTCAGCTTCGCCGACGCCCTTAAGCTGGTGCTCGAGCGCGGCCGCATTATGGCGGAATGGGCAAAGTCGAGACCGGGCGGACTCGCGACCGTGCTGGGACTACACGAGCAGGAGTTGACCGACCTGTGCAAGCGTGAGTCGCCCGAGGGCGACGTCGGCGTCGCCGTCATCAATTCCCCGGGACACACGGTCGTCGCCGGTGAGCTCACCAAGCTGCAACGGGTGCTCGAACAGGCGCGACAGCGCGGCGCGAAGATCATCCGCCTGCCGATCAGCGTGCCCGGCCACATTCCCGCGATGAAGGACGCCGCCGATCTCCTGGCCCGCAAGATGGACGAGATTCAGTTCCGCGACCCGGCCGAACCCATCGTGTCCAACATCTCCGGCCGGCTCCTCACGACGGCTGAGGACGTCAAGCAAGAGCTGGGGGACCAGATCTGCAGCGCCGTCCACTGGGCGCGCTGCATGCTCGAAATGATGAGCCGCGGCGTGTCCGACTTCATCGAGGTTGGCCCGGGGCAGGCGCTCTCCAAGATCTCCCGCCGGATCTCCGAACAGGCCAACGTCCTCAGCGCCGAAGAGACCGACGCCGACACCCTCGCCCGGCTCGCGTTGCCGATGGACACGCCCGCTCGCGCGGAGGCCGCGCATTGACCTACGCCCCGCTCTTCGGACGCCGCGTGGTCGTCACCGGCCTCGGCGCCGTCACTCCCCTCGGTAGCACCGTCCGTGACTTCTGGGACGGCCTGGTCAACGGCCGGTCGGGCATCGGGCGCATCACCCTGTTCGATCCCTCGCCATTCGAGGTCCAGATCGCCGGCGAGGCACGCGGCTTCCATCCGGAGGAGGTCATCCCCAGCAAGGAGTTACGCCGGATGGACAGGAACGCGCAGTTCGCCGTCGTCGCCGCCACTCAGGCGGTCGCCGACGCTGGGCTCGTGATCGACGACTCGAACCGCTATGACGTGGGCGTCATCTTCGGCTCGGCCGGTGGTGGCTACGAGACGCTGCTGACCAATCAAGAGGCGTTCGCCGAGAAGGGCTGGCGACGGGTGTCGCCCTTTCTCATTGCGCACATGCTCCCCGACGCCGCCTCGGGCCACATCGCGATCGCGCTGGGTGCGAGCGGCCCGAACTTCTGCGTGGCGTCCGCGTGCGCGAGCGGCACGGGCAGCGTCGGCGAAGCGTGGGAGACCATTCGCCGGGGCGACTGCGAGGCCGTGATCGCGGGCGCTACCGACGCCCCCATCCTGCCCGTAATCCACGCCGGGTTCCACGCCCTGCGCGCGCTCGCCAACGACCCCGACCATCCCGAGCGGGCGTGCCGGCCGTTCGACCTCAACCGCACTGGCTTCGTCGTCGGAGAGGGGGCCGGCGCGTTGGTGCTGGAAAGTCTGGACCACGCTTTGCGCCGTGGGGCTCGCATCTACGCCGAGGTCTGCGGATATGGGACCAGCGCCGACGCCCACGACATGGTAGCGGCTCACGAGTCCGGGGAGCCCGCGGCTCACGCCATGAAGCTAGCGCTGCGAAAAGGCGGTATCGACCCGACGGAGGTCGACTACATCAACGCCCACGGGACCGGCACGCCACTGAACGACCGGGTCGAGACGCTCGCCATCAAGCTCGCGTTCGGGGAACACGCGCGCAGGCTGGCCGTCTCCTCGACGAAATCGATGACCGGACATCTCATGGGCGCGGCTGGCGCCATCGAAAGCGTCGCCTGCGTCCTCGCCGTCTACCACGACGTGATGCCACCCACCATCAACTACGAGACGCCGGATCCCGACTGCGACCTCGACTACGTGCCCAACGTCGCCCGCCACACGACGGTGCGCGCCGCCCGCCCTGTGCAACAACGTCGGCCTCGGCGGGCACAACGCGGCGGTCATCTTCCGCAAGTACGAAGGATAGACGCGTCAACGACGTCGGCAGGGCAACGCACCCGCGCCCGGCCTCGGTCGGCTTCCTCATCCCGCGCGTTCCGGTCTCGAGATTTTGTGCCTGCCCCTTCCCGAACGGGCGTTCGTCGCGTATACTCGGCCCGACATGGAGGTCGCTACCAACGGCGGAGCCCGCACCCCGCGATTCTCGGGCTACCCTCGCCGGCGCTGGCGTGGCCGTCCCCGGCCCACCGTCCTCCCCGAAGGCCCCTTCCCGCCCCTGATTCAACGGCTGCTCGCTCTTCGCGGCTGTCGGACCCGATCGGACGCTGAGGCGTTCCTCTACGGACGCGGCGCGGCCCTCGACCCCTTCCGCCTCCCGCATCTCGACCGCGCGGTCGAGCGACTGCAGCGCGCATGCCGCGCGGGCGAGGTCGTCGCCGTGTACGGCGACTTCGATGTCGACGGGACGACGGCCTGCGCCATTTTGACGGAAGGGTTAGCTGCCCTGGGCGCCCGCCCCGTGCCGTACGTTCCGGATCGCTTCGCTGAAGGCTACGGCTTGAACGTCCACGCTATCGAAGGCCTGCGTCGCCGAGGCGCTACTGTGCTCCTCACCGCCGACTGCGGAACGAGCTCCGTGGACGAGGTCGCGTTCGCCCGCTCGCGGGGGATGGACGTCGTCGTCTTGGACCACCACACCACCCCCCCGGAGCTGCCGGAGGCATTGGCGCTGGTGAATCCAAAGCTCCCGGGCGCCGACGTCGACGGTATGGCGGACCTCGCGTCCTGCGGCCTGGCGCTCCATCTCGTCGCCGCGCTTCACGACGCGTGCGGCCGCCCTTACGACCCCGATTGGCACGTCGACCTCGTGGCGCTCGGCACGGTGTGCGACGTCGCGCCTCTCGTCGGAGCCAACCGGGACCTCGTCCGGCGAGGTCTCAAAGCCCTGGCAGGCGCCGCGCGTCCCGGTCTACGCGCCCTCATGGACGCGGCTGGCATCGACCCGTCGGGCGTCACCACCGACCACATCGCGTTCGCTCTGGGGCCGCGCCTCAACGCCGCGGGGCGCATGGCCCATGCGCGCCTCGCGCTGGAGCTGCTCCTGACCGAAGAGAGCGACCGGGCGCGCTCGCTGGCGGCCGAGCTCAACCGGCTCAACGAGGCGCGCCAGCGCGCCACCAGCGACGCCATCGCCCGCGCCGGCGAACTCATCCAACGCCAGTCGGACCGCCCGCTGGTGATGCTCGGCGACCCGGCATTCTCCTCGGGGATCGTCGGGCTCGTGGCTGCGCGCATTGCCGAGCAGTGGTACCGGCCCGCCGTCGTGTACGAGTACGGTCCGTCCACGAGCCGGGCCTCGTGCCGCAGTATCCCCGAATTCGACATTACGGGCGCACTGCGTGAGATGCCGGACCTCTTCGTCCGGTTCGGGGGGCACCACCAGGCAGCGGGCTTCACCGCCCAGAACGACCGCCTCGACGAGATTCGCCGACGACTCGAGGCCATCGCCGAGCGCGAGCTCGCCGGCGTCACCCTGGCGCCCGTGGTCGAAATCGACGCCGCCGTCGCCCTCCAGGCGATGACCGGCGAAGAGGTGCGGTGGCTCCGTCTCCTCGGGCCGTTCGGCGCCGGCAACCCGGAACCCACCTTCCTCGCTCGCGGCCTCGAGGTCGTCGACCAGCGCGCCGTGGGAAGCGACGCGGCCCACCTTCGGCTACGTCTGCGGGCCGGCCACGTGGTCTGGCCGGCCATCGCGTTTCGCCAGGCAGACCGCGCCCCGCAGGTAGGAGAACGGATCGACGCCGTCTTCACCTTCTCGACCGCGGGACGAAACGGAGAGGCGGGCCTCGAACTGCGCATCGAGGACTTCCGCCCCGCCGAGAGCGTTCCGCCCGCGGCAGCGCAACCCTAGGTCGCGATGCGCTCTCGCCGGTTCTACTCGCGTCTGACGCGCTTTGAACGGATTTCGTCGCATTTGCGCGAGCTGGTGACCGCGTGCTCGTCTTGCAGAGCCGGTTCCCCTTATGGTATTTAGGAGACGGCGGTTTTCCCTCCCGATGCGTCCCGCCCGTGCCCACTGTCGGCTTCGCCGGGACGCGCGTCTTACGAAGGAACGGTAGGACTTTTCGGATTCCGGATTCACCTCGGGAGTCCGACACCGCGTCTGTGTGACACAACCGCATATCGCAGTCGGCCGGTTCGCTGAGAGGAGGCGTTCGGGCGATGCGGATCCTGCAACTCGCACCACTGTGGGAAACGGTGCCGCCACCCGCATACGGTGGCACGGAAGCGGTCGTCTCCGTACTGACGGAAGAGCTAGTGCGTAGAGGCCACGATGTCACCCTCTGCGCGTCAGGGGATTCCCAGACGAGCGCCGAGCTCGTCTCCGTGTACCATCGCAGCCTTCGCACGGCAACGGACCTCGAAGCACCACAGCCGTACGAGTGGATGCACATCGCGCTGTCGCTCCGCGAGGGCCGCCGGTTCGACATCATCCACAATCACGCCGGCGAGCTCGCGATGGCCATGAGCCATCTGGTCGACCGGCCGATGCTCACGACCATGCACTGCCTGATTACGCCCGACACCCGCTTCGTGTGGGAGCGGTATCAGGGCTGGTACAACACCATCAGCCGGGCCCAGCTCGCGATGGTGCCCCCGTTGGATGAGCCCAGGTTCGCGGGCGTGGTGCACAACGCCATCGATGTGGCGTCGTTCCCGTTCCAGACCGACAAAGAGGAGTGGCTCCTCTTCCTGAGCCGGATCGCGCCCGAGAAGGGGCCGCAGGACGCCATCCGCGTGGCCAAGAAGCTCGGGCTTAAGCTCATCCTGGCCGGAAAGGTCGACCGAGCGGATGTCGCCTTCTACCGGGAGGTGGTCGAGCCGCTCATCGACGGTAAGCAGATCGTGTACCTCGGTGAGGCCGACGCGAAGCTCAAGCGTGAACTGTACCGGCGTGCGATGTGCCTCTTGATGCCCATTCGGTGGGAGGAGCCGTTCGGTCTGGTGATGCCAGAGGCCATGGCCTGTGGCACGCCCGTCATCGCGTACGCCCGCGGTGCGGCGCCGGAGATCGTCGTTCATGGCGAGACGGGGTACCTGGTCCCCGAGGACCCCGATGCTATGGCAGATGCGGTGCGCCTGGTCGACCGCATCGACCCCGCCCGCTGCCGCGCGCACGTCGAGGAGCGATTCAGCCCGGACATCATGGCCAACCGTTATGTCGCGCTCTACGAACGGATCATCGACGAGTACGACCGGACCAAGGTGTACCCGGGAGTCGAGATCGGAGAGCTGGCCGCTGAGCTGGCCGGCCGCGCCAGTGACGACGAGCCCGACGCGCTGGCTGTGGCCTAGACAGGAGCATGTCGTGACCGCGAGCACGGCCGACATCGAGCGAGCCCTGCTCGATGAGCTGCTCGCTATCGGTGTCGAAGCGCCGCAGATCAGCGTGCGCGAAGAGGACGTCGAGATACGCGGCCAGGCGGCGACGTACGAGGCCAAGCGCCGCGCCGCGAAGGCGGTCCAGCAGGCGCTGCCGTTTCACAACGTCCTCAACCTGGTGCGCGTGGTGCCCGGCGCCGCCGAGTCCGACGAGCGCATTCTCGCCCTGGCGCGTCAGGTGCTTCGTGATTGCCTGGGCGACGGGTCCGAACGCGTTGGCCTGACCGTTCGGGGGGGCGTCGTCGAAGTCGACGGCCTGGTTCCCTCGCTCGAGTGCCTCTGCCGGATTTCCAACGGGCTCTGGGGCCTGCCGGGCGTTCGCGACGTCATCGTAAGGCTTCAGGTGTCGGCATCCCCGGCGCTCCTCGAGCGCCAATTGGGCGAGAGCATCACCCGCATCCTGGGCCTCGCGCCCGGCAGCGTGCGCGTGCGTATCGAGGGGTGCGTCGCGACCGTCGAAGGGAGCGTACGCAGCGAAGGCCAGCGCATGGTCGCCGAGGACCTGTTGCGTTGGCATGCGGGCGTGTACGATGTGGTGAACCGGCTCGAGGTGGCCGGCGACGTGGCTCACGGAGAGCCTCCGTCCATGACCGCATGAGCAGCGGCCGGCATGACGCTATCCAGCGGCCTCACGACGGCTGACGAGTGGGTTCAGCTTCCCGAGGGCGAACCGCAGGGCATCCAGGACATCCGGGATGCCCTCGTCATTCGTGAGCGGGACACCTTTCTCCTGACCGACGAGCACGGCAACGTCCCCCGCGGCAACGACCAAGGTCTCGGCCTCTACCGCGCGGATACGCGCCATCTCTCGACGTACTCGTTCCATGTCCAGGGAGGCCCGCCCGTGGTCCTGCTCTCGACGGCGGAGCTGGGCTTCGCCATGGAACAGGTACTGACCAACGCGAGGATGGAGACCCCCGAAGGCCGCATCGTCCAGCGCGGCAGCATTGAGTTCCACCGACAGCGGGTCATCGCCGACGTGCTCGAAGAGACCGTGCGTGTGACCAATTTCAACCCGTTCCCGGTCACCCTCGAGATCTGGTTCGACCTGGACGCGGACTTCGCGGACATCTTCGAGGTGCGCGGGCAGCCCCGCTCCCGCCGGGGCCAGATGCTCCCCACGGTCGTGCGAGAGGACACCATCGTCTACGCCTACGTCGGACTGGACCAGCGGCGGCGAGAGACGCGCGTCTCCTTCAACCCGAACCCGGCGTCCATCTCACCGTCGGGCGCGCGCTTCGTGCTGAACCTGGGCCGGCGCGAGACGATGGTCATCCAGATGACCGTCGCCGCCGACCATAGCCGCGCACCACGTCGACGCAATCGCTTCGACGCGGTCGCCGCCGACTACAACGCGTGGATGCAAAGCTGCGCCCGCGTCACCACAGATAACGAGTTCTTCAACCGGGTGATGGAGCGCTCCTTCGCCGACCTGCGGATGCTCCTCAGCGAGACGCAGGACGGCGAACGCTATCCGGCAGCGGGCACGCCCTGGTTCGACACGTTGTTCGGCCGCGACAGTTGCATCGTCTCGCTGCAGTTCCTCCCGTACCGACCGGATCTGGCGCGTCAGACGCTCAAGGTGTTGGCCGCTCACCAGGGCGTCAAGCGCGACCCGTGGCGTGACGAGGAGCCTGGCAAGATTTTGCACGAGCTCCGCGTGGACGAGATGTCGACCACCGGCGAGTTGCCCTACGCCCCCTACTACGGCAGCGTGGACTCGACGCCCCTGTACCTCATGCTCGCCGCCGAGTATTACAACTGGACGGCCGACATCAGGACGCTGCACTCGCTCCAGGGGGCCATCTTGGCGGCGCTCTCCTGGATCGACGTGTACGGCGATATCGATGGCGACGATTACGTCGAGTACGAGAAGCGCTCGGCCCGAGGGCTCGTGAATCAGGGCTGGAAAGATTCCTGGGACGCCATCATGCACGCCGAGGGGCCTCTTGCCGCTCCTCCCATTACCCTCGTCGAGGTCCAGGGATACGTGTACGCGGCCCGTCGCGGGATCGCGCGCGTGTTGAACGCCCTCGGCATGCGTGAGGAAGCGGAGCGCCAGCTCCACAAGGCCCAGTCGCTGCGGCGGCGGTTCAATCGCGACTTCTGGCTTCCGCAAGAGCGCTACTACGCCCTCGCCCTCGATGGCGATGGCCGGCCCTGCGCATCCATCGCGTCCAACCCGGGACACGCCCTTTGGACCGGCATCGCGCGTCGGGCCTACGCCGAGGACGTGGTGGGCCGGCTCCTCTCCAACGAGCTCTTCAGCGGATGGGGCATCCGCACGCTCTCCACCGGGAACGTCCGGTACAACCCCATCGGCTATCACAACGGGGCCGTCTGGCCCCATGACAACGCGATTTGCGCGATGGGCTTCAAGGTGTACGGCTTCGAGGAAGAGGTGAACGAGCTCGCGACCGCGTTGTTCGATGCCGCGTGCACGTTCCCGTACTACCGCTTGCCCGAGCTCTTCGGCGGACAGCCCCGCACGGCGCACGGCGCGCCCGTGCCCTACCCCGTCGCTTGCCGGCCCCAGGCGTGGGCAGCGGGCAGCTTCCCCATGATCCTCCAGGCCATGCTGGGTTTGCGTCCGGATGCGCCCAACCGCCAGCTTCGGATCGTCCGCCCGACGCTGCCGTACTGGCTCGACCACGTGCAGGTGCGCGGGCTGCGCGTCGGCCGTGGGTACGTCGACCTCCGCTTCTTCCGACGCCGGGGCAAGGTAGTCGTCGAGGTGACGGACTCCGCGGGCGGCATCGCCGTCGTCCAGCCGGGACGCTGGAGCCACCGCCACGCTTGACAGGGCCGGGGCGCCGGTGTACGTACAGGGCGCCGGGTATTGCACTGCAAACCCAGGGAGGCCTCGGCCGTGCGTCGCCTCTGGACCGTTCTCGCCGACGTCATCACCGCGCACTATGCGCTGATCGCGGTCGCCGCCCTCGTCGCGACAGCGGCACTGGCGTTCGGCCTCCCACGCATCCGCTTCAAGACGGGACAGGACACCATCGTCGACCCGAACTCGCACGTCTATCAGGAAAACCTGCGCTACCAGCGGGAGTTCGGCGGTGACCCGATGCTGGTGCTCTTCGAGGGCGATATCTTCGCGCTGTTCACCCCCGAGAACCGCGACGCGCTCCAGGCCCTCGAGGCGCAGCTCAACGCCACCGGGGACTTCGAGTCCGTGCTCACCCCGTACACCGTCGTCGCCTTCGCGCGGGACCAGGTGCTGGAGCGCATGCAGACGGCGCCCGCACAGCTCGCCGCCGACCAAGAGCGCGCCGCCGCCGAAGCCCGCGCCGAGGCCGCTGCCCGGGGCGCGACGCCGGAGGAACAGGAGGCCGCCGCCCAGCAGGCCCGCCAGCGGGTGTTCGAAGAATTTCAGCGAACATTCGGCGCCGACATCCAGCGTATCGGCAGCGTCGGCGAGTTGACCCTGGACAACCCGAAGTTCGTCGAGTTCGTCGTCCTCGACGGCGAGGGCGACATCCGTGACGAGCTGAAGGGCGTCTTCCCCGACCGGCAACACGCCCTCATGGTCGCCCGGCTCGCTGGGAACATGAGCATTGACGAACAGGCCGAGGCCGCCGCCGAGGTGGTCGACCTGGTCAAAGCCACGCGCTTCGAGGGCCTCACGGTGACCCCGACGGGCTCTCCACTGTTGATCAAAGAGATCAACGACAGCATGCGGACCAGCATGCTCCGGATGGCCGCCCTCGCCGTGCTCATCATGACGGTGGTGCTGTTCCTCGTCTTCCGGGCCCGGTGGCGTCCGCTGTCGCTCCCCGTAGTGCTGTTCGGCTGCGTCTCCGCCTTCGGCCTCATGGGCTTGCTGGGCTTGAACCTGACGATGGTCACCATTTCGGGGCTGCCCATTCTTATCGGGCTCGGCGTCGACTTCGCCATCCAACTCCACAGTCGGATGGAGGAGGAAACGGAGCGCCTTGGCGACGCCCGCCAGGGGCTGCTGACGGCGCTCGAACGCCTGGGCCCAGTGCTCACCCTCGCCCTCTTGGCCGCGACCATTGGCTTCCTCGTCCTCCACATCTCCCAAGTGCCCATGATCCGCGACTTCGGATCGATGCTGGCCGTGGGGACCTTCATGCTCTTCGTCGGCGCGCTCTTCCTGGTCAATAGCGCCCTCTACCTGCGGGACCGCGGCCGGGTGCCACCATCGCCGGGACCCGCCCGGTTCGAAGTCGAACGCTTCGTGGGTGCCATGACGCGCACCACGGCGGGCAAAGGCCTGATTGTGCTGGCCATCGCGGCGTTCATCGCGGTGGTCGGCGTGTATCTCGATCGGCGTTTGACCGTCCAGACCGACCCCGAGCGCTTCGTGCCGGCCGACAGTGCCGTCCTCCGCGATCTCTACCGCATCCGGGACGTGGCTGGGTCGTCCAACGAGCTGAACTTTCTCGTGGAAGCGCCGGACGTGACCGACCCGCAGGTCTTGTCCTGGATGCTCGAATTCGAGCGGAAGCTCGATGCCCGGGACGACGTCTTCTTGCGGTCGACGAGCTTGGCGAGCCTCGTCGAGCAGGTCACAGGCAGCGACGAGTTCACCAGGGAGGCGGTACAGCGCACGCTCGACGTCGTCCCCGCTGCCATCCGCAACACAGTCGTGAGCGACGACCGCACGCGGGCTGCCATGATCTTCGCCATCGGCCCCATCTCCCTGGAAGAGCGCAAGCGGGTCATCGAAGAGGTCACCGCCGACCTCGATCCGCCGCCGGGGGTGCTCGTGCGTCCGGCGGGTCTCGCGGTCATCGGCGTCGAAGCAGTCGATGCTCTGTCCGCCAACCGCGACCTGATGTCGTTCGCCGCCCTCGGCGCCATCTTCGTCCTCATGGTCATCGCGTACCGCAACCCGGTGCGCGCCGTGGCTCCCATCTTGCCTGTGATGCTGGCCCTCGGCAGCTCTTCGGTGGTCCTGTACGCGTTCGGTGTGGAACTGAACCCGCTCACGTCGGTGTCTGGCCCGCTCATCATCGCGATGGGGACGGAGTTCAGCCTGCTACTGATGGCGCGCTACTACGAGGAGCGCGAGCGCGGCGCGTCTCCGCGGGAGGCGATGGAGCTGGCATCCCACCGCATCGGGCGCGCGATCACGGCGTCCGGCCTCACGGTGATGGGCGGTTTCGGCGTTCTCGCCTTCTCCGGCTTCCCGCTGCTCGAAAGCTTCGGGCAGGTGACAGCGCTCAACATCGGCTTGTCCCTCCTGAGCACGCTCTTCGTGCTCCCCGCGCTCCTGGTCTGGGCCGACGAGGGCTTCTTCGCGAAGGTGCCAGAACAGGGCGCTGAGCCCGTCCGCTGATTCGAGCCTCTGAGCGCCGCGTTTGCTATGCTGCGCTCGCCGCTTCCGGCGGCGGAGGAATCGCGTGCCCGTCGACAGCTTCAAGTGGGTACCCCGCAGCATTGCCGCGTACCACCAGGCACTCCCCATCCCGACACCGGAGTCGATACCGTGGACGCCACTCGCGAAGCCTCTCACGGCATGCCGTTTCGCGCTCGTGACCACTGCCGGCATCTACCTCGAGAATGTGCAGCCGCCGTTCGACCTCGACCGCGAGCGACGGGAGCCCTTCTGGGGCGACCCGACCTATCGGGCGATCCCGCGCGGAACGCGCCAGGAAGCGATCGGCGTCGCGCATCTACACATCGACACCCGCGATTTGCTCGACGACATGAACATCGCGCTGCCACTGCGTCGCTTCGAGGAGCTGGAGGCCACGGGTGAGATCGGCTCGCTGGCGTCCACGCACTACAGCTTCATGGGCTACCAGGGCGGGACGGAGGCATGGGAGCGCACCTTTGGCCCCGAGGTGGCTCGGCGCATGAAGCAGGAGGAGGTCGACGCCGTCCTCCTGACCCCGGTCTGACCGGACTGCTGCCGAAACGCGCCCGTGCTGGCGCGTACGTTCGAGGCCGCGGGGCTCAGCACCATCTTCGTGACGATGATGCCCTATTTCGCGGAGCGCATGGGAGTCCCCCGCACGCTCGCCGTCGAGTTTCCTTTCGGGCACACCCTGGGCTTGCCCAACGACCGCGACATGCAGCTCCGGGTGATCCGTGCGGCGCTCGCTGTCCTGCGCGACGCCACGGCGCCCGGCGTCATCGAGCACTACCCTGAACCGTGGCCGGGCGACGTCGACGAGTGGCGCAAGCGCTGGCAGCCGTCCGAGCCGTCGCCCATCGTCCGCTGGTTCCGCGAGCAGGCCGAGCGCCGCGCCCGCGAGCACCGGCAGACGTGACTACGACCCTCGCCGCGCTACTCTCGTGCCGGGCGGGACAGAGGAGGGGGCGGTGTTTCGCCGCCCCCTCTGACTGTCTCGAAAGGCCCGTCCTGCTTTACGTGCGCGCCCTCCGCGCGGTCGCCACCAAAAGCAGCATGAGGCCGGTCGCCACAAGCGCCATCCCCGCGAGGCCCGGGGCTCCGAAGGGAGAGGAGCTTGAGCCACCGCCAGTGGGCGGGAGAGCGCCGGGGCCACTCGAAGGGATGGGAATGGGGGCCGGAATTACCAGATCAATGGTTTGCGTCTCCCCGGGCCGTAATTCTGTCGAATAGAAATCTATACTGCCTATCCCAAAGCCAGGCGGAAACACCAGCTTGATCAGGAGCAAGGCACCTTCTTCACAACCGGCAGACGGCGCAATGGACACGACGGGTGGGCTGACTGTCTCTCCACGGTTGACAGCGGCTGCGTCAATCGGAATACGGGCGCAGTCTGTGCCACGCACCGTCCGGAAGACGAGCTCCGTACCGTCAGGAATCTCCTGACGACGCCCATCAACAACCTCTGCCCTCAGGGTGAAAGACACACGGAATGACTCCGCCGACAGGGCAGTGGGAGTTGCCGCTGCCGTTGGAGACAGCACTGGTGTCGCTTCCGCGGCGGGTGAAGGCGTCTCTGTCTGGCCCCGGGCCACCTGCCCAACCGTCATGGTGATGAGCGCCGCGGCCGTGAGAATCGCCGATGCAGCCAGAAGTGTGCTACGCATGAGTTCTCTCCTCTAGTCGAAGTCCAGGGCGGCCAGCGTCTGAGCGCCGCCGCTGGTTTGCATCACAACCAGCAAGTCGCTGTACTGACGAATACCCACGCTGGCAGTGCAGCTATACGTGCCGTTGTAAGCGATGCTCTGCCAGGAGCATCCAATGTTCTGCAAGCCGGGCCCGGTCACGATGATATCCCTCGGACCACCAGAGAGGTTCTTGACCTTGATCACAGATCCATAGGCTCGGTGGCTTGTCGCCATCAGTCGACCCGCGTTTCCGGTCTTCCGGGTCCAGCAGCCGTAGAAGGTGTTCGGCGAAAACGCATTCAAGCCTTGGAACCCGGCGTCGGAGAAGCCGTTCGCCTTCGCGCAATACCGATGATTGTCACCCACGCTGTATGACTTGGATGTCGTGGACTTGTTGGCCGTGTACCCGCTATCAACCAGAGACCCGTCTGTGTCGGTGTGCCGACTGAAGTAGAACTTCGAGACGTTATGCTGGCCGTTGTTTGACCAGTTGAGCGTAACTGTGCTGCTGCCGCTCATGGTCATCGTCGTCGTCTCTGGCGGGTCTCTGTGGGGCGGGTCCTGTGGTTTGTAGGCGTCCCAGAAATCCTGCCGGTCATGACTCACAGGTCCTTCGTGGCCATCGCACTCCCACAAATCCATGACAGAATTGTACTGGTAGCTGTAGCCACTGTCGCACGGTCCGCTGATGCTGGTGTAGTGCTCGTTGAAGAACAGGAGATGCCCGAACTCGTGTGCGATATCGCCGCGTTTGTGTGCCTCAGTCGTCACGAGACTGAGATTCACGATCACGTATAGCGGTGAGGCGTACATGTTCACCTGGTTATCGCTATCCGGTATCAGATCGTCCTGTACGCAGCATGTCCGCCGGGCTTGCAGCGGAGGTCAAAATCGGAGCCGTAGTACCCAACAACGCGCACGTTAGCCGTCGGGTCGAAGTACCCCGGGTTCTTGTGGAACACGTACTTCGTGAGGTTATTGGGCGCGTAGTTCCGGAGTCCGTTGTTCCAGTTAGTCACCACTGCGTCTGTAGCAGCGTGTAAAGCTTCGGTGTCCGACGTCACAACGTACTCGTTGCCTCCGGATATGTTCTCCACCACCTTGGGAGGCAAGTCCGCGTTCTCCAGTCCCGGTAGGATTGCCTCTGGATTGTTGTGAGTGCGGCCACTGTGCTTCGCCGAGACGACGTTCGTGATGATCAGCAACACGCCGAGTGCGGTCACGACGGTTGCCAGTATGGAGAGCCGACGTGTCATGATGCCCTCTCTGAACTTAAGAAATCGGCGATTCTGTTCGGAAGAGCGGTCAGCCCTTTGGGCTGCAGGCAAGTCTCATGGCGGCTCCTTCCACTACGTGACATTCTCTTGAACGAGCGGAGGAGAGGTTCGTGAAGAGATGGTGACAAAGACGAAGTGCCACAATGGGGCAGCCCTCTCCTCCCGGCGACGGCGCCTGATGGAGGCGGCCCGCCTCTTTACGCTCGGGGCGATGATACACCGGGGGGGGGGGCAGTCCTGTCAAGAAACAAGTTATCTAGGCTCTACGTCAATCAGTGTGGACAAGGTTAAGGATCCTTAGCAGAAAGGTCCTGTCGTTCCGGTAGCCGTAGGCACGCCGTTTGATGACCTTCACCCGGTTGTGCTTGCCCTCCACCACGGCGTTGGTGATGGGGTACCGCCAGTAGTTCAGAATCTCGGTCCGCCACCTGCGGAGCGAGCGGGCGGCGCGACGGAAGGGCGCCAGCCCGCTGGCCTCGGCCTGCCGGAACCAGGTGTCCAAGGCCTGGCTGGCCTCCGCCATCGTGGCGCAGCGATACACCCGGCGTAGCCCCTCCTTCAGCCCCTCCTTCGAAGCCCAGGCCGTCCTCAGTGCTGGGCTGTCGTTCAGCGCCCCTGCCAGTCGGGCTTGTTCGTCGGGGCGTAACCGTTCGGCGCCCCGCTGCAGCAGTGACGCGACGCTGCCCCGCTGGCGACGCTGACCGTGCACCTCCCGCAGCGCCCTCCCCACCAGCGCCACCACGTGGAACTTGTCGGCGACGATGGCCGTCCCCGGCAGCGCCATCGCCACCGCCTGCCGGTAGGGCTCCCACAGGTCCATGCTGACGGCGCGCACGCTCGCCCGGGGCGCGTGCCGCTCCAGGAGCCTCTGGACCTGCCGGGCACCCTCGCTTCCGATGACCGCCACAGGACAGCGCGTCTCCAGGTCCCAGAGCCCCGTCCACATGGCGCCCGGACGGCGGACGCAGAAGCCGTCCAGCCCCAGGTAGACGTGGGGCCGCGCCGGCGCCTTCGTGCTGGCGTAGCGCTCCAGCCAGCTCCGCTGCACCAGCCCCTCGCTGACCCCTTCCCACCGCGCCACCGTGCGCACCGTCGCCTCCTCCGCCTGGCGAGCCACCTGGCGCCGCAGGCGGGAGGTGGTCCGCCGCCGGGGGCCGCAGGCAGGGTCGGGTTCCATGAAGACCCGCCGGCAGACGCGACAACGAAACCGTCGCTTCCAGAGCAGCACCCACACCGGCTTGCCCCAGAGACAGGCATCCCGCTTGCGCTGGGGATGCCACTGATGGACCTGCCAGGTGGAACGCCCACAGCCGGGGCACACCGCCTCCTCGTTCCCGTAGCACGCCACGACCTCGATGTGGTCCTCCCATTCGTGGGCACCCAGCACCACCAGCCCTGGGGGCCGCAA
>FWWM01003621.1_pt1 | contig 27386 bp, 24 predicted proteins | sample 2228351 | NCBI WGS metagenome assembly FWWM01 (sample SAMEA103939774, study PRJEB20133) | metagenome | reverse complement strand
CCCCCCTCTACTTCGCCGAACGCCTCACCCGCGAAACCGGCGGCGCCCGCATCTGGCTCAAGCGCGAAGACCTCGCCCATACCGGCGCCCACAAAATCAACAACGCCCTCGGCCAGGCGCTCCTCGCCCGCCGCCTCGGCAAGCACCGCATCATCGCCGAAACTGGGGCCGGCCAGCACGGCGTCGCCACCGCCACCGTCTGCGCCATGCTCGGCCTCGAGTGCGTCGTCTACATGGGCATCGAGGACGTCCGCCGCCAGTCCCTCAACGCCTTCCGCATGAAAATGCTCGGCGCCACCCTCGTCCCCGTCGATACCGGCAGCCGCACCCTCAAAGACGCCATCAACGAAGCCATGCGCGACTGGGTCACCAACGTCCGCACCACCCACTACATCATCGGCTCGGCCATCGGTCCCCACCCTTTCCCCACCATCGTCCGCGACTTCCAGTCCGTCATCGGTCGCGAAGCCCGCGCCCAGATGCTCGAACAGGCCGGCCGCCTCCCCGATGTCGCCATCGCCTGCGTCGGGGGCGGCTCCAATGCCATCGGCCTCTTCCACCCCTTCATCGACGACCCCGTCCGCCTCATCGGCGTCGAGGCCGGTGGCGAAGGAGTCGGCTCGGGCAGGCACTCGGCCACCCTCGTCGCCGGCCGGCCGGGCGTCCTCCACGGCACCCGCACCTACCTCCTCCAGGACCCCAACGGCCAGATCCTCGAAACTCACAGCATCTCGGCCGGACTCGATTACCCCGGCGTCGGCCCCGAACACTCCTGGCTCAAAACCAGCGAGCGCGCCGAGTACGTCGCCGTCGACGACCGCCAGGCCCTCGAAGGATTCCAGGCCCTCACCCGCACCGAGGGCATCATCCCAGCGCTCGAGCCAAGCCACGCCATCTACCACGCCATCCAGCTCGCTCGTGAGCTCGGCCCCGGGCACGACATCCTCGTTGGCCTCTCCGGCCGCGGCGACAAGGACATGCACACCGTCGCCGCCGCCCTCGGGGTAACCCTCTGACGCCTCCCGCCGGCGGGCTCGTCCCCTGGGGGCCGCGCCAGGCCGCGGTCGGCCTCGCCGCCTTCGTGGCCCTCCTCGTCCTCACCAACGTCGCCGCCCTCGCCGTCGCCGTCGCCTTCAACCTCGAATTCCGCACCCGCGACGTCGGCGACACCTTCGAAAAGGCATCGCAGGTCGCCACCTACGCCGACCAGCGGCTCGATGCCGCGTCCCGCGGGGCCCCCCTTCCCGAGCCGCCCCAGCTCCTCGCCGACCAGGCCAGTCTCCAGGTCCTCCTCGCCGTCACCGCCGTCTCCCAGGCCGTCGTCATCGCCCTCGTTGGCATCACCACCCGCCTCACCCCCCGCGAGCTCGCGCGGGAGCTTGGCCTCCACCGGCCGCACCTGGCCGGCCTCTGGTTGCCCCTGCTCGCGGTGTTCGCCTCCTACCTCCTCACCTTCGCCTGGGTTGCCCTCGTCGAGCGCCTCGGCATCGGCTGGCTCGAACCCCAGAGCACCGTCCCCCTTGAGATCACCCGCGACCCCCTCACCCTCAGCATCGCCGCCGCCGTCACCCTCGTCGGTGCCCCAGTCACCGAAGAACTCTTCTTCCGCGGCCTCATCTTCGGCGGTTTCTCCCGCTGGGGATTCCTCCCGGCCGCCGCCATCTCCGGCCTCCTCTTCTCCCTTGTCCACTTCGATCCCGGCAGCGTCGTCCCCTTCTTCGCCATCGCCATCATCCTCGCTTGGCTCTACCATCGCAGCCGCACCCTCTGGCACCCCATCCTCTTCCACCTCATCTTCAACGCCGTTAGCTTCGCCTTCCTCGCCGCCGCATGAACCGTCGCCACCTGCAGCCGGCCCCCTGGAACGAACTCCACGTCCTCGCCGGCCTCTGGGCGGCCCTCCTCGCCTACCTCGTCCCCTACCTCCTCATCGACCCTCTCGCACGTCTCGCCGGCGCCGATGGCTCCTTCCGCGATGCAGGCGATACCTTCGACCGTGCCGCAGCCATCGCCGCCCACGCCGATCTCGCCCTCGCCCGGACCATCGCCGGCAACCCGCCGCCCACTCCCCCGGCGCTCCTCGCCGACCCCATCGCCGTTCGCATCGCCTGGCTCCTTGCCCTCCTCAGCTCCTGCCTGTTCATCCTCATCGCGCTCCATGCGCCGCGCCGCCGCCCCGCCGAAATTGCACGCGCCCTCGGCCTCAATCGCTTCACACCCGGCGACCTCTGGCTCCCCATCCTCGCCGTCGCCGCCTGCTACCTGTTCGTCAGCGCCTACACCGCCGCCGTCGAAGCCCTCGCGCTCGAACCATTCATCCCCACCCCCTCCAGCCCATCCCCCGTCCTCCGCGATCCCGTCGCGCTCGCGCTCTACGGCGTCGCCGCCGTCATCGCCGCCCCCCTCAGCGAAGAAGCCATCTACCGCGGGCTCGCCTTCACCGGCACCCTCACCTGGGGCTTCCTCCCGGCCGCGGCCTTCTCCTCCGCCCTCTTCGCCCTCAGCCACCGCGACCCCGGCGCCCTCCTCCCCTTCTTCATCGTCGGGCTCGTCATCGCCTGGCTTTACTGGCGCTCCGGCTCACTCTGGGATGCCATCGCCTTCCATGTGCTCTTCAACGGCCTCAGCTTTATCCTGCTCCTCGCGAGGTCCTGAATCACCATGTCCCGCCTCCTTCGCGAAACCTTCGCCGCCGCCCGTGCACAGGGACGCAAGCTCTTCATCGGTTACGTCACCGCTGGCTACCCCGCCCGGGCCGAAACCGTCCCCATCCTCCTCGCCATGCAGGCCGGCGGCGCCGACATCATCGAGCTCGGCGTCCCCTTCTCCGACCCCATGGCCGACGGCGCGACCATCCAGCACGCCAACGAAGTCGCCCTCCGCCAGGGCGTCACCCTTACCGATTGCTTCACCTTCGTCCGTGAAGCCCGGCAGCAGGGCCTCACCGTCCCCGTCCTCCTCATGGGGTACTACAACCCCGTCCTCGCCCGTGGCGAAGCACGCGCCTGCGCCGAAGCTGCCGCCGCCGGCGCCGACGGCTGGATCATCGTCGACCTCCCCCCAGAGGAGGCCCGCTCCTTCCTCGACGCCTGCCGCGCCCACGACCTCAGCTTCGTCCCCCTCGTCGCACCCACCACCCGCGACGAACGCATCCCACGCATCGCCGCCGCCGCCGATGCATTCCTCTACTGCGTCTCCGTCACCGGCGTCACCGGCCGTGGCAACGTCGCCCTCGGCGACCTCCCCACCTTCATCGAGCGCGTTCGCGCACGTACCCCCCTCCCCCTCGCCGTCGGCTTCGGCATCAACACCCGCCAGCAAGCCGAAGCCGTGCGCGCCATCGCCGATGCCGCAGTGGTCGGCTCTGCTATAATCGGCGCCATCGACGCTGCGGAGGAAAACCACCGCGCGCAGAGCGTCAGGGAGTTCGTGGAGGATGTCTCCGGCCGGTAGCGGACAGGTGATCGCGGCCCACAGACGGCCGGCTGCGCCTCAACAGGCGTGGCCGCGTCCACCTGTGGGCCGTGCATATGGCAGTCCCCCGGCCGGGGCTTTTGGCCCCTCGCCGGCCTGAACCCACACCACACAGCCCCAGGACGACCCCCAGGAGGACCTGCGCGTATGCCCGTCCGTGGCGTTCGCGGCGCGACTACCGTCACCCGCAACCAGAAGGAAGAAATCCTCGAACGCACCCGCGAGCTCCTCATCCACATGGTTGAGGCCAACGGCATCAACACCGAGGACATCGCCTCCGCCTGGCTCACCACCACGCCCGACCTCTACGCCGAGTTCCCCGCCGTCGCTGCCCGTCAGCTCGGCTGGACACAGGTCCCCCTCATGCAGAGCCACGAAATGTCCGTCCCCGGCATGCTCCCGCTCTGCATCCGGGTCCTCCTCCACTGGAACACGGATAAACACCAGAGTGAAATTCGCCACATCTACCTGCGCGAGGCCGCACGCCTCCGCCCAGACCTCGCTTCCAATACCCCCTGAATCCCCCACCAACGGAGTACTGCATCCCGTGATCATCGTCGTTTCCCCGGAAGCCACCCCGGATGACCTCGACGTCATCATCAAGCGCGTCGAGGAAACCGGCCGCCAGGCCCACCTCTCCGTCGGCCAGGAGCGCACCATCATCGGTGTCATCGGCTCCGATGAGCCCGGCCTCGAGGACATCTTCCTCGCCCTGCCGCGCGTCGAATCCGTCCATCGCGTCACCCGCCCCTACAAGCTCGCCTCACGCGAATTCCACCCCGCCAACTCCGTCATCGATGTCGGCTACGGCGTCACCATCGGCGGTCCACAGCTCGCCATCATGGCCGGCCCCTGCTCCATCGAAAACGAAGAGCACATCTTCGATTCCGCCCGCGCCGTCAAAGCCGCCGGCGCCAACATCCTCCGCGGCGGCGCCTTCAAGCCACGCACCTCCCCCTACACCTTCCGCGGCCTCGGCGTCGAAGGCCTCCGCTACCTCCACGCCGCCGGCAAAGCCCACGGCCTCCCCGTCATCACCGAGCTCATGAGCGTCCGCGACATCGACGCCGTCTGCGAATACGCCGACATCATCCAGATCGGCGCACGCAACATGCAGAACTTCATCCTCCTCGATGAAGTCGGCCGCGTGAAAAAACCCGTCATGCTCAAGCGCGGCCTCTCCGGCCAGATCGAAGAATGGCTCCTCGCCGCCGAATACATCATGGCCCAGGGCAACCCCAACGTAATCCTCTGCGAGCGCGGCATCCGCACCTTCGAAACCGCCTACCGCAACACCTTCGACGTCAACGCCATCCCCCTCGCCCGCGAGCTCAGCCACCTCCCCGTCATCGCCGACCCCTCCCATGGCACCGGCAAGGCCTCCCTCGTCACCCCCGTCGCCATGGCCGCCATCGCCGCCGGCGCCGACGGCCTCATGATCGAAGTCCACAACAACCCCGACCACGCCCTCTCCGATGGCGCCCAATCATTGACATACGAACGCTTCGCTTCCATGATGCGCTCGGTCGGCGCTATCGCCGCTGCAGTAGAGCGGACGCTCCCGGGGGTGTGGGCGGCTGCCAGCGCGCGCTAGCAATCACGGTCGCAAGGCCGCACCGGCGCCGCCTCAGCGGGGGGGCATCGCGCCGGCAGGAGCAATGGCAGAAATCTCGCTGCCCGTTTTCCAGGGGCCGCTCGACCTCCTTCTCCACCTCATCGAGAAGGACGACCTCGACATCACCGCAGTCTCACTCGTCGCCGTCACCGACCAGTACCTCGCGGCCATCCGCACCGGCGAAGGCTTCGACCCCGCCGCCCTCGCAGAATTTGTCGCCATCGGCGCGCGGCTCATCTACCTCAAATCCCGAGCCCTCCTCCCCCGCCCACCGGGGGAGGAGGCCCACGCCCTCGAAGACGACGACGTTGGCGCCGACCTCGTCGAACTCTTACGCGAATACCGCCGCTTCCTCCAGGTTGTCGACCTCCTCGAGCAGCGCCAGGAGGCCGGCCTCCGCATCTACACCCGCCTCGCACCACCCCCACCCCCACCCGAAGCCTCACCCCTCGAAGGCGTCTCCATCGAACGCCTCCACGCCCTCATGCTCAAGCTCCTCGAACGCAAGCCAAAGGAGCAGCGCCCACGCGCCATCCTCCCCCGCGATACCGCCATCACCCTCGCCCAGCGCCTCGAGCAATTCCGCGAACGCCTCCGCCGCCGCGGCCGCTTCTCCTTCCGCCGCGCCATGCTCGAATGCGCCTCCCGCCTCGAAGTCGTCGTCTCCTTCCTCGCCGTCCTCGAACTCCTCCGCGCCGGCGAAGCCGATGCCCTCCAGGAAACCCCCTGGGGCGATATCCACGTCATCGCACTGCCCTCCGCCGCCTGAATCCAGCCCCCCATCTTCCGCATCGCACCTGCCCCTGCTACCCTCCACAGCAAGCGTCAAGAGGGCGACCGCGCCCGGCAACCTGGTTATGCCTCCAAGGTGCCGAAACGACGCGGCCCGGCGGCCCCCGCCGCCAGGCAACAAAAGGCGGGCGAGCGGGAAGGCCCGCCCCTCGCGTACCCGCGCGAGGGGATTTTTCATGCCCGCAGCGCGGGCAACACCTACCCGGGAGAACACACCATGTCCGAACGGAAACTCCTCACCTCCGAATCCGTCACCGAGGGCCACCCCGACAAAATCTGCGACCAGATCAGCGACGCCGTCCTCGATGCCCTCCTCGAACAGGACCCCACCTCCCGCGTCGCCTGCGAAACCGCCACCACCAACGGCCTCGTCCTCGTCATGGGCGAAATCACCACCGAAGGCTACGTCGATATCAACAAGCTCGTCCGCGAGACCATCGTCCAGATCGGCTACGACTCCTCCCTCAAAGGCTTCGATGGCCGCACCTGTGGCGTCCTCACCTCCATCTCCGAGCAATCCCCCGATATCGCCCGCGGCGTCAACAACAGCGACCCCCGCAACATCGGCGCCGGCGACCAGGGCATGATGATGGGCTTCGCCTGCGACGAAACCCCCGAGCTCATGCCCCTCACCATCTCCCTCGCCCACCAGCTCACCCGCCGCCTCGCCGAAGTCCGCAAGAACGGCACCCTCCCCTGGGTCTGGCCTGACGGCAAGTCCCAGGTCACCGTCGAATACGACGACCACTGGCGCCCCCTCCACGTCGATACCGTCGTCGTCTCCACCCAGCACGCCCCTGAAGTCGAGGACATCGACTTCATCAAGGCCGAGGTCCGCAAACACGTCATCGAGCCCGTCATCGGCCAGCTCCTCTCCCCCACCGTCAAACTCCACGTCAACCCCACCGGCCGCTTCGTCATCGGCGGCCCCCGCGGCGATGCCGGCCTCACCGGCCGCAAAATCATCGTCGATACCTACGGCGGCGTCGCACGCCACGGCGGCGGCGCCTTCTCCGGCAAAGACCCGACCAAGGTCGACCGCTCCGGCGCCTACGCCGCACGCTGGGTCGCCAAGAACATCGTCGCCGCCGGCCTCGCCACCCGCTGCGAATTCATGCTCTCCTATGCCATCGGCGTCCCCGAGCCCACCTCCATCGGCATCGAAACCTTCGGCACCGGCGTCATCCCCGAAGCCGACATCCTCCGCGCCGTCCGTAAACTCTTCGACCTCCGCCCCGGCGCCATCATCGAAGACCTCAATCTTCGGCGCCCCATCTACCGCGCCACCGCCGCCTACGGCCACTTCGGCCGCACCGATCTCGACCTCCCCTGGGAGCGCACCGACCGCGCCGCCGACCTGCGCGCCGCCGCTGGCCGCTGACCCACGTGGACGCCATCCTCCTCGTCGGCGGCCAGGGCACCCGCCTCCGCCCCCTCACCGCACGGCGCCACAAGAGCCTCGTGCCCGTCTGCAACCGCCCTGCCATCGAATACCTCTTCGAGTGGCTTGTCCGATTCGGCATCCAGCGCGCCGTCCTCGCCCTCGGCCTTGCCAACGATGACCTCGCCGCCACCTACCCCGCCGGTCGGCACGGCGCTCTCGAAATCATCCCCGTCATCGAGACCACCCGCCTCGAATCGGGCGGCGCCATCCGCAACGCCGTCGGCGTCGCCGGCATCGAAGGCCGCTTCCTTGTCCTCAACGGCGATGTCTACCTCGACTTCGACCTCCACGCCGCCCTTGCCGCCCACGAGGCCGCCGGCGCCGAACTTACCCTCGCCCTCCACGAAGTCGACGACCCCTCCCCCTTCGGCGTCGCCGTCTGCGACCCCTCCGGCGCCATCATCGGCTTCGTCGAAAAGCCACCCCCCGGGCAGGCCCCCTCCCGCCTCGTCAACGCCGGCGCCTGGATTTTCGAGCCTCATCTCGTCGCCGAAATTCCCCCTGGCCCGGTCCGCGTCGAAGAGACCCTCTTCCCCTCGCTCGTCGCGCGCCGCCGCCCCGTCCTCGGCTACCGCTTCGAAGGCCACTGGGCCGACCTCGGCACCCCAGCCCGCTACCTCGCCCTCCACCACCTGCTCCTCGCAGGCGGCGCCGCCATCCATCCGGAGGCCACCATCGACCCCACTGCCCTCGTCGCGGGCAGCGCCATCGGCGCCCGGTCCACCGTGGCCGCCGGCGCCCGGGTCCACGGCTCCGTCCTTTGGGAGAGCGTCACCATCGGCCCCCAGGTCACCATCCGCGACACCGTCATCGCCGATGGCGTCACCATCGGCGCAGGCGCCACCCTCGATGCCTGCGTCGTCGGCCCCGGTGCCGTCATCGAACCCGGCGCAGCGCTCCCGTTCGGCACGATCGTTGATGCAGGTGCCCGCTATCATGGCACCCATGCCCGCTAACCCCGTCCGCTTCGGAACCGATGGCTGGCGCGCCATCATCGCCGATACCTTCACCTTCGAAAACGTCCGCGCCTGCGCCCGCGCCGTCGCCGAACACTTCGCCGAACACGGCGGAACCGCCCGCCCCCTGGTCGTCGGCTTCGATACCCGCTTCCTCTCCGATCACTTCGCCCGCGAGGTCGCCCGCGTCCTCGCCGGCGCCGGCTTCACCGTCGAGCTCGCCGATCGCCCCGCGCCCACGCCCGCCATCAGCTACCGCATCATCGAGGTCGGCGCCGCCGGCGGCATCGTCGTCACCAGCTCCCACAACCCCTTCAACTGGAACGGCATCAAAGTCAAACCCCACTACGGCGGCAGCGCCAGCCCGGAGATCGTCGCCGATATCGAGCGCCGCGTCCCCGCCATCCTCGCCGACCCCGCGCGCATCGCCACCGCATCCCCCGCATCCGACGCCATCCGCTCCTTCAACCCCATCCCTGGCTACCTCGCCGCCCTCGCCCGCCAGGTCGACCTCCAGCGCATCCGCAGCGCCGGCCTCTCCGTCGCCGTCGACCCCATGTACGGCGCCGGTGCCGGGCTCTTCACCCAGCTCCTCGCCGGCGGCTCCACCACCGTCCGCGAAATCCACCAGGAGCGCAACCCCAACTTCCCCGGCATCCGCGCGCCCGAACCCATTGAGCCCAACCTCAGCGAATTCCTCCTCCTCATGGCCACCGGTCGCTTCGCCATCGGCATCGCCAACGACGGCGACGCCGACCGCGTCGGCCTCGTCGATGAGCACGGCCGCTACGTCGACCAGCTCCGCACCTTCGCCCTCCTCATCAACTACCTCCTCGGCCAGCGGCAGCTCCGCGGACCCATCATCCGCTCCATCACCACCACCCGCATGGCCAACCTCCTCGCCGCCCACTACGGCGTCGAGTGCTTCGAAACCCCCGTCGGCTTCAAATTCATCGGCCCCCTCATGATGCAGAAGGATGCCCTCATCGGCGGCGAAGAATCCGGCGGCTACGGCTTCCGCGGCCACCTGCCCGAGCGCGATGGCATCCTCGCTGGCCTCTTCCTCCTCGATGCCGTCGCCGCCAGCGGTCGCACCCCGTCCGAGCTCCTCGATGCCGTCTTCCAGCTCACCGGGCCCCACTTCTACGCCCGCATCGACATCGAGCTCGAAGAACAGTCCCGCGATAGCGTCCGGGCCGCACTCGATGCCGCCCACCCCGCCGACATCGCCGGCCGCCCGGTCACCGGCACAGACCGCACCGATGGGTGGCGCTTTCACTTCGACGCCGGCTGGCTCCTGTTCCGCCTCTCCGGCACCGAGCCGCTCCTCCGCATCTACACCGAAGTCACCGATGAGGTCCTCGTCCAGCCCGTCCTCGAGCATGGGCGCCGCCTTGCGGGGGTCACAGCGTGACCCTTCTCGATGACCCCGCCGCCTACGCAGTCGACCGCTCCGGCATGTGGCGCCACCTCGCCGCCTTCGGCGAACAGTTCATCGCCGCCTGGCGCTCCTCCGCCGAACTCCAGCTCCCCGCCCGGCGCCTGCCCGACCACCTCGTCATCGCCGGCACCGGTGGCTCAGCCGCCGCCGGTGAGATCGTCGCAGCCCTCGCTTCCTCCACCAGCGAAATCCCCATCGTCGTCGCGCGCGGCGCCACCCTCCCCAACTTCGTCGGCGAACGCACCCTCGTCGTCGTCGTCTCCTGCTCCGGCAACACCCGCGAAACGCTCGAGCTCTACGACGATGCCTGGCGCCGCGATGCCCCCATCATCGCCATCACCCGCGGCGGCCTCCTCGCCGAGCGCTGCGCCGCCGACAACATCCCCTGCTGGACATTCGCCTACGAGGCCCCACCGCGCGCAGCCATCGCCCACACCCTTGCCCCACTGCTCCGCATCGTCGAACGCCTCGGCCTCGCCATCGTCACCGGCCCCGAGGTAGAAGCAGCCGCTCGCCTCCACCAGGCCCTCGTCGAAGGCGACCTCTCACCGCTCACCCCGGCCGCTCGCAACCCCGCCAAGCAGGCTGCCCTCCACCTCCTCACCCGCATCCCGCTCGTCCTCGCTCCCCACCACCTCGCGCCCATCGCCGAGCGCACGCGGAACCAGCTCGCCGAAAACGCCAAGCTCCTCGCCGCCGCCGCCGCCGTCCCCGAAGCCGCGCACAATCTCGTCGTCGGGCTCAGTTCTGCCGCGGCCGCCGGCTGGTCCCTCCTCCTTCTCGACCCAGCCGCCGCTCCCGACCCCTACCTCGCCGCCATCGCCGACATCGCCACCGATCGATCCCTCTCCATCGTCCGCTACCCCGTCCCCGGCGAGTCGCCGCTCCGCCAGGCCGTGGCAGCACTCGCCTTCGCCGATGCCCTCTCCTGCTACCTCGCCATAGCGCGGGGCATCGACCCCACCCCCATCCCAGAGATCGACGACATCAAGCGTCGCCTCACCCACCTTCCCCCCGCCGAAATATCGACGTAATCTGAAATCCTGCGGATCGACCGGAGGGCAATCGGCTTACCGGCCACCCCTCCAGCCACAGCCCACCCGGGCAGCCGCGACCGAACGGCGCGGCGGGCAGCCGGCAGCCCCAATCGGGGAGCGCGCCGGCCATCATCGGTTCGAACCGCGGAAAGGGTTCCCCATGGCGCGCATGACAGGCGCACAAATGGTGCTGGAGTGCCTCCAGCGCGAAGGAGTCGAAGTCATCTTCGGCTACCCCGGCGGGGTCGTCCTCCCGCTCTACGATACCCTCCCACAGTACCCCGGCATCCGGCACATCCTCGTCCGTCACGAGCAGGGCGCAGCCCACATGGCCGATGGCTACGCCCGCGCCAGCGGTCGCATGGGCGTCTGCCTCGGCACCAGCGGCCCCGGCGCCACCAACCTCGTGACCGGCATCTGCACCGCCTGGATGGACTCCGTTCCCGTCTTCGCCCTCACCGGCAACGTCAGCCGCACCCTCCTCGGCAAGGACGGCTTCCAGGAAGCCGACATCACCGGCATCACCCACTCCATCACCAAGCACAACTACCTGGTGATGCGCCCCGAGGAAATCCCCCTCACCATCCGCGAAGCCTCCCACATCTGCCGTACCGGTCGCCCCGGTCCCGTCCTCGTCGATATCCCCAAGGACGTCTTCCAGGAGACCGCCGAGTTCGACTGGCCCGAGCAGGTCCACCTCCGCGGCTACCGGCCGACCTACGAAGGCCACGCCGGCATGATCCGCCGCGCCGCCGAGCTCATCGACCAGTCCCGCCGGCCCATCATCATCGCCGGCCACGGCATCATCTGGTCCGACGCCCAGGAAGAGCTCGTCGCGCTCGCCGAAAAGGCCGAAATCCCCGTCATCACCACCTTCCTCGGCATCGGCGGCTTCCCCGAGGCCCACCGCCTCTCCTACGGCTGGCTTGGCATGCACGGCATGTACTACGCCAACATGGCCGCCGATAACGCCGACCTCGTCATCGGCGTCGGCATGCGCTTCGACGACCGCGCCATGGGCCGCTTCAAAGACTTCAACCCTGGCGTCAAAATCATCCACATCGATATCGACCCCGCCGAAATCGGCAAGAACTTCCCAACCGCCGTCCCCATCGTCGGCAGCGCCAAGAACGTCCTCCCACGGCTCACCGAACTCGTCAAAGAAGCCCGCCACACCGAGTGGCTCAACTGGATCGACCGCGTCCGCGAAGAACACCCCAGCCTCCACATCCGCGAGAGCCGGCGCATGCTCCCCCAGTACGTCATGCGCACCCTCTACGAAGAAACCGAGGGCAACGCCACCATCGTCACCGGCGTCGGCCAGCACCAGATGTGGGCCGGCCAGCACTACTTCTATAAGCGCCCGCGCCAGCTCATCTCCTCCGGCGGCCTCGGCACCATGGGCTTCGAACTCCCCGGCGCCATCGGCGCACAGGTCGCCCTCCCCGAAGCCGAAGTCTGGGCCATCTGCGGCGATGGCGGCTTCCAGATGACCATGCAGGAGCTCGCCGTCGTCGTCGACGAAAACCTCCCGCTCAAAATCGCCATCTTCAACAACGGCTACCTCGGCATGGTCCGCCAGTGGCAGCAGCTCTTCTACGACCGCAACTTCGTCTCCGTCGCCATGACCCAGCCCGACTTCTGCAAAATCGCCGACGCCTACGGCATCCGTGCCATCCGCGTCGAAACCAAGGCCGAAGTCGCTCCAGCCATCCGCGAAGCGCGCGCCCACCGCGGCCCCATCCTCATCGACTTCATGATCGACCAGGAGGAAAACGTCTGGCCCATGGTGCCCGCCGGCGCCGCCCTCTCCGAGACCATCGAAGCCCCCGCCGAGGAGCTCGCCCGGTGAACCCCTCCACCAACGGCCACCATCCCCGCAAGCGCGCCAACCACCACACCGTCGTCGCCATCGTCGAAGATAAGCCCGGCGTCCTCATGCGCGTCGCCAGCCTCTTCCGCCGCCGCGGCTTCAACATCGAATCCCTCACCGTCGGCCACTCCGAAATGCCCGGCCTCAGCCGCATGACCATCGTCGTCGATGGCGATAGCGCCCCCATCGAACAGGTCGAAAAACAGCTCTACAAGCTCATCGACGTCATCAAAGTCAGCGACCTCAGCAACGAAGACATCGTCGCCCGCGAGCTCGCCATGATTAAGGTCCGCTGCAACAACCTCAATCGCCACGAGCTCCTCGATATCGCCAACGTCTTCCGCGCCGACGTCGTCGACATCGCCACCAACTCCATCATCCTCCAGGTCGTCGGCGACGAAGACAAAATCGACGGCCTCATCAAAATGTGCGAGCCCTACGGCATCCGCGAACTCTCCCGCACCGGCCGCATCGCCATGGTGCGCGGCACCAAGACTACCACCGTCCACGAGCCCGAGCCCGAGCGCATCGCCCGCTTCCACCAAACCCAGGGCCGCCGCGTCGAAGGCGACCTCCCCTTCTCCAGCGACTGACCCTCGCAGCCCACCCAGCCCCAGCCGGCGGGGTCCCCCTTCTTGGGGCCCCGCCGGCCCTTTCCTACAGCGCGTGCCCCTCGCCGCTCAGCCCGTGCTTCGCCCGCTCCGCCGCCTGCAGCGCACCGATCTCCTCCGCTGCCCGGTTGTAAATCTGCGGCACCTCCCAGCCGTTCAGCCCCGCGTACGTATCGATCTGGCTCCGGTGGTGGATTTCGTGCTCCGTCATCATCGCCAGGATCCGCCAGCCCGAAAGCTCACCCTGCCCGTCGATCATCGCGATCTTCCGCTCCAGCCATGAGTCCGGCGTCCCCCGCACCAGCCCGCAGAACTGATCGAAGCTCTCCTCCAGCGCCGGCAGCCACCGCTCCCGCCTGCCGACATCCGGTGGCGGCGGGCTGATCCAGCCCCGGCCAAGGTAGGCGCTCGCAAAGTACAACCGCGAGCCAGCCATGTGCCCCACCAGCTTGTTGATGCTCCACGCCCGCTCCCCCTCGCCCGTCGCCGGCCGCCAGCCGTCCGCCTCCGGCGGCAATGCGCCAATGTCCCGCAGTGCCCGCCGGTGCACCCCCTCGAAATACCGCAAGAACGCCTCAATGGAACGATACACCGTGGCACCTCCCCGGCTGCCCGCATTGCGCGTTGCGAGCACCTGCCCGCATCCTACCCTACCCGAACCCCCCGGCGGCACCCATGATCCGGCTCGAACTCTCCCTCCGTGGCATCCTCGCGATCGCCGGCATCATCGCCGGCCTCTGGTTCGTCTCCCAGCTCTGGCCGCTCCTCCTCATCATCACCACCTCCTTCATCTTCATGGCTGCCCTCCTCCCCTACATCGAATGGATGGTCCGCCGCGGCATCAACCGTGTGCTCGCGGTTCTCGCCGTCCTCCTCGCCGTCCTCGTCGTCCTCGGCGCCATGGTCGCCATCGTCGCCCCCGCCGTCGTCGAAGAGTTCCGCGACTTGCGCGATAACCTCCCCACCTACGCCGCCGATGTCGAGCGACTCGCCTCCGATTTCGGCTTCAACACCGCCAACTGGGACCTCCCCGAGCGCGCCGAACAGATCAACTGGAATCGCCTCATCTCCGGCAGCCAGGTCGTCGATTACGGCCAGCGCGTCCTCGTTGGCATCGTCACTGGCCTCACCATCGCCGTCATCACCGCCTACCTCCTCGTCGAAGCCCCACGCCTGCGCGCCTTCCTCTTCCGCTTCATCCCACCCGAGCGCCAACCCGATGCGCGCCGCTTCCTCCACGCCCTCGAGCGGGTCGTCGGTGGCTACGTCCGCGGTCAGCTCATCACCTCCCTCATCATCGGCGTCTACACCATGGTCGTCCTCCTCCTGGCCGATGTCCCCAACGCCGTCGCCTTTGGCGTCCTCGCCGCCTTTGCCGATATCATCCCCCTCGTCGGCGCCTTCATCGCCGTCGTCCCCGCCACCGTCGCTGCCTTCCAGGAATCCACCACCCAGGCCCTCATCGTCCTCGTCGCCCTCCTCATCTATCAGCAGTTCGAAGACCGTCTCCTCGTCCCCCGCATCTACGGCCAGACGCTCAACCTCCCCGCCATCGTCGTGCTCCTCGCCGTCCTCGCCGGTGCCGAGCTCATGGGCATCGTCGGCGTCCTCCTCGCCCTCCCCGCCGCTGCCGCCGGGCGCGTCATCCTCGATGACTACCTCCTCCGCCGCGAAGGCCGCCCGGCCGAAAACGGCTCCGAAATCCTCGCCCCCGATGAACCGGGCACTACCCCGGGCCCATAGCGTTCAGCCGCAACGCCCCCAGCTCAAGCGCAAATCGTTCGAACGCCGGGAACCGCACCGTCATCGTCCGCGCAATCTGCGGTACACCCCCGCCTTTCCGGCGCCAGCGGATAAGCTGCACAGCCACCCACCACAACAGCGCCGCCCGCACCAGCGCGGGCAACAGCGCAAACTCCTGGTTCGTCAGCGGCCGCACTGAGGCATACCCCTCGAACAGCGCCCGTGCCCAGCGGCCATCCAGCGGTTCGAACGGCACCAGTAGCGGCGCCAGGTCGCAAATCGCCGCGTCCCGCCGCGCAAACTCCCAGTCCACCACTCCGCCCAGCAGCCCTTCCCGCCAGAGCAGATTCCTCGGCGAGAAATCGCCGTGAATCGGCTGCTCCGGCAGCTCCGGGTACCCCAGCCGCGAGAGCTCGCGCAGATTCCGGTACCGTTCCCGGCGGATGGCGGCCGCCAGCTCCCCGTGCTCCAAGGCGAACGCAGCCACCAGCCCGTTGAACGCCCCCGCCCCGGCCGCCTGCGTCAGCACATCGAGTTCCCACACCTTCCCCATCCCCGGCCGCTGCAGGCCGGGATCCGCCTGGGCCAGGTCCCGGTGCAGGCGCGCCAGCAGCCGCCCATGGATCCGCCAGCCGGCCGCCGACCCCGGCTCCCGGCGCACGCCCTCCAGCCACCCCTCGCACGTCCAGGTCTCGCCGCCCGCCGAAACACTCGCCCGCCCATCGCGCGTCAGCACCGGCGTCGCCACCGGCCAGCCGGCCTCGCGCGCTGCCGCGCGGAGCTCCACCTCCCAGCGCACGCCGTCGTCCCGGCTTGGGAACCGCAGCCGCTTCACCACCACGGGGACCTCTGCCGAAACTGCCCAGCAGGCTCCCTCCCCCAGGCCGCGCACCGCCCCCCCGGCAAGGCCGAACGCCTCCAGCACCTCCGCGGGCGGCAGGTCCCCAGTCATACCAACGCCATGGTGCGCCCGGGCCCGCCCCGAGTCCAGCCCGGCACACGAAGCGGGGGCCGGCATCTCCCGCCGACCCCCGCCACCCGGGCAGCGCTCGCGCGCCGCGCTACTTCTGCGCGCTACTTCTGCAGGATGTGAATGGTGCAGGCCGAGCACAGCCCGATGACGTGCGCCAGGCCCACTTTCGAGCCCTCCACCTGCGGCCGGCCTGGCCCCGCAGGTGGAACACAATCTCCGCGATGTTCGCCACGCCCGTCGCCCCCAGCGGGTGCCCCTTCGAAAGCAGACCACCGGACGCGTTCACCACCGCCTTCGTCTTCGGCTGGTACGTCTTGTCGCGGAACGGCGCGACATCCTCCTCATACTTCGTCGGGATCTTGTTGCCCAGCCACGGCGCCCCGCTCGCCACGTGCATCGCCGCCTCGCCATCCCCGCACAGGCCCAGGTTCTCGTAGTGCAGCAGCTCCGCCGTCGCGAAGCAGTCGTGCAGCTCCACCTGGTCCAGGTCCTCCGGGCCCACACCCGCCTGCTCGTACGCCAGCTTCGCCGCGTTCCGGGTGAGCGTGTTGATATCGGGCAGCGTCAGGTCCCGGTCCGTGAACGGGTCGCTCGTCAGCACGCTCGCCGCCACCTTGATCGGCTGCGTCGTGAACTGCCGCGCCTTGTCCATCGAAGTCAGGATCGCCGCCGCTGCACCGTCACCCGTCGGGCAGCACATCAGCAGCGTGTTCGGGTAGGCAATCATCCGCGAGTTCAGCACTTCATCCAGCGGCGATTCCTTCTGGTACTGCGCCAGCGGGTTCATCGTGCTGTGCCAGTGGTTCTTCACGCTCGCCAGCGCAAAGTGCTCCTGCTTCGTCCCGTACTTCCGCGCGTGCTCCATGCCCGCCATGCCGAACACCGCCGGCATCATGTACGAGCCCACGCGCCCCTCCAGGCTCGTCGCCGGGTCGCCCCGCGAGCCCAGCAGGCCCTGCTTCCCCATCTGCTCCGAGCCAACCGCCATCACCACGTCGTACGCCCCCGAGGCCACCGCAAAGTACGCCTCGCGGAACGCCGTCGAGCCGGTCGCGCACGCGTTCGCAACGTTCACCACCGGGATGCCCGTCTGCCCAATCTGCTGCAGGATCCGCTGCCCCGAACCAGAGGTCTGGTACAGGTTCCCGCTGTAGAGGGCCTCGATCTGCTTCATCTCCATCCCGGCGTCCTTCAGCGCTTCCAGCACTGCCTGCGCCGAGAGCTGGGCAAAGTCCCGGTCCGCATAGCGGCCGAACTTGATCATCGAAATGCCAACGATTGCTACTTCGCGCATCCTCGTGTCCTCCTTCGTGCGCCCGGGCCTACTGCCCGTCCTCGATCGGCGTGAACCGGTAGGCGATGTACGAATTCCCTTCCCGGTCCTCCGATACCTTCTCCGTGAACATCTTCACCCGCATGCCGAAGCGCATGTTCTCCGGCTTCGGCTCAATCCCCACGATGTTCGTGTTCACGCTCCCGCCCCCGTCCAGGTCCACCACCGCCGCGATGTACGGCGCCTGCACGTACGGCGTCGCCTGGTGGATGATCGTCCACACGTGCACCGTCCCCGTGTTCGCCAGGCGCACCGTCTCGAACGGGCCATCGCTGCTGCACACCCCGCAGAACAGCCGCGGCCCGACGTACTTGGTCCCGCACTTCTTGCACACGGAACCGTTCAGGTAGTCCTGGTCGCGCGTTTCACCGAGTGTCAGGTGTGGCACCAGTGGGCGTACCTCGCCCTGCGTTGCTGTCGCTTCTGCCAATCCTGGACCTCCTTCTCGTTGCTGCCCGGGTCTTCTCCTCCGCTCGCGGCGATCTCGCCCCGGGGCCAGGGCCTCGCCGCAGCGTATTGTTCGCCTCCCGTAAAAGGCTGTCAATCAACGTTCACATTCCCGCGTCCCGCCCCCGCGCGATCGCCCGCAGCACCCGCACCAGCAGCGGCATCCACCCCTCGCCCGCACCAACCCGGTCAATCCGTACCTGCCGCGGCCCCGCATCCACCTCGCGCACGCCCAGCGCGGCCACCCGCTCCCGGATCGCCGGCGTCACACCCCCGCGCACGTAAATGTGCAGCAGCTCCTCGCTCGTCTTGATCGCCTCCACCCCCGCCCGCCGCGCCAGGTTCCGCACCAGCGCCACATACAGCAGATGCTCCACCGCGGGCGGCAGCGGCCCGAACCGGTCGCGCAGCTCGTCGTGCATCGCCGCCACCGCCTCCGCCGAATCGAGGTGCCCGATGCGCTGGTACAGGTTCAACCGCCCGTGGATATCCGGCACGTACGCCTCCGGGATGTGCGCGCTCAGCGGCAGATCGACCGTCGGGGCCGCCGGCTCGGGCGCCGCTGTCACCTCGGCCTCCGCGGCCACCCCCATCCCCCGCTTCAGGGCAGCGACGGCCTCGGCCACCAGCTTCGTGTACAGCTCGAACCCCACCTCGGCGATGTGCCCGCTCTGCTCCGTGCCCAGCACATTCCCCGCCCCCCGGATCTCCAGGTCCCGCATCGCAAGCTGGAATCCGGCCCCCAGCTCCGAAGCTTCGAACACCGCCTCCAGCCGGCGCTGCGCCGTCTCGCTCAGCACCCGCTGGCGGTCGTACAGCAGGTACGCGTAAGCCCGCTGGGCCGAGCGGCCAACCCGACCCCGCAGCTGGTACAACTGCGCCAGCCCGAGCCGGTCCGCATCGTTGATGATGATCGTGTTCGCGTTCGGGATATCCAGCCCGCTCTCGATAATCGTCGTGCACACCAGCACGTCGTGCTCCCCGGCCTGGAACTCCACCATCACCCGCTCAAGCTGCTCCTCCGGCATCTGCCCGTGCCCGATCGTCACATCCGCCTCGGGGACCAGCTCCCGCACCTTCCGCGCGATCCGCTCAATCCCCTGCACGCGGTTGTGCACGAAGAACACCTGCCCCCCGCGCTGCAGCTCCCGCTCAATCGCCTCCCGGATGATCCCGTCGTCCCAGGCCGTCACATAGGTCCGGATCGGCTGCCGCTCCTCCGGCGGGGTCATGATCGTGCTCATGTCACGAATGCCAACCAGCGACATCTGCAGCGTCCGCGGGATGGGCGTCGCTGAAAGCGTCAGCGTGTCGACCTCCGCCCGCATCTGCCGGAGCCGCTCCTTGTGTGCCACGCCAAACCGCTGCTCCTCGTCGATGATCACCAGCCCCAGGTCCCTGAATGCGACATCCCGCTGTAGCAGGCGGTGCGTGCCCACCACGATGTCCACCTCCCCCGCCGCCAGGTCCCGCAGGATGCGCCGCTGCTCCTCCGTCGACCGGAACCGCGAGAGCACCTCGACCCGCACCGGGAAGCCGGCCGTCCGCTCCCGGAACGTCTCCCCGTGCTGCTCCGCCAGCACCGTGGTCGGCACCAGCACCGCCACCTGTTTCCCATCCATCACCGCCTTGAATGCAGCCCGCACCGCCACCTCCGTCTTCCCGTACCCCACGTCCCCGCAGATCAGCCGGTCCATCGGCCGCGGCCGCTCCATGTCGGCCTTCACCTCGGCGATCGCCGCGAGCTGGTCCTGCGTTTCCACGAACGGGAACGAGGCCTCCATCTCCATCTGCCACGGCGTATCTGGCCGGAACGCGTGCCCCCGCGCCAGCTCCCGCCGCGCGTACAGCTCCAGCAGGTCCTGCGCCATCTGCACGACGGCCTGCTTCACCCGCCGCTTCGAACGTGCCCAGTCCTGCGTCCCCAGCCGCGTCAGCGCCGGCGGATGATCGCTCGGTCCGATGTACCGCGTCAGCGCCTCCGCCTGGTCCGCCGGCACGTACAGCCGGTCGCCCTCGGCATACTGCAGCTCCAGATACTCCCGCTCCACCCCATCCGCCACCCGCCGCACGAGCCCGCCATACCGCGCGATCCCGTGCTCGGCATGGACGACATAATCGCCCACTTCCAGGCTCTCCAGCAGCTCCGCGCGCACCCCGTGCCGGGGGCGCACGGGCCGCCGCCGTTTGCGAAAGCCGAAAATCTCCGCGTCCGTCAGCACGACCGTCCCGAGCGCAGTCGTTACCCCCGCCGAGGCCGCCAGCGGCAGCACCACCACCGTCCCCTCACCCGGCCGCTCGCCCAGCGCCCGGGTCGTCCTGCAGGCTACCCCCTCCTCCTCGAGAATGTCCGCCAGCCGTAGGGCCTGCAGCGACGCCACCACCACGCGCCTCCCCTCCCGTCGCCACGCCTCCACCTGCTGCGCCACCACGCGCAGGCGGCCCCCGAACCCCGGCGCCGCAGCGATCGGCAGCTCCCGGGCACCCAGCTCAGCCGCCCCGAACCGTTCGAGCACGAATGCCGCCCGCTCGCCAATCGCCTCCCGCGCCGCCTCCAGCTCCGGTCGCAACGACGGCAGCCCCCGCGGAATCTCCCCGCGCTCCTCCATCTCGGCCCGCGTCCGCTCCTCGTACGCCGCCAGTTGCTCGAGGGCCTGCGCGCCCTCCGCCGGGTCGATGACGACCACCAGCGCCGCGGGCCCGGCATGGTCGAGCGCGGTGCCCCGGAAGAGCATCGGCTCCAGCGCCTGGTGAAACTCCGTCCGCCCGCCGGCCGCCACCGCCTCCACCTGCTCAATCACCCGCTCCGACCCCTCACCCGTGGCCTCCAGCCGCGGCGCCAAGTCCCGGGCCGCAGCCTGCGCCGCTCGCATCGACGTCGAGAGCGGCGCAATCACCACCGAGTCCAGCCGTGCCGCGCTCCGCTGCGTCGCCAGGTCAACCGCGCGGATGCTCTCGACCGTGTCGCCGAAGAACTCGACGCGGAGGGGCCGCTCCGCATCGGCCGGGAAGATGTCGATGAGCCCGCCGCGCCGAGCTGCGGTCCCTGGCGCATCCGCCAGCGGCTCCAGTGCGTAGCCTGCCGCCTCCAGCCACGCCAGCACCGCGGCCGGTCCGTAGGTGCTCCCCACCTCCAGCCGCAGCGCTTCGGCCCCCGGTCCCGGCGGGGCCAGGTGCTCCGTCACCGCCGCAAACGAGGCCACCACCACCGCCTGCTCGCTCCCCGCCAGCGCCCGGAGCGCCCGCGCCCGCTCGACGCCCGCCGATGGGTCGTCCCGGACCAGCTCGTACGGCAGCGCCTCGCGTTGCGGCAGCCGGATGACCGGCACATCCAGCAGCAGCTCCAGGTCATCGGCTAGCGCCTGGGCCGCGCCGGGTGTCGGTGCAATCACCAGCACCGGCCCGGCATGGTGTGCGGCCAGCGCCGCCGCCACGTACGGGCGTCCGCCCTCGGGTACCGCAAGGCGCGCCGAACCCTCCCCGCGCCGCAGCAGCGGGGCCAGCTCCTCGGCGATCGCGGCCGTCACGCCCGCGAGCTCACCTGCCAGTCCGAAACCTCAGCGGCAGCAGCCGCCACCCTTTCACTCTACCGCTCGGTCGGCGCACTCGGCCACGGGAACCGCGTGCCGGCCCCATCGCCGCCGGGTGCTACCATCAGCGTGTGAGCAGCCATCTCGCCGGGCGCCGGGCGCTTCTTGCTGGCCTTTGCCTCACCATCCTCCTCGCCGTCGCTCAGCTCGCTGTCGGCCTCGCCTTCGGCTCCATCGCCCTCGTTTCCGATGCGGGCCACATGCTCACCGATGGCCTCGGCCTCGCACTCGCCCTCGGTGCCGCCACCGTCGCCGCTCGCCCGCCCGATGCCCGCCGCACCTTCGGCTACGCCCGCGCCGAAGTCCTCGCCGTCCCGCTCCACGTTGCCCTCCTCGCAGCCATCGCGGGCTTCATCGTCTACGAATCGCTGCAGCGCCTCGACGGCAGTCACCATGTCTCCCCCGCTCCCGTCCTCCTTACCGCCGTCGTCGGCCTCGCCGTCAACATCCTCGTCCTTCGCATCCTGCACGGGCACGCACACGACAACCTCAACATCCGGGGCGCGGCCCTCGAGGCGCTCGCCGACGCCCTCGGCTCCGTCCTCGTCATCGCCTCCACCCTCGCCATCGCGCTCGGCGCCACGCCCCTCATCGATGCCCTGGCGGCCCTCCTCATCGCCGCGCTCATCATCCCCCGCGCCATCAACCTCCTCCGCCAGGCCGCCTCTATCCTCCTCGAAAGTGCGCCCCCCGGCCTCGATACCACCGCCATTGCCGAAGCCGCTCAGGACGTCCGCGGCGTCGTCGCCCTCCACGACATCCACGTCTGGAGCATCGCGCCGTCCTTCCCCGCGCTCTCCGCTCACGTCGAGCTCAACGACGCAGGCTGCACCGAACACGTCCTCACCGACCTCGCCGCCCTCTTCCGCCAGCGGTTCGGCATCATGCACGTCACCCTCCAGCCGGAGACCCCGGCACTGCACCGCGCCATCGAGTGCTGCACCAGCCCCGATAACGCCCACCTCGGGGCCGGCCATTCGCACCAGCCCAGCCACCCATGACCCGCCTCTCCCGGCGCGCGCTCCTCGCAGCCGTTGCCACCGGCGGTGCGGGCACTGTGGCTGCCGCCAGCCTTGCGGCCAAGCGGCCCCGTGCTCCGCAATCTCCGGCGTCCCCGCCTTCCCCGACCACCACCCCGGCTCCAGCCCCCGTCACCCCAACGCCCCTCCCGCGGGGCGGTGCCGTCGCGCTCGCTAACGATGCCTCCTTCGACGTCGATACCTTCGATCCCCAGCGCTCCGGCGAGCCCTCGACCGTCGAACTCCTCGGCCGCGTGCACGCGCGCCTCCTCCAGTGGGCCGACCCCCACGACGCTCGCCTCGGCCCGGACCTCGCAGCCGCCTGGGAACAGCCGACCCCCGAGCTGCTCCTCCTCCACCTCGACCCCGCCGCACACTGGCACGCCCGCGCTCCCCTCGATGGCAGCGGCGTGACCGCCGACCAGGTCGCTGCCCACCTCGACCGTGCGGTGGCCATCGCCCGCGAGACGAGTGCCCCCCTCGCGCAACGCTCGGCTCCCCTCCGCGACATCGCCGGGGTCGAAGCCATCGATGCCCGCACGCTCCGCATCCGTCTCGCGAACCCTTCGCCCTTCCTCCCCGCCGCCCTCGCCGGCGAGTACGCGCTCGTCCTCCATCCCGCGGTAGCCGACGCGCTCGACGCCGCGGCCGACCCCCGCTCGCCGGAATACCTGGTCGGCTGCGGCCCCTGGCTCCTCCAATCGTTCGACGTCACCGCCCGCTTTCGCGCCCACCCGGGGAGCCATCGCCTGCCGCTCCTCGAGGCCCTCGCCGTCAGCCAGCCGGTGGACGTTCTCGAGCGCTACCGCACCGGTGAACTCGACGAGTTCCCGGCCTTCGACCCCCGCACTGCGGCCGAGGCCCGAACCCTCCCAAGCATCCAGGAAGTCCACGTCCACCAGCGCGAGATCATCCTCTCGACCTTCGCCACCGACGCACCGCCCTGGTCCGATGCCCGCCTTCTGCTGGCCATCTCGGGTGCCCTCTCCCGTGGCTGGCTCGCCGAGGCCCTCCTTGCCCGTCGCGCCGACCCCTGCGGGCCACTGCCCCCCGTCTATGGTGCCGCCCTCCCGGCAGACGCCCTCGCCGAAATCCCGGGGTACGGCCCCGATCCCGCCGCCGAGGCCCGCGACGCACGCCAGCGGTGGGAAGCCGCTGGCGGCCCCGCGCTCGGCACCGTTGTGGTCGAGTTCCCCGCCATCTTCGAGCCCCGCTACGCCGCCTCGGCTGTCATCCTCTCACGCCTCGAAGCCGTCCTCGGCACACCGTTCCGGCCCTCCATCACCTCGTACACCGCCATCGCCCGCCGCGTCCAGGAGCGCTCGTACGGAAACGGCCGCGCCGAATTCTGGTTCGGGTGGGGAGCTCCGCTCCCCTCACCCGACCCGCGCGAAGCACTCCTCGAACTCTACGGCCACGCACTCACCCCCGCCGAGCGCGGCACCAGCATCGCCCCCATCCCCGTAGCGCCAGAAACACTCGCCGAACTCCAGCGCTCCCTCGCCGCACGCTGGAGCGCCGGCGTCCTTCCCTGGCTCCAGCAGCGCAACGAGCGCTTCCGCCGGCCGGGCACCGCTGCCCCACGTCCATCACCGTTTTGGGATGGCCACCGCGACGTTCAGCGGTATCGGACCTGAGCGCCAGCGGCGCCGGTTTCCCCTCGTTGCCCTCCCCCCGATACTGGGGATCGCATGGACCCGCTTGCCATCGTCCTCTTCATCGCCGGCATCGCCCTCCTCATCGTCGGCGCCGAAGGGCTTGTCCGCGGCGCCAGCCACCTGGCCGTCGCCATGGGCGTCTCACCCCTCGTCGTCGGCCTCACCGTCGTCGCCTTTGGCACCAGCTCCCCCGAGCTCGCCGTCAGTGTCTCGTCCACGCTGTCCGGCCAGCCCGACCTCGCCGTGGGCAACGTTGTCGGCAGCAGCATCTTCAACATCCTCGTCATCCTCGGGACCGCGGCCGTGGTGGCACCGCTCATCGTTCACCAGCAGCTCGTCCGGTTCGAAGTCCCCCTCATGATCGCTGTCTCGGCGTTGGTCCTCGTCCTCGCCCTCGATGGCGAGCTCCAGCGCTACGAGGGCGCGGCCCTCTTCGCCGGCATCATCGCATACACCTGGTGGGCCATCCGCAAGAGCCGCAACGAAAGCCGCGATGTCGCCGCCGAGTACGAAGCCGAGCTCAGCATCGGCCGCCCCGTCACCCTCCGCCACGTCCTGCTCGATATCGCCCTCGTCGTCGTCGGTCTTGGGCTTCTCGTTCTCGGCTCCGACTGGTTCACCGATGGCGCCGTCGAAATCGCCGAGTTCTTCGGCGTCAGCGAACTCGTCATCGGCCTTACCATCGTCGCCGCCGGCACCTCCATGCCCGAGCTCGCGACCTCCGTCGTCGCAGCCTTCCGTGGCGAGCGCGATATCGCCGTCGGCAACGCGGTCGGCAGCAATCTTTTCAACCTCCTCGCCGTCCTCGGCGCCGCGGCCATCGTGTCGAGCGGTGGTGTCCCCGTCGCCGACTCCGCCGTCCGATTCGATATCCCGGTCATGCTCGCCGTCGCCGTCGCAGCCCTCCCCATCTTCTTCACCGGCTACGTGATCACCCGCGCCAACGGTGTCGTCTTTCTCGCCTTCTACGGCGCCTACACCCTTTACCTCCTCCTCGATGCCTCCGGCCACGATGCGCTCCGCCCGTACAGCATCGCCATGGTGGCCTTCGTCCTTCCCATCACCGCGCTGACCATCCTCATCCTGGCCGGCCGCTACCACTTCCGCTCGAAAAAAACGAACGGCGCCGGTGCCTGACCGCCGCCGCGCCGTCTCCTCCGAAACTGCGAGCCCTCCCCGCGCCTACACCTCGATGACTTCCAGCCCCCACACCGGGCGGAACCGCCACGTCCGGATGCCGGCCACGCTGATCTTGTGCTTCTTGAGCAGCTTCTTCGTCTCCGGCACCATCCCCACCGGCACATACAGGTAGAGCGGCCCAATCTTCGACATCGGCGCCCAGTCCTGCTGCGCCGATTCGTCAGTCAGCGTATCCGGCATCTCCACCTCGGCCATCATCCGCAGGAAGAGGCCGGGCTTCGCCACCACCACGATGTCCGGCACCAGCTCGCGACCGTTCGCCTCTCCCACCGAAAGCCGTGGCTTCGGCACATTCTCAATCGTCTCATAATCGGGGAACTCATCGTTCGGGTACGGAAACTTCACCTTCGCAATCTCCGCCACCGCACCCTGGTGACGAAGCTGGCTCAGCTGTCTCACGGTCACGCGAACTCGACCTCCCTCGTGGCGGTACCCCGATTCTACGTGCGCCTCCCCGCTCGGTCGAACAACCCCGGCTTCCGCCCCGGCTCACGGGCCGGCAGCCGCAACCTCCGGCCGCACCAGCCCGCGGAACTGCTCGAAATTCGCCGCGAACCGCTCCGCGAGCCCACGATACACCCGGTCGTACTCCTCCGGGTCGGCCCACATCGCCCGTGGGTCCCCGCCCGCGCGAACCTGGCAACCATCGGCCCCCAACGTCTCCCGAACGGGGATATTCCGGGCTCTGCCTCGCGCCCGCTTTCGCCAGCGGGCATCGTTCACACACGCCTGCACCGGCAGCTCCACCAGCGGCAGGCCATCGTGCCGCTTGGTGGCCCCGCGATCCGCCGACCGGTCCGATCACAGCGGCACCCGCCAAATCGGAGCACCCTTCCCGCCCGCTGGTAGCACCAACCCTGCGGCCGGCAGCGCGACCATGCCGCGCAGTGCTCAGCGCGCCTGACTCGGGCCGAGGTCCGTCGCGAGGTCGACGTTGATCGCCGCCGCCGCCTGCATTCCCGACGCGGCAGCGACCACCGCGGCCTGTGACCGCGTCGTCAGGTCCCCAGAGGCATAGATGCCCGGCACCGAAGTCTCGTATCTCATCGGATCAACCTGGACGTAGCCGTCAGGGTCGAGGGCGAGGCCCAGCGCTCGCACCAGCTCGACCTGGTGCTGGCGCGGATGCGCGAACAGGACATCGCGTCTCACCGACGCGCCGCTGGATAGCACGACGGCCTCGAGCTGGCCGCCGCGCCCGGCAAGCCGGGCAACGGGCGCGGTCTCGATCCGTATACCGGCCGCGTGCAGCTGCTCGCGTGCGGCGTCCGCAGGCTCGACGACGCCGTTCGTGAACACGACAAGGTCGTCGGTCCAGCATCGCAACTGCATCGCAAACGGGAACCAATGCGCCGCGCTCGTCGGCAGGACGAGTAAGCCCCAGCGCCGATCGCGCATCTCCCAACCGTGACAGTAGGGACACTGGTAAATCGAGTGCCCCCACAGGTCGCGGCAACCGTCGAGCGGGATGATCTCGTCGATCAGCCCGGTCGCAAGCAGGAGGCGCCGACTCGCCACCGCCCCAGAACTCAGGCGAACGTCGAATGCGCCGCGCGCCCCGGCCACGGCCTCGACGCGAGCGTCGGCGACCTCCACGTTGGGATACGCCGCCAGCTGCTCGCGCGCGATGCGCCGGAACTCGTCGGGCGGCATGCCGTCCCGCGTAACGAAGTTGTGCATCCGCCTTGCGGCAGCGTTCCGGCGCGGGCCCGAGTCACACACAAGCAAGCGCCTGCGCGCCCGGCCCAGCGCGAGTGCGGCGGAGAGGCCTGACGGGCCACCTCCTACGACCACGACATCATACCGCATGTCAACCTCATCGATGATTGTTCGGCTGCCGCTGGGGCCGGCCGCGTGCGGCGAGACGCTCGCGAACGTCGACGCTCACCGCGAGCGGCGCCCCGCCGAAACGCGTGAGCATCAACGCCTGCGCGCGCATCAAGTGGTTCGCCGAGCGTGGCGTTCACCCCGTGCTTGGCCAGGCATCTCAGCATTGAGCCTAAGTATCATAACGCATCGAGGCACTGCTCGTCCGCATGTGGGGACCTTGCCTTCAGAATCTCGGCCACCGCACCCTGGTGCTGAAGCTGGCTCAGCTACCTCACGGTCACGCGAGCTCACTCTCCCCCGCGGCGGCCCCCGGCCGCTCCGACCGTCCTCCCCGCTCGGTCGAACGCCCC
>FWWM01001481.1_pt1 | contig 27386 bp, 20 predicted proteins | sample 2228351 | NCBI WGS metagenome assembly FWWM01 (sample SAMEA103939774, study PRJEB20133) | metagenome | reverse complement strand
GAGCCTGTTGATGGACGAGCCGTTCGGGGCGCTGGGGCTGGCTTTTCTCGTGATCGTGGCAGTGGAAATGATCGGCACAATCGAAGGGCTGGGCGCGCTGATCATGGAAGCCCGGACCTACTATCGCACCGACATCACCATGGTCGGCATGATGTTGATCGCCGTCATCGGTTTCACCCTGGCCAAGGGGCTGGATGTGCTGGAATGGCTGTTGCTGCCCTGGGCCGTGGGGCTGGAGGACGTTGAGCGGTGAGCACCAAAACCTTTGGCCGTGACCTGTGGGCTTCCTGGATAGGCATCATCGTTGTAGTGGTCGTCTGGCAGTTTATCACGGTCACGTAAATCATCAACCCCAGGGTCTTTCCCGGTCCGTTGCAGGTCGTAGAGACCGCCCTGACCCGTGTCCCACTAGACGAACTGCTTGGGCACGTGCAGGCCAGCCTCATCCGCGTCATCCTCGGCTTTGGGATCGGCGCTGGGCTGGGGATCGCCATCGGCATCACGTCGGGATGTACCGCTGGCTGGGCAAAGTGGCCTGGCTTCCTTTGGAACTGCTGCGCCCCATCCCACCCCTGGCCTGGATTCCGTTAGCTCTGATCTGGTTCGGCCTGGGCGAGGAATCGAAGGTCTTCATCATCTTCCTGGGGGCCTTTTTCCCAGTCGCCACCAATACCTACAAAAGGGTGACGACTATCGACCCGGCGCTGCTGCGAGTAGCACAGACGATGGGCCTCAAAGGGATCCGCTTGCTGGTATGGGTGGCGATCCCTGCCTCGCTGCCAGATATTGTCACCGGCCTGCATGTCGGGTGGAGCTTGAGCTTCGGCTCACTGGTGGCGACGGAGATTCTGGCGGCACAGCAGGGCTTGGGCTTTCTCATTATGTATGCTCGCGAGTTGGGGGAGATCAGCATTATCGTCTATGGCATTATCCTCATCGGCTCGCTCAACTTGTTCACCGATTTCCCGAATCAACGAACTTATCCTGAAGCGACAACTGCGCTGGCACTTCGGCGCGGAGTCCGAATGATCCGCGCTCACTCAGCCCGTGATCAAAGTAAGAATGAAAGACCGTATCGTGGCCCACGCCGGGGAGGTGATGGCACAGGCGGACCTCCTGTTGATCGGTATCGGCGTGTCGACGCATGGCTTCATCGACGACGCACGGCGCGGGCCGCTCGTCTGCCAGAACACCCCGGCCTTGACAGGGGTCAACCTGAAGGGCCTGCTGGAAAACCACTTCCACCTGCCCACGATTGTCAACAACGACCTGACCGCGCATATGCTGGCCGAGTACACCTATGGCAGCGGGCGCGGGGTGCGCCGTTTCCTGTGTATGGCGCTGGGGACCGGCCTTGGCGCGGGCGTGATGCTGAACGGGCAGCCGGTGCGCCTCATCGGCGGCAAGCCAGGCGATACCGGGCGCATTATCATCGAGCCGGGGGCCGAGGAGACCTGCGTCTACGGGGTGAGGGGGTCTGCCGAGGCGCTCATCGGGACGCCCCACATCGAGCGGCTGGCGCAACGGGCATACGGTCGCGCGGTGGCAGCGCATGAGGTGATCGCTGCGGCGCGGGACGGCTCAGACGCGACCGCTGTCGCCATCATATCCCAGATCGGCGCCTGCCTGGGCCAGACACTGGCCTCGCTGTGCTCCCTCTTCCTTCCCGGACAGGGTCGCTTTGACCGGGGGGACCGCCGAAGCCGGGCCGGTGCTCCTGCGCGCCTGCCGCCAGCGCTGCGAAGAGCTGGTGGGGGGATTTCACGATCTCATCGCGCGGACAGCGGGCGATTAATACGGCACGGGATAGGCCCGACTGACGCGCTCCAGTGGTCACGTTCTTCCGCCAACGTTCAGTATGCGATTGCTTTTGCGCCGGCTTACTCGACGGACGCATTCCTGACCAGCACGGGGTGTTCAAGGTGGAAGCCTGTCGCGTCCTGGTAGGCCTTGGCGACGGCCAACGTCTCGGCCTCTTTGTACAGGCCGCCGACAAACGTGATGCTCGTCGGGGTGTGCCTGTCGGTGAAGCCGTTGGGCACCACCACGGCTGGATGCCCGGTCAGGTTGGTGAGCATCAGCACATTGCCGCCAAAGGAAGGGGTGACAAACACGTCTACGTCTCGCATCACTTCGGCCATTTTCCGCATCACCTGCAGCCGGATGCGATTGGCCTGTATATATTCCACCGCCGGGATGAAACGCGCCGCACGGAACAAATTGGGCCACGCCTCGTCGTCCTGCCGTTTGAGCAGGTCATCTTGATCGGTGCGTGTGAGGTCGTCAAAGGCGGCGGCTGCCTCCGCCACCAGGATGATAAACAGCGGCCCCAGCTCAATATCCGGCAGGGCGATGGGCGCCAGGGCAAAGCCCAGCCCGCGCAGCACATCCAGCACGCGACCGCTGTTTTCACGGTTAATCCGCTCAAGCTGGTCATGCGATTTAAGCGCCACCTCTGCTTCACGCTCGTCCCGTGCCGCTGCGCTAAAGGCGCTTTCAACATAACCCACGCGCAGCTTACGCGGGTTCAGCGCCGGGTCCCACGTAAAGGGGGTGGCACTAACGGTCAAATCCTTGCCGTCAGGGCCATAAACGGCGGTGAGAACAAGGGCGCAATCCTCTACCGAGCGGCAGATGGGGCCGATTTTGTCCATGCTCCAACTGAGAGCCATCGCCCCGTGACGACTCACACGCCCGAAAGTGGGCCGCAGGCCGGTAACCCCGCAGCGAGTCGACGGATTGACGATTGAGCCGAGTGTTTCCGTGCCAATGGAAAAGCCCACCAGCCCCGCAGCCGTCGCCGCAGCGGGACCTGCCGAAGACCCCCCGGAGCCTTCCGTGATATCCCAGGGGTTCTTGGTCACGCCGCCAAACCAGACATCACCATAGGCCAGCGCGCCCAGCGTCAACTTGGCCACCAGCACCGCCCCGGCTTCCTCCAGCCGCGTAATGACTGTGGCATCCGCCTCAATCACCTGGTCTTTGTAGGGCATCGCCCCCCAGGTCGTCCTGTAGCCCTTTGTCGCCAGCAGGTCCTTGGCCCCCCAGGGAATACCATGCAGCGGTCCGCGATAGTACCCCTGCCGGATTTCTTCATCGGCGCGCCGCGCCTGAACCATTGCCAGGTCTTCCGTCATCGTCACGACGCACTCCAGGGCCGGGTTATAGCGCTTCAGCCGCTCAATGTACATCTCCGTCAGCTCAACTGACGTAACCTGCCGTGTGCGCACCAGCTCGGCCAGCTTGGTCACCGGGTAAAAGGCAGCCTCTTCCAGGTTGTCCGGGCGCGTAACGTGCTCCTGTGCGCTCATCCGATAGATGCGGGGGACATCTGCGGGGGCGGGATCGGCGACCTGCGGCTGGAACAGCAAAGGCAGCCCCTCCCAATTGTGGATGGTCTGCTTTCGCATCGTTTTGTACTGTTCTAGCCGGGCATCGAGCGTGGCCTGCATCTGCCGGCGCTCTTCGTCGGTGAACGACAGCCCGATGAGCTGCTCGGCGGCGGCGATCATTTCCACCGTGATCTTTGGCGCTTCATTGGGGGTTTTTTGCTCAGTCATGGCACAACGCCTGCAACCACCGCTTTAGGTGCGCACATCAAGAATGTCTCGCAGGGCATCGCCCAGGAAGTTGATGCTCAGCACGGTGAGCATGATAGCCACCCCAGGGTAGATACCCAGCCACCAGGCGCGCGAGAAAAAGCTCCGCGCGTCACTCACGATCAGCCCCCAGGTGGGGGTGGAGGGTTTCACGCCAAGGCCGAGGAATGAAAGGGCGGCCTCGGCCAGGATGGCATAGGAAACGCTGATGGTCGCCTGGACGATGATGGGAGCCATGGCGTTGGGAAGAATGTGACGGAGCATGATATGGAGATCGGACGCGCCAACAGATCGAGCCGCCAGGACGTACTCTTCCTCACGGATCGTGAGCACCATGCCACGGGTGATGCGGGCAAAATCATCCAGGAAGGCCAGGGTCACGGCAACGATCACGTTTGACAGGCCCGTGCCAAAAACGGCCACCAGATAAACGGCAATGATGAAGTTGGGGAAGGCCCACTGCAAATCAATATAGCGCATCAAAATGGTATCTATCCAGCCACCATAGTAACCGGACAGCACGCCCATCGTCACGCCGACCACCAGGGAGATGGCCACCGTGACAACACCCACAAAAAGGGAGATGCGCGCCCCGTAGAGGATACGTGTGAAAAGATCGCGCCCCAGATCGTCGGTCCCCAAGATGTGCGTGGTAGACGGCGCTTCCAGGATGTCGAACTCTTGAGATTGGGGATCATAGGGTGAGATGAGGGGGGCAAACAGCGTCCCAATGACTATTATTGTCAGGAGAATCAGGCCGGCGGTTGCCCGCTTGTCTCGCAGCAGAAGCTTATGGATTTGAGGGCGGCTCGCCGACCGTGGCAGTGCAGAGATAGCGGAGCTGCCGAGAGGAGTGCCCGTACTTGAGGCAATTGACTGTTCCATTGCTGCTTATCTCTCGTAATCAATGCGTGGATCAATCAGTGTATACAGGATGTCAACCGCCAGATTGGCGAACACGAGAATCACCGCCACCAACAGAATGCTTCCTTGAACGACCGGATAATCCCGATTAATGATGCCCTGGATGAGAACCCGGCCCAGCCCTTTGATGGCAAACACGTTCTCAACCACCACCGTGCCCGAAAACAACAGGGCAATGGATATGCCCATGACCGTCACCACAGGAATCAAGGCGTTCCTCAGCGCGTGATAGGTGATGATCCGCCTTTCCCTCAACCCTTTGCTGCGTGCTACCCTGATGTATTCCTGTTGCAGAACCTCAAGCATGGCCGAGCGGGTAATGCGCGCCAGGGCGGCTGAGAAAGGCAGGCCGGCTGCCAGAGCGGGCAGAATCAGGTGAGAGAACCAGGGCCAGATGCCCTCCGATAGCGGCTCGTATCCAATTGCCGGTAGCCAACGCAGCCCGATGCTGAATGTGATGATCAAGACGATCCCGATCCAGAAGTCCGGCATACTGATGCCCAGGAAAGCAGCCAGGGTGAAGCCATGGTCAAGGAGGGAGTACTTTTTGACGGCGGATATGACCCCGGTGACCAGGCCCAGCGAGAATGAGATAACGAAAGCCAGTGTCGCCAGCGAGAGCGTGCGCGGTATGGCCTCCGCAATGATGCGGCTGACGGCCACATGGCTGCCATAGATAGACTGGCCCAGATCGCCCTCAAGGATGTTCCTCAGCCAGAGGATGTATTGAATATATACGGGCTGGTCAAGACCCAGTCTGGCGCGTATCGTCTCAGCGGCAGTTGGATCAACATCGGCCAGCAACGCCTGGATCGGGTCGCCAGGGACCGCCCGCAACATGAAGAAAACCAGCGTGCCTACGGCCCATATCACAAAGAGCGCCTGGATTGTCCGCCTGATAATATAACGATGATTCATTTTTGATCCCTGCCACGGGCGCAGCAACCACCCAACCGGCCTGTTTTTGAGTCAGGGAATTCTTTAGTAAAGCGAGTGAGTGCCACACATAGCGCACTCACTCGCTAAAACCGCAGGTAAGCGTCCTCGAACCTGTCGGATTCGGTGAGCGCCTTAGCCGCTAAGGCTAACCCGATCCAGATCCACCAGCCCCGGAATACGGCTGACATCCGGGTAGTTCACTTCCTGGCGGTAGACGAGGATATCCAGGGGGTGATGGGTAAAGACCGCCGCCACCTTGTCTGACGTGATCTGGTTCGCCTCCCGGACTAATTCCCTTCTGGCTTCAAGGTCGGTTTCTGTGGCCTGTTGGGCGGTCAGTTCATCGACCCTGCTATCCGAGAAGAAGCCGAAAGGCATCTGCTCCACATCCCGGTTAGGACCATTGAACCTGGATTCAGTGGTCATCCAGTCCACCAGGGCGTCATCCGGGTCGTAGTCGCCCCCGCTGCCGATACGACACAGGTCGAAGTTCATCGAGTCGAAATCCTCGATGAGCACGGTGAAGTCCTTGATATCCAGCTCGATGGTGATGTTGAGGTTCTCCCGGTACATGTTGGCGATGATCTCACCCTCGCGCCTGCCGGCGGGAGTGGTCAGCAAGCGCAGCGTGGGGAACCCTTCACCGTCGGGGAAGCCCGCGTCCGCCAGCAGTTGCCGGGCTGCCTCCAGGTCAAAGGTCTGCTCGCTGGTCTCATTGATGGCCGTGTCAAAGAAGAAAGCCATCGCCGGGTTCACCGTGCCAAACGCCGGCCTGCCGCGCCCAAAGAGCGCCCTTTCAATAAAGGTCTCGCGGTCAAAGGCCTTGGCTAAAGCCAGCCGCACCTTGAAGCCGCTTTCTTCCTTCAACTCGTCAACCGACTTGTTGAAGTCCTGGACCATCATTGGCTCCCGCCAGGGATTGACGAACATGGCCTGGAAGCCAGGCCCGGTAATCTCCGAAACCACCAGCTCTGGGTTAGCCACAAAGCGGTCGATCAATTCGGCTGCCGGTGGGTTGCCGCCGATCAACTGAATATCGCCGGTTTCAATGGCTGCGGCCAGCGGCTCAGGCTCGGGGATGGGGATGATGGTGACCCTGTCCAGCAGAGGCCGCTCCGGATCGTAATAATCGGGGAAGCGCTCCAGCGTCACGCCCTGGCCCAGTTGATGCTCCGTGACCATGAAAGGTCCGGTGCCAACAGGGGTCAGGCCGTACTGCTCAAGGCCCATTTCTTCAATGGCCCGCTGGTTAACAATCGTCATGGCCCGGCCACTGGCGCGCTCCAGGGTCTTGACCAGGAGCGAGGCCTGTGGCCTCTCCAGGATCAGCCTGACCGTCAGGTCGTCAACCTTCACCACATCCAGCACGTTGACCAGGTTTCCGGAGTGAATCGACTGTTCGGGGTCTTTGGAGCGGTTATACGTGAAGACGACATCATCGGCGGTGAAAGCATCGCCGTTGTGCCAGGTCACGCCTTCACGCAGGTTGAAAGTCCATTCCAGGCCATCGCTGGAAACCGTCCAGTTGGCGGCAAGGTCGCCTTCTGCCGTCAGGTCGGCGTTGATGTGGGTCAACCCACTCAGGACATTGGAGGCGATCTGGAATTGCAGGACCTGGTTTATCTGTGCCGGGTCAAGGGTGGTGATCTCTGCCGTGCCGCTCCAGCCGGCGGTGAGGTTGCCCCCTCTTTGGGCGCGGACTCTGGCATGCGCGGGGCGGGTCCAGCCAATCACGGGCAGGAAGTGCTCCAGGGTCAGGGCGACGCCCGAAGCGGCCAGAAGGCGCAAGACGGTGCGCCGACTCAGCTTGGGGCCGCTCAACTCGGCCTGGCTCAACCCGAAGAGGGGGTCCTTGGGGTCGTAATCGTACGCGCGCTCATACTCCTCCCGGATGAGAGCCTGTTGCTCTCGCGTGAGACTATAATATATCTTCGTGAGCCAACTGTTCATGCCTTTCTCTCCACAATAATTGTTTTGGGCGAGTACCCTTAGAATAACAGAATTTGTCAAGATTGGCGACTTGTTCGGTCGGCATACTCCTCAGGCGTGGGGGAGCATGGCGACCGGAAAAACCGGGGGGCGAACCGGACAGTTTCCAGTCGCCCCCCCACCCCCAGACTCACCGAAATCACAGAGACATCGCCGGTTGGTGGGGCTGCCCACGCGCCGGCGAAAACGATCACCGCTCAAAACGCGCCAGCACATCCTGCTGGACAGCCACCACATCCCGCCCATACGTCTGGCGGGACCACTCCCGGATGGCCTCTGCACGCTGCGGGTCAGGCATGCGCGTGTCCGGTCGCGTCCGCATGATGAATGGCCGCGCCGCCAGCCCGTCCACCAGCAGTTTCACACAGGCCGTAAACTTGGGCAGGTTGAGCAGATCATCGGCCCCGAACACCGGATACATCTCCGGTGCCAGTGCTACCGCATCCTGGGTTCCCACCCGGAATGCGATGATCGACCCCACGTTCCCAAAGACAGCCTCCCGGATGCCGGAGTCCAACTGAGTCAGGTACTGGTTGGCCGCCGTCACCACCACGCCGTACTTGCGCCCCTCGCTGAACACCGTGCTGAACAGGTCGGTTGCAAAGTTCTGAAACTCGTCGACGTACAGGTAGAAATCTGGGCGCTGCTCCGGGGAGACATCCGCCCGGCTTAGCGCCGTGATCAGCAGCCCCTGTACCAGCAGCAGGCCCAGAAATTGCGCGCTTTCCGGCCCGATCTTTCCCTTGGATAGGTTCACCAGCAGCACCTTTCGCCCGTCCATCACCTCCCGGAAGTTCAGCGTCGTCTCCCGCTGTCCGATGATGTTCCGGATGCGGCTATCGCCCACGAACCGACTGAACTTGCTCACCAGGTAGTCCAGGATCTCGCTCTTATGAAAATCGCTGGTGTTGGCGATCTGCTTCTCCCAATAGCTGCGCACCAGTGGGTCTTTCACCTGCGGCAGGATCTCCTGCACATAGCGCATGTCGGTCAGCACCCGCACGACCTCGATCAGCGTGCCTCCCTCCACCGACATCGCTGTCAGCATGGCGTTGCGCACGTTGTGCTGGAAGCGCGGCCCCACAATGCCCATCGTCCCCGGATCGTACATCCGTATCAGCAATCCGATGAATTCGTTGACGATGCGCTGCTTTGCCATCTCGCTGTCCGCCTGCAACAAGTTCAACCCAACCGGGCGCTCCTCGTCTGCCGGGTCGAAGAGGACGACGTCCCGCATGCGGTGCGGGGGGATGCGGGCCAGGAGGTCCTCGATCAGGTCGCCATGCGGGTCGATCACGCACACCCCCTGCCCGGCCTCGATGTCCTGTAGGGCCATGTGCTTCAGCAGCGTGCTCTTACCGGTCCCCGTCTTACCCACCACGTAGATGTGGCGTCGTCGGTCGTCCAGCGCCAGCGCGATCGGCAGTGGCATCCCCGCCACCCGGGTCACGCTGTCCCCTAGAATCGTCCCCCGCACATGCAGGGTCGCTGGCGGAGCAACCGGCTTGACCTCCAGCATCGCCATGCCCGGCACGCCCTCGCGCCCCGGCACTGGCAGCCGGAAGCACAGGGCTGCCTCGTGCTCCCCCATCATATGGCGCAGCCGCCGCATCCCGGCGGGCGCAGCGCTGTAGACCCACTGTTCCACGTCAAGCGTCCTCAAGTTGCGACGCGCCCGCTCGATCTCCTCCGCGGTGCTGGCCCGTATGACTTCGTAGCCGCCATACCGCATCCCGCCAGCCTCACGCAGCGGCCCAAAGAGCGCGGAGGCCGCCATCTCCGGCAAAAGGAGGCTGCTATCCTTCGACGCCACGTTGACATGCACAACGTAGGCACTCGAACCCAGGGCATCCACCAGAAGACGGGTGGCCTGCACCTGGCCCCACTTGGGCCTCTCCTGCCACCACTGCGCGACCTGATCCCTGGCCCCCACGCTCACAACATCTCCCTGCCCCGTGGCAACCAGCTCTCCCTCGCCCAACATCACCCGGTCCAGCACCGTACGCTCCCAGGGCATCAGGTAGGTCGGCAACAGGTGAATGCTGACCATTGCCTCAGCCTGCTGCCGCAGCAACACCCAGGCCAGGTTGTGCAAATCCAGGCTGCCGGGGGTAAAAGGATAAACAGCATAGCGCTCACCGGCTTGCTGCGGCGTTTCCTCCAGCCGCACCGCCTGGGCAATCCCGGCTGGCTCAAACGGCGCAAGCAGGGCCTCCAGTTCCGCCGCATCGGTAACTGGCTCAAAACCATAAATATGCTCCTGCGCCAATGGCAGCGCGCTGCTCAAAGTCTCCCACAGGTGCAGCGCCAGCTCATGACAGCTCTCCACATCCGCTGCGGACACCCGCGCGAGCAGTGCCACCGTCAGCCTCCCCCGCTCCGGGAGCAGGCCATCCGGTCGGCTGATCCAGCGCAGAACAAACACGGGATCCCCCACCACGTTGCGCAGCCCGCCCAGCACCTGCACGAACTCAAACCCCGCGCTCAGGATGTGCTCCGTCCACTTGCTGCCGTCACTGCCCCACGGACGCCCCACTGCCCGCACCGCCACCGCGAAGTAACCCTGATAGAAGGGCGTCGCATCGGCCCGAGCCAGGGTGTCATGCATCACCACCGTGCTCGTCTGCTCAAGCATGACATAAGGCTCGCCGCGCTGCCGCCGTTGCAGGCAGGCCCGAACCTGCTCGATCTCCTCGCCCTCCTCATCGGCGACCATCGCCAGCGCCCCTTCGAAGTCGTCGCTCCGCTCCAACGCCCGCGCCGCCCCCAACCGGGCTTGCCGAATCAGGGTGGGATCGTCTGTCTGCATCATCGCGATGTGAAAGGCCGCCAGAGCAGAGAGGTGCTGCCCTCCGAGCAACAACGCCTGGCCTCGCGCCAAATGGGCTTGCGCATCACTGGGGAGCAGTGCCAGGAGGTTATCGGCCATAGCGAGGGCCTGCGAGTGTTGCCTTGTGGCAAGCGCCTCCCTGGCCGACCGCAGCAGTTCCTCCCGACGGACAGCCACTGTCTGCTCCAACCTTGCCTGAAGGCTCAGTATGGATTTACGCGACGGGTTGTCGGCAAACGCGGTGCCCAGGATCGCCGCAGCAGTGGCTAACTGCCCACTCTCCAATAGCTCCCGTGCCAGGGCGCGGCGCTCGTAGAAAGGCACTGTAGCCCAGCTTGCAGGGGCCTGCTCGCATACAGAACGCAGACCGGCCAGTGCCTCCGGCGTGAGTCCGCTGGCTCGCCAGCGATAGACTGCCTCAGCCGCTGGGCTGGATTCAGGCCACGGCATCTCATCTCTGCCCAGCCATTGCTGCCGCAGTTTGCTCAACGCCTGGGCGGAAGGATGCCCGGCAGGCAGCAGGCCAAGCGCTTGGTCAAGGTGTTCCACAGCCTGGGTAAAGTCCTCGCGCTCGGCCAACAGCCAGGCGATGCCTGCGCAGGCAGCCACCGCCTCCGGCAGGTCAGCTCCGCCCCAGCGATCGAGCAGGAGTTCCTGTGCTCGCAAGGGTAGCTCGCAGTAGACGCAGGCTGCCTGGGACAGCCGGTTTCCTTTCCCGCAACGTGGGCAGTCCAGGCGAACCGACTCCACTTGCGTAAGGGCCGCGCGCACAGAGTCGAGGGGAATCTCAGCCAGCGGAGCTAGGGACAGTCGCAGCGCCAGGCGGTATGCCTCCAATGCCTGGTCTTGCCGCTCAGCCTGAAGCAGGCTTTCCGCACGGACAACGTGCAGAGCGGCAAGCTCCGGCAGCAGGGCAGAGAGACTCTCCAGCAAGGCATCAGCCTCCCGCCGCTTCCCCGCGCGCAGCAGGCACAACAGCCCATCCAGTACTCCCGCCAGGGACTGACGGCTCACTTTAACGTCAAGCTCAGGGAACGCGCGCGCTGCCTCCGGGGCCGCCTCGAGCAGCGCCAGCGCGTCCCTGAACTGGCCCTGACGCAACAGGTGATCCAGCAAGTAGCGCACAGCCTCGTTATGGGCAGACGCCCCCGGCGTGCATCGTGCCATCGCCATCCGCAGAAACCGCTCAATTGCTTCCGTTGCCTTCGGGGAGGAAGATTTCTCGTGCGCAGACCACAGCAACAGCAAGCCCGTAGGAGACACCTCTGATGGAGGATCCTCCTCTTCCTCTTCGCCCCCCTGGCGAAGCAGCGCCACCGCTGCTGCCAGCGGCACAGCAGGGTCCCCTGGGCTGAGCGCAATCGCCTGGTCGAAAGACTCCACGGCGTCGGAATAGTAACCTCTCCCCGTAGACCGCCGGCCTGCGGCCAACCTCTCCAGCACTTTCTCCTCCAGGCGCGCCCGCAAGTGCTTGACCTGCTCATAGCCCGGCATGGTCTGGCTCAACGCATACAAATCCTCCGCAGCAGCGGCCAAATCCTCATCGATCTCCAGGCACAACTCCACTTTAAGTAGCCGCGCTTCCACATCCTCTGCGTACAGCACCAAGTAATCATCTAGCAGTCCCAGCGCACAGTCGTGATCGCCATCGTCGAAGATCCGCCTGATCTCGGTTAGCAACGCCATCGATTCGGTATCGGTTGTCTGGCCCATAATTCTCTCCTGAGCACAAGACCTCTTAGGACGATACGTGGGCAAGGCTGTGGCACAACCAAGGGCCGAACGGGGGGTTGACTGCCAGCCTGCAACCTGCTGGCAGTCTGCGAAAGGGTCGAAAGGGTATTGGGGAACGAGAGAATAGGATGCGATGGAAAGCGATTAGTTTACCGGAGCAGTACAGAAATCGCCAGAAAAATCCAGCCGGTCCACAGGGTTTTATCGTTCTTGGCCAATGAGATAACCTCGCGACTGGCAAGGCCCAAACTGCCAGAAGATGTAGAGATGTCACTACTTTGGACGAGGACCGCTGTCAGTTAAGCAAGGCCAGCACGCATCCCGTCATGGCCCTGTTTCGGAATTAGCAGCACATCGCCAGTGCTCTGCGCACCTTCGCTGCTCAACGGACCAAGCCCTTGAACTTGTCACCTGCCCTCTCGGAGAACGATAAAGCCCTGAGGCCCCCATGACCTGTTGACAAGGGGCCGCACTTTGTTGTATGCTGTGGATACTTACAAACAGTTAGCAACTATGTTCCCTTCTTGTTCCTGTGGGTCAGGCAGAGCCATCGCCAATGGGAAGAGCAGCCACCGCCAGCCTGCCGCGCAGCCTCAACCGCACGGCCATTCTCAACCTCATCCGCACCGAAAGCCCCATCGCCCGCTCCGAGATCGCCCGGCGGCTCAACATGAGCCTGCCCACCGTGATGCGCGTGGTGGAGAAGTTGATCCAGGAGGACCTGGTCTACTTCCACGGCAGCGAGCGCAGCGGGGGGCGCCGCCGCCCCCTGCTGGAGTTCAAGGGGTCGGCCTACGCCGTGGTGGGGGTTGACCTGGGCGGCACCAAGATGTACGGCACCGTCTCCGACCTCAACGGCACCGTGCAGCATGAGCTGCACCTGGCCTGGCAGGACGGCGGCGGTCCCGGCGAGGCCCTGGAGGCTCTCTACCGCCTGATCGAGGAGTTGCTGGCCATGCCCCGCCCCGGCGGGCAGAAGATTCGCGGCATCGGCGTGGGCGCGCCGGGGGTCACCCTCAGCGAGACCGGCACCGTCCTCTGGGCCCCCAGCCTGGGCTGGCGCGACCTCCCCCTCAAGCAGTTGCTCAGCGACCGCTTTCAACTGCCCGTCTTCGTGGAGAACGACGTCAACCTGGCCGCCCTGGGCGAGTTCGGCTTCGGCCTGGCCCGTGGCACCCCCAACCTGGTGTGCATCGCCATCGGCACCGGCATCGGGGCCGGCATCCTCATCGACGGCAGGCTGTACCGGGGGCACAACCAGGGCGCTGGTGAGGTGGGCTACTTCCCACCCGGCATCGAGTTCCTGGGGCGGCGTTACGACGAGTTCGGCGCGCTGGAGAGCCTGGCCTCCGGCACCGGCATCACCCGGCGGGCCGCCCAGCTCCTCACACAGCGCCAGGAGCGCGTCCCCCTGGAGGACAGCCTGACCGCTGAGGATGTCTTCCACTTCGCCCGCCAGGGCCAGCCCTGGGCACAGCAGGTCATCGACGAAACGGTGGACTTCCTCAGTATCGCCATCGCCAGCATCAGCGCCCTGCTCGACCCGGAGGTCATCGTCTTGGGCGGCGGCGTGGCCCGCTCCGCCGATCTGCTGATCGAGCCTATCCGCAGACGGATAGATGGTGTCGTCCCTTTCGTGCCCCACCTGGTCGCCTCCGACCTGGGCCCTAGGGCCGTCGTCATGGGCGCGATCATGCTGGTGTTGGACGCAACCACCGGCCACGTGGTCGTCAGTCGGCGCGTATGAGCCAGGCAGGCATCTTGCAGTACAGGCAGCATGAGGAGAGCAGACCCATGAGCAAATTGGCGTTGTGTGGCGGTGAGCCGGTCAGGAAGTCGCCCTTCCCCGCCTGGCCCTACTTCGACGACCAGGAGCGCCAGGCCCTGCTGGAGGTCCTGGAAAGTCGGGTATGGTGGCGCACGCCCGGCACACGTACCCTCCAGTTTGAGCGCGATTTCGCAGCCTATCACCAGGCCCGGCACGGCATCGCAGTGACCAACGGGACGGCGGCGCTGGAGGTGACGATGGCCGCCCTGGACATCGGTCCGGGCGACGAGGTGATCCTCCCGGATTTCACCTTCGTGGCCACGGCCAGCGCGGTACTCTTCGCCGGTGCACTGCCCGTCCTGGTGGATATCGACCCCCAAACCTATTGCATCGACCCGCAAAAAGCAGAGGCGGCCATCACCGAGCGCACCAGGGCGATCATCGCCGTCCACATGGGGGGACATCCCGCCGACCTGGACCGCCTGCTTGAGATCGCCAGAAAGCACGACCTGTATCTGGTAGAAGACAGCTCCCACGCCCACGGCAGCCAGTGGAACGGCCACAAGATCGGCAGTATCGGCGACGTGGGGACCTTTAGCTTCCAGCAAAGCAAGCTGATGACGGCGGGCGAAGGGGGTATCATCCTCACCAACGACGACGACATTGAGCGCCGGGCGCGCTCCGTGCACGACTGCGGGCGAATGCCGGGCGAGTGGTTCTACAGCCATTTCATCTACGGCTCTAACTACCGGCTCAGCGAGTGGCAGGGCGCGATCCTCAGCGCCCAACTCAGCCGCCTTGAAGAGCAAACAGCCCTCCGTCACCGGAACGCGCGCCTGCTGGACGAGCTGCTCTCCAGGATCGAGGGTATCACGCCCCAGCAACTGGACTCGCGCTGCACGCGCAACGGCCACTATGCCTACATCTTCCATTACGACAAAGCCGCCTTCAAAGGGGTCTCCACCAACCGGTTTATCGAGGCGATTATCGCGGAGGGCATCCCCAACCAGGCCAGCTATCCTCCGCTGCACGAGATGGATATGTTCCGGAGCGGCGCATACAAACGGCGGCTCTGCCCGGAACAGGCCGCGCAGGACCATGCCTTCCTGCGCCAGCCCTTCCCCCACACGGCGCGTGGGGCGTGGGAGACCGTCTGGATTCCGCAGTATGCCTTGCTGGGCAGCGAGGAGGACATGCACGGCATCGCCGCTGCCGTAGAGAAGATACAGCGCCACGCGGACGAGCTGCTATAGGGTTGGCCTGGGGGAAAGCAATGGCGCGTTCGCTGGAAGTCTACACATGGCAGGAGGAAGGTTACCAGCCCCTGGTCTTCGGCGATGGCTGGCAGGTGGCGCTCCTCAACTGGGAGCCGCTCTTCGACCGCGCCAACCTGACCGAGATCGAGCGGCACAACGATAGCGATGAGGTCTTCGTGCTGCTCCGAGGCCGGGCCGTGCTCTTCACGCGGGCGGACGGGGGCGACTTGCAGGCCGTGGAGATGGTCCCCGGCAGGGTCTACAACGTGCCACGCGGCACCTGGCACAACCTGGTAGCGACCCGCGACGTGTCCTTTGTGATCGTCGAGAATCGGGACACGCACCTGCACGACACCGAGATCAGGCCGATCCGTCGTGAAGAGCTGAGCGCCCTGGATGCCCAGTTGCCGGACTGGGCGCGCCCAGGCTAGCGCACTACACAGAAAGTCCCCATTGATGGCACATACGTGGCCCATCCCCAAGATCGAATACCTGCCCCTGGCCGAGCTGAGGGAGGCGTGCCCCGTTGCCCTGGTCTACAGCAGCCCGGCGTGGAAAGCGGTGCAGGACAGGCTGCGCCTGCCGGTCGTCTGGCAGGGGGAGGTATTGGAAGCCAGCGAGGCCCACTGGCAGGCCCTGAGCGCCAACCTGGCAGGCGAGGTCGTCTATGCCGTTGGCGGAGGGCTGGCAGCGGACGCGGCAAAGTACATCGCCGCGCGGAGGAAGCTGCCGCTGGTGTGCATCCCCACGGCCCTGTCGGTCGACGCCTTCATCACCTGGGCCTCCGGTGTGCGCCGGGACGGTTGCGTGTACTACGTCGAGACCAAGCCCCCCGACCGCCTGGTGATAGATTTCGACGCGATTGCCGCCGCTCCGGCAGCGATCCGGGCGGCTGGCATCTGCGACGTGCTCTCCATCGCCACCGGCCTGTGGGACTGGCGCTTTGCACAAGAGCAGGGCCAGAACCCGCCGGAGATGCAGCACATCCCTTACGTCGATCAGGTGGCCCAGGGCATCCTGCAGGGCGCGCTCGACTGCGCCGAAGCAGCCGGGCGCGGCGCGCGAGAAGGCCTCAAGCAACTGCTCGATTGCCTGGCGCTGGAGGTCCAGCTTTGCAACCAGATCGGCCACTCACGGCCAGAGGAAGGCAGCGAGCACTACTTCGCCTATTCGGTGGAAAACGTGATGGGGAAGGGCCTGCCGCATGGCGATCTGGTCGGCCCCGGCATCCTGCTGCTGGCGGCGCTTCAGGGGCAGGATACGGCCCCGCTGCGCCGGGCATTGCAGGCCTGCCACATCCCCCTCAACCAGATCCCGGCGGAGGTGATCCAGACAACTTTGCAAGGGCTGCCTGAGTACGTGCGGAGGCACCAACTGCCCTACGGCATTGCCCACACGCTCTCTCAGGCGCACCTGAAACGCCTGCCAACCCTGTTTTAGGAGCGGCGGGGGCGAGCGGAATCTCGACCGATAAGTGTAAGCGGGGCCGCGTCGCCTTTGCGCAACCCGGAACGACTCCCTTACCCTTCTCCAACGCCGTGCGTAAAAGTGGCCGCATGGGCTGTGGAACTCGCTCCCGCCGCTTTTCTTGATCTGCTGGGGACTCCTTTCGATAGCCTGGCCGCCGTCCCCTTGAGCGCGTATGGTCAAGCCTGCCTATCCCAACGAGACTGTCATCCCTCTGGCTGCCGTGCCCGCCAGGTTTGGCCTGGGTGCCACCGAAGAGCTGGGCTACGAGTTGCGACGGTTGGGGCTTCGCCACGTTTTGCTGGTCACTGACCGCCATCTGGTAAGGTTGGGCCTGGCCGGGAAGGTCAGCGCCATCATCGAGCAGGCTGGCATCCGCGTCACACAATACGACGATGTGCTTTGTGAGCCTACCGATGAATCGGTTGCCCGCGCTGCGGCGTTCGCCAGGGAAGTCGATCCTGAGGGATTGGTGGCCCTGGGCGGCGGCAGCGTGATCGACACCGCCAAAGCCATGAACCTGTGCGCGGCTCACCCGGCCAGCGTCCTGGCCTACATCAGCCAGCCCATCGGTGAGGGAAGGCCAGTGCCGGGGCCGCTCCGTCCCCTGGTGACCGTCCCCACCACGGCTGGCTCCGGCAGCGAGGTCACCCCGACCCTCGCGCTGGGCATCACCGCCCTCAGGCTCAAGACCGGCATGTCCCACCCCCATCTCAATCCAACCATAGCCATCGTGGATCCGCTGAATACGCTCACCGTGCCGCCGTTCGTCACCGCCTGCTCCGGCCTGGATGTGCTCGCACAGGCCATCGAGTCGTACACCGCCATCCGCTACGACCGCCGCCCCGCCCCACCCTCACCGTCCGAGCGGCCTCCCCAGGTGGGGGCCAACCCCTTCAGCGATGTGTGGAGCGTCCAGGCCATCACCTGTTGCAGCCAGTATCTGCGCAGAGCCTGCTTCAACGGCCATGACCTGGAAGCCCGCAGCTACATGCTCATGGCCTCCGTCTGCTCCAGAAGCGGCTTCGGGAACGCCGGCGTGCACATTCCCCATGCCATGAGCTACCCTGTGGCGAGCATGGTCCGCGACTACATCCCGCCGGATTACGACGCGGAGCACCCCATGATACCGCACGGGCTGGCGGTCGCGCTCACCCTGCCAGCCGTTTGTCGCTTCACCGCGCCCCTGGACCCCGCCAGGCATGCCACAGTCGCGCGCCTGCTGGACGACAGCGCAGACGGCCTTGCAGACCGTCCGGCAGCCGATCTGCTGCCGGAGGTGCTCAAGCGCCTGCTGCAAGACCTGGGGATGCCCGCAGGACTGGAAGCCCTGGGCTTTGGCGAGGCGGACATCCCGGAGCTGGTTGAAGGGGCTTGCCAGCAGGGACGCCTCCTCAAGCTCGCCCCACGCCCGGGGACCCGCCAAGACCTGGCGGCCCTGTTCAGGGCGGCGCTGCGCTACTGGTGACCCGCGCACTCCCGGCGGTGGGAAGCGGGTATAATGCGCCACAATGCCCCAGGGCGGGGCGCAGGCCCACCCTGGGGAGCAATCGGCGGGAGAACACACCCAATTGAGGGAGTCCGTTGCCATGAAGCTCACCATAATCGGCTGCGGGATTCGCACACCGCTGGCCATTCCTCCCATCCTCAGGCGTGCACAGCAGATGGGCCTGCAAGAACTCTGCCTGATGGACATTGACGCGGAAAAGCTGCACAACTTCGGCACGCTGGCCCGCCACGTGGCCCGCTCTCAGGGCAGCGCCCTGCGCATCACCCTGACCACCAACGCCCACGCCGCGCTGGATGGGGCGCGCTTCGTCATCACCACCATCCGCGTGGGCGGCGACCAGGGGCGCGTCCTGGACGAGCGCATCGCCCTGCGGCACGGGGTGCTGGGGCAGGAGACGACCGGCGCGGGCGGCTTCGCCATGGCCCTGCGCAGCATCCCGGCCATCCTCCACTACGCCGAACTGCTGGAGGAAGTCAGTCCGGGGGCCTGGCTGCTCAATTTCACCAACCCCGCCGGCCTGGTCACCCAGGCCCTGCGCGACCGGGGCTTCGCGCGCACCATCGGCATCTGCGACAGCGCCAACGGCGCGCAGAGCGCCGTCGCCAACTGGCTCCGGGTGGACGCCCGCCGCCTGCGGGCCGAGGTCTTCGGGCTGAACCACCTGTCGTGGGCGCGCGCGGTCATGCTGGACGGCGAGGACGTGCTGGCTCCCCTGCTGCGCAACCCGGACTTTCAGCGGGGGACCATGCTGCGGCTGTTCGATCCCAAATTGATCGAGAGCCTGGGCATGTGGCTGAACGAGTACCTCTTTTACTGGTATTGCTCCCGCCAGGCGCTGGAGGCAGTGCAGAGCGAGGCGCTGTCACGGGGCGAGGCGATCCAGGCCTGGAATCGGGAACTGCTGGCCCGCCTGCGCGGCGTGGACATCGAGCGCGACCCCCAGGCCGCCCTCGATCACTATCACGCCTACATCGAGCGCCGCGCCGCGACCTACATGGCCTACGGAGCGGGCGGGGAAAGAAAAGACAACGCCCCGCTGGCCGCCGACGAAGAAGAGGGGTACATGGGCGTTGCCCTGGATACCATCCTCAGCCTGTTCAACGGTCAGCCGCTCCACACCGCCCTCAACGTGCCCAACCAGGGGGCCATCGCCTGCATGCAGCCGGACGATGTGGTGGAGGTGAGCTGCCTGGTCGATGGCGATGGCGTGCACCCCCTGCCCATTGGGGCCGTGCCGGAACACCAGGAGCTGCTCATGCGCACCGTCAAGCTCTACGAGAAGCTGACCGTACAGGCCATCCTCACGCGCTCGCGGGCCAGGGCGGCGGAGGCGCTGATGGTGCACCCGCTGGTCTTCTCCTACCCGCTGGCCCGGACGCTGGTGGACGAGTACCTGCAGGCGCACGCCGACTACGTCGGGAGGTGGGAATAGAGACAGAGGGCACTCCCCAGGGGCAAGGAGCGCACCAACCAGGGGTGGCTCCCCCGCCATCTCTGTCTCTTTGTCAGCCACTGCCATGCGCTGCCGGGCAGGGCGATGACTCCGCCAGCCTGCCGGTAGCCAGCCCGACCCGGCAACGCAGTTCGGCAATAAAGGCGTCGCCATAGGCGGCCTGGCTGGTCCACTGGCCTGGGACAAACCGCCTTGACACAAGGCCCGCATTTCTGATATCCTGGTATTGGGTCCTGCAAAGACGAACGTCGTTCTACATTGTGGAACGCCCCCTCCACCTCTCCGCCCTCAGCAGGCGGCGTACCGGAGCACCCCATGATCAACTCCGTGATCAAAGCTGTGAAGGTCCTGAACCTCTTCAGTCCCTCTAATCCGCGACTCACCCTGGCCGAGATCAGCCATCGCCTGGGCATGCCCAAGAGCACCGCCCATAACCTGCTCAACACCTTGCTTTCCCAGGGCTTCGTTGAAAAGGTTGACGGCGACTCATACGCCCTGGGAACCGCTATCGTCACGCTCACGCAGCGGGTACGGGTCAATATTGAGCTTCGCGACCCGGCAGCCCCGCTGTTGCGCCAGCTTGCGGATACCTGCCGCGAGTCCGTCTACCTGACGGTCAGGGATGGGGATTACGTCCTGTACATCTATGCCATTGAGTCTCCGCAAAGGCTACTGGCCCGCACTGCGGTCGGCGACCACGCCCCGCTCCACTGTACGTCGGTTGGCAAAGCCATTCTGTCCCGGCTTCCAGCGGGAGAAGTCGACACAATCATAAGTCGTGTTGGCTTACCAGTCTTTACCGAGAAGACGATCAGCTCGCCGGATGTGCTGAGGAAAGAACTGGCAGAAACCCGGCGGCGCGGCTATGCCCTCGACACGGGCGAGCATGAGATCAACACCTATTGCATCGGCGCGCCCGTGTTGGACGCTAAGGGGCAGGTCATCGGCGCGTGCAGCATATCAGGGGCCGATCCCAAGATCGTCACGCACCGGGTAGCAGACCTGGCTCCTCACGTCATGTATACCGCCCAGGAAATCTCGCGCCGTATGGGCTATGTACCGGCTACCCCGGCCCAGGTCAACACCCTGGTCGGCCACGAGCTATCGTGACGAGCGACCTTGCCTGTTCCGATTCTGGCCGGTTGGCGATGGATCGTGAGGCACAGGGGCCTTCACCGATGATCAAGATGCCGATCTTCGAGCGACTGCCCGATCGTCCCTTTGCGCATTGCGCCACACTGGCCCAACTGCCGGATGGGGCGCTGCTGGCGGCCTGGTTCGGCGGCGCTTATGAGACAGCGCCCGATGTGGCGATACTGGCGTCTCGCTATGACCCTGTGCGCCAGACCTGGGCCACTCCCTGGATCATCGCGGATGTCCCCGACCATTCCCTGGGTCAGCCGGTCTTCCTGGTGCGGCCCGATGGCGAACTCTGGCTGTTCTTTGTGGTGATTGTGGCAGACGAGGGACCCGCCAACTGGACCCGCGCCCAACCCCACTGGCAGCGGTCCACAGATGGTGGCAAGACGTGGAGCAGCCCCATCCGGCTGCTGGATTATCCCGGCCTCATGTTCCGCAGCCGACCCCTGGTGTTGCCGGGCAGGATCATCATCCCCGTTTACGACGAGAACACCTGGGAGTCGCGGATGCTGATCTCCGACGACAAGGGGCAGTCCTGGCGTCTGACCGCGCCGATGAGCACGCCGCAGGGGAACATCCACCCCTGTGTGGTCAACCTGTCGGATGGCCGCTTGCTGGCTTACCTGCGCACCGGTGGCCCCGGCGGCGTGATCTGGCGCGCCGAGTCATCGGACGGCGGGGATACATGGGGGCAGCCCTCCCCCACCCCCCCTCCCAACCCCAATTCGGGCCTCGATCTCCTGCGCTTGCAGAGCGGCGCGCTGGCCCTGGCCTACAACCACAGCAACCGCCTGCGCACGCCGCTTTGCGTGGCCCTGGCTGAGGAGGACGAGCGCTGGCGCTGGCAGCAAACGCTGGAGGACGGCCACGCGGAGTTCTCCTACCCCACGCTGCTGCAAACGGACGACGGATGTATTCACCTTGTCTATACCTACAAACGGGAACACATTCACTACGCCTGTTTTACCGAAGACTGGCTGCGCAAAGGCAGGACTGATGGAGCACCGGAAGATTAAGGGCGTGATCGTCCCGCTGTTGACCCCCTTCGATGCGCGGGGCGAGCTGGATACGGGGGCGCTGCGACGGCTGGTGGATTTTCTCGTCGCGCGGGGGGTCAAGGGCCTGTTTCCCGGTGGCACGACCGGCGAAGGCCCCCTGCTGAGCTTTGAAGAGCGCCGTCAACTGGCCGAGGCCACCGTCGAGGCAGCGGCGGGACGGCTGCCTGTCATCGTCCATACCGGGGCGATCACCACGCGCGAGACCCTGGCCCTGACCCGGCACGCGCAGGAGATCGGGGCGCAGGCGGCGGGGGTCATCCCGCCTTACTTCTACCGCTTGAGTGAGGAGGCGCTGTTCTGCCACTTTCAGCAGATCGCGGCCCAAACGCCGGATTTTCCGATCTATCTGTATAACAACCCGTCCGTGACCGGCAACGGTCTCTCCACGGCGCTGGTGGCGCGCCTGGTGGAGCGCTGCCCCAACATTGTCGGCCTCAAGGACAGCAGCGGCTCGCTGGATACGCTGTCCGCAGGGAGGGCCTGGCGTTCCGGCAGCTTCAACACGGCCTCCGGCCCTGATGGCCTGATCCTGGCCGGCGCGGCCATCGGCCTGGATGCCTGTGTCTCCGGGAACGCCAATGTTGTGCCGGAGCTGGTGGTGGCGCTGCACGACGCCGCCACCAGCGGCGACCTGGCAACGGCCAGAGCGCTCCAGATGACGCTCAATCGCGTGCGCGCCATCCTGGGCGATGGCGCAGACCTGTCCCTCTTCAAGGGTGTGCTGGCCCGGCGCGGCCTTCCTACCGGCCCGGTGAGAGCGCCGCTGCTTCAGGCCCCTGAGCAGCGGGTCACCGAGTGCTGGCAGGCGTTGGCCGCGCTGGGCCTTGCTCTCTCCCCCTTATGACACCTTCGGAGAAAGGAGGCTGCCCGCCCGGTTTTACGACAGATTGTGCAACCCGTTGTCGTTTATGCGATAGCCGTAAGGAGAAAGACAATGCGTAAAATACTGTGGCTTGCCCTTGTGCTCGTCCTGGCCCTGTCAGTTGGCAACCCGACGACCGCCCAGGAGGTGGTGACGCTGGAGTTCTGGGGTGGCTGGACCGGCCCGGACGGCGACATCATGCGCGATCTGGTGGCGCAGTGGAACGAAGAGAATCCCAACATTCAGGTCAACCTGACGGTCCAGCAGTGGTCGCCCCTCTTCGACGCCTTCCTGGTCTCGGCCAGCGCCGGCGAAGCGCCGGACATCCTGGCCATGCATCCGCAGGAGATGCCGCAGTTCGCCGTGCTCGGCCTGCTGACGCCCCTGGATGACCTGATCGCCGACTCGGAGGTGCTCAGGCCGGAGAACTACCTCGAAAGCGCCTGGAACCCCAACATCTACCAGGGCGTCCTCTACGCCATCCCGCTCGACCTGCACATGCACGGCCTGTTTTACAACCTGGACCTGTTCGAGGAGGCCGGCATCGAAGCGCCCCCGGCCACCGGTGAGGAGCTGCTGGAAGTAGGCCGCCTGCTGACCGTAGACGAGAACGGCCTGCATCCAGGCGACGAGGGCTTTGACCCGGAGAACGTGGTGCAGTACGCCATCAACATGCACACCAACCACCACGCCTTCTTCCAGTGGTGGTCGCTCTACAACCAGCTTGGCGGCGAGCTGATCTCCGAAGATGGCACGGAATGCGTCATGGACCTGGAGCTGGCCGCTCAGGCCTGGCAATGGCTGCAAGACCTGGTGTACGTGCATCACATCGCGCCGCAGGGCCAGACCGACTATCCGGCAGACTTCGCCTCTGGACGCACGGCCATGCTGGTTGACGGCCCCTGGCGCATCCCGGCCCTGGAAGCCGCCGAAGAGGAGACTGGCTTCCGCTGGGGATCTGCAAGGTACCCGCAGGTCTTCGACGAGCAGTACGCGATGTGGGGCAGCTCGCACGACCTCACGCTGCCCGCCCCGGCTGACCCGGAGAAGCGGGACGAGGCGCTGATGTTCCTGGAATGGCTGGCTGCCAACTCCGCCGCCTGGGCCACCTCCGGCCAGTTGCCCGCCTTCCGCGACGTGATGGAATCCGAGGAATTCCAGGAGATGCCTGGCCGCGCACCCTTCATCGAGATGATGCCTTACGAGGTGATGTTCCCCAACACACCGAAGTATTCGGAGATTTTCGCCTCGAACGCACCAACGCCGATGATGGTCATGGCCCAAAACATCATGCTGGAACAGGCCGATCCGGCGGTTGAGGTCGAAACCGCCTGTGACGCCATCACGGGTATCCTGTCCGTGCCGTAACTGTCTGGCTGTTCCTTACAAGGTGGCTCAGTCCGGCGGGACTGAGCCACATATCATGTTGGGGATCAGAGGATGCGCATTCTGCCCAGAACACAACCTGCTGTGGGGCGTGCAGAGCTTCTCGTTGCCAGGCCCCGCTTCAAGGCGACCCCCTACCTCTTCCTGCTGCCATACCTGAGCTTCTTCGTGCTGTTCCGCCTGGGTCCGGCCATCGCCGGGATGGGCGTCTCTTTCACCAACTGGGCAATCGTCGGCACGCCGCAGTGGGTGGGCCTGGCGAACTACGAAGCAATGACCCGTGACCCGCGCCTGGCTGATGCGGTCACAAACACCTTGTTTTTCGTCGGCCTCACCGTCCCCCTGCTGGTGATCCTGGGCCTGGCGCTGGCGCTCTTCTTGAACCAGCCCATGCGCGGGCGGGCGTTGGGGCGCGTGGCCGTGTTCACGCCGTATGTGCTGATGTCCACAGTCGTCGGGGTCATCTGGACCTGGCTGCTGGAGAAGGACTTCGGCCTCATCAACGTCTATCTGGATCAGCTTGGCCTGGGCAAAGTGCCCTGGCTGGTAGACCGGAACACGGCCATGTATGGCATCGTGCTGACCACAGTCTGGTGGACGGTGGGCTACAATGTGGTGCTCTTCCTGGCCGGCCTGCAGGATATCCCGGCGGAACTCTACGAAGCGGCGCGCATCGACGGTGCAAACGCCTGGCAGCTCCTTCGCCGCATCACGCTGCCGCTTCTGGCCCCCACCACCTTCCTGGTGCTGCTGCTGACCATAATCAACTCGTTCCAGGTCTTCGATCAGGTCTACGTCATGACCTCCGGCGGGCCGGGCACGGCAACGCTGACGTTGGTGCAGTACGTCTACACGGCGGCCTTCCAGTTCCGCAAGATGGGGTACGGCGCGGCCATTGCCTGCCTGCTATTCGCCATCCTGATCGTCTTTGCCCTGGTGCAGACGCGCGTCTACCGACGCGGGGTGCAAGGAGTGAAGGCATGACCCTGGGAAAAGCCCTTAGGCTGGGCGCCTGGTACGTCCTGTTGATCGTGGTCATCGTCCTGGCGCTGGCTCCCATCTTCTGGATGATCTCCACCTCGTTCAAGCCGGAGTCGCACATCACGACGATCAACATCGAGTGGATTCCGCGCACGTTCACCCTGCAGAACTACCAGGATGTCTTTGAACGCTTCAACATCGGGCGCTGGACGGTCAACAGCATCGTCGTCTCGCTGGCTGCCACGCTGCTGGTGCTGGTGGTGGATTCGCTGGCCGGGTATGCGCTGGCCCGCATGGAATTCGTCGGGCGCAATCTGATCTTCAGCATTGTGCTTTCCATGCTGTTTGTGCCGCTCCAGATCACGGTCGTGCCGCTGTTCCTGCTGTTTTCCAGGCTCAGCCTGACGGACACTTACCTGTCGCTGATCCTGCCGGTCGGGGCCAACGTGACCGGCGTCTTCCTGATGCGGCAGTTCTTCCTGAGCATCCCCTACGAGCTGGAAGACGCCGCTCGCGTGGACGGCGCAAGCGATTTGCGCATCTGGTGGTCCGTGGTGATGCCGCTGGCCCGGCCCGCCCTGACAGCCGTGGCCATCATCACCTTTCTTTCCACCTGGAATAGCTTCTTCTGGCCGCTGATCGCCACGCGAAGCGATGCGGCGCGGACCCTGCCCGTGGGCATCGCCCAGTTCATGAGCCTGCGCCCCGGCCAGGCGCAGGCCGCGCAGGCTTACGGCAGATCAATGGCGGGCGCGGTGGTTGCCGCCCTGCCGCCGATCCTTTTCTTCTATTTCCTGCAGCGCTATTTTATTGAGGGCATCTCCATGTCCGGGCTGAAGGGCTGAGCGCCGGGGGCCTGGCCACACGGTGAGGAACAGCATGGCGATACAGCGGAGAAGCCGGGCGCGGCGCGGGATGCCTCCACAAACGGAAAGGCCGCCGAGCACGTAGCCCGGCCCGTTCTGCCCGGCCTTGAAAGGGGGGAACCACTTTGGGGCGCAAACTGGTCGCCGGCGCTGGCTGGAAGATGAACCACACGGCGGCGGAGGCTCGCCGCTATGTCCAAACGCTGCTGCCCCTGCTGGCAGGGGTGGACGACGCCCACGTCGAGGTGTTCGTCCTGCCGCCCTTCACCAGCCTGGCGGCTGTAGGGCCGCTGCTCAGCGGCACGCTGGTTCGCTTCGGGGCGCAGAACATGCACTGGGAGCCATCCGGGGCCTGGACCGGGGAGGTCGCCCCGCCGATGCTCCTTGAGGCCGGATGCCGCTACGTGGAGCTGGGCCACTCTGAGCGGCGCTACCACTTCAACGAGACGGACGAGACCGTCAACCGCAAGGTGCTGGCCGCGCTGGCGCACGGCCTGGTCCCCATCCTCTGCATCGGCGAGACGCAGGAAGAACGGGCGGCAGGGCAGACCGAGGCGGTGCTCAGCAGCCAGGTGCAGATGGCGCTGCGGGGTGTGGAGGAGGGCCAGCGCCCCGGCGTCATCCTGGCCTACGAGCCACGCTGGGCCATCGGCCAGCAGGAGGCCGCCAGCCCAGACTACATCCAGGAAGCGCACCGCTTCCTGCGCGCCGGGCTGGCCGCTTGGTACGGGCCGCCGGTGGCCGGGCAGACCCGCATCATCTACGGGGGCAGCGTCAACCTGGACAACGCCGGGCCGATCATCGCCCTGCCGGACGTGGACGGCCTGTTCATCGGGCGCGCCGCCCTGGACCCCCAGGCCTTTGCCCGGCTGGTCCGGATCGTGGAGCAGGCCGCCCGCGCCAAAGGAGGCGCTGTCTGAGGGGCCGTGCAACGCCCCCTGCGACTGCCGAACGCCCGCCGACCCGGTTTCGCCCGGAAACGGTAAATGCACTGGTCGTCGGTGACGACGACCGTGTAAGTAAAACCAACAGGGCCGTTTCGCCAGTCGAGATTATCGAGGCTGTGGGAAGACCAACTAAGCAGGGACCGGCACAGTTGGGATCGTTATCCTGGATGTGGATGAGGGCGTCGCCTGGCTGGAGAGGCACTTCCATCCCCAGGGAAACAGAGAGCGACGAGTTCTTCCGGAATGCGGGGGAAAAAGGCGTGGAACGCTTTGACCCGGCTGACCCGCCGCGTCGGCGGGCCAACAAGCGGCGCGGACGGGTGACATGGGCCAATGACCGACCGCCGGTGCTGGGAATGATTGGGCGTCGCAGTGACCAGGTGCGCCTGCGGGTGGTCAAGGATACGAAGGGGCCAACGGTTCAGGTCCACGTGCATCGCTTCACCCCGGCCAAGACACAGGTGTACACCGACGAGTATGATAGCTATAACGGCGGCTATGTCGCCATTCATGAGTTCCGTGTCAATCTCAAGGTCGCCTCAGTCGAGTTCATCGCCCTTCTGGTCGGTTTGCACTCGTTCTACCGTTGAGCTTTGTGTTTGTGTAGCATAAGGGCAGTGTGATCCTGCTACAAGTTCCTGACCAGCCGCGCGCGCATGAGGGCCACGGGTATGCTC
>FWWM01005579.1_pt1 | contig 27392 bp, 23 predicted proteins | sample 2228351 | NCBI WGS metagenome assembly FWWM01 (sample SAMEA103939774, study PRJEB20133) | metagenome | reverse complement strand
CGAGCACGGACTTGCGGAGTGGCTCCGCCCCCATCTGGCGCATCTGGGATGGCTTCAGGCGCCCGCGGCGCATTCGCTGGGCGGGGCGGCGGCCGTCCTGCTGCTGACGTATCTTCACGTGGTGCTGGGGGAGATGGTCCCGAAGTCGCTGGCGCTGTTCCGTCCGGAGCGGACGGCTCTGGCGGTCAGCACGCCCATGCTTCTCTTCAGCAGGCTGGCGCTGCCTCTCGTGCTGCTGCTGAACGGGGTGGGGAACCTCATCCTCCGCGCGTTCCGGGTCCCGCTGGTCGACCGGGCTGCGGGCGTGCACACCCCGCGGGAGCTCGAGATGATCGTGGAGGAGAGCCACGAGCAGGGCACGCTCGGGGAGGAGGAGAGCGAGATCCTGGTCAACCTGCTGCACTTCCGGGACCTGCTCGTCCGGAAGGTGATGGTTCCGAGGACGGCCATCGTCGGCATCCCGCTGGATTGCGGCGTCGATGAGGCGGTGCAGATCGCCGTGGAGACCCGGCACACCCGGTATCCCGTCTTCGAGGAGAGCCTGGACGACATCCGGGGCATCCTTCACGTCAAGGAGCTGTTCCGGGAGCTGCGCCGCCCGGAGAAGGAGCGCTCCATCGCCAACGCCATGCGTCCTCCCGTGTTCGTCCCCGAGCAGCTCACTCTGGAAGAGCTGCTGGTGGAGTTCCAGAAGCGCGGTGCGCAGGTGGCGGTGGTGCTGGACGAATACGGCGGGACGGCAGGGATGGTCACGCTGGAGGACGTGCTGGAGGAGATCTTCGGGGAGGTGCAGGACGAGTTCGACGACGAGGAGCCGCCCGTCCAGCGCCTGGACGAGCGCAGGTGGGCGCTCTCGGGCCGCGTTCGGCTGGACGAACTGGAGGAGGAGACGGGCGTCTCGCTCGGGCGCGAGGATGTGGATACGGTGGGCGGGCTGGTGCTGGTCCTGCTGGGCCGCCCGGCCGCCGTCGGCGATGAAGTGGAACTGGAGGGGGTGCGGATGCGGGTCACGGCATTGGACGGACTTGCCGTGGGCCGGCTGGAGATGGAGCTTCCTGCCGGCGACGCGCCGCCCGGCTCCGGCTCCTGACGGGGCCGTCCGGGAACCCCCGGCCCCCCCGGCGGGTAACATGACAGTGGGAGAGGATGCCCATGAAACGTCGAAGGTTCCGACTCACCAGACCGCTCGATCACCCGAGAGAGACCCTCATCCACCTGGCCGGTCCGCTGGACCGCTGGGGGTGCGTGCGGATGAGGTTCAAGCTCCTGGTCCGGCTTGCCAAGGGCTGCGGCCGGGTGGTGCTCGACCTGCGCCGGGTCCCCTACATCGACAGCGACGGCATCAAGGCCCTGCGCTGGCTGCGGGATGACTGGCAGGACGTCCGGGTCGAGCTCGTCAACGTCAACTCCGACGTCCTCCGGACGCTCCGCCTGAGCCGTCTGGAGGATCTGGTGGCCGACGGGGCCCCGGAGGAGGAGCCCGTCGCCACCGGCACCGCCTAAGTTCCGCTGTTTTTTTCGCGCCGGGAGCATTCCCCTCGCTCCGGATGGGTTACAATCCCCCTGTGCAGTCAGTTGTGCAACCATGTCGCAGATTGCCACCGTGGGGCGGCGCGGGCGGATTCACGCTCGTGGAGCTCCTCACTGTGGTGGCCATCCTGAGCATCCTGGCCGCACTGCTCCTGCCGGTGGCGGGCCGGGCAAGGCAGGCGGCGCGGCAGAGCGCCTGCCTCTCCAACCTGCGGCAGCTGGGCCTTGCCGTGCAGGGATATCTGGACGATCATCGCGGAGTGTATCCCTGGCAGAGCGGGCCGCTCTTCGGACCGTCCCGCGTCGCGGATGTGGGACTGGCGCGGGACGATCCTTCGGACCGCTCGAACCGCTGGGACGCGGCTCCGGTGCGGGCCTCGCTTGCCGGATACGCGCGGGACCACGGGGTCTGGTACTGTCCCGCCATCTCCCCGGTCGCCGCGGGCCGGATGGAGACGGGAGCCCTTCCGGCCATCCCGCCGGACCCGCTGGGTGGGGACTCGGCATCGTTCTATCAGGCCAATGCGTTTCTGTTCGTGAACACCATCCCGCACCTCACGGTCCAGGGGCGGTCGAGCATCAGGCCGCGGACGGGCCCGGTGCGGCAGTCCGACATCGCCGCGCCGGAGCGGCTCAGGGTCTTCCAGGACTTCTGGGACCAGGGGCGCGGGGTCCATTCCGGGGGCATCAATGCGCTGCGCGCCGACGGTTCGGCCGCGTGGCAGCGGGCGGTGCCCGGAGTGACGGTCGTGGCGTGGTGGGAAAGATGACCCCCCATCGCCCGGAAAGGAGAGTCCGGACTTGAAGCGTTCATCCCGTTCCCTGCTTTGGGCGTCCTGCGCTGCGGCGTTCATCCTGGCGTTCGGCTGTTCGCGGGCGCTCGACCAGCAGCTTCCGCGGGAGCGCGGGTCGCTGGGGGAGGGCGTGCCCGCGTTCCACGTCCGTCCCGGATACCGGGTCACGCTTGCCGCCGAGGGGCTGACGAACGCCCGCTTCCTCGAGACGGACGGCGAGGGCGCCGTCTTCGTCAGCCAGCCTCGCGCGGGCAGCATCATCGCCCTGCGCGACCGCGACGGAGATGGCCGTTATGAGACGCGCACCGTCTTCGTGGAAGGGCGGCCCACGGTCCACGGGATGTGCTGGCGCGACGGGTGGCTGTATTTCGCGCAGTCCGGCTCCATCCACCGTGCCCGGGACACCAATGGGGACGGCCGGGCCGACACGGTCGAGACCATCATCCCGGAAGGCAGACTGCCGTCGGGAGGAGGACACTGGTGGCGGGCGCTTCTCGTCACGGAGGATGCCATCTACACCTCCATCGGTGACAGCGGGAACATCACCGACGAGACGGACACCGAGCGTCAGAAGATCTGGCGCTTCGACCGCGACGGGGGCGGGAAACGGCTGTTCGCGAGCGGGGTCCGGAACACGGAAAAGCTGCGTCTGCGGCCCGGCACCGGCGAGATCTGGGGATGCGACCACGGAAGCGACAACTTCGGCCGCAGGTTCGGGGAGAAGCCGGGCTCCGACCAGCCGGTCACGGACCTGAACCCCCCGTGCGAGTTCAACCGCTACGTCGAGGGAGGGTTCTACGGGCATCCCTTCATCGTGGGGACCAACCTGCCCCGTCCGGAGTTTCAGGACCGTCCGGACATCCTGCGGCTGGCCGCGCGGGCCATTCCTCCCGGGTGGTGCTTCGGGGCGCACTGGGCGCCGAACGGGTTCACGTTCCTCACCCGCGACCTCTTCCCGGACCACCGGGGCGATGCGTTCGTGGCGTTCCACGGCTCCTGGAACAGCACGAAGCTGGTCGGATACTGCGTGGAGCGCGTGCTGTTCGACAGGGTGACGGGGAAGCCGTACGGCTCCCTCACCGTCGTACGGACGCTGGACGAGGCGGGCAACGTGCTGGCGCGCCCCGTCGATTGCGTGGAGGAGCCTTCCGGCACGGTGCTCTTCAGCTGCGACCTGACGAACCGCCTCTACCGCATCGCGCCGGAAGGCCGCTGAGCCCCTCCGGCCGTCACTTCAGCGGCCGGACCCAGATGTTGCGGAAGCGGACGGGATTCCCGTGGTCCTGGAGCATCACCGGTCCCGGGATGTTCAGCGGGCGCTCCATCGCGGCGGCGGTGGGTGCGGGCACCTCCACGTTGTCGTGGATGCAGACCCCGTTGTGGAACACGGTCATCCGGGCGTTGCGGACCAGGCGTCCCTCTTCGTCGTGGCGCGGAGCGCGGAAGATGATGTCGTAGCTCTGCCAGGTCTCCGGCGGACGGCTGGCGTTCACCATCGGGGGAGCCACCCCGTAGATGGCCCCGGCTTCGTTGATGCGCGGGGGCTCGCCGTAGGAGTCCAGGATCTGCACCTCGTACGACCCCTGCAGATAGACTCCGCTGTTAGCCCGCGCCTGTCCTCTGGCTTCCGGCATCAGGGGCAGCCAGAACTCCAGGTGCAGCTGAACGTCCGTGAAGGTCGCCCGCGTCCGGATATTGCCTCCCCGGACCTCCATATAGCCGTTCTCCACCTTCCAGGGGATGGGCTGGCTGCCGTCCATCGTGGTCCAGGCGCCGGTGTCCGTTCCGTCGAACAGCACCAGCGCATCGGCCGGGCGGGCCTCATCGCCCCGGAACAGCGGCGGGTGGGCGGCGTCGTCCGCGAGCGCGGCGCCCGCGCCTGTCAATGCGACAAGCAGAAGAAGACCGTAAAACGCTTTCGACCTCATCGGCGTAGCCTCCGCCGGTCTCTTCGCGCATCGCCGTGCGAATCCTTCCCCGCCCGCCTGCGCGCCCGGCGGGCAGCCCGTCTCCCGCGGTTCAGAGCAGCACCGCCTCCACCGGTCGCCGGAGCGAGCGCGGCATCTCGGGACCGCTTCCGCTTCGCGACATTCGGTTCTGGCTCAGCATGAGCTTCGCCCTCCCGTCCAGGGCGTGAGCTCGGGAGGGTGAGGCTCCCGCCGGACTTTCCCCGGCCGGCTCCCGGCCGGGCCGGGCTCACGGCGCTTCGTTCGGGACCTGAGGAGGCTCCGGGACGTTCTCGCGGACCGAATTGCCGCTCAATACGACCCCAACGAGCCCTTCCCTCACCTCGATGGCGCTGCTGGTGCTGGAGATGACACACCCGCTCACCGCCACCGATTCTCCCCCCGTGATGCGAAGCGCGGGCGAGACGAAGCTCTTCATCTCCCGGCGCAGCTGGCATCCGGCGACGGCCACCATGCTGCCTCCCTGCACGTCGATGCACGGCCCGCTGTTGGACTTCATCTCCAGTCCGCTCATCCGCACCTGTCCTCCCTTGCCGTGGACCAGGATGCCGCTGTGGTGGGTCCAGTAGGTCCCCCCGGCCAGACTGAGCGTGTGAGCCCCGTCCACCTCGATGCCGATGCCGCAGAAATCCGCAGAGCAGTTGGCCATCGAGCCCCACATCACGCCGCGAATCTCCGAACCGGGGACGCTCTCCACCAGCTTGTAGCCCCGGTCCCCGCTGAACACGAAGCAGTCGCTCATCAGCAGCATGTCGTTCTTGCCGATCAGGAACCCGATCCCTCTCTCCAGGAACCGCTTGCTGGCGGGCGACCAGACCTCCACGCGCGAGATCCACGACACGTCCCAGGTCCCCAGGATGCGCACGCCCACGTTGTGGATGTCCACCAGGAAGCAGTCCCGTATGAGCGCGCGTCCCACGTTGGACCTGCCGTCCGCCGAGATGCCGTCCCAGGCGTTCTGGATCTTCACCTCGCTGACGCGCGTGCCCACCCCCGCCAGTTCGATGATGGCCGGCCGCTCCGAGGGTCCTCCCTCCTTCCACTCCTGGAAGAAGTAGAGCCCGTGGACCGAACCGCCGCCCAGCAGCCGGATGCAGGGACCGTCCGGCACGTCGGGCAGCAGGGTGGGGAGTGCCACCTCGTCCGCCACCCACGCCCCTGCGTCCGCTCCGATGAGCTCCTGCGCCTTCAGCTCCAGCGTCCGCGTGATGCGGTATCGTCCCTTAGGGACCCGCACGGGCCGGCCGCTCTCCCGCCCGAGCGCGATGGCCCGTTCGAACGCGGCGGTGTCGTCCGCCTTCCCGTCGCCCGCCGCGCCCGTGCTGCGGACGTCTATCTCTCTCGGACACTCCTGCGCCGCCGCTGCCTGCACGAGGCACACACCTGCCGCTATGGCGGCCGCAAGCCAGACACGCACATCCATCATTCAGTCTCTCCTCCCGCAGGGACCGCCCCGGGTCCCGTTTCTCAGGGAGGGTTCGACGCGCAGCAGCAGGAATCCTCAGCCGGGGATATAACCTCCCTCAGAGAGCGGGTGCATCGGCCGGTGGACGAGCCTCTCGGGCGCCCTCCGGCGCAGCCCGCCTCCAAATCCTCCAGAAGTGTGGTCAACGATCATGAGTTTTGCAGAACGGATGGATGCCGTGTGGCAGAAGGTGGGTGCGCTGCGCTCCGGCTCCGAGGAGCTGATGGAGCGCATCCGCGCCGAGTTCGACCTGGCGCAGGAGTTTGTCGAGTCCGCCGAGGAGCGGCGGAACTATGCGGACGTGGTGGAGAGCGCTCTGGCCGGCTTCGAGGCCGCGCTCAGCTCGGGCGTTACCCTGAAGGACGCGGTGGAGCAGGCGGAAAAGGCGCTCGAGCCCATCGGAGCGGAACTGCGCAAGTTCACCATCCACCTTTGCGGACACGCGCACATCGACATGAACTGGCTCTGGCCGTGGCAGGAGACCGTCAGCACCACCCGCGACACCTTCTCCACGGTGGAGCGCCTGATGCAGTCCTTCCCGGACCTGAAGTTCTCGCAGGACCAGGCATCCACCTACCTCGCCATGCAGGAGTACTGCCCGGAAGTCTTCGAGGCGGTGCGCAGGCGCGTGGCGGAGGGGCGCTGGGAGGTCACCGCAAGCACCTGGGTTGAGGGGGAGAAGAACCTTGCGTCGGGCGAGGCCCTCTGCCGCCAGATGCTCTACACCCGACGCTACTTCCGGGAGCATTTCGGCCTGGCGTACGATGCGGTCAAGGTGGACTGGGAGCCGGATATGTTCGGCCACAGCCGGATGCTGCCCGCCATCCTGAACCGGGGCGGAGTGCGCTGGTACTATTTCTGCCGCGGCGGCAAGGAGCCCAAACTGTTCTGGTGGCAGGCTCCGGACGGCTCGCGGGTGCTGGCGTATCAGGACAACGAGAACTGGTACAACGGGTTCATCGGCCCGCACCTCACGAAGATGATGCTGCGTCTGGAACGGGAGACGGGAGGGCTGAAGGACCATCTCTACCTGTTCGGCTTGGGGGACCACGGTGGAGGGCCGACGCGCCGGGACCTGCACCGGTTCGTCCGGATGAGCCGCTGGCCCGTCTTTCCCACCCTCAAGCTCAGCCGCGTGCAGGACTGGTTCGCCGCTGTCGAGGCCGCGGGGCTCGACCTGCCGGTGGTCGAGGACGAACTGAACTTCGTCTTCGAAGGGTGCTACACCTCGCAGTCCGCGGTGAAGCGCGGCAACCGGGTGAGCGAGAACGAACTGGTCCGCGCGGAAGCGGCTGCGGTCATCGCCCGGTCTCTGTGCGGGATGCCGTATCCTCTGGACGAATTGACCGGGGCCTGGCGGAAGACGATGCTCTGCCAGTTCCACGACATCCTTCCGGGGTCGGGCGTGCACGCCACCTACGAGTATTCGTCCGCGCTGTATCAGGAGGTGGCCGCGGTGACGGAGTCGGTGGTCACCCGCGCGCTCAGGCAGGTGGCGGCGCGGGCTGACACGGCCTCGGTCGTCGGGCTGCCGCCGGTGCCGGACGGCGAGGGGTCCGAGTTCGGCGACGGACTGGGCGCAGGTGCGGGCGACACCAGTCTGCCCGGCGGGGTGACCGGCTACAACGCCGGAGCTGCGGGCGCTCAGCCGTTCATCGTCTTCAACCCTCTGCCGTGGGACCGCAGCGAGCTGGTCGTCGCGAAGATCTGGAACACGGGCTGGCCGCACGGCCACATCCTGGTCCGGGACAGCGACGGGCAGACGGTGCCCGGCCAGGTGGTCGGAACGGGCAACTTCTGGGGGCACGACTTCATCTCGGTGGCGTTCCCGGCCCGCGATGTCCCGGCCACGGGATACCGCATCTACGGGATCGAGCGCTCGCCCGCTCCCGTGCACGGAGAGGGCGCCAGGGTCGTCGCCGCGCAGCAGAAGATGCACACCCCGGCCACGGAGCTTCCCACGGTGGTGCTGGAGAACCGGCATCTGCGGGTTGAGATCGAGAGCAGCGCGGCGGCCATCGTGAGCCTTGTGGACAAGGCGACGGGGACGGAGTTCGTGCAGCCGGGCGAGCGCTTCGGCGTGCTGGAATACGTCCAGGAGGCGCCGAACCATATGGCGGCGTGGGTCATCGGACAGCTGACCTCCATCGAACCGCTGAATGAGAGTTGGATCCTCGAGGTGAAGCAGCGCGGTCCGCACCGGGCGGCCGTCGTCTGCCGCAGGAAATACCGCTCCTCCACGTTCGCCCTGGAGATCGGACTGGCCGAGGACAGCCGGCAGGTGGAGTTCTCTCTGGATGTCAACTGGCTGGAGATGGGGTCGCACGAGACGGGCATCCCGCAGCTGCGGGTGTCGTTCCCGGTGAACGTGTCCGGCCCGCGCGCCCGTTACGAGGTGCCTTTCGGGAGCATCGAGCGCCCGGTGGGCCCGCAGGAGGTGCCGGCCCTCAAGTGGGCGGATGTTTCCGGAGACATCGGCGGCCGGCCGGCCGGCGTCACGCTCCTGAACGCGGACAAATACGGGCATCGCGCGGACGGGAACGTGCTCCGGCTGACCCTGCTGCGCTCCAGCTACTCGCCGGACCCGCTTCCCGAGATGGGGCAGCACATCATCCGCTGGGCGGTGCAGCCGCACGACGGCGACTGCTCGGTCAGCGAGGCCACCCGGGCCGGATGGGCCTACAACGCCCCGTTCAGCGTGGCCAGCACGGATGCCCACGCGGGTGACGAGCCGCCCGGTCAGGGCTTCATCCGGTGCGAGACGGAGAACGTGATGCTGGCTTCCGTGAAGCGGGCCGAGGACTCGGACGCGCTCATCCTGCGTCTCTACGAGATGGAGGGGCGCGCTGTCCGGGCTGCGGTGCGCCTGTCGAAGGTGGTGCCGGAGGGCGCGCAGGCTGTCGAGACCGACATCCTTGAGCAGCCTCTGGAGAAGTCCTCGGCGTCATTCCGGGACGGCCTGCTCGAGGTGGACGTGCCCGCTTACGGCGTGGCCACGGTCAGAGTGGGGTGAGGGGCATCAGGACGGCCTCGTCCTGAGGCGGAGTGACGGACGCCCGGGCCAGCCGGCCCGGGCGTCGGCCGTTTTCGAGACACTTACAGGAAAGGGTGGGGCTCCTGCCGAACCGTTTCGGGCTCAGCGGGAGCTTCGCCCTCCCGGTTGCCGCTCGCAGGGGAGGGTGAGCCTCCTGCCGAACCCTATTGGCATCGCGCGGTTGCGGAGGCCGCTCCTGCCCGCGGAATCAGAGGCTCGCCGCGCGAGGGCCTGCCCCTTCTCCCCTGGGGGGAGAAGACCGGGATGAGGGGACATCGCTCGGCAGCGCAGCCGCACCCGGCCCGGGACTCGCCCTTCAGCCCTCCTGCTGAAGCTGCTGCCAGGCCAGGATGCCGCCCTTCAGATTGCACACGTCCCGGAACCCCTGCTTCATCAGGAATTCCGTCGCGCGCGCGCTGCGCCCGCCGCTCAGACACATCACCACGGTCTTCGCCTGCGGGTCCAGTTCACCCGCCCGCTCCTGCAGCTCGCCAAGGGGCAGGAGCAGCGCTCCCGGGATGTTCATCTGTTCGAACTCGTCCGGGTCCCGGACATCCAGCAGAACGAACTGCTCCCCCGAGTCCATCATCCGCTTCAGGGTCTGCACATCGATCTCCGGGACCTTCGGGCCAAAGAGGTTCATCATCTCGCTTTGTCTCTCCACCGGTGGATGAGTGGGACGGGCTCCGTCCTGCGTCCGGGGAGTCCGCGTCCCGACCCTGTTTGATGCGTCGAAGCCTCCTCCGGATTCACCGGGAGCTTTCAGTCCGGGATGAGGTTCGTCCCGGGCTCCAGGTCCTGGATGAATGCCGACAGGAGCTTCGCCGTGTTCTCGAGGTCCTTCAGGCTGATCATCTCGCAGGGGGTGTGCATATAGCGGAGCGGGACGTGGATGAGTCCGATCGCCACCCCTGCCCGCGAATACTGGATGGGGTCGGCGTCGGTGGCGGAGCGGCCCCCGATGCCCTCCGTCTGATACGGGATGCCGTGCTTCTTCGCCGCAGCCTCCAGCAGTTCGAAGACGCGAGGGTTCACATTGGCGCCCCGGGAAAGTATCGGTCCCCCGCCCAGCCGGAAGTCGCCTTCCTTCTTCCTGTCCAGCCCGGGGTGGTCGGTGGCGTGTCCGACGTCTATCACGAGGGCCAGGTCCGGCTCCACCCGGAATGCGCTGGTGCGCGCTCCGATGGAGCCGATCTCCTCCTGCACCGTCGCCACACCGAACACCGCCGCCCCGTGCTTCTGCCGCGACAGAAGACGCAGAGTCTCCGCCACCAGCCACACAGCCATCTTGTTGTCGAAGGCCATGCTGACGGCGCGCTCGTTCGGCAGGAGTTCGAAGGGCTGGACGAACACGCCCGGGTCTCCCACCCGCACGCGCGCCTCCGCGTCCTTCCTGTCCCTGGCCCCGATATCGACCCAGAGGTCCTCGAGCTTCGGGGCCTTATTGCGGTCCGATGCGTCCTGCAGGTGGATGGCCTTTCGTCCCACCACCCCCTGCACAGCGCCGTCGCGTCCCTGGATGACCACCCGCTGCGAGACGCAGGCGGCCGGGTCCAGACCCCCGATGCGGCGGAAATAGACGAAGCCGTCGTCGTCGATGTGCGTGACGATGAGCCCGATCTGGTCGCTGTGTCCGGCCAGCATCACCCGCGGGGCGCCGTCCGGGTTGCGCGCGGCGATGACGTTGCCGAGGACGTCGGTCTCCACGGCGTCGGCGAACGGTGCCACGTACTGGCGGAACAATCTCTGCGCCGGCTGCTCGAAGCCGGATGGGCTGGGAGTCTCCACCAGCTGCTTCAGGAAATCGAGGGATCTGCTTCTCAATGCGCGACAGTCCTTCCCGCAGGTTTCCCGGAAGCGCTCTTCCGGGGCGTTCAGGCCGATTATACCCCCGGGGATGATGCCCGTCCTCTCGACGGAGGCGGGGGCAGTCACTACACTCCCCGCGGACGCGCGCTGCGTGCGGGAACTCGTGAAGCGGGCCGCCGGGTATCATCAGCCGTGCGCGCCGCCGGCGCTGGAAGCGCGCGTCTGTCGGGGGATTTCGAAAACAAGGCAGGAGATGCGACCCCGATGCGGCATACTCATGGTTGGTCGGGTGAGTCCCGCCGAGATGACCCGGACGCCGCAGCATCCGCCCGTCTCCCGCGGAGCGCTAAAGATGACGGCGCCGGACACGATAATGAATGGATGAGTGCTTCGCTCGATGCGGAGGGTGAGAGTCTTCGCGCCTTGAGGCAGCACGGGCTGCGGGTCAAGGCTGCGATGGGAGTAGTGGTCATGTGGAGAACTGCTTGCTTGTTGTTCCTCGCCGGGGTGATGCTGGTCCCCGGCGGAGTCCTTGCCCAGAATGTGGGGGGGACTGCCGCCGGGCTGCCGGACGGGCCTATCGTCACGGATCCCAACTACAGGATAGCCCCGGATGACGTCCTGCAGCTGACCGTCTGGGGAGAGCCCGCCATCCAGGGGATCTACCTGACGGTCACCCCGGAGGGTACGGTGGTCGCCCCGGTGGTGGGCAGCATCCGGGCGGCGGGGAGGACCGTCGAGGAGGTGAAGGCCGAGATCGCCCGCCGCTTCGTGGAGATGGACTACCTGAAGAACCCCACCGTCCAGCTGACGCTGTATCAGGTGCACCGGATGCGCGTCAGGGTGCTGGGACAGGTCTACCGGCCCGGACTTCAGCAGATGCGCGACGGTGATACCGTGGCCCACGCCATCGCCGAGGCTGGAAGCTTCATCCCCGACACGGCCGCCCTGCGCAACGCCACCATCACGCGGCCCGGCCTCAGCGAGCCCATCCCCGTGAACCTCGAGGCGTTCTATTTCGAGGGGGATATGTCGCAGGACCTTCCCTTGAAGGACGGGGACACCATCTACATCCCCGAGGACACGGAGAGCCGCATCTACGTGATGGGGCTGGTGCAGCGGCCGGGCCAGTTCCCGTGGAAGAAGACGACGACGGTCACCCAGGCCATCTCGCAGGCCGGAGGCCCCATCGAGCGAGGCGCTCTGGGGCGCACAGTCATCGTCCGCCGTTCGGTCGAGGGGCAGGAGCCGCAGCAGATTCCCGTCAATGTCGCCCAGATCCTCGATACGGGTGACACGTCGAAGGACATCCTGCTGCAGCCCGGAGACGTCGTCCTGGTGCGCGAGACGAAGCGGCCGAACCTGACGACCATCAGTCAGGTGCTGTCGAACATCTACCAGGTCGTGTTCATTGCAAAGTGGGGCCTTTGACGGGGTTTGAGCCCTGCAGGCGCGCGGGCAGGACTCAGAGGAATGCCGTGATTCTCGCCTTGCAGCAAAAAGCGGAAAGGATGGTCCCCGCCGCCGTGCGCCAGACGGCATAGCGCGGGAGGAGGTACAGAGTCTTGGAGCTTTGGAGATATTATCGGATTCTCTACCGCCGCAAGTGGATCGTGCTTGCCGGGGTGCTGGTGTGTATGTTGGCTGCAGCGGCGCTGGTGTTCTATACCCCGGCCACGCTGGAATCCGTCTCCTACGTGCGGCAGGTCACGCCACAGACGCTGGGAAGCACCGTCTTGCCGGAGATGCAGACCGTCCGGCCGGAGATCGTTCAGGCGTCGGTGGCCCGGCACGCGGCGAGCAGCATCTTCCGCGCCTACTACATCGGGCTTCTCGGGAACAACGAAGACTATGTCCGGCGCGTGCGGGATGCCCTGGACCGCGAGGCCGAGCAGGGAGCTGCGCAGGCTGAGGATGTCGTCGCCATCAAGGAGTTCCTGGAGCGGAGGGCGGCCAGGCCGTACATCTTCGACAGGGACCAGCGCGACAAGCTCCTGAACGACTACACCATCGTCCTCCCCGAGCGCGAGTCCGACCTCATCCGGATCCTAGTCAAGGTCCCGGAGAACTTCGTCGGGGGCGACCCGTCCCGCGACGGACCCGAGTTCGCTCAGGCGGCGGCATTCGCGGCGGCCATCGCGTTCAAGTATTCGTTCAAGGCCAAGAATTACGACCCGAGCGAAGTGCGGGCGTATCTGGAGCGCAAGGTCCGCGAGGCTCGCGCTGATATGGAGGCGAAGAGGGCCGCCCTGGAGAGCTACAAGAAGGCACGGGGCATCAGCGACCTGAACGCGGCCGCACAGGTGAAGCTTGCGCGTCTGGGCGATCTGGACTTCCAGTCCCGCGCTGCTCAGGTGCAGGCTCGCGAGGCGGCTCAGCGGGTCAGGGCCGCCCAGAACGAGCTGCGGACCCTTCCCCTGACCCGGGAAGAGCAGAAGACCACGGGAGACAACTCCCTGTGGCTGACCCTGGCCACCGAACTCGCCCGGAAGGAACAGGATTTGGCCAGCATGCTCACCTACCGCGGTGAGAACCATCCGGAGGTGCAGGCGCTGCGCAGGTCCATTGAGGACTTGAAGAACGCGCAGGCGCAGGAGCAGCGGCAGAGGATTGTCCAGAAGGTGGAGGCGGTGAACCCCGTCTACTCCCAGGCGCTGGACAGATTCGTCCAGGCCAAGGTGGAGTCCATCGCGGCGGACGCCCGGGCTTCGGCCCTGGCCGGCGTCATCCCGCAGATGAGGGCGGAGCTGAACTCCTTCCCTGAGGACGAGCGTCAGATCGCGCTGATGACGGTGGAGGTCCAGACCGCGGAGCAGACGTTCGCTCAGCTGAGGAACAAGCTCGAGGAGGCCCGCATCCGCGAGAACGAGCCGTACCGGGCGGGAGACATCAGCATCATCGGCGTCATCGACCCCAAGCCCGCAACGAGCCGCAAGCTGCAGCTCGCGCTGGCGCTTCCCCTCAGTCTGCTGCTCGCTTTCGCGGTGGTGCTGCTGCTGGACTACATCGACACCACCGTGCGCACCCCCGACCAGGTGGAGGACCTGCTGGGACTCCCGGTCGTGACGATGGTGCCCATCTCGAAGAGCCCGTCGCTGGCCAAGGGGCTGCCTTCGCCCGGCTTGCGTGAATGCTACGAGATGCTGACGGCGGAGCTGTGGCATCTGGCGTCGCAGGAGGCCGGCAAGGGAGCCATCCTGGTCGCGGGCGCCGGGCCGCGGGCGGGGCGCTCCACGACCGCCAGCAATCTGGCGATAGCGCTCGCAGGGGACGGCGCGAGGGTCATCCTGGTGGACGCCGACCTTCGCAATCCCACCCAGCACGTCCTGTTCGGCGTGGACAACTCGCGGGGGCTGGCGAACGTGCTCTCCGGAGGAGCGGCGCTCGAGGATGTCGCCGTGCCCACGCGGGTGGAGGGCCTGCTGCTCGTCCCGAGCGGACCCCAGCCGGACAACCCCATCCGCCTGCTGCGGGGAGAGGCGATGGAGCGTTTCGTGGCGGACGCGTCTTCGGTCGCGGATTTCGTCGTGTTCGACAGCCCGGCCGGGGCCCTGTTCGCCGATGCCACGGTGCTGGCTGCCGTCATCAAGAGGACGCTCCTCGTCCAGTCCGCCGGGACGGCTCCCACCGGGGCCGAAGCCGAGTTCCGGATGCGGCTGGACCAGGTCGGCGCCGAGTATCTTGGCGTCCTGTTCAACCGGGTGCGACCGGAGGATGTCCGCGGGCCGTTCGGCGGACGTTCCATCTACCGGAGCCTGCCGCCATCCGCCCCGCCTTCGGGGACCGTCTCGCCGACCAGCCCGGCCATCCCGGGGTAGGCCGGCCTTGCGGCGCCGGAGCGCTGCGTCCCGGCGCGACTCCGGGCAGGATCCACGCTTCCGGGCCGGCCCCTGCAGAGGGCCGGCCCGGAGGGTGACTGGAACCCGTGCCCTGATTTGCTGGTAGTATGGAAAGGGAGGTGCGCCTGAAGACCGGACGGGGAGGGATTGCAGCCTTGAAGGCTCACGAACTGGCGCTGGACGCTGAGTCGCGCCCGGTGTACGAGGCAGCGAAGCGCGCTTTCGACGTCATCGGAGCGTCGCTTCTCCTCGTGCTCTCGTCTCTCCCCGCGCTGATCATAGCCATCCTCATCAAGCTCGACGACGAGGGACCCGTCCTGTTCAAACAGACCCGCGTCGGCCGCTTCGGAAGACTGTTCACCATCTACAAGTTCCGCACGATGATAGCGGACGCCGAGAAGATGCAGCGGGAGCTGGAGAAGTACAACGAAGCCGGCGGCGCTTATTTCAAGATGAAGAACGACCCCAGAGTCACGAGGGTCGGGCGCATCCTGCGAAAACTCAGTCTGGACGAGATCCCTCAGTTCATCAACGTCCTCACCGGGGACATGAGCCTGGTGGGCCCCCGTCCGCTGCCGGTGACGGGGTACGAGAACGAAGACTGGTATATCCGAAAGGTGAGCGTCCCTCCCGGGATGACCGGACTCTGGCAGATCAGCGGGCGCTCCGACTTGACGGGGGAGCAGGCGGCGGAACTGGACCTGGAGTATGTCCGCCGCAGAAGCTTCCTGTTCGACCTGAAGATCCTTTTGCTGACGGTCCCGGCGGTGCTGCGGCGCAAGGGAGCCGCCTGATGCCGTCGCTTCGCGGGACCGTCCCGTCCCTGATCTGGAGAGTCTGTCGGAATGGGAACTGATGTGAAAGCCCGGCCGGACGTCAGGTCGCTGGATGCCGGAGTCCTCCGGCGCCACTGGCCTGAACTGCTGGCCTGGCTCGCCTTCATCGTCTACTGGGTGCCCCAGTTCGGCTATTTCCTGAAAGCCTGGAGCAATCCGGACGGATACTACTCGCACGGGTATCTCATCCCGTTCATGTGCGCGTGGACGGCGTGGCTGAAGAAGGACGAGGCGGCGCGGACGCAGCCGCGGCCCAGCCTCTGGGCGCTCGGCCTGCTGGTCGTCTTCCTGATGGCCGCCACCCTGTTCGGCATGCAGAACAGCCTGACCATGCGCGGGCTGGCCTTTCCGGCCAGTCTGGCGCTCTTCGTGGCCACGCTCTACGGCTGGAACTTCGTCCGGCTGTTCTCGTTCCCCATCTTCTATCTCTACTTTCTCTGCCCCATCCCCGAGTTCTTGCTGACCCAGATCGCCTTCAAGGTCCAGATCTGGAGCACGCAGGCGGCCACTGTGCTGTCGAAGTTCATGTTCATAGACGCCTACCGGGTGGGGACGGGCATCCAGACCGACAACGTGGCCGTCGAAGTGGGTGCGCCCTGCAGCGGGTTCCGGATGCTGGTGGCGCTGACGGCGTTCGCCATCTTCCTCGTGTACGCCGTGAAGGGCGAGACGTGGCGGAAGGTCCTCTTTGTGGTCATCGCGATGCCGCTTTCGGTGCTGGTCAACTCGCTGAGGGTGGCGCTGCTGGTGGCGGTGGGGCACTACTGGGATCCTTCCCTCGTCCCGGTGCTGCACGACTACTCCGGATATGTGGTGCTCGTCGTGGCGTTCGCGGTGATGTACGGGATTGCGAGGTTGCTTGGATGTCGCGAGTTCAGACTCATGCAATAGCCGTCACCATCCTTCTGGTGGTGTTCACGGTGGTGAGCCGCCTGGGGGCGCCCGGGACGGGGTCGGACAGCTCGGTGGACCTGGACGGATGGGTTCCGATGGAGCTGGGCGAGTGGCGGGGCGAGCAATTCGATCCGCCCTCCGAGTGGAAGGACCAGCTGCCGGCCGCCCGCTTTCTGTTGAGGATGTATTCCAATGCGGGGACCGTGGTCGAACTGCTGATGATCGAGAGCGAGGACCCGGGGAGCTTCCACAGCCCGATGTTCTGTCTGCCCGGCGCCGGCTGGACGCCGAAAGAGGCGGGGACGGTGAAGCTGGAACATGGCGAGGTGACGAAGGCGGAGTTCATCCAGGACTTCTCGCAGCTGGTCGTGCGCTACTGGTATCTCGCCGGAGAGCGCCTGACTCCCGGTCTGTGGTGGCACAAGTGGAATATGCTGGTGAACAAGCTGAGCGGGATATCGGGCCCGAACTTCTCGTTCCGGGTAACGGTGCGCCAGCCGGGGGGGCGCAAGCCGGAAGATGCCGCAAACGAGTTCGCGAACGAGGTGCTGAACGCTCTTCGCACGAAGCTGGAGTCGGGCCAGGCCGAGATCATCCGGCGCTGAAGGAGTGTCCGGGGTGCCGCGAGGCGTCTTTGTCGGGGTCGGCGGGGGAAGCGGCGCCGGCAAGAGCTGTCTGGTGGCGCGCCTGACGGAGCGGTTCGCAGACGAGGGCGTGTGCGTCGTCAGGCAGGACGACTACTACCGGGACAGGTCGGGACTGCCTCCCGAGGCCCGGGCGGCTGTCAACTACGACCACCCAGACGCCATCGACTCCGGCCTTCTGGTGGAGCAGGTGCGGGAGCTGCTGGAAGGGCGGGAGGTCCGCTGCCCGAGGTATGATTTCGCCACCCACTCCCGAGTGGGTGAACGCCTGCTGCGGCCGGAGCGTCTGACCATCGTGGAGGGGATCTTGGTCCTGCACTGGGAGGCGCTGCGGAGCCTGATGGATGTGGGCGTCTTCGTGGATGCTCCGGCAGGGGTGCGGCTGGAGCGCCGGCTGCGCAGGGACGTCTGCGAGCGGGGCCGGACGGAGGAGAGCGTGAGACGGCAGTTCCGCGAGACGGTGCAGCCGATGCATGAAGAGTTCGTCGCGCCCGGCCGACAATATGCCCGATGGGTCATTCCGGGGGACCGCCCGTGGGGCCGGGAGGTCGAGGCTCTGGAAGAGCACATCCGGCAGCTGCTGGATGCGAGGGAGCGGCAGGCGGGAGGACGGGAGCCGCTGGACGAGGTGAACTGAAGATGGGGATGGCCGAACTGGTGAGAGAGCGTTTCGCTGAGAGCATCGCCGTCAAGGAGGAGGCGTCGCGCGCTCTCGCCATCGAGATCGCGCAGGCGGTGGCGGAGATTGTGTGCTGCTTCCGGGATGGGGGCAAGGTGCTCATTTGCGGGAACGGGGGGAGCGCCGCGGACGCGCAGCATATCGCGGCGGAGTTCGTCGGACGCTTCAGGATGGAGCGGCGGGCCCTCCCGGCCATCGCTCTGACCACGAACACATCCATCCTCACCGCCATCGGCAACGACTACGAGTATGATATGGTCTTCTCCCGGCAGGCCGAGGCGCTGGTGGAGCCGGGCGATGTGTTCATCGGGATATCCACCAGCGGAAACGCCGGGTCGGTCGTGCGCGCGGTGGAGGCAGCCCGCGCGAAGGGCGCGTTTGCCATCGGGATGACCGGCCGGGACGGGGGGAAGCTCGCGCAGTGCGTCGACATCGCGCTGAAGGTCCCGTCCGACGACACCCCGCGCATCCAGGAGACGCACATCACCATCGCCCACATCATCTGCGAACTCGTGGAGAGCGAGATGTTCGCGCACGCGGAGGTGTGATGTCCGTTGCGAGCCGGGAAACGCAGGCCGGACCGGGTCCGGCGTCCGTCACGGAAGCGCCTCCTGTGCAGACCATCTCGGCCGTCATCTGCACTCGCAACCGGGGCAGGCGCCTGTGCCTTGCCCTTGAAAGCCTGCTCCGGCAGACGGATATCGAGCCTGACAGTGCCGAGGTCGTGGTGGTGGACAATCACTCCACCGACGACACCCGGGAAGTTGCCGAGTCGTTCCGCTCGCGGATGCCGTTCCGGTATCAGATCGTCGAAGAGCCTGAAGTCGGGTTGAGCAGGGCCCGCAACCGGGGCCTGAAAGTCGCGAGCGGCGATGTGGTCGCTTTTCTGGACGATGATGCTGTCGCGTCTGAGCGATGGCTGGCGGCCCACCTTGCCGCTTATTCCTTTGCGGAGAGGGTGGGGGGAGTGATGGGGCGCATCCTTCCGGAATGGGAAGCCGAGCGGCCGGACTGGCTGGACCCGGCGCTGGAGCCGTTCCTGACCATTGTGGACCACGGCGAAACGCCCTTCCTTCTCGACCGGCCGGGTCTGACCCCCGTCGGCGCGAACATGTCATTCCGGCGTGCGGCCCTCGAGGAGGCGGGAGGATTTGACCCCGATTTCGGGTTCGGAGGTACGCTGGGAATACCGCATGAGGAGACGGAGATCTCACATCGACTGACCCGGGATGGCTGGGTGCTGGTCTACTGGCCGGATGCCGCCGTGCGGCACGGAGTCACGGCGGACAGATTGACCTGGCAGTGGTTTCGAAGACGGATTCTGGCGCAGGGACGGGGAGATTTCTTCCTCGATGCCAGGCTTTACGGTCCCTTTCGTGCTATTAAGCGGCTGGGTTTGGGGTCGTGGCTGCGCGGCGCGTTTCTGGCGGTGGTGGCGCTGGCCGATCTTGCGGTCGGCAAGAGAGCGCGAGCGGCTCGACGGTTCAGTGTGGTCTTGTATCGGACCGGTTATCTAGCGGGACTACTTGGTAAAATCTTCCCAAACTACAGAGTGGCGGAAAAGTGTCGCAGTTGAGGACCCCCGCAAGTTGCAATGTCTCCGGGCTCTGCCAACCTGATGCAGGTCCGTTTGGAGACTGATGGGGATGCGCGTCCTGTTCGCACTGCCGCTCTGTCCGCTTCCGGCTGATGCGGGGGGCAAGATTCTGACTCTGCAGGCTATCGAGGCGGTTGCGGACAGGCACGAAGTCACCCTTGTGGTGCTGGAAGGGCCCGGCCAGTCGGACCAGACTCGAGAACTCGCCCGGTACGGGCGAGTGATTTCTGTGCCGGCGCCGCACAGGCGCACGGTGGCTCACCGGGCAGCCTATCGCGTGGGTTACCTTCTCGCCTCTCTGGGGACGCGTCGACCGGTCCATGCGTTCTACGGCTGCCCCGGTCCGTTCGCGCAGGCAGTGCGGAGGGAAGCCAGAATCTGGGGCGCGGACATCGTCCATTACGATTTCTGGTATAGCGCAATCGGGGACGCCCAGGGGGAGCGGCCCTACCGCCGCATCCTGCTGGAGCAGGATGTCGAGTTCATGAGGCGGCTTCGAGAGGCCGAAATCGCTTCGGGTGTGCGGAGGTGGTGGCAGAACCGGCTCGCCTGCATGGTCAGCAACGCCGAGTCCCGCGTGCTTCGTGCGATGGATTGCGTGATGACGGTCACCCCTGAAGATGCGAACGTTGCATCGCAGGCGGGCGCTCGCAGGGTGGTGGTGTTTCCTGTTGCCGTTCCTGTAGAGGACCGGCTCCCGCCTCCGGCCGAGCCCGAAGAGATGAACATCCTTTTCGTCGGCTCTTTCGTGCACACTCCCAATGTCGATGCGTGCCGGTGGTTTGTCAGCGAGGTCTTCCCCCGCATCCGGAAGGTCCACCCCGATGCCCGCGTGACGATCGTGGGACCCGACCCTCCGAGGATCATCCGGGAGCTGGCAGCGGCCGACCGGGGGGTCCGCGTGACGGGACGCGTCCCAGACGTTGCGCAATACTACCACCACGGCAGAGTGGTCGTCGCACCGCTGCGCTTCGGCAGCGGCATCAAACTCAAGGTCCTCGAAGCGCTGTCGTTCGGCCGTCCCGTGGTGACCACCAGCATCGGGATCGAGGGGATCGAGGCGACTCCAGGGGAGCATCTCCTGGTGCAGGACACCCCCGAGGGGTTTGCCGAAGCGGTCTCTGTGCTGCTGGGACACCCGGAGCACGCGCGCAGGATGGGGCTTGCCGGGAGAGCGCTGGTGGAGCAGAGATACAGCAGGCAGGCCGCGCGCGAAAGGATACTCCGGATATACGAAGCGGAAGCCGAGCACGGACAGGTTGCTGATATGGCCGGCTGATGGATCTCTCGGTCGTCATCGTCAACTACAATACCAGGGACCTTCTGCGAGACTGTCTGCAGTCGGTCGCCGCGGAGACCCCATCTCTGAAGCACGAAGTGATTGTCGTGGACAATGCGTCGGGCGACGGCTCGGTCGAGATGGTCCGCGAGCAGTTCCCCGATGTGCGGCTCATCCCCAGCGCTGAGAACCTGGGGTTCGCCCGCGCCAACAATCTGGCCATCCCGCAGGCCGCCGGCGAGGTCGTGGTCCTTTTGAACCCGGACACCGTGGTGAAAGACCGCGCGCTGGAGAGGCTCGTGGAGCATCTGAGGTCGAATCCGGGGGTGGGGGCTGCCGGTCCCGACCTGCCGCAGCCATCGGGGGTGCTGCAGGTTGCGGCCTGCGGCTACCGGCCGACGCTCTGGCGCGTCTTCTGCCAGTATTTCTTCCTGACCCGCCTTTTCCCGCGGACAGCCTTCTTCCGGGGGATGAACATCCCGGCGGGAGTGTTCCGTGAGCCCGTGCCGGTGGAGTGGTTGTCCGGGGCCTGTCTGGCCGCCCCGAGAAGGGTGTGGGACGATGTGGGCCTGCTCGATGAGAGCTGGTTCATGTTCGCCGAGGACATGGAATGGTGCGAGCGGGCGCTCGGGCGGGGATATGAGCTTCATTATCTTCCAGGTGTCACGGTCTACCACATCTGGGGAGCCAGTTCGAAGGGAAGCGCGGAGGCCGTCAGCACGATGTGGTTGAACAGCCTGGCGGCGTGGTACCGGCGGAGCCATTCGCGCCTGTCGTGTGCGGCGCTACTGCTCATCCTTTCTGCCGGGATGCGGATGAGGTCCGTCGTGAATCTCTCACTGGCGCGGCGGCGGCAGGACTCGGCTCTTCGCTTCGAGGCGTTGTATCAGCGCAAGTGCGCCGCGCACGCTGCGGCACTCGCAGTGGGCCAGCTGCGGGGGGAGTCGGCATGATCCGCCGGGCGGTCCTCTGGCTGGTCCGGAAGGTCAAGCGCAACCCGCACTACCGGGTGGACGAGAGGGTCCCCGTGTCGGCGCTGCTCGCGATGCTGTGGACCCTGGGGCTCGCGTTCCTTCGCGGAAGCTGGCGGCGCCCGTGGCTGGGAGAGGTCAGGGGCCTGCTGTTCCTCGGCCGGCACGTCACCATCCGGAACCCCCGGATGGTACGCATAGGGCGCAGCTTCGTCGCGGAGGACTACACAGAGATACAGGGACTCTCGCAGAACGGAGTCCGTATCGGGGACAACGTCACGATGGCGCGCTTCGCCCAGATCCGCCCTTCGGGATACTACGGGGGCGAGATCGGCGTCGGGTTCGAGATTGGCGACAACTCGAATATCGGCGCCTACGGCTACATGGGTGCGGCCGGGGGCATCCGCATCGGCAAAAACGTGATGATGGGCCCGCGGGTCAGCCTTCTCGCCGAGCAGCACGTGATAGACCGTGTGGACATCCCGATGCGGGAGCAGGGCACCACCCGCAAGGGTATTGTCATCGAGGACGATGTGTGGCTGGGAGCCAACTGCTGCGTGCTCGACGGCGTCACGGTCGGGAGGGGGGCCGTGGTCGCGGCAGGCGCCGTGGTCACGAAGGACGTCCCTCCGTACGCCATCGTCGGCGGGGTGCCGGCGCGCGTCATCCGGATGCGGACGGAAGGGTTGGAGCAGGCGTGACGGACCGTCCGTACAAGGCGCTGTTCGTGCACTCCTCGAACGAGCTTTACGGCGCGGACAAGATTCTGTACCTTCTGCTGAGCGGCCGTGACCCCGCACGCTGGGATGTGCGCGTCATTCTCCCGAACGATGTTCCCTACCAGGGGCTGCTCGCCGATCGGCTGTCGTCGTCCGGAATCCCTTTCGAGGAGATGAAGCTGGCGGTCCTGAGGCGGCGTTATTTCTCGGTCCGGGGATTTCCGCGCTATTGGGCCTACTTCGCTTTCAGCGTGGCTGCCATCCTGCGGAAGATACGCCGGGCGCGCTATGACATCGTCCATTCCAACACCACCGCAGTGATTCCCGGAGCCATTGCGGCCCGTCTCGCCGGACTGCCGCACGTCTGGCACTGCCACGAGATGGTGGTGTCTCCCGCCTTCGTGCGCCGGACCACGGCCCGGTTGGCCGTTGGACTGTCGGACGTCGTCATTGCCGTCTCGGAAGCGGTCCGCCAGCATCTCCTTGCCGATCAGCCGGGAGCCGCCAACATCCGCGTCTTGCGGAATGGCATCGATGTGGAGGAGTTCGACCGGCCGCAGGAGCGGGAGCGCGTCCGGGCGGAGTTCGGCTTTTCTTCCGGTGACGTGGTGGCGGGCACTCTGGGACGCATCTCGCGCTTCAAGGGACAGACTTATCTGGTCGAGGCCGCAGCACTGCTCAAGGACCTGGAACACCTCCGGTTCCTTATCGTCGGCGACCCGTTCGTGGGACAGGAGGATGTGTACCACGACCTGCTGACCCGCATCCGTTCGTCCAGGCTCGAGGACAGAGTGGTCCTGTCACCGTTCCGGGACGATGCCGCAGCGCTCTACGCGGGGTTGGATGTCTCTGTGCTGCCCTCGGTGCTGCCCGATCCCTTCCCCACCGTCATCCTCGAGGCGATGGCTGCCGGGAAGCCCGTCGTGGCGACGGACCGCGGAGGTTCCAGGGAGATGGTGGTGGACGGAGAGACGGGATTCCTGGTCCCCGCCGACGACGCATCCGTGATGGCCGACCGGCTTCGCCGGCTGGCAGACTCGCCGGAGCTTCGGGCGTCCATGGGCGCGGCGGGGGTGAAGCGTGCCAGAGAGCTGTTCACCCGCGAAAGAATGGTGCGGGAGTTCTGGACGCTGATGGACGAGGTGGTCGCGGGAGGGCGGCGCCGCTAGTCGCTCGCCTGCATTCCGCTTGCCCGGACACCGGCGTCTCGCGGCCAGCGCGCTGCGAGGCGGGGCGTGTATATCCCCTTGCGGTATCCGGTCACGTAGGTCTCGTCGGGAAGCAGCGGCAGATCGGCTCCCAGACAGCGGCTCAGGATAAGCCGGAACGTGTTCACGCTGCTGATGGACGGGTACAGGTCATCCTGTGGCCCGCCGGGCAGGTAGATCGCGTTCAGAATGGCGCTCTGCTCCTCCGGAGACAACTGCTCAGGCCGGTGGCCGCCGCGGAGGATGCCGTGGCGGAATCCGTGATCGCCCTGGACCACGATAACGGGCGGGCGGCGCGACTCGGTGAGGATCCGGTCTATGACCTCCCGCATGCGCCCGTTGAGGTAGTGCACCTGGCCGACGTATAGCTCCCTGTACTCCTCCAGCGTGTAGGCTGACTTCTCCAGAGCGTGGTTGCGCGGGATGTTGCCGTCTCGGTCGAAGACGTATGGCAGATGCGGCATGATGATGTGCGCAAAGACCAATTTGGGACCCGGCAGCCGGGCCACTTCGGGGAGAGTGTGGAACTTGTACAGCCGGTTCAACCGGTGATTCTTCACCCCTCCCATCAGAGGACGCAGCATCGTGGTGCCCACAAGGACACGCTCGAACTCGTTCAGGCCTCCCGCCATCCGGCGGAACACGTGGTCGGCGTTCCTGTTTCGGTTCGTCACGTAGAACTCCGAAGGGAGCATATAGAAACGGTAGCCTGCGCTCTTCAGGGTATGCACCAGCAGGTTGTCTTCGATCATCTGGGACAGCAGGGGCCGCGTGAGCGGGCCGGCTCCGGATGTCTCTGCCAGCCGGGGCAGGTAGTCCATGTTCAGCGAGGACGCCAGCGAGGTGTAGGTGATTGTATAGTTGCTGTGGCTTCCGCGGGCCACGTAGAAACCCCGCTCCTCGAGGAACCTGAGGAAGCCGGAGTTGTCGTAGCCGAAGATATTCTGAAGAACGTCATCACGGGCGTACTCGTCCAGGATGATGAGGTAGATGTCGGGAAGGGACTCGGCGCCGGGAGGGTCCAGGCGCATCTCCTCCGCGGCGCGGCGGGCATAAGCCGACCAGATGCCCGGACCGGAGTTCCGCGGCTGAAGGGCATGCGCACCGAGCTGCACCAGCGTCATCACCACCAGCGCCCCGCCCGCGACGTTCAGGGCGGCATTGACGTTCGTGAGGTCCTTCCGGGACCGCGCGACAGCAGCGATGGTGGCGCACATCAGCAGAGACCACACAGGCATCAGGAAGAGCCCGCGCCCCACGACGTATCCCGCCACCTCCAGACCTCGAAGCGGGGCCACGGCGTGTCCGTAGGCGAAGATGCCTCCGATGACAATCGAGGCGATGACCGGAGCCCGCCCGGGTGACCGGAAGAGCAGGCGCGCCAGAAGGAGGATGAGGGCCGCGGCGCCGATGCTCAGGGCAAGGGGACTCAGGACGTCGGCCGCGCGCGCCTCCTCCAGGTTCCGCGCGAACAGGAACAGCACAGGATACGCTGCGAAAAGGAACGGATGAAGGGGAGCCCGTCTGGCCGGCATCTTCTCACCGCACCTCCATCAGATACAGCGTCCGTTCCGAGTGCGTGATGCGGTCCTTGCGGAGGGTTGCAAAGCGCCCGCCGAAGGCCCGCTCGAACCCCTCCTCCGTATAATCCGGGAACACGTCCTCGCGCGTCGCCAGCAGCTTCTGCACCTTCCGGTCGCTCTTCGGGACGAACTCGATGATCAGGTGCCGGGCCGTGAGCCTGCTCAGGAAGTCCGCGATCATCGGGAGGGGGACGTTGTTCGAGATGGCCAGGTGATGCACCAGAGCGAGCGCCATCACCGCCCCCGCCGGGCCCCTCTTTTCGAGCGACGGCCGTTCGAGCCCCGCCCAGCCGCGCGAGGGGGTGGGGTTGGTGAGGTCCTGCAGAAGCGGCAGAAGATTCTCCTCGCCGCTTTCGCGCGCCTGAAGATAGCTGCGTTCCACACAGGCCGGGTCCACGTCGAACGCGACGACGAAGGCGCCCTGCTCGCAGGCGATGCGGCTGAAGAGGCCCGTGTTGGCCCCGAGGTCCCATACGGTGGAAGGGCGGGCTGCCTGCAGATACTCGCGGACCAGCGCCTTCTTGTGCTCCAGAGCCTCTTCGCCGTAGCTGTCGTCGCTGTAATATTCCGCCCATTCGGTCCCGGCGGGCTGCCACCTCTGGCGGCGCACACATCCTTCCAGACTGTCCAGCAGCCCCAGCAGGGCGGTGCGGCTCATGCGGGTCTTGAAGCGCTCTCTGCCGACCGCCTCATCCGCGAACCGTCTCTGCGTGCGGGCGTGGGCGTGAATGTGCAGTGCAAGTCCCGGCGACAGTCGCGTACGGAAGGGGAGCGCCGCGCTTGCGAGGTCGAGCGGGACGCCGTCGAGGAACTCTCCCGAGAGGCGGCCAAAGCGGACATCCACACTGCTCATCAGGACCAGCGGAGCAAGGAAATGCTGACAGAACTGTCTGTATGGCGTCCACGGCATCCCCTCCTCGTAGGGCTCGAAGGACAGGGTGTCGATGAACACCGGGCGCCCGCGCAGGAACTGCACGTTGAAAGCGCTGCAGTCTTTGAGGGTCATCCCGAAGTCAAGCGCCTTCTGCTGCACGCGCAGCGTCAGCAGCGCGGCGTCCTTGAGCTGGCTGAACGACCACTCCCAGGGCATCGACAGGAACGGCGCCTCCTCCGGCGCTATCGTGCGATAGGCCTTCTCGGGCACCGGGCTCGCTCCGGTATCCACCTCCTCGTGCGGCACCAGCAGGCCCTCGCCGGTAAGGGCCTCGTAAAGCCCGGACGACATCAGAAGGTCGTAGCACCGGGCTCCTCCGTGGTTTATCTGGCGAAGGAGCCGCCCCTCGCAGCGATAGACGAATCCGTCGGGATCCCGGAAAGAGGCCGGGTCTCTTTCAATCGGCACGGCTGTGCTTGCGTGTGAAGATCCGCGCGACTGAGTGAGTGAGGTTCTTCCAGGTCGATTTGATGACGAACGCCGCTCCCAGCAGGCCCGCCAGGGCCGCCTGAAGCACGAAGCTGCCTGTCCCGGGGTCGATGTAGGCGTGAGCCGGGCGCGAAGTGATTATCGTGAGGCAGAGACAGAGCGCCGCGAAGGCGCAACCGCTTCTGAGAATTCCGGGGGACATATCCTCCGTCTCCTTTCCTGCCTGCCTGTCACCAGCAGGTTATTCTATTCTATCATAACCGTTGCGGAAAAGTTGAGGAAGTCTTGCGAAAGTCTCTCAGGCAGCGGCCGGCCACCCCGTCGGGCAGCCCCCTTCAGTCCAGCAGAAGGATGTCCGCCTGGTCTCGCGGTCTGACGGCGGCCTCCGGCCCTTCCGGCCCTGCGACCCTCGCCAGTGCGCCGGTGACGGCGGCGAGGCGGCCCGCGTGAGCGGGCGGGATGCCGGACATCAGCACGGCCAGACCGTCTCCGGGAAGAGAACCGTCGTTCAGGTAGATGCGGTCGGCAGCCACGCGGGAGATGCGCCCGGCCGTCCGGACGAGCAGTCCGGCGGGGTCCGGCCCGGGCTGTATCCCGGCTGCGGCGGCGCCGGCCATCGTCAGGGGAGCGGGGACGGGTCCCGTCTCCGACGCCCAGACCATCTGCGCGTTCAATGCCCTCTCATCCCCGGATGTCGAAGCCGTGCCGGTGGCCCAGATCCGCGCGCCGGGTGGAAAGGTCTCGCTGGTGTTCACACGGATGCCACAGGCGCGGTCTTCCTGTTGCGCGTAGAGATATCCGGCGAACGCGACCGTCACCACCGCCCGCCCCAGCGACACCTGCGCGCCGCTCGCTGCCGCCCGGATGTCCGCCACGCTCGAGGATGGCAGGACGGTGACCGTACCCGATGCGTCCTGACGGCCCGCGGCGTCGGCAGCCAGAAGGCGGAACGAACCGGGGGAGAGAGCCGTGACCTTCCCCGTCCCGTCCGCCGAAGCCACCGAACCGGGAGCGGCCGCTGCGCCGCCCGGAAGACGCTCGTCGAAGACCTGCCAGGACGCGGCCGGTCCGTTCTTCAGGGTGAAGTGCAGCGCTCCTCCGGCCGGGAGAGAGATGGTGTCCGGCTCGATGCGGGGATACACGTAGTGCGTGTTGCCCACGTACAGGTCGTCGATGACCCA
>FWWM01005099.1_pt1 | contig 27401 bp, 28 predicted proteins | sample 2228351 | NCBI WGS metagenome assembly FWWM01 (sample SAMEA103939774, study PRJEB20133) | metagenome | reverse complement strand
GTCGCGTAGCGGGACGATGTGCGGAGCCCGGGCCACCGGTGGGCGACGGTCGCGCACAGGCGTACGGGGTGATGCCCGGCCCTCCCGGGCCCGCCCGGGTCAGGCACGCCCGACCCCGACAGGACGAGGCTGCCCCCCACCCCGGACGCGACGGCGCGGTACCCGGCTGCCTGGCCGTGGCTGACCAGGCGCGGTGCGATTTTGTAGGGGCGCGGCGTGCCGCGCCCGGGCCGCACCCGTGGTGCGGCAGACCACCCTGACGAATCGACCACATCGACGGATCCGTCGACCAGGTGCACGACAGCGTCTGCGTCGCCCAGGCATCGGCCTGGTCCCCCGGCCCTCCCGAGCCGGTCGGGTCAGGCACGCCTGACCCCTACAGGACGAGGCTGTCCCTTGCCTGGGTTGCGGAGGCGCGGTGTCCGCGCGCCACGCCTGGTGTTGGGTGTCCGGCCTCCGTTTTCTGCGTAGGGGCGCGGCGTGCCGCGCCCGTGCCGCGCCGCTGGCGCGGGGTGACCACCAGGACGGGGTCGCTGACCGTGACGGTTACGGTAACCCGGTCCACCGGTGGGCGACCGTAGCATGCGGGCGTGGGTGGCGCCTCCCCGGCCCGCACGGGCCGGACGGGTCGGGCGCGCCCGACCCCCTACAGGACGGGGCTGCCCCACGTCGGGTCTACGCCGGTGCGCGGGGCGTCGGTGCCTCGCTGGATCTGGCTGGTGTGGCGCGCACGGTGTCGCCGGGGCGCGGCCCGAATCGGCCGCGCCCGGTCGTTTCCGCCGAGGCGCCGCTCAGGAGACCTCAGGGACACGATTGAAGACCACGAGGCGCAATTCGGTCATGTCTTCGATCGCGTAGCGCAACCCTTCGCGGCTCAGGCCGGAGTCCTTCACGCCGCCGTACGGCATGTGGTCGATGCGGAAGGTCGGAATGTCGTTGATGATCACGCCGCCGACCTCGAGGACCTCGAAGGCACGCAGCGCGTGCTCGAGGCTCCCGGTAAAGACGCCTGCCTGGAGCCCGTAGACCGAGTCGTTCACCTCCGCCAGTGCCTGCTCGAAGTCGTCGAAGGGGAAGAGCACGACTAACGGGGCGAAGACCTCGCGGCTGCACACCGGATGCCACTTCGGCGCATCGACCAGAACCGTGGGCTGGAAGAACCGCCCCTCCGCCTTGCCACCGATCAGGACCTTTGCGCCCTCGGCGACGGCCGACTCGACCCAGTCCTGCGTGCGGCGCGCTGCCTTGTCGTCGATCATCGGGCCGAGGTCGGTCGACTCGTCGAGGGGGTCACCCATCTTGATCTTCTTGACCTCTTCTAAGAAGCGCTCGACGAACTCGTCCCAGCGCGCGCGGTGGACGAAGACCCGTTGCACCGAGATGCAGACCTGTCCGGCGTAGGCGAAGGCGCCGACGCGGATGCGCGGGACAGCCACGTCCAGGTTGGCGGTGCGGTCCACGATGACGCCGGCGTTCCCACCCAGTTCCAGCACCACCTTCTTCTTCCCGGCCCGCGCCTTGAGGTCCCAGCCGACGTCCGGCGAGCCGGTGAAGGTGAGCAACTTGAAGCGCTCGTCGGTGACCAGCCGGTCGCCGACCACGCGGTCCATCGGCATGATGCTGACCGCACCCTTGGGGACGCCGGCCTCCTCGAGGAGCTCGGCGAAGGTGAGCATGGTCAAGGGATCGCGGCTCGGCGGCTTGAGGACGATGGTGTTGCCGGAGGCGATGGCTGGCGCGATCTTGTGCAGGGCGAGGTTGAGCGGGAAGTTGAACGGGGAAATACCAGCGATCGGCCCGATCGGGAAGCGGCGAGTGAAGCCGAAGCGCCCCTGGCTGTAGGCCATGAGGTCGAGCGGGATCACCTCGCCGCCGATCCGCTTCGCCTCCTCGGCTGCCGTGGTGAGCGTGAAGACGCCACGCTGGACTTCCACGCGGGCGTCCCGGATCGGTTTGCCGGCCTCCTGCGCGATCAGGCGCGCGAACTCCTCCTGCCGACGGCGCAGCCCCTCAGCCAGCCGCAACAAGATCTCGGCCCGCTCGTAGCTCTGCAACCGGCGAGTCACTTCGAACGCCCGCTGCGCGGCCGTCACCGCATCCTCGAAGTCCTGGTCGGTGGCCGTGTAGGTCACGCCGACCACTTCGTCGTTATACGGATTGCGGATCTCCAGCCGGTTCGGGGAGGTCCGCCATTCACCGGCGCAATAGAACGGGTACTCGCGTGCCATGGCCCACTCCTCCCATGCCGCTACCTGACTGGACCGACCGCCGGGCGGGTGGCGGCGATGCGGTGCCGCCCCCCACCCGACGCTCAGCACTGGTTGGCGTCGGGATCCTGCGGCAACGCCATCTTCACCGGGTCGAGGATCTCGTCAGCTTCTTCCGGCGTCAAGACACCTTCCTCCACGACCACGTCGCGCACGAACTTGCCCGTTTCCCAGGCCTTCTTGGCGATCTCGGCCGCGCGCAGATAGCCGATGCGCGGCGTGAGGATGGTGGCCAGCGCGATGCTCCCGTGCGCGAGCTCGGCGAGCCGGGCCTCGTTGGCCCGGATCCCCTCGACGCAGCGCGTGCGGAACACCTCCAGCGCGTTGGTCAGGATGTCGGTCGCCCAGAGGAGGTTGTAGATGATGAGCGGCGTCCAGACGTTGAGGTCGAGCTGGCCGGAGAGGACGCCCAGCGATACCGCGTGGTCGTACCCGACCACCTGGAAGGCGACCATGTTGACCATCTCGGCGATCGAGGGGTTGACCTTACCCGGCATGATCGAGGAGCCAGGCTGGACCGGTGGCAGGATGATCTCGCCCAGCCCGGCGCGCGGCCCCGACCCGAGCAGCCGGATGTCGCTGGAGATGCGGATGACCTCGAGCGCCGCGTTGCGGATAGCCCCCGAGAGGTGCGCGAAGTCGGCGTGGCTCTGCGTGATCTCGAACGTATTGCGCGCTGGTCGCAGCGCGAAGCCGGTGATCCGGCTCAGCTCCTCGGCGACCTGCGCCCGGTAGCCAGGGAAGGCGTTGATCCCGGTGCCGAGGGCTGTGGCGCCCAGGTTGATTTCGGTCAGGGCCAGGCGGGCTTCCGCGATCCGCTCGGCCGCCCGGCGCAGCGCCGATCCGTAGCCGGTGAACTCGTCGCCTAGGCGGATCGGCACCGCGTCCTGGAGGTGCGTGCGGCCCGTCTTGGTGAGGTTCCCGAACTCTTGCGCCTTCTGGCAGAAGGCGTCGGCGAGCTTGGTGAACGCCGCGACCAGTTTCGGTGTCGCCCGCAGCAGCGCCAAGCGACCGGCCGTGGGGATGACGTCGTTGGAGGACTGGCCGAGATTGACGTGGTCGTTGGGATGGACCGGCTTGTACTCGCCGCGTCGCCCACCGAGGATCTCGTTCGCTCGGTTGGCGATCACTTCGTTCGTGTTCATGTTGTGCGAGGTACCAGCTCCGGCCTGGTAGGGGTCGACGACGAAGTGGTCGTGCCACTGGCCGTCGATGATCTCCTGGGCCGCTCGCTCGATGGCCCGCGCCTGCTCGTCGGTCAGCCGCCCGGCCCGGTGGTTCACCCGCGCTGCCGCCAGCTTCACCTGCGCCGTGGCGACGATGAAGTCCGGGTGCGGGCGCAGCCCACTGATCGGGAAGTTGCGCACCGCCCGCGCCGTCTGCGCGCCGTAGAGCGCGTCGGCGGGTACCTCGACCTCCCCCAGCGAGTCGCGCTCGATGCGCACCGTCTCGACAGCCATACTTCTCGCCTCCCGTCCCTACTGCTCCGAACCCATCCCGCCGTCCGCTTCCCACCAGCTCGGCCGCTGCGAGCCGATGGCCGCCAGCTCCGTCTTCACGTAGATCAGCCCCTCGCGGTCGAGCACCGACTGCTCGTACTCGCCGCTCATGGTGATGGCGTCGACCGGACAGACCTGCGCGCAGAGGCCGCAGAACATGCAGCGTCCCGCACGCAAGATGAACTCGCCGAGCTCGCGGTCACCCTCCTCCGAGGGCACCACGTGCATCTCCAGACAGCTCGTCGGGCAGATCCGCGCGCACAGGCCGCACGCGACGCAGAGCGCTTCGCCGGTCTCCGGATCCGACCGCAGCGCGGGGAGACCGCGGAAGCGCGGCGCCTGCTCGCGCTTTTCCTCCGGATACTGGATCGTCACCGGTCGTTGGAAGAAGTGGCGAAGCGTGACCAAGAATCCACGGATGTCTTGCAACACCATGGTGCGCCTCCTCGGCTCCGACGTTCAGGGCGCACAGAACCGCACGCGTCCGGCCAGCGGCGGCGCATCGAGTCGCAACCAGGCGTCGCTCACGGCGATGCCGTTGCCGAGCCAGACCACCCAACCGCCACCGGGAACCTTCTCTCCGATGCGGAGCGTTTGCTGCGCTGGGAGCGGCGACCCCGAAACTGGCCAGGCGACCGGCCCGCGTTCGAGGCGCGGGAAGGTGATACCACGGTACTGCGGTACGGCCCGGGTGATCTCCTGGTAGACGTGCACCGCGTGTCGCGCGCTCCAGGGAGCACCGAGTCGCCGCGCCAGTTCCTGTACCAGCTGCCAGCCCGGTCGTGCCTCGCCCGGCGGGTCGACCGCGCGGCGCAGTCGCTGCACAGCCCGGTCGGCCGTCGTCGTCGTACCGTCCTGCTCCAGGAACATGGCGACCGGCAGGACGACGTGCGCGCGCTCCAGGAGCGGGCTCGGGAAACTCTCCTCGACGACCAGCACGTCGAGCCGCTCCAGCGCGGCCAAGAACCGGTCGTCGAGCGAGGGGGCGAAGGCGTGCGAGTTGGCCGCGACGTAGAGCGCGCGCACCGCGCCGCGCTCGATCGCCTCCACCAGTTCACCGAACGGCAAGCCGGCACCTTCGGGGAGGTGCGCTGCACCGGCCCCGTTGCCGCTCGTGTCAGCCCACAGTGCAGCCAGCTCCGCGCGCGCAATCGCGTCCCTCGCTGGGCGGTAGCCCGGCAACCAGTCGGGATGGCAACCGACGTCGAGCGCTCCCTGCGCGTTGGCTGGACCGCGGAACGCGACGACGCCGGCACCAGGGCGTCCGATGTTGCCAGTGAGCAGCGCCAGGTTGTTCGCCCAGAGCGCGGCGGCGTAGACGTCGCCCGTCGTCGCGTGGGCGAGCGTGTGCTGGATCTGGCTCGGAGCAGCGGAGGCTGCTCCCTCGCCGCGGCCTCCAGTCGCGTAGAGCACGGCAGCGCGTTCCAGGGCGGCGAGGCTCACCCCAGCCGTCTCGGCTGCAGCGGCCGGGTCGACGGCGTCGAGCGCCGCGCGGAGCTGTTCCAGGCCGGCAGCCCCCTCCACCGGCCGGGCCAGGCCGCGGTCGCGGACGATCCGGGCCATCGCGGCCAACACCACCGCCTCGGTACCGGGGCGGACGCGCAGCCAGACGTCGGCGCGGTGGAAGAGCGGGAAGTCGTCCGAGCTCACGACCAGCAGCGTCGCTTCGCGGTAGAGCTCGGCCCAGGCGTGCCAGTAGCTGGCGACCGGGGCCTTCTCACCGATGTTGGGGCCGACGATCAGCAGGCACTCCCCGTGGGTGAAGACTTCCTGTACCGAGTTGGTGCTCACCGGGAGACCGAAGGAAGCCGTGAGTGCAGCGTCCACTGCGCGCTGGGCGGGCGTGGCCAGTCGCTCGACGTTCGGCGACTGCATCACCTGGCGCGTGAAGCGCTGCAGGAGATAGAGGTCTTCGTTGGTGCGGTCGCCGGCAGCCAGGAGCGCGAAGGAGGGACCGCGGTGTGGCGCCAACAGGGCTGCGGCGCGGTCGAGCGCCTCCTCGAGGCTCACCGGCACGAGGACGTCACCCTCGCGGACGAGCGCCTGCTCGAGCCGTGCCGGGTGCTGGACTTCCTCGTACCCCCACTTGCCGCGGACACAGGTGTAGCCGTAGTTGAGTCCCCGCTCCCAGAGGTGCGTGATGCGGCGCACGAGCCCGCGGTTGTGCTCGACGTTGAGCGTACAGCCGACGTCGCAGAAGGCGCAGACCGTCTCGGTCGCGTCCAACTCCCACGGGTGATGGGCGAAGCGGCGGTCGGTCAAAGCGCCGACCGGGCAGACCGCGATGCACATCCCGCAGGAGGTACACGTCGTCCGCTGGAGGTCCATGTCCCAGGCGCTGCCGATCTCCCCCTGCAAGCCGCGCCGCAGCACCTCGATCGCCGTCACGCCGATCATCTCGTCGCACACGCGGGTGCAGCGCGCGCAGAGGATGCAGCGCTCCCACTTGTAGTCGATGTACTGGCTCAAGTGCTTGTAGGGGCCAGCCAACTTGGGACGCCGGAAGGGGTTGGCGTAGACGTTGTGGTAGTAGGTGTTGTCTTGGAGGTAACACTCGCCCGACTTGTCGCAGGTGGGACAGTCGAGCGCGTGGTCGATGAGGTAGAGCTGGAGGACGAAGCGCCGCGCCTCCTCGCAGGCCGGCGACTTCGTCGCGATCTCCATACCGTCGCGCACCTGGGCTGCGCACGACTCGACGAGGCCGCCCCGCCGCCCCAGGATCTCGACGGTGCACAGGCGGCAGGAGCCCCACGGGCGGAGCAACGGTTGGTAACAGAGGTTCGGGACCTCGATGCCGACCATGCGGCAGGCTTCGAGGATGGTCATCCCCTCGGGCACGGTGTACTGTTGGCCGTCGATCGTCACCGTGACGAGGCGGGTTTCCGTGGTCGCCGTCATGCGACACGTCCCCTCTCGAACGTCGGGAAAGTCGATCGGCCCGGCGAAGCGCCGAACCCGGCCTCATCTTACCACCGGAGCGACGCCGCTGCCGCAGCCAGAACGCGCCCGGCGAGTGCTATACTCCCGCCGGGAGCGGGACGGAGGAACCTGTGGAGCTGGAGACGGTCATCGGGCTGGAAGTCCATGCCCAGCTGTTGACGCGCTCGAAGATGTTCTGTGGTTGCTCGGCCGACTATGCCGGCGCACCACCGAACACGCACGTCTGCCCTGTCTGTCTCGGGCTTCCCGGGTCGCTCCCGGTCATCAACCGGCGCGCCGTCGAGATGACGGTCATGACCGGGCTGGCACTCGGCTGCCGCATCCCGCCCTACAGCAAGTTCGACCGCAAGAACTACATGTACCCAGACCTCCCCAAGGGGTATCAGATATCGCAGTACGACCTCCCCCTCTGCGTCGAGGGTGCACTGGAGTTCCTGGTCGACGGCGAGCGGCGCCGGGTACGGATCCGGCGGGTACACCTGGAGGAAGACACCGCTCGGCTCGTCCACCGCACGGTCGCGGGCGAAAGCTACAGCTTGATCGACATGAACCGCTCCGGGGTGCCGCTCATCGAGATCGTCACCGAACCGGACCTGCGCTCGCCGGAAGAGGCGCGGCTCTTCCTGCAGGCGTTGCGCCAGGTGTTGCGCTACCTCGGCGTCTCCACCGGCAACATGGAGGAGGGCGCGTTCCGCTGTGACGCCAATATCTCCCAGCGGACGCGCGACGGTCAGCAACAGTGGCCGAAGACGGAGATCAAGAACCTCAACAGCTTCCGCTCGGTCGAGCGGGCGCTCGCTTACGAGGAGCAACGCCAGCGGGCAGCCATCCGGCGTGGAGAGCCGCTCGCCCAGGAGACGCGCGGCTGGCTCGAGGACCGTGAAATCACCGTCACGCAGCGGACCAAGGAGTATCCGGACGACTACCGGTACTTTCCCGAACCGGACCTTCCGCCGATCTTCTTGACTGAGGACGACCTGGCCCGTATCCGGGCGGCGATGCCGGAGCTCCCGCTGGCCCGTTGGGAGCGCTTCCGCACCGAGTACGAGCTGGGGCCGCAGGAGGCGGCGCTCCTCACGGAAGAGCGAGCTGTCGCCGACTACTTCGAGGCCTGCGTCGCCGGTGACCGCAGCCTCGCCCGCGATGCCGCGAACTGGATTACCGGCGAGCTGTTCGCGCTGATGCGCGAGCGTGGCCGCAGCATCTCCGAGGTCGGGGTGCAACCACGCCAGCTGCGACAGCTCATCGAGCTGGTTCGGCGTGGAACCATCAGTACGCTCACCGCCAAGGAGCTCTTGGTGGCTGTCAGCGAGACGGGGACCGACCCGGAGGTGCTCGTCGCCGAGCGCGGTCTGGCGCAGGTGAGCGACGAAGCGCAGCTGCGCGAGATCGTCCAACGCGTGCTGGCCGAAAACCCGAAAGCCGTCGCCGACTACCACAAAGGGAAGACTGCCGCGATCGGCTTCCTCTTGGGCCAGGTCAACCGGGCGCTCGGTGGACGGGCCAACCCCGCAGTCGCGCGCCGGCTCCTCGAGGAGGCCCTCCAGCAACCGGTCGAGTGACCCCTGCTCGCCCCCACCAAACCGGCGGTGAGAGCGCACGCTCGCGACGAGCGGTGTGCAGCGGAGGACTGTACGCCTGTCTGCGATCGGGTTCGACGATGGGGGCGACGTATGGCAGTGACAGCACCAGAAAAGAGTTTGTTCGCGATCGCTGTCGAACAGTTCGACCAGGCCGCTGACCTGATCGGCCTGGAAGACGAACTCCGGCAGATCTTGCGGACCTGCAAGCGCGAGCTGATCGTCAACTTCCCGGTGGAAATGGACGACGGCTCGATCAAGGTGTTCACCGGCTATCGGGTCCACCACAACGTCGCGGCCGGCCCAGCCAAGGGAGGGATCCGCTATCACCCCAACGTCACGCTCGACGAGGTCAAGGCGCTAGCGATGTGGATGACCTGGAAGTGCGCCATCATGGGGCTCCCCTTCGGGGGCGGCAAGGGCGGTGTCCGCGTCGATCCCAAGACGCTCTCCCCTGGCGAGCTGCAGAACTTGACCCGGCGCTATACCACCGAGATCTCGATCCTCATCGGTCCTGACCAGGACATCCCCGCCCCCGACGTCAACACCAACCCGCAGGTCATGGCTTGGATACTGGATACCTACAGCATGCACCGCAACGGCGGCGTCAGTGTCCCCGCGGTGGTGACCGGTAAGCCGCTCCTGCTGGGCGGCTCAGCTGGACGCCTGGAGGCGACGGGGCGCGGCGTCGTCTTCGCGATCGAAGAAGCTGCGCGGACGTACGGTATCGACCTGGCGAGCGCGCGCGTGGCCGTGCAGGGGTTCGGCAACGTCGGCTCTACCGCTGCGCTCCTGCTCGCCGAGTTGGGCGCGCGCGTCGTTGCCGTCTCGGACTCCAAGGGCGGTATCTACAACCCGAACGGGCTCGACGTCCCAGCCGTGCTGGCCTACAAGCACCAGACCGGCAGCGTGGTCGGCTACCCAGAGGCCGATGCCGTCACCAACGAGGAGTTGTTAGAGCTCCCCTGCGACATCCTCATTCCGGCTGCACTCGAAGAAGTGATCACCGAAGCCAACGCTGGGCGGATCCGCGCCCGGCTCGTCGCCGAGGCAGCCAACGGCCCGACGACGCCCGAGGCGGACCGCATCCTCTTCGACCGCGGGGTGATCGTGTTGCCCGATATCTACGCCAACGCAGGTGGTGTGACCGTCTCCTACTTCGAGTGGGTGCAGGGGCTACAGCACTTCTGGTGGACAGAGGAGGAAGTCAACAGTCGCCTGCGGACGATCATGACGCGCGCCTTCCACCCGATCCGGGAGATGGCCGAGCGCTATCGCGTCCCGTTCCGGACTGCGGCACTCGCGCTCGCCGTCCAGCGCGTCGCCGAGATCACCCGCCTGCGCGGTATCTACCCGTGAGCCGGCGCTGGACCGTGCCAGCGACGCAGCCGGACGCGGCGTGCCTGGCCCCGGCCGCGCCGGACGGCGTGGGGGACACCCTGCCGCATCGCCGACGGCGACGGTGTATCGAACCGGGTCGCCCTCTGGGCGTGCAGTGTGCGCAGACGCACGGGGCGATGCCCGGCCCTCGCGGGCCGGGCGGATCAGGCACGCCCGACCCGGACGGGTCACGCACGCGTGACCCCTTCGACACGAAGCCGCCCCTCGCCATGGCTGCGACGGCGCGGGGCGCGGGTGCCTGGCCGCGACGGACCAGGTGCACACAACCTGTGTAGGGGCGCGGCGTGCCTCGCCCGCCGCGCCGTAAGGCGCGGGGGATCACCGCGATGGGTCGGCCACATCGACGTGTGCATCGGCCAGGTCGACGGTGTCGGGTATGTCGCGCGGGCATCGGCGTGGCGCATCCCCGGCCCCTCCGGGCCGGCGGGTCAGGCACGCCCGACCTACTGGGGTCAGGCACGCCTGACCCCTACTCCGCAACAGTTGCACCCTACCGGGCCGGCGGGGCGAGTGAAACCTTGATGAGGTGTGACCGGGAGCCGCGCTGCCCGCACCAGTGCGGCGTCTGCGGTCCGTCCAGGGGATCGTCAGCGCCGGAGCCTGTGCCGGTCCTCGTGCCGCCGCAGAGATCGCGTCGACCTGCACGGTGCGCCGTCGCCGGGTTCCGTCGCCTAGGCGCTCGTGGTCCAGCGGCCGCGGGAGAGCCAGCGCAGCGCGGCGTCCTCCCAATTGCTCACCGTCCCGTCGCGCACGACGACCACCCCCTCGCTCGCCACCAGCTCCTCGGCCCCCTCGGTGAGCCGCTCGCCGGCCACCGCCGGCACGACCCGCGGGTGGATCGTCCGCAACAGTGCCGCCCGGCGGACCGCCCGCTCCACGTCGTAGCGGTCGACCACCGCCGAGACCTCCATCGCTACCCACACCTCGCCCAACTCCGGGCGCTGCCGGGGTATGCCGCGCACCAGGAGGTCGAGCGCGAAAGCGTCCTCGGCGTCGCGCTCGCTGAGTCGCTCCATGATCTCGTCGGCGAAGTCACCCGCCGTGCCGGCACGCGCGCGCCTGAGGAAACGGCCGAAGACAGCGCTGGCCCGCTGGTGGTAGCGGAGCTCGAGCGTGATCCCGACGTAGTGGTCCAAGCGACTGCGCAAGAAGCGCACCTCCTGGGCCAACTCGGCGAGCTGGTGTTCGACTTGCTGCATGCGCCGGGCCAACGCCTCGATCTGCGCCTCGACCCGCTCCATGCGTACCGTCAACGCTTCGATCTGCGCCTCGACCCGCTCCATGCGTACCGTCAACGCTTCGATCTGGGCCTCGACCCGCTCCATGCGTACCGTCAACGCCTCGATCTGGGCCTCGACCCGCTCCATGCGTACCGTCAACGCCTCGATCTGCGCCTCGACCCGCTCCATGCGCACGGTGAGGTCGTCGATGCGTTGGGTCAGCGCGGCGATCTGGATCTCCACCCGGCTGGCCAAATCGTCGATGCGGCGGCCGAGCGCCTCGATCTGCTCGTCGGTCCGCCGTTGGCGTTCCGCCGCCTCCTGCCGCTCGCGCTCCAAGGTGTGGACGAGGCGGTCGAGCGCCGCCTCCAGACTGCGCACGCTCGGAGGGAGCTGCAGGAACTCCTCGCCGAGGAGCGCCCCGAGGAGCTCACGCCGGAACGCTTCGTCTTCCCGGATCCGCCGGAGCAGTTCCTCCGGCAGCCGATCGGCTGCCACTGCACACCCTCCTCGTCGCGCACTATGCGAGCGGCACGAACCTCTGCAAGCGTACACGAACGAACGCCCGTTCGGCCAGGAGCGCAGGCGCACCCTTCGTCCGCGCAGGCTGCTGCACCGCCGGGCAGAGCTTGCGGGCGCAGGACGCCCGGTCAGGTGGTCGCGGGGGCACAGAGCAGTTCGCGGAGTTCCGCCTCGCGCTCCTGCTTGGTGACGATGATGAGCTCGTCACCCGGCTCGATCGTCGTCTGCCCGCTGGGGATGATCACCTGGCCGCGACGCAGGATCGCGGTGATGATCGATTCGGGCGGCAAGGGGAGCTGCCAGATCGGCTGGTGGACGACCGGCGACTGTTCGGCGACCTTGGCCTCGACGATGGCGAGGTCGGCATGCCGCAGCGCCAGGAGGTGGACGAACGGCCGCTCCGGGATCTGCTGCTCGATCAGGCTGAGGATGACGTTCGTCTGGCTCACCGTCACGTCGATTCCCAGTCGTCGGAACAGCTCCTCGTTCTTCGGGTTGTTGACGCGAGCGATCGTCCGGCGCACGCCGAAGCGCTCGCGCGCCACCTGGCAGATGACCAGGTTGTCCTCGTCGTCACCGGTCACCGCGATGACCACGTCGGCCCGACCGGCACCGGCCGCCGCCAGCGTCGCGACCTCGGCGCCGTCACCCTGCATGACGATCGCCCCGAAGCGGTCCCGGTACAGCTGCACCTTGACCGGGTTCTTCTCGATGAGGAAGACCTCGTATCCCTCGTTGACCAACGTCTTCGTGAGGTAGTAGCCGACTTTTCCACCGCCGACGACGATGATGTACATCTGCCTCGCCTCCGTGGCGGCCCCTCGTCGCTCAGCGCGCCCCGTCGCTGGTGACGTGACTGCGCACCGCCTGTTCGATCATGTCCGAAACGGTCCGCGTCGGGCAGATCACCGTCAGCCCGAGTTCGCGATAGATCTCTGCCCGGTCGGGGTCGTAGATGCGCAGGATCACCTTCGGCACACGGTAGATGACCTGAGCGATCTGCGCCGCCATGATGTTCGTGTTGTCGTTCTCGGTGACCGCGATGAAGACGTCCGCTTCCTGGATACCGGCGTTGCGCAGGACGTCTTCGTCGATGCCAGTCCCCAGCACCAGTTGTCCGCGGAAGCCTTGCGGGAGCCGCCGGAACGCCGTCTGCCGGAGATCGACGACCGAGACCTGGTGCCCCTCGTCCGCGAAGTCCGTCGCCAACTTAGCCCCGACTCGACCACAACCGACGATGACGATCTTCACGTTGTCGCCTCACCCTGATCGGCGACGCGGACGACGACCACGTCGCACGGTGCATTGTCAAGGATATACGGAAGCGTCTCGCCCTGCGTGAGCACCCCGAAGGTCCAGCGGCTGTGGGTCGCCATGATGATGGCATCGGCTGCCCGCTCGATCGCCTCGTCGACGATCGCGGCACCAGCGACCCGCGCCTGCAGGAGTTCCGTCATCACCCGCTTCCATTTGCCGCGCGCTACACGCTGCGCGTACTCGGCAGCGTGTTCGAGGATCTGCGAGCCACGCTCGATCTGTTCGGGGAGTTCCACGTCCAGCGCGTACCGCTGCGGCACCTCGACGACGAAGACGAGGATCAAGGTGGTATCGCTCCCCGCGCAGACGGCCGCGGCCAGGTCGATCGCGCGTTCGTCGTCAGGCGAACCGCTCACCGGGACGATCACCCGACGGTAGAGCTTCGCCACGTCTCTCCTCCTCGGCCCCGACGAGCGGGGCGTCCTTCAGTAGCCCAGCGCGAGGCGCTCGATGAGCAGCCGGGGGAGCCCTGCAGCCGCCATCTCGGCCTGCACCGCTTCGATATTGTACGGCACGCGCCGGAACGTCACGCGTTGTACGTCCGGCTCCCAAATCGCGAACGCGGCCCGCGGGTCACCGTCGCGCGGCTGGCCGACCGACCCGGGGTTGACGAGGAATCGCCCCTCCCGAAGCTCGACCACCATGCCGTCGTCGGGACGGAGCGGCGGCTCGCCCCGCGCCGCTCCCTCCTCGCTGAGCACAAAGGGCACGTGGGTGTGACCGAAGAAGCAGAGCTGAGTCCGGAGCAGCGCGAAGGTCGCTCGCGCCTGTTCCGGCGCGAAGAGGTACTCCCAGAGCGGCGCCCGGAGGCTTCCGTGCACGAGCGTCACCTCTCCGAGCACGAGCCGCTCCGGCAGACCCTCCAAGTACGCCCGATGTTCCGGCTCGAGCTGCAGCATCGTCCACTGCAGGGCGAAGCGTGCGACCGGGTTGAAGCCGTCGAGCGGTAGACGCCCGATGCACACCGCATCGTGGTTCCCGAGCACGCAGGCAGGGCCAGCCAGTTCGCGCACCCGCTCGACGCACTCGCGCGGCCGCGGCCCGTACCCGACGATATCGCCCAGGCACCAGACGCGGTCGACCGGCCCGGCAGCAGCGAGCACCGCTTCGAAGGCAGCGAGGTTGCCATGGAGGTCCGCGACGACGAGGACGCGCATCCTTCTCCCTTCGTTCAGCCTACTCTACCGCGGACCTTCTGGCGACCGGCATACTCGTCCTCAGCACCGGACCCACGAGTGGTACTATGGGGGATGAACCGGTCCGCCGGGGAAGGAGGACGAACGATGGTGCAGGCCGGCAACGACTGGAAGCTCTGGGGAGCTCTCGCCGGCGGAGCAGCGGTGGGGCTGACTGCTTGGCTCGTCGCCCGGCGTCGCCGCCGACGCACGTTGCGCCGACGGCTGAGCGAGGAACTCGACCTGGAATCGCGGCTGGAAATGCTCCGGGAAACCGTGCACGAGCTCCGCGAGCGCCTGCCGGTGCACGACGGGGCCGTCGCGCGGTCGTTCTGGCGGCGACGCCTGCAACCCGTCGTGCGGGAAGCGGTGCACAGCGTGCCCGAGCGCGCACGGCGTGCGCAAGCCCTGTTGGAGGCCGAGCGGGCCGCCGTCGAGAAGGTGCAGCGGCAGGTGCTCCCGGCCACCGAGCAGGCGGCCCGCCAGGTACTCGAGAAGGCCGAGCAGGCGGTCCAGCGCGCGGCAGCGGAAGCGCGCCACGTCCCGCAGCGGCTGGCCACCAAGGCCCCACGCCCGAAGCGCCCGGGCGTCCTGGCCCGCCTGCGCGGAGCGGTCCAGGAGACGGCAGCGCTCGGATTTTGGCTGGGTGCAGCTGGCGCGCTCGTCTACTTCGGCGTGCTGCGTCCGGAGCAGCGCGAGCAAGTGCGCCGCGGCCTGAGCTCTTTCGTGACGCAGCTGCGCGAGCTGTGGGCCGACTTCTCCTTCGAGGGTGAGCCGCTGGCGGAGTTCACCGAGTAGCGACGCCCGGCGTGAGCGAACCTCTTCCGGCCGCTCTTCGGAGCGGCCGTTCGCTTCCAGGCGACAGAAACCGCCGTCGCGAAGGTACACTTCCCCACGGGGGCACAGCATGGCGGAGCGACCGCGCGAGTACCAGGAAACCCACCGGCGACACCCGCGGCTCACCTCCACGCACAGCCGGGCGAGCGAGCATGCCGCTGGCCTGCCCAGCGACGTGCTGGCCCGCTTCCTGCATGCGCTCGCCGACCCGACGCGCCTGCGCATCCTCGACTGCCTGGGCCGGGAAGGCGAGCTGCACGTCGGAGCGCTGGTCGAGCGGCTCGCCCAGCCGCAGGGACGCGTCTCCGCGCACTTGGCCTGCCTCCGCACCTGCGGCCTGGTACGCGTGCGCCGCGACGGCAAGTATCGCTTCTACGCGCTCGCCGACCACCGCATCGCAGCCCTGCTGGCCTTGGCGCGCGAACTGGCGCGCCCGCACGCTGCAGCGATCGCCTCGTGCACCCACGCTGTGCACCACGACGCACCGGAGGAAGGCGAAGGATGAGGGAACACCTGATGTCGCTTTTCGCGCCGTGCCGCCTCGGTTGGTTGGCCCTCGCCAGCGCACTGGTGGCATACGGAATCACCACCCAGCAATGGACAGTGCTCTTGGCTGGACTCGCCCCAGCCGTCGGCCTGCTCGCCGGTCTCCTGGTCAACCGGGGGGCAGGCAGCTGCGACGACCGCGCGGCCAGGCGCTGCACGGGGACGAGCGATGACTGAACTCCAGGCCTGGTTCGCGAGCTGGCTGTCGGTCGTGGCCGGCTGGCTGCCCTTCGGCTACAGCTTCGGGGCGGGTATGCTCGCTGCCGTCAACCCGTGCGGGTTCGCGATGCTCCCAGCCTACCTCGCGTTGTTCCTCGGCAGCGACGACACCGGAACGCTCCCCGCCGCGCACCGGCTCGGGCGCGCTGCTCTGGTCGGAACGAGCGTCTCACTAGGGTTTTCGACGCTGTTCGTGCTGGCCGGCCTCGTCGTCTCGCTCGGCGGAACGTTCCTCTTCCCGGTCATGCCGTGGGTCGGCACAGGCATCGGGGTCCTGCTGATCGTGCTCGGGCTCGCGCTCTTCTTCGGCAGAGTCGTCCGCCCGAGTCTCTTCGTCCAGCTCGCCGACAGGCTCACCCGGCGCGACGAACGCTCGGTCCGCGCCTTCTACCTCTTCGGCCTCGCCTACGGCCTCGCTTCCCTCAGTTGCACGCTGCCGGTGTTCATGATCGCCGCTGGGAGCGCGCTCTTGAGCGGTGACCTGGGCCGCGGCGTCCTCCAGCTGGCCAGCTACAGCCTCGGCATGGCGTCGGTCATCGTCACGCTGACCTTCGCACTCGCATGCCTGCGCTTCGGCCTCGTCCGACTGCTGCGCCGCGCGGTGCCGTACGTCCAGACAGCCGCCGCGATGCTCTTGGTCTTCGCCGGCGTGACCATCGTCGCGTATTGGTCGACCTATCGATGAGTAGCGGGAGCGGACGCAGTCGGGAAGGATCCTCGCCACGCTCGCTGAGACACGGGACACCGCTTCGAGCCGCGCACACCCTGGGCTGGTCGCCTTCATCGGCTCGGGCGAGACTGCGCGGGCCGGGCGACAAGCGTTCGCGGCGGTGCTCGCTACCTCGACGCCGCCGGTGCGGATCGCGCTCCTGGAGACCCCGGCCGGCTTCCAGCCGAACGCACATCTCGTCGCCCGCAAGGTCGCTGACTTCCTCCGCGAGCACCTGCCCGAGTTCCAGCCGGAGGTCCGCTTCGTCCCGGCGCGCCAGCGCGGGACTGTGTTCGACCCGGACGCGCCGCTCGTCGCCGAGCCGATCGATTGGGCGGACTGCGTCTTCGCCGGTCCGGGCAGCCCGACCTACATGGTCCGCCAGCTCGCCGGCTCCCGCACCTGGCGACGGCTGGTCGAGCGCTGGCAGGCCGGCCTCCGGCTCGTCTTCGCCAGCGCTGCCGCCATCGCGGTCAGCCGCGTCGCGCTCCCCGTCTACGAGATCTACAAGGTGGGTGAGGAGCTGCGCTGGAGCCAGGGTCTCGACCTCCTGGGACCGCTCGGCTTCGAGCTGGCGATCGTCCCCCACTGGAACAACCGCGAAGGCGGGCGGGAGGTCGATACCAGCTACTGCTTCATGGGGCGGGAGCGGTTCGCCTACCTCTACCGCGTCCTGCCGGAGACCACGACGGTCCTCGGCATCGACGAGCATACTGCCTGCATCCTGGACTTCGCCGCCGGCACCGGCCAGGTGCTCGGCACGGGCAGCGTCACCGTCCTCCGGCGCGGCCAGGAGCAGGTCTTCCGGCACGGGGAGCGGTTCCCGCTCGCGCTCTTGGCGTCAGTCGCGCCCACTCGTCGCGGGTGAGCGCTCGCCGCTCTCGGCCTGTCGCCGCCCGCGGTACGTCTCGGGAGCAGCCGACCAGAACAGCGCGCCCAGACTGACGATGAAGGCGGCTGTCAGGACGAGCGTCGTCCGGATGCCGAGCGATTGTGCGGCGATACCGAGCGAGGCTGGGCCGAGGACGTACCCGAGCTCCGAGAGCATGCGGTAGGCGCTCATGGCCGCCGCCGTCATCCCCGGCGGCGCGACGTCGGTCGCGTAGGCCGCCGGTGCACCACCGCCGATGCCGCTCGCCATCGCCCACACGACACACGCCGCGAGGAACCACGGGTAGGACGGCGCCAAGGCGAAGCCGACCAGACCGAGGCCACTGAAGAGCGTGGCCGGAGCGATGACGACCTTGCGTCCGAAGGTATCGACGAGCACACCGGCCGGGTAGGCCATGACCAGCGAGACGACACTGACCGCAGCGAGCCCGAACCCGATCTGCGATGGAGTGAGCCCGATCTCTCGCTCGGCCCGCAAGGGTACGAGCGTGAACAGGGCGCCTGTGCGCGCGAAGAAGCTCCCGAAGGTGACGAGGCTGATCAGGAGCAGCGGGCGATGCCGCAGCACCTGGAGCAACTGCCGGCGGAACACGACGGCCCGCCCGCCAGCAGCAGGCAGCCGGGTCGGACGCGTCTCGGGGAGTCGCCACAGCCCTAGCAGAGCGACGACCGTGCCGACGAGCGCGTAGACCCAGAACGGCATCGCCAAGCCGCCGTACTGGGCCAGGAGCCCACCCGGGATCGGACCGAACCCGACGCCGAAGAGGAATACCGTCTGGTAGATCGCCATGCTCCGTCCACGCGTCGCGGGCTCGGTGATGTCGGCCAACACGATCTGACCCGCCGTGAGCACCATCGAGGCCCCGCTCCCAGCCACGAAACGACCGACGAGAAAGAGCGCGTAGGTCGGCGCCAACGCGCAGACGAGGTTACCGACTGCCGTGAGCATCCCGCCGCAGAAGAGCGACCACCGCCGCCCCGAGCGGTCGGCGATCCACCCCGCCGGGGCGGACGAGGTGAAGCGCGCCAGCCCGTACACGGCGATGGCGAGGCCGATCAGCGCCTCGGCGACCCCGAAGGCGTGCGCGTAGAGCGGCACCACCGGCACGATGCTCCCGAAGCCGAGTTGGTTGATCCCGACGATGGCGGAAATCCAGACGAGGACGCGATGCGTCCGGTACCATGAAGCGATGGTGCGCACCGAGAGGAAGGGTATCCGGCGGTGGACGCTCATCGACCTTCCCTTCGCTCGTGCGGCCGATGGAGGAGATCGACGTCTCTGGGGACGAGAGGGAGGACACTATGGAGCGAGGAGCGACGGTGATCCGATGGAACCGTCCCGAGCCACCCAGCGAGGCGGAGCTCGAGGCCCGCTTGGTCGCCGAAGGGTTGGCGCCCTACCGCTGGTCGAACGCTCCTGGTGACCGTTACGCTGCGCATACGCACCCGTACCACAAAGTCCTCTACGTCGTCGAAGGATCGATCACCTTCGAGCTGCATCCCGGCGGCCCGGTCGAGCTCCGGGCAGGCGACCGCCTCGACCTCCCAGCCGGAACCCTGCACAGCGCAGTCGTCGGCCCGGCTGGTGTGGTCTGTCTGGAAGGGCACCGGGCTCCGTCAGGCTGAGGACACCGGTGCGCGCCCGACATGGGCCGGGATCATCAGGGCGAAGGGGACGCCGGTGAGCGACGCACCCACCGTCAGCCAGAAGGCCCGCTCGATCCCGATCGCGTCGGCGACTGCGCCGAAGGCGAGGGCGATGACGCTCTGGGCGACGAAGCTCGCCGCCAAGGTAAAACCGGAGAGCGGCCCGCGCGCTTCCGGCGCAATGTCGTTGGCCAGGGCCAAGGTCACCGACCGCGGCGGCGTGGCGAAGACGCCGATGACGACCAGGAGCGGGAGCATCAACCAGCTCCCGTTTTCGGTCGCCAGGTACAACGCCAAGAGCGGTGCCGTCCCCACCGAGGAGAGGAGCAAGGCACCCCGCCGGCCGATGCGGTCCGAGAGCGTTCCGCCGACGAGTCCGCCGATGATACCGCTCGCGTAGAAGGCCGAGAGGGCCAGCCCTCCGTACCACTCGCTGCGCCCGCGCTGGAGCAGATACTCCACGAGAAAGAAACTCGGCGGCGTCACCGCCGCCGTGTTGGCGACGACTGAACCGAGGAGGCCGGCGAACGGCCGCCGGCGTTCGCGCAAGAGGTCGCGGATCCGCACCGCGCCAGCGTGCCGGCGTGCGATAGCGTCGCTCTCCTCGGTGCGCAGGAACAAGAACAGACTGACCGAGGCAGCCAGCCCCACCACCATCACGACCGGCATGCCGTCGAGCGTGAGGTGCGCGATGACAGCGGTCAGGATCACCGGTGCCACCGTCCGGGCCAGCTCGCCGCCAGCCATGAAGATCGCCATGGCCCGGCCGAGCCGCTGTCCGCCGAACTCCCCCACCAGGGCGACCGCCGGTGCGTGGAAGGCCGCCGACGCCAGCCCCGAGACGAGCAAGAGGAGCAGCACGACAACGAAGTGCGGGGCCACACCGATCGAGGAGAGCGCGAGCGCGGCCACACCCGGCGAGAGCACGACGAACCAGCGCCGGCTCGTGCGGTCAGCGACGTACCCGAGCAACGGCTGGACGATCGAGGGCAACTGCTGCGCCGGCACCATCGCGCTCGCCAGTGCGAGCGAGACGCCCAGTTTGGCCTGGACTGCCGGTACGAGGACACCGAGGAACGACGGATAGAGGTCGTGCGCGAAGTGTGCCCACGACATCAGCGCCACGCCGCGCGCGTCCCATACCCGGGTACCCTGGGCTACGCGCGCCCCCGCCGCTGCTGCCCCCTCCGCTCCCATTGCCTACCTCCTCGTCGAAGCACGGAAACCCGACGACCGCCGCGCCCGGTCGCCGGCTGCGCCCCAGTATAGTCCTCGAATCTCCCTCAGGGGCTCCCGAACGGACGCCTGTGCGAGCAACCCACCCGAGCTCGCGCCGAAGGGGCTTGACAGAGCGGGCAGCCGTTCCTAAGCTGGTAGCAGCTTTCCTGGTGATCGGGTGAAAAGGTAAGAGCGGCAGCGATGGCCACCCTCGTCGTGATCCCCAAGCTCGGTCTCACCATGACCGAAGGGCGGGTAGGTCGTTGGCTCAAGCGTCCCGGCGAGCCTGTCCGTGCCGGCGAACCTGTCCTGGAGGTCGAGACGGAGAAGCTCACCGTCGAGGTGGAGGCACCGGCGTCGGGCATCCTCAGCCACATCCTCGCCGACGAGGGCGCCGTCCTGCCCGTCGCCGCTCCGGTCGCGGTCATCACCGAACCCGGCGAAGAGGTCGACCTCCGTTCCCTGCTCGGGGCCACACCGGTCCCCGCCGCGACGCCGAGCGCGGCGAGTTCGACCGCGCCCGCCGCACCCGCTCGGGACGACGCGCCGGTCGGCGAGCTCCGCGCCACGCCGGCCGCGCGCAAACTCGCGCGCGAGCACGGCATCGACCTGCGCCAACTCACCGGCACCGGTCCGGGTGGTCGCATCACGGCCGAGGACGTCGAGCGCTACCTGGCCGAGCGCGCGGCAGCAGCACCGGCCCGTGGCCAGCCGGTCCGCTTCTACAGCGATGGCTACGCGCTGGCCGGAGAACTCTTCCTCCCCACCGACGCCACCCACTCTTTCCCCGGCGTAGTCCTCTGCACCGGGATCCAAGGGATCAAGGAACTGGGCATGCCCCTGCTCGCCCAGGCGCTCGCCCGCGCCGGCTACGCGGCGCTGCTCTTCGATTACCGCGGCTTCGGAGCGAGCGAAGGACCGCGCGGTCGGCTGCTCCCGGCCGACCGTGTCCGCGACACCCGCGCCGCGCTGACCGTCCTAGAGACCCATCCAGCAGTCGACCCCTCCCGCTTGGCCGTCCTCGGGCTCAGTCTCGGTGGCGCCCACGCCCTCTCGGTCGCTGCCCGCGACGAGCGCGTGCGCGCTTGCGTCGCGATCGCGCCCGTCACCGATGGACGGCGCTGGCTGCGCAGCCTGCGTCCGGAGTGGGAGTGGCGTGCCTTCCTCGAGGAACTCGCACGCGATCGCCGAGAACGCGTCCACCGCGAGGCACCGCAACGCGTGCCCTTGTCGCAGGTGATGCCCCTCGATCCCGAGACCCGCGTCACGCTCCGCGAACTGGCCAAGCGCTCGCCGGAACTGGTCGTCGACCCAGAGGTGACGCTCGATTCCGCGGAAGCGCTCCTCGAGTACGCGCCCGAACGCGAGGTGGAGCGGATCGCGCCGCGTCCCGTGTTGTTCCTCCACGGGCGGCACGACGTCCTCGTCGCCCCCGAGGAGTCGCTCGCCGCCTACGAGCGGGCGCGCGAACCGAAGCGGCTCGTATTGCTGGACGGCATGGGACACTTCAACTGGCTCAACCCGGACCATCCCCTGTTCCAGCGCATCGTGGCCGAGATCACGGCCTGGCTCCACGAGTGGCTCGGACCGGCACCGCGCTGAACCGCGAGCGAAAGGAGGGACACTATGGAGATCCCGCGCGAGAAGCTGCTCTGGATCTACGAGCGGATGGCGCTCATCCGCGCCTTCGAGGACCGCGTAGCCCAGCTCTTCGCCGCCGGGAAGCTGCCCGGCTTCGTGCACCTGTATGCCGGGGAGGAAGCGATCGCGGTCGGCGTCTGCGCCCACTTGACCGATCGCGATTTCATCACCAGCACGCACCGTGGGCACGGTCACTGCATCGCCAAAGGGGTCGACGTCGAGGCGATGATGGCCGAGCTGTTCGGCAAGGCGACCGGCGTCTGCAAGGGCAAGGGCGGCTCGATGCACATCGCTGACGTCGACAAGGGGATGCTCGGTGCCAATGGGATCGTCGGCGGCGGCCCGCCCATCGCCTGCGGTGCTGGCCTCACGGCGAAGACCCTGGGCACTGACCAGGTCGCGGTCTGCTTCTTCGGCGACGGTGCCGCCGAACAGGGGACGACGCACGAGGCGATGAACCTGGCGGCCATCTGGAGACTCCCGGTCGTCTTCGTCTGCGAGAACAACTTGTATGCCGAGTCCACGCCCTGGACGTACCACTGCGCGGCACCGGACATCGCGTCGCGCGCCGCCGCCTACGACATGCCCGGCGTCCTCGTCGACGGCACCGACGTTTTCGCCGTCTACGAAGCGGCCGGCGAAGCGATCGCGCGCGCACGCCGCGGCGAGGGTCCCACGCTCCTGGAGTGCCGCGCCTTCCGTTACTACGGACATTTCCAGGGTGACGCGGTGACCTACCGGACCCCCGAGGAAGAAGCTTCCTACCGGCAGCGCGACCCGATCCAGCGCTTCCGCCAGACCGTGCTCAGCCAGGGGCTTCTGCGCGAAGACGAACTCGACGCCATCGACGCGGCTGTCAAGCAGGCGGTCGAGGAGGCCGTCCAGTTCGCCGAGAGCAGTCCCTATCCCGCGCCGGAGGAGTGCTTGACCGACGTCTACGTCGAGTACCCGCTCCAACAGCTGGCCTTTCGCCATTGACGAGGAAAGGAGCGCCGCGATGGTCGTCGCGACCCGTGTCCTGAGCTACCGGCAGGCGATCAACGAAGCGTTGCGGCTCGAGATGCGCCGCGACCCGACCGTCGTCCTGATGGGCGAGGACGTCGCGGGCGGCGCCACGGTCGAGCACATCGAGCAGGAAGGCGCCTGGGGCGGGCCGCTCGGTGTGACCAAGAGTCTGGTGAGCGAGTTCGGGCGCCGACGCGTGCTCGACACGCCGATCAGCGAAGCTGCCTTCATCGGTGCCGCCGTCGGCGCAGCCGTGACCGGACTCCGCCCGGTGGCCGAGCTCATGTTCGTCGACTTCTTCGGCGTCTGCATGGACCAGATCTTCAACCAGGGAGCCAAACTCCGCTACATGTTCGGCGGCAAGGCGAAGGTCCCCATGGTCATCCGGACGATGATCGGCGCCGGCTTCGGGGCCGCCGGGCAACACTCCGGGTGTCACTACTCCGTCTTCGCCCATATGCCTGGTCTCAAGGCGGTCGCGCCCGCCACGCCCTACGACGCCAAAGGGCTCCTCATTGCTGCCATCCGCGACGACGACCCCGTCATGTTCTTCGAACACAAGCTCTTGTACGACCTGACCGGCGAAGTACCGGAGGGCGACCACGTGGTTCCCCTCGGCAAGGCCGACATCAAGCGCGAGGGGAGCGACGTCACCATCGTCGCCATCTCCCGCATGGTGCACGTCGCGCTCCAGGCCGCTGAACGCTTGGCCGCCGAGGGGATCGAGGCCGAGGTCGTCGACCTGCGCTCCCTTTCGCCGCTCGACGAGGACGCGGTATTGCGTTCGCTGGCCAAGACCCGCCGGCTCGTCGTCGTCGACGAAGACAACCCGCGCTGCTCAGTGGCGGCCGACATCGCCGCGCTGGCCGTCGACAAGGGCTTCGACTACCTGGATGCACCGGTCAAGCTGGTGACGGCGCCGCACACGCCGGTCCCGTTCAGCCCGCCTCTCGAGCAGTTCTACATCCCGAGCCCTGAACGCGTCATCGCGGCGGTCCGGGAAATCACGTGAGCAGGGAGCGCGACGCCCAGGCCGTCGCCATCATCGCCAACCCAGCGGCCGGCAAAGACGTGCGACGGCTCGTCGCCCTGGCATCGACCGTCGACAACCAGGAGAAAGTGCGGATCGTCCGCCGCATCTTGAGCGGGCTCGCCGCCGTCGGCGTCGAGCGCGTCTGGTACCTGCGCGACAGCTTCGGGATCGTCGAGCGCGCCGCCGACCGGTCGGTCTCCTGCCTCGACCTCCGCCCGGTGCCGATCGCGTGCACCTTCACGGCGGACGACTCGGAGCGCGCAGCAGCCTGGCTGGCCACGCAGGGAGCCGCCTGCATCGTCACGCTCGGCGGCGACGGGACGAACCGGGTGGTCGCGCGCAGCTGCGGTGACGTCCCACTCGTCCCCGTCGCGACCGGCACCAACAACGTCTTTCCGTTCTTCGTCGACGGGACGCTGGCTGGCCTGGCTGCCGGCCTGTACGCGACCGGGCACCTCGCCGACTGCGTGGAGCGCCGGCCCCGCCTCGAAGTGTGGATCGACGGCGAACTCGTCGACATCGCGCTCATCGACGTCGCCGTCTCGCGTGACCGCTTCATCGGGTCGCGTGCGCTCTGGGATCCCTCGACGATCGAGCAGATCGTCGTCGCCCGCGTCCTCCCCGGTGTCATCGGTCTGGCGGCTGTCCCAGCCGCGCTGGCGGGGAGCGTCGACGCGGAGAGCGGGATGGTCGTCGAGCTGGGCGCCGGCGGTGTCTGCGTCACCGCGCCGCTCGCACCCGGCCTGGTGCGCCGGGTGGCGGTCGCCCGGTGGCGTCCGCTCCAGGACGACGAGGCAGTCGCCGTCACGCTCCGCCCCTGCACCGTGGCGCTGGACGGCGAGCGGGAACTCCACGTCGAGCAGGCGCGCGAGGTGCTCGTGCGTCGCTCACCCGGTGGGCCGCTCGTCCTCGATCCCAGCCGCGCGCTCCGCGTCGCGGCCCAGCGCGGCTACTTGCTCGACCGGCGACGCCTGCCCTGACGCCGCCGCCTCCAGAAACGCGCGCAGCGCGACGGCGCTGTTCCGTTCGGTGACGCGGGCGCTGTACGTGATCGGGCGCCGTCGCGCAGCCTCGAGCAGCGGCGCCCATGCCTCCAGTGTGCGCGAGAGCTCATCGCCGTAGCGTGCCGCAAACTCCGGCCACTCGGCCGGGTCGTGACCGTACCAGCAGCGGAGCGCGTGGCTCGGCGCGACCTCAGGAAGCCACGCCCGCAACCGGAATGCGTCCCGGCGCACTCCACGAGGCCAGAGTCGTTCGACGAGGAAACGCTCCCCATCGTCCGGATCGTACGGCTCGTAGACGCGCTTGACGCGGATCTGCACGCTCGTCAGTCCTCCACTGGCAACTCGTCGAGCGGTCGTTCCCGCGCGCGCTCGGGGATACGCAAGTGGTGCTCCAGGCGCCGCACCAGGACGATCGTCGCCACGGCCAGGAGCGTACCGGTGATGGCGATGAAGTAGTAGCCAGCGCCGACGAGCATCCCGATCGCTGCCGCGACCCAGATACCGGCTGCGGTCGTCAGGCCGAAGACCCGGTCGCGCGAGCGGAGGATCATCCCGCCGCCGAGGAACCCCACGCCGGTCACGATCGTCGAGCCGATACGGCTCGGATCGATCAGGCCCCCGGCGGTGGGCTGCGAGTACTGCTGCATGAGCAGCATTCCGCAGACCATGAAGAGCGCTGCGCCTTCGGCCACCAGCATGTGGGTGCGGAGCCCGGCCGGTTTGGCACTCAGCTCTCGCTCGAAGCCGAGGAGCCCACCGAGGAACAGCGCGATCGCGAGTCGGATAGCCGCCTCGGTTTCGGTCACCATCGCTCTGCTCCGACAAAGGCGCGTTACGCCGCGACGCCGAGTAGGCGTAGCCCGCGTGTGTGCCCAGTCTAGCCACCGGACGCACGGCGTGCCAGCGCGAGCGTGCCGGCGAGCACCCCACGCAGCGGGCACGACGGCGCTGCTCTGCCCCTTCCCCGTCAGTCTTTCGTCAACGTGCGGATCAACGCGCGGACGCTGGCGACCCGGCCGTAGGCGCGCACGATCGGTCGAGCGATCGCCTCGCCGACGAACTCGACCGTCCCCTTGGCACGCGTCATCGTCTCCGTCGCCGCACCGAGCAGCGGGATCAAGTGGTCGCGGAGCAGCAGCGCCAGCCAGATCCCCACACCGACGAGCGCCGCCAGGAGCAGCACCACCAGGACGGTCGACAGCGCGAGGAAGATGACCGCAATGTCGCGAATCCGTTCCAGCGGCGACTGCTCCGGCCCGCCGAGGAGGTACAGCACGACGAAGAGCACGACGAAGAGGAGCAGCACACCTCCAGCGATCGCCCAGACCCAACCACGCCGCATTCCCTACCCCTTCCCGTTCGAGCGCTCGACGTGCTGTCGGCTCTGTCGGCGGGGCCGCTGCGCTTCTCGCGGCTCGGACGGCGTCGTCAAGAGCCACAGGAGCGCGAGGAGCAACAGGGCACCGAGAGCCCCCTCGACCAGCGGCACGGCTCCGAGCCGGTAGAGGGAGCGACCCACCACTGCACTGGCCCCGACCCCGCCGAGAAAACCGACCACGCCGCCGAGCCAATACAGCGGGAGCTGCCAGAGCCGTCGGCCGAACAGCGCGTGCCAGCCTAACCCCAGCATGCTACCGAGGAGACACGCCAAGAGCAAGCTGGCCGGGATGCCGGTCGCGCCCGTCACCGGATCGCCGCTCAGGAGACCTGCACCCAGAAGGCGTAGACGGCGCGCGGCACCTTGTCAGGCCGCGGGTTCTTCGGGTGCTGCGGCCACTCGATCTCGATCCGCACGAAGTAGGCTCCTGGAGCCAGTTCTGGGACCGTCCAGCTGAACGTGGAACCCTGCAGTGCCGGCTCAGCCTGCACGGTCGGCTCGGTCTTGGCCACGAACCCCTCCGGTGCCTTGGGATCGGGTGCGATCTTCTCGAAGTTCCCTTCCTGCGGGTAGACCGCGAGCGTCACCTTCTGGGGCGCACCGTCCTCGCTCAACGCGAATTCCAGCGCCTCTCCGACCTTCACCGGGAGCGGTCGCTCGCTCGGCAAGACCAGACCGGGAGCGCTCGCCTCGCCGGCGAAACCGGTGTCGAGGACCCAGAAGAACGGACCGAGCGTAGCCTTCTGCTCGCCGGCTGCCGCGCGGAGGACGAGGTCCGGCGGTGCCAAGACTAAGCGTCCCACCGTCGGCGTGGCGGTGACGGTCGGGCTGACCTCCACTGTGGGTGTGGACGCCTCCGGAGTCGCAGTCGGTGTCGGCGTCGGTGCACTCGACCGGCAGGCGAGCAACGCGATACCCAGCGCCACTGTGGCCAAAAGGCTGCTTCGTCGCCACATCCTCGCTCCATCCCTCCTGCGACGAGCCACTCGCCCGTCGACCGGCGCCGACTGTACCACAGCACCGTCTCCCGTGCGGTGTGCTGACGTCGCTCCGCAGCGCGGTCGACGGGAACTCGCCTCGCGCGAGCGAGCAGCCGCGCGAGCGTCCGCCGGTGCCACCGCGCCACCGGCCGCACGGCCAGGAACACTCCACCCCGTAGGGGTCGGGCGTGCCCGACCCGGGCCCAGGAGAACCGGTCATCGCGACCTCAACGTGCCTGCCGCACAAACGACCTCGTGCCAGTAGTCGATACCCACGTCGATGTGGCCACCGCATCACGGTGGTCCACCCGCGCCATGCGGCGCGGCCCGGGCGCGGCACGACGCGCCCATAGGGGACCACGCCGCGGCGTG
>FWWM01005575.1_pt1 | contig 27404 bp, 28 predicted proteins | sample 2228351 | NCBI WGS metagenome assembly FWWM01 (sample SAMEA103939774, study PRJEB20133) | metagenome | reverse complement strand
GTGTTCGACGTGGGCCGGATCGAGGCGGAAGGTGAGCTCCGTCGGCGAGCGGCGAGTCGGCCGACCCGGGAGTGGGGCCGAGCCATCGCCCCCGGGTGTCGTCGAGGCTGCGGTCGTCGGCGAGTCGTCGGCGGTCGGCTCCGGAGCGGCGGTCGGTACCGGCTCGGCGGTCGGCTCGGTCATCCGAGCGACCCCTCCATCTCGAGCTTCACGAGCCGGTTGAACTCGATCGCGTACTCCATCGGGAGCTCCTTCGTGAAGACCTCGAGGAAGCCCTGGACGATGAGGTTCGTCGCCTCGTTCTCGGTGAGGCCCCGACTCATGAGGTAGAAGACCTGGTCGGCGCTGATCTTGCCGACCGTCGCCTCATGGGTCATCGTCGTGTCGTCCTCGGCGATGTCGATGTAGGGGTAGGTGTCGCTCCGGCTCATGTCATCGAGCATGAGGGCGTCGCACCGGACGCTCGCCTTCACGCCCGTCGCCCCGGGGACGACCTTGATCTGACCGCGGTACGTCGTCCGCCCGCCGTCCTTCGAGACGGACTTGCTGACGATCCGGCTCGTCGTGTTCGGGGCGAGGTGGATCGCCTTCGCCCCGGTGTCCTGGTGCTGGCCCTTCCCGGCCACGGCGACGGAGATGACCTCGGCCGTCGCGCCCTCACCTCGGAGATAGATCGAGGGGTACTTCATCGTGAGCTGGCTGTTGTGGACGAAGACACCGTCGGCGATGAAGTTCGCCGTCCCCTCGACCTCGATGTCGTAGGTCTCCTGCTCCCCGAGGTAGGTCATGCCCGCCACCGGGACGAAGTGGACGGGGGCGTCGAGGGTCTCATCGCTGAAGGAGAGCATGTAGGTGACGTACTCGCGCTCTCCGGCGCCGAGCGGGAGCTTGCGGCGGCTCCGCCAGACCGACAGCTTCCCGGGGTTGAGGCCAGCGGCGATGGCGAGGAGGCGGATCTGCTCGAGGAGCGCTCGATTCGTGCTGGCGATCGAGACGTTTCGGTGACCCGGTCGGACGTGGCCGTCGGCGGCGAGGTAGCCGTCGATGAAGGCTCGCTTCTCGGCCTCGGGCAGGCGGAAGACCCAGTCCGGGACCCGCTTCGTCGCGGCCGTCCCGGCGAAACCGTTCGCCGTCAGCCAGTCGACCCACGGCGCCGAGTTCGCCCGGAGGACGACCCCACGACGCCGGAGTCGGACGCCGAAGAGACGGAGGGCGAGATCCGCCACCTGGGGCGCCGCCGGATCCAACTCGGGCACGGCGAAGTTGACCCGAACTCCACGCTCGAGGTAGCCGTCGCCGAGGTAGAAGCCGAGGAGCCAGAGGAGATCGGGGCTCGAGACGTCGGGGGCGGTGAAGGGGTTCCTGGCCCTCCGCCGGCGTGGAATCGGCGCAAACCGGTGGGAACGCCCGTCGTCCGGGAGGCGGCCGGAGACGGCGACCTCATCCCCCTCGACGATGGAGGCGAGGGGCAACCAGGCGATCCGCCGCGTCCGACCGACTTTCCGGGCGACGAGGAACGGGTGGTTCGGCGTCGCTTGGACGCGCCGGTGGTTCGCGAGACGGAGCTCGAAGACAGGACCGGGCTCGTTCTTCCGGGTCGCCACGACCGACCGGCGCTCGATCTCGAAGTTCGGGCCGAGAGAGTAGACCTTGCGGCCAGCCTCGAGGGCGGCGATCGGCACGACGTCGCTGTTGGCGAAGACGGCGGTGTCACCGGTCAGACAACCCGTGTTCGCGTCGACCCATTCCACCGTCGCCCCCTCGTAGGCGTGGGCCCGCTTCGTGACGAGGTTGTAGACGTCGTTGCTCCAGTTCTGGATCGTCGTGTAGCGGACCTTCGAGCCAGGGAGGGCGATGACCTCGACGACGGCCGCGTGGAGGGCGTCGGTCGCGTAGATCGGGGCGGTGCAGTTGTGAACAGCGAAGCCCCGGGCGAGATAGGCGTTCGGAGCGCTCGCCATCTCCAGGTTGTAGACCCAGCCTTCATACGGCCGTCGCGCGACGGCACGGATCGGGACCCAGAAGCAGTTGCGTCGGGCATCGAAGCGGACCCGCCGGACGGTCGCCCCGTCCTCGTAGTGGAGGATGTACTGCTCACGGCGGCGGACGACCCGGCCGTCGGGCATCGACTCGCTCGCGGCCTTCCGGACGAGGATCCCGGCATAGATCCCGAGACGGGCGAGGATTTCCTGGAGCTGGAAGGCGAGGGTCCGCGAGACCGTCGCCGCCCGGACGAGCGTCCGTCCGTTGCTCCGAGCGTGGCGGCTGCCGTCTCCGACGAGATACGCCTCGAGGAGCAGCCGCTGTCGCTCAGGCGGAAGCTCCATGAGATGAGGATGGAGCCGCTTCGTCGCCGATCCGACCCCGCAATACTGCTGCGCGATCTCGAGGAGCTCGGCGGAGTAGACGGAGACCCGCGCCTCGTGCTTCGCCGGCACCTCGTAGACGCCCGCCGGCTTCCCGGCCAGCCGGGTCATGAGGGCGCGGACGTCGGCGATCGTCGAGCTGTCGCGGCTGTCGAGGGAGATAGTGACGGTCGGCGCGTTCGAGACGCCGTTCCGGAAGGCGCTCCCCTCGGCGAGGTAGTAGCCGAGGAACCGGAGCAGGTCGTCGGAGATCTCGGGGTGGTCGAGGCTCCGGACAGCGACCGGGAAGCAGATGAGGTCGCCGGGCTCGAGCTCCCCTGCCGGAAGCCACTCCGGCTCGGCGTCGGTGAGGCGGGCGTCGGCGATGTCCCACTGGGTCGCCGGTCGGTCCGCCCTCGGCCGGGCGACGCGCCCTCGGCGGAGGGCCCAGACGGGGTGCTCGGGGGTCAGCTCGAAGGCGTTTCCGGGGGAGAGCGGAACGATCCGCACGAGGTCGCCGCGATAGGATCGCCGGCGAGCCGAGACGACGGGCGCCAGGTACCCGTCGCTGTTGAGGGCAAGGGTGCCGGGCGCGACGCTCTCGATGGGCACCATCTCGTCACCGAGGCTGACGAGCTCGCCCTCGGGGAGGCAACCTTCGATGTAGTGGACCTTCGCTCCCTCGTCGACGACGATGAGGGTGCGCTCGAACTGGCCCGTGTTCTCGGCGTTGATCCGGAAGTAGGCCTGGAGGGGGAGCGGAACCTCGACCCCCTTCGGGACGTAGACGAAGGACCCGCCGGACCAGACCGCGCTGTTGAGGGCAGCGAACTTGTTGTCTTCCGGCGGGACGACGGTCCCGAAGTACTTCCGGAAGATCTCCGGGTACTCCTTCAGGCCCTGGTCGGTGCCCATGAAGACGACCCCGAGCTTGGCGAGCTCCTCGCGCACGGAGTGGTAGACGACCTCGGAGTCGTACTGGGCCCCGACCCCGGCGAGGAACTTCCGCTCGGCCTCGGGGATCCCGAGCCGCTCGAAGGTCCGCTTGATCTGCTCGGGGACGTCGTCCCAGGAGCGCTCCTCGCGCTCGTGGGGCTTCCGGTAGTAGACGATCTTGTCGAAGTCGATCCGCGACAGGTCACCGCCCCAGGTCGGGAGGGGCCGCTTGACGAAGTGGTCGTAGGCCCGGAGCCGGAAGCGGAGCATCCACTCCGGTTCGCCCTTGATCCGGCTGATCTCCTCGACGACCTCGCGGGAGAGGCCGCGACGGGTCTCGGCGAGGTAGACGATGTCATCGTGGAAGGCGTACTCCGCCCGACGGTCGGTGACGATCTCGCGTGTCGAAGCCATGTCGCTCCCAGGGCCCGATCCAGCTCTTTGGGCCGACGCGCCGGCCCGAGCCCGTTCGCCGGCGCGTCGACGCGGGGTCGCGTCCTTCGGGTCTCCGGTTCGGCCGTGGGTGACCGCCGGAAATCCGACCTCCATTATCGGAATTCGGCGAGCAGTCGTCAATCGACGACCTCTCGCCCCGAGCGCCTGGCCCGGAGGCCCTCGACCCGTGCCCGGGCCGACCGCGCTCCTCTAGAGCGCCCCGCCCGCGACCGGCGGTGCCCCCATCGACTCGCCGTGGTCGCCGATCGCTTCGCGGGCGAGGTAGTCCTCGGCGAGGAGGATGTTCGTTGCCACCGCCCGCTCGACGATCGTGAGGAGGTCGGCCATCGAGCTCTCCTCCTCGAGCTGCTCCTTCAAGAACCAGGCCAGGAACTGCTCACCGACGAGGTCGCCCTCGCTCCGCGCCAGTTGGGCGAGCCGCTGGATCATCCCCGTGACCTCCTGCTCCTGGGCGAGGGCGAGGCGGACGGGTTCGACGGGGTCGGCGAAGTCGGTCCGGGGCGCCGCGACCCCTGGGATCGTGACCGGCTTCCGAGCATCGAGGAGGTACTGGACGATCATGAGGGCGTGGTTCCGCTCCTCGATGGCCTGACGGTAGAAGTGGCGGGCGAGCTGGGGGAGGGTCTGGCCGTCGTACCAGACGGCGATCGCGACGTACTGCTGGCTGGCCGCGAACTCGTGGCCGATCTGTTCGTTCAGGGCCTCGGCGAAGGACGTCATGGCTGCCTCCTCGGAAGGACTGCGTCGGGCTCGAGCCGGGACCGGCGGCGGGCGAGCTCGCGCCAGGGATGCTCGCTCCGCGGTCGACGACCGATCACCCTCGGCACAGTATGCCCGGCTCGGCCGAGGTGGGGTCGACGGCCCCGGGCTACCCGCCGCCGGCCAGCCAGCCGACTCTGCTCAACGACCCGCCGCCGAGGTCGAGACCTCCGGCGAGACCGGTCCCTGGGATGTCGTCTCCCCCACTCCGCCGAAACCGAGCCGTACCTTCAGCCCCTCGACGAGGGCGTAGACGACCGGAACGACGACGAGGGTGAGGAAGGTCGAGCTGAAGAGGCCACCGATGACGACGGTCCCGAGCTCGGCGGCGATGATCGAGCCCTCGTTCAGGCCGGCGGCGAGGGGGATGAGGGCGAGGATCGTCGCGATGGCGGTCATGAGGATTGGTCGGACCCGGATCTTCCCGCCCTCGATGAGCGCCTCGCGGATCGAGAGCCCTTGGCTGCGGAGCCGCTCGACGAGGTCGAGGAGGACGATGGCGTTCGTCACGACGATCCCGATGAGCATGAGGAAGCCGATGAGGGCCGAGATCCCGATCGGTCGCCCGGTGAGGAAGAGGGCCGGGAAGGCGCCGATCGTCGCCAGCGGCAGGCTGAAGAGGATGACGAAGGGGGTGACGAAGGAGTCGAAGGCGAGGACCATCATGACGTAGACGATGAGGACGGCGATCGCCATCGACCGGAAGAGGCCGCCGAAGGCCTCCCGCATCTGCTCCGTCACGCCCGCGAGACGGACGTCGACGCCGGCCGGAATGACCCCGCTCGCCCGGAGCTCGTCGATGGCCCGCTGGACCTCGGCCGAGACGGCGCCCGTGTCCTGGCTCGTGATCTCGGCCGTGATCGAGGCCGCCGGTGCCCCGTCGATCCGGGTGATGCTGCCCTGGACGTCGGTCTCCTCGACCCTCGCGATCGAGCCCAAGGGGACCCGAGTCGTCGTCCCGACGGGGAGGCGGCGGAGGTCGTCGGTCGAGCGGATCCGGGCCGGGTCGAGGCGGACGACGAGGTCGACGGGCTCGCTCGCGGCCGTCCCCTCCCCACCGAGGACGAGGCGGGTCGCCGTCTGACCGACGAGGGCGTTCCGGACCTCCGATCCGACCTGGGCAGCGGTCAGGCCCGCCGCGATCGCCTTGTTCGGGTCGACCTGGACGACGACCTCCGGGGTTGCCCGGACGAGATCGCTCTTCAGGTTGATGAGATCGGGCTGGTCGCGGAGGGCAGCGAGAACGCGGTCCGTCGTCGCTCCGACCTCGGCGGGATCGGCGCCGCTGACGATGACGTTCAGGTTGTTCGAGCTGAAGCCAGCGGTCTGGGCGACGGCGACGTCGTAGCCATCGCTCTTGACCGGGGCGAGGAGGTCCGAGAGGCGCTTCGCCTCGGCGGTGAGGTCGACGTCGGGATCGAGCCGCACCGTCAGGCGGGCGCTGTTCGCCGGCCGTCCACTCTGGGCGGCGACGATCGTCTGGAAGCCGGTGTCGCTCTCGCCGGGGACGCTCGTGAGGACGAGCTCGACCCTTTCGTCGGCGAGGAGGAGGCGCTCCGCCTCCTCGGCCCGGGCGAGGACCGCCTCGGACGCGGTCCCAGGCGGCGGCGCGATGGTGACCGCGAGGATCTTCTCCGAGCCGGCGTTGATGAACTGGGTCGGCAGGAGCGGGACGAGGGCGAGGGATCCACCGAAGAGGACGGTGGCGAGACCGAGGACGCCGACCTTCGTCCACCGGTTCCGGAGGGCGAAGCGGATCGTCGGGGCGTAGGCGTTCACCCAGAAGGAGTTCCGCGGTTCCCCGGTCTCTGGGTCGACGGCGAGGCGGACCCGGTCGAGGACGAGGTAGGCGAGGACGGGCACGACGGTCAGGGCGACGACGAGGGAGGCGAGGAGGGCGAAGGTGACGGTGAGGGCAAAGGGGAGGAAGAACTGGCTGACGATCCCACCGACGAAGCCGATGGGCAGGAAGACACCGACCGTCGTCAAGGTCGCCGAGGTGATCGCGGTCGCGACCTCCCGGGGGCCCCGGATGGCGGCCGTCAGGCGGTCCTCGCCGAGGGCCCGGTGCCGGTAGATGTTCTCGAGGACGACGATGGCGTCGTCGACGACCCGACCGACGGCGACGGCCAGGCCACCGAGGGTCATGACGTTGATCGTGATCCCGGCCAGCTCCATGGCGACGAGGGCCGTCAGGACGGAGAGGGGGATGCTGAGGGCGGCGACGGCGGTCGAGCGGAGGTTGGCGAGGAAGAGGAAGATCGTCAGGACCGCGAAGACGGCGCCGAGACCGCCCTCCCGGAGGAGGCCGTCGCGCGATTCCTTGATGAAGGAGCTGAGGTCCGAGACCGTCGTGATCGTCAGCTCGTCTGGGTGACGGGCGGCGATCTCGGCGAGGGTCGTCTCGACGGCCTCGGCAACCTGGACGGTGTTCGCCGTCGCCGTCTTGCTCACCGACAGGGCGAGGGAGGGGTTGCCGTTCGCCCGGGCGTAGCCGGTCGTCGGGACCCTGACCTGTTCGATGGTCCCGAGATCGCCGAGGCGGACCGGGATGAGGGCGGGGCCGGCACCGGATCCCGCGCCCGGCAGCGGGCTGGCGCCCGGGGCGGGGCTAGCGCCGGGGACGGGCGACGCGCTGGCGCTCGGAGCGGGAACGGGGCTGGTGCTCGGACCAGGGACCGATCCCCCACCGGCGGACGGCTGGGTGGTCGAGGGACCGGCCGGCCGAATCCCGACGATGAGGGACCGCAGCTCCTCGAGGGAGGCGAAACGGCCGATCGTGCTGACGCTGATCCGTTGCCCATCGACGCTGAGCTGCCCCGACGGGAGGGTCAGGTTGTTCGCCCCCAGGACCCCGACGACCTGGCCGACGGAGATCCCGGTGGCAGCGAGGCGGTCGGGATCGAGGGTCACGACGATCCGGTCCTCGGTACCGCCGGTCAAGTCGACGGCGGCGACACCGTCGAGGGCGAGGAGAGCCGGGACGATCTCCTGCCTGGCGATCGACGCCGCCTGCTCGAGCCCGTCCTCGCTCGTCGCGGCAACGGCGGCGACGATGACCGGGGCGGCGTTGATGTTCAGCGCCGAGACCTCGGGCGAGACGGTGGCGGGCAGGCCGGCAGCGGCGACGTTCTCCTCGATGGCAGCCTTCGTCTCCTTCACGTCGGTCCCATAAGCGAACTGGGCGACGACGAGGGCGATGGAGTTCGCCGAGGTGGACTGGAGCCGTTCGAGGCGGGGGACGCCGCTGATCGCCCGCTCGATCGGCTTCGTCACCTGCTCGGCCACGTCCCCGGCTCCGGCCCCAGGGTAGGGCGCGACGACGGTGATGACCGGCAGCTCGATGTCGGGCAGGAGCTCCTGCTTCAGGTTGCTCCACGAGGAGATGCCGGCGACGAAGAGGGCGGTGGCGAGGAGGAGGACGACGTTCCGCTTCGACAGGGCGAAGGTGGAGAGGCGATGCATCGCAAACCCCTTGGCTACGCGTCAGGTGGTGGTCGTGGTGGACCGGCTCGGGGGCCGCAGCCCGCCGCTCCGGAACCGACCGGCGACGTCAGTCCCGAGTCGCCGCCAGCTCGGCGGCGGCCCGATCGAGGTGGTCGAGGGCCCGCCGGACCACGTCGAGCTCATCGTCGGCAAGGCGAGCGAGGAGCTGGCGAAGCTGGCGGGCATTCAGCTCCCGGAAGCGCTCGAGGAAGGCGACGCCCTCCCCGGTCAGCGAGAGGACGACCTGGCGCCGGTCGGCCGGGTCGTCTCGCCGGTCGAGGAGCCCCTGCTCGACGAGCCGGTCGACGAGTCCGCTCACCGTCGAGAGGGTGACCCCGAGACGGGCGGCCAAGACGGACATCCGGAGCTGGCCGGCGGCGCCGACGAGGTAGAGGACCTTCGCCTGGGGCATCGTCAAGGCGATCTCCAGGAAGTCGGGGGCGTGGAGCTCGGCCAGGCGGTGCATGAGCCGCTCGTAGCCGGCGACGATGGCGGAGAGGAGGGCGTCTCGGTCGGGCATTCCTTCGGTCGAGGATGACGCTTGGGTCGAAGCAAACGCTTCGGCGCCCCCGAAGTATATCCCCTGGGCGATCTGGGTGATCAGTGTCGAGCCGGGCGAGGTACGGTCGCCGGATCGACGGGTCAAGCGCCCGGCCGGGCCGGAGGGTCGATCGCGAAGCGGCCGGACCTTCGCCCAGCCTCAGCCCTCGTCCGCCGGGAGGATCGTGAACGTTCCGCCCCGGATGGGGACGACGGCACGAAAGGCGCGCTCGTCGAAGGTGAGGATCCGGTTCGTTCGGTATCGATCGGCGAGGACGATGAGCGACGCGTCGGCCAGGCCGAGCCGGAGGTCTCGGTAGCGCTCGGTGAGGACCCGGGCAGTTCGAAGCTCGTCGGCCCGGAGACAGTCGACGAGGAAGGTCCCGGCCTCGAGGTCTCGGGCAAAGGCGATCTCGACGTCGACGCCGAGCCGATCGAGGATGAGGTAGTCCGCCTCGGCCGCGACGAACTCGGTCGTCACGAGGGGACCCCGCTCGGCGAGGAGGACCCGGCGTACGGCCTCGTGGCGCGGGTCGCTGGCGTTCGCCTGGGCGTAGAGAGGGCCCGCGTCGACGACGAGCGCCATCAGCGCTCGCCCAGGGCGCGGCGCTCGACCTCCTCGGCCCGCCAGGGTTCGTAGGCGGGGCCGCGGCCAAGGCCGAGGCTATGGAACCGCCGACTCCCCGCCTCCGCCTCGTCGATGAACCGCTCGATGGCCGTCCGGATCAGCTCTGCTTGAGGGCGACCGAGACGAGCAGCGAGGCGCCGCAGTGCCCCTGCCTCCTCTTCGGTGAGATAGATGGACGTCTTCCGCATGCCACCTGTAGGGTACCATACATCCTCGCCAGGGTGGAGCGTGCGGTCCTCGCCGCGAGCCCGTACCCTAGGAGGTCGATCCAGCCAGCCACGACAGAAGGAGAGGAGAAGATGGCAGCGGTTCGCCACGCGGAGGTCGTCTGGAACGGCGATCTGGTCTCCGGGAGCGGGATGATCACCTACGTCTCGAGCGGGGCCGTCACTCGTCTGCCCGTGACCTGGGCGTCGCGGACCGAGCACCACGACGGCCGGACGAGCCCCGAGGAGCTCCTCGCCGCGGCCCACGCCGCCTGCTTCTCGATGGCCCTCTCGGCGGGCCTCGCCCGAGCGGGAACGCCAGCCACTCGCCTCGACGTCAAGGCCGTCGTCACCTTCGACAAGACCGACGCCGGCTGGAAGGTGGCCTCCTCGGCCCTCCAGGTCCGCGGTGTCGTGCCGGGTGCCACGGCGGACGCCTTCACGGCCGCGGCGGAAGCGGCGAAGGACGGCTGCCCGATCTCGGGCGCCCTCAAGGGAAATGTGGCGCTCTCGGTGGAGGCGACCCTCGTCGAAGACTGACGGGCGGTCGACGCCCCCGTGGGCCGACCCTCAGACGCGGCCCCGCGGGACCGTGTGCCAGTAGGTCTTGTTGAAGACGACCTTGCCGAGGTGCCAGATCCGGTTCGGCTTCGGCGGCCTCGGCGGGTGGTTGTAGTCGAACTGGAGGAGCGTCCCCTTCCCGTCCCCGATCTCGAAGAAGCACATGACCTTGCCCTCGTAGTCGGCGTGCTTCCCGGCGGGGGCGCGACCCTCGATGGCGGCCGCGATCCGCTCGGCGACGACGGGCGCCTCGAAGTGGGCCGTCGAGCCCGCCTTCGAGAGCGGGAGGTCGGTGGCGTCACCGAGGGCGTAGACGTTCGGTCGCCCGCCGACCTGGAGGGTGTGGCGGTCGGTCGGCAGCCAGCCGCCGGGGGCCGGGGCGAGCCCGGAGTCGATGAGGAACTTCGCCCCTCGGTGGGGTGGGACGAGGATGAGGAGGTCGTAGGGCAGCTCCTCGCCCTCGAGGGAGGCGACGACCTTCCGCTCGGGGTCGATGGCCTCGACGTTGAAGAAGGTGTGGAGCTCGATCCCCCGCTCTTCGAGGATCGGGGTGACCATCTCGGAGACCGTTTCGATCGTGAAGGCTCGCCCGATGGGCGAGCAGAAATGGAGCTCCGAACGGTCGCGGAGCCCCCGCTCGCGAAGCTCCGACTCGATGAGGAGGGCGACCTCGAGGGGAGCGGGCGGGCACTTGTAGGGCATCCCGGCGATCCCGATGACGATCTTCCCGCCCACGAAGGCGTCGAGGGCCTTCCGAAGCCGGAGGGCCGCCTCGGCGCTGTAGAAGTGGTGGGCCTCGGTCTCGAAGTGCTCGATCTCCTCGGGGGCGATCCGAGAGCCCGTGGCCAGGACGAGGTAGTCGTAGCCGAGCCGCTGCCCGTCGGCGAGCTCGACGAGCCGGTTCGCCTCGTCGACCCGGACCGCCTCGCCGACGACGAGCTGGACCCGGTGATCGAGGAGGGAGCGTTCGGGTCGAACGAGGCGCTCGGCCCGCTCGCCGCCCATGGCGATGTACATGAAGCCGGGCTGGTACGTGTGCCGGCCCGTCAGGTCGACGACGGTGACCGAGACCTCGCCGCGGTCGATCCGACGGCGGAGCTTCCGGACGAGGAGGTTGGCGACGAGCGTCCCCCCGACGCCGCCGCCGAGGACGAGGACGCGCTGCATCGGGGTTCCTCCTTCGCTCAGCGGAGCTTTTCGACGACGATCTCGTCGTAGCCGTCGCGGGCCTCGATGGCGACGAGGCGATGGCCGGCCTTCTGGACCCACTTCGGGATGTCCGTGCGGCTTCCCTTGTCGGAGCTGTAGACGGCGAGGACGTCGCCGACGGCAGCCTCCTTGATCGCCCGGATGAGCTCCATGAGGGGACCCGGGCAGTAGGAGCCGCGGGCGTCGATGGTCCGGGTCACGGTGTAGCTCGTCGAGGTCTCGGCCATGGTCATGACTCCTTTCGGTTCCGGGCTCCGTCGGCTCGTCGCAGGACGGCCCGGGATGGGGGCGAGGGCCGGCTCGGGCCCTTTCCAAGTCAGATGAAGAGCGGGCTCGCGCCTTCCTCGATGAGGCCGATGACGGTGGCGGCGCCGACGGGCTCACCGAGTCCCTCGATGAGGTCGTCCCGGGTCAGGCCGAACATGTCCATCGTCATCTGGCAGGGGATGAACTCGACGCCCATCGCCTGGGCGGCCTCGAGGAGCTCTTTCGGGCTGGCGACGTTGTACTGCCGCGCCAGCTTGCCCATCATCCAGGGGCCGAGTCCGAAGAAGTTCATCTTCGAGAGCTTCCGGTGGCTGATCCCCGGCCGCTGCATGAGGGCGAGCATCTTCTGCATCCAGTTCTGGCCGGTGATCCGGCGCTCGTCCTTGACGAAGTTCTGGAGGCCCCAGAAGGTGACGAAGACCTTGCAGGGGACGCCCATGGCACCGGCGGTCGAGGCGAGGATGAGGGTGGCCCAGACCTTCTCGAGGTCGCCGCTGTAGTTGATGATGAGGAGCTCGCGGGGCTTCGCGGCGCCCTCTGGGGTCGGGGCGGGCTCGGGGCTCGGGGCCGGCGCTGCCGCCTCGCCGGCGGGGGCGGGTGCGGGTTCAGTGGTCACGGCCATCGTGGACACCTCACTTCTTGCGGAGGACGAAGCGGTAGACGGATCCCTCCACCGTCTGCTCGACGAGCTCGTTGCCGGTCGTCTTCGACCAGGCGGCAAAGTCCTTCACCGAGCCCGGGTCGGTGGCAAGGACCTCGAGGAGCTGGCCTGAGGTGAGGCCCTTCATCGCCTGGGCGGTCTTGACGATCGGCATCGGGCAGGCGAGGCCGCGGGCATCGAGGGTCTGGTCGATCTGGAGGCTCGTCATCGGTGCTGCTCCTTGGGCTGGCTCTCTGGCTGACGCTCGGTGGTCTGGTCGGAGCTGTCCCGGTCGTTGCAGCCGGGCGGTTCAGATGAAGACGATCTGGCCGTCGCCGGCGGCGAGGAAGAAGGCGGCGACGCCCTCGACCCCGTCGACGATCGGGTCGAGGTCGTCCTCCTCGAGACCGAGGAGGTCCATCGACAGCGAACAGGCCTGGATGTCGACGTCGCCGACCTCCTTCGCCTGGCGGAAGGTCTCGACCCAGCTCGCCTGTCCGGCCGCCCGAAGCTTCTTGACGGCGTCGCGGCCCTCGGAGCCAGCCTCGGGGGCGAGGCCATGGTCGCGCCCGATCCGGTCGGCTCGGAAGGCGTCGAGGGCCCAGTACTGGAGGAAGACGTGGACCGGCTTGCCGAGGGCGGCGGCCCCGGCAGCGAGGACCGCCGCGGCCTGGAGCTTGTCATCGGTCCCCGAGAAGAGGACCAGGTTCAGGGGCTGTTCGTCCATCGGGTCACCTCGTGCGAAGGGGGCTCGGTCGGGTCGTGGGAGCCGAGACGGGAGACCGAGTGCTCGGCTCGTCGCGGGTCACCGGGGCGGCGGCCGCGACGGGGCTGGTGGGCCCCGTGGGGCGGCTCACTGGCTCGGAAGGGGCGACACCGAGGAGCCGGGCGTCGTGGTCGAAGGAGCGGGTCTCGGCCGCTCCGCCGGGGACCGCCCCCGGGCGACGACGCGTCGTCTCGGAGAGGCCAGCCAGTCGGGCGAGGCGTCGCTCGAGCACCCGCCGCATCAGGTTGCAGGCGACCATGACGTCGGGGTCGGCGAGCCGGTAGCGGACCTCCCGCCCCTCGCGCTCGGCCTCGACGAGGCCGTTCGTCCGCAGGACGGCGAGGTGCTGCGAGACGTTCGGCTGGCTGAGCTCGAGCTCCGCCGCCAGGCGGCCGACCTCGCAGGGGCCGGCGGCGAGGCGGTGGAGGATCTGGAGCCGCCTCGGACTGGCGAGGGTCTTGAGGACTTCGGCCTGGAGGACCGTGATCTCGTCCATGCCCCAACGATCGCTCCTATGCGCATCCGTGCATCAGTGCCGATCGGCCCGGCCGGGCGGGACGAGGGTCCCAAGGCGGCGGGGCCGGTCGGCCGCGCGAAGGCACGCCGTCTGCTGCCACAGAAGACAGCGTCGCGAAGGACGCCGAAGGACCGAAGTCCTCGACGGCCTCGGTCAGAGGGTCTCGTTGGCGAGGGCGAGGTGGCGGCGGGTCCAGGAGATGAGTCGGCGCAGTCGGGGCTCGTCGAGCCGCTCGCAGGCCCAGTTCCAGTGGACCGCGACGACGTCTCCCGGCCGGACAGCGTCGACGAAGCCGAGCCCGTCCTCCCAGCCGAGGACGGCCTCGGGCCGCGGTCGCCCGAGGCGGAGCTTCCCGTCGACGAGCTCGAGGGGGACGACCTCGACGAGGAGTCGGCCGTCGAGGCGGTCGCGCACCCGCCCCCAGCGGATCCGGCAGGCGTCGATCGTCGCCAGGACGTCGTCGATCCGCCCGCCCCGGAGGAGACCGACGAGCGGGACGACGTCGAGGACGTGGAAGGCATGGACCGGACGGGCCCCGGCGGGCGGCTTCGTCGCCAGCCAGCGCCAGGCATCGGCCCGGACTCGGGGCCGGAAGCGGGCCTCGAGGGACCGCCCCAGGGCGGCGATCGGGACGGCCTCGAGGAGCTCGTTCCCGAGCCAGTAGGCCTCGACGACCCGGCCATCGAGGGGATCGGCGATGCCGTTCGCCCGAGCGATGAGCTCGAGGTAGGGGTAGGCCCCCTCGAAGCCGGCGGCGAGCTCGCGAAGGCGTCGCAGGTCTCCCCCGGTTGCTGCCTCGCCTAGGAGTTCGCCCGCCGCATCGGGTCCGCAGTAGCCGAGGCGGTTCGGGCCGTAGGCATAGCGGGCGAAGCGGACGGGGCCCGGGACGTCGGCGCCTGTCCGAGGCGACCCTTCGAGCCTGGTGGCCGCGCCGCCCGCCTCCCCCCGATCGACCCGGTCGTCGATCTCAGCGGGTCGGCGCGGCCAGGACCCGATCATGGAGACCTCGGCGAGCCTGCCGCCCCGTCGCTCGCCTACCCGGCCGCCGCGGGAACCGGCCGGCGGACGGCGAGGAGGGCGATGCCGAGGGCGGCCACGACGATGAGGAGCTGCCCAAGGGCCGCCGAAGGAGCCGGAGCGGCGCCGTTCGCGATCGCCTGGAGGGCGGCCGTGATCGGGGCACCGAGGACGAGGACGCTCGTCACGACCGTGGCCGGGGCACGCTGGAGGGCGGCGAACCAGGTCGCCACGTACCCGGCCAACGGCAGCCCGGTCACGAGGGCCCAGAACCACTGGTTCGGGGTGAGGCCAGCCAGGATGCCGAGCCGGCCGGTGAGGGCGAGGTAGCCGACGAGGACGACGAGGCCGAGCCCGAGCCGGGCCGCGCCGAGAACCGGGGACGGGACCCGCTCGAGGAGCCGCCGGGCGAGGATGACCTCGATCGACCAGAGGAGGGTAGCCGCGGCGATCATCGTCTCGCCGGCTCCCCAGATGATCCCCGTCGGCGGCGTGGCGAGGACCTGGCCGCCGAGGAGGACGGCGAGGGCCGCGATCTGGAGCCAGCCGAGCCGCTCGCCGAGGAGGGGGACGGCGAGGAGGGCGACCCAGACGAAGAGGGTCTTGTGGATGAAGGCCGCCGTCGGGGCCGAGGCGACGGCGAGGCCGCTGAAGAAGAGGATGAAGGGGACGCTGCCGCCGACGACACCGATGAGGCCGAGGCCGAGCCAGTCGCGGCGCGCCAGCCGGCGGACGGACCGGGCGGGGACGACGAGGCCGGCGAAGCCGACGAGGAGGAGGGCGGCCACCGCGTTCTTCACGGTCGTGTAGACGGCAGCATCCGGGACCTGTTTGACCCCGTAGGCATTGACGAAGACGGCGACCCCGCTGATCGTCGCCGTGATCAACGCCAGGGCGACACCCCAGCGAGTCGTCGTCGGAGGCCCGAAACCGGGTCTCCTCGTAGAGGGCACGCTCATCCGTTCAGCCTCCTTCACCTTCAGCCTCCTTCAGGCGCCGTCACCGACCAGCCGGGCCTCGGTCGTCATCTCGGAGCGGGCCATCGCCTCGAGGAGGGTCGTCCGGATCGCCTCCGCCTCGACCGGATCGAGGCGCTCGACGATCGTCCCGGCAGTCACGTAGACCCAGTCCCCGACGGTGACCTCGGGAACGAGGAGGGTCGAGGCTCGCCGTCGACGACCCTCGACGTCGACGATGGCGCCGGCCGGATCGAGGTCGACGACCCGCCCGGGAAAGCCGAGGCACATCGCCAGACCGATCAGCCCCGCGCCCAGCTCCGGGCACGGGACGACGTTGCGATCGTGTTCATGCTCCCATCCTCCCCGCCCCGGGCCGGCTCCGGGAGGGCCGGCTGGCCCGAAGGGGCGGGCCGTCCGGGTCGTCGGCGGCCCAGGCCAGCTCGATCCGTTCGGCCTCCAGGGGCGGCAGGCCGGGGCCCCCGCAACTCGGACAGTCGGCGTTCGGACCGACCGCCTCGAAGCGTCGCCCGCAGCCGAGGCAGGGCCGCACGACGGGCCGGTGGACGATCTCGACGCTCCCGAGGTCGAGGTCGGGAGCGAGGGCGGCGAGGTGGAGCCGGAGGGCAGCCTCGAATTCGGCGGGCTCGTGGGCGCCGCCGCTGACGAAGATCCGAAGACCGGCCACGGATCCACCCCGGGCCACGATCGCCCGGTAGATGGCGGCGGCGAGACCGGCCTCATGCATCGGTGCTCACCTATCTTCCACCGACGCCACCCCAGGCCGGAGGGGATGGCCGGTCTCCACGATCGGCCGCCCTGGCCACCCCCGCCGAGCGCCGAGCCCGCGTCGACGACGAGGCGAGGCCGAGGGAGCCAACCCGAGCTCGACCTCGACGGCGGCGACCGCCCGACGGGCTGCCCTCTGCAGCCTCGGCGAGAGACCGAGGCCTGGCCCGATCTCGACCGGCTGGATGGCAATGAGGGTGCAAACCGGAGCCGTACCCGTCAGGCGAGCAGCGACGAGGAGATCGGCCAGGCCGATCTCGTGGACCGAGAGGGGACGGCTCCCGCCATGCCCTGCCACGTCCGGGATGAGGCGGATCGTCCCCGGCCGGGCCTTCAAATCGGCGGCGTCGACGACGATGAGCCGCTCCAGCCCGGTGACGAGATCGAGGAGCCCGAGACCGAGGGTTCCCCCGTCGACGAAGCGGACCGCGTGCGCCTCCGGCCGATCGGACCAGCGCTCAGCCAACCGCCGGACGACCTCGACCCCGATCCCGTCGTCACGGGCGAGGAGGTTGCCGAGGCCGAGGACGACGACTCGGGTTCGCTCCGGTTCGCCATCTGACCCGGCTCGCCGACGTCCTCCGCCCGGCCAGCGGCGGCGCCCTCCGGGCCTGACCTGGGAGTCGGAGACCCTCGGCCCGCTCACTCCCCCTCCTCCTCCACGGCGATCCCGCCGTCCCGGGCCTCGAGGATCTCAGCCCGGCCGAAGAACTTGTAGCCGGTGACGATGCTCGAGAGGAGACCGTTTCGCTCCCAGTGGTCGACGAGGACGGCGGCGTAGACGTGGTGGACCACGAAGGCGAGGATCGCCCACATGAGGAGATGGTGGATGAGTCGAACCCACTGGATCCCGATCAGCTCGACGAGCCAACCGAAGAGGGTCGCCCACGGCTCCATCCCGTGGACGCCCATGAGGCTGAAGCCCGTCACCGTCTGGATCGCAAGGAGGCCAAAGACGAGCAGGTACGTCCCCGCCGCCAGCTGGTTGTGGCCGAGGACCCGCGGGGCGCGGGGTCGGAGGAAGAGATACCAGCCGGTCTGCTCGACGAGCTCCCGGAGCTGGCGGCGTGTCGTCGGGACGAAGGCCCGCCAATGGGCAAAGCGGTTCCCGGCGAAGAGCCAGTAGGTCCGAACGAGCCCGGCGGCGAGGAAGACGAAGGCGAAGAGGAGGTGGAGGGCCCGGACGCCGGCCATGAAGGAGCCCCCGGGCGGAATGATGAAGGGGTCGGCGATGTAGGCCCCGGTCACCGAGAGGACGACGACCGAGAGGACGACGACCCAATGGGTGACCCGGACCGGGACCTGCCAGACGTAGACACGAACCCGTTGCGCAGCCGCGGGGATGGCGGACTCCAGGAGCTGCGACGCTTCGCTCGGATCGGCCGGCGCCGAGGCCGGCGGGGCGGGCAGCCCGACCGAGGCCGTCCCGCGTTGCCGGCGAGGCTCGCCCCGGCCCAGCGCCACCTCAGGCAACGCGAACCTCGACGCCGGTGCCCGCCCGCGGGTCGTAGACGTGGACGGCGCAGGCCATGCAGGGATCGAAGGCATGGAGGGTGCGGAGGATCTCGAGGGGCTGCCGCGGGTCGACGACGGGAGTCCCCACGAGGGCCTCCTCCCAAGGGCCACGACGGCCGGCCGCGTCCCTCGGCGAGCCGTTCCACGTGCTCGGCACGACGAGCTGGTAGTTCGCGATCTTGCGGTCTCGAATGACGATCCAGTGGCCGAGGGCACCGCGCGGCGCCTCCTCGAGACCCCAGCCCCTCGCCTCGTCCGGCCAGCTCGCCGGGTCCCAGGCCGTGACGTCGGCGATGGCGAGGTCGCCGCTCGCCAGATTCGCGCCGAGATCGTCGAGCCAGCGGAGGAGCCGGCGGGCGAGGAGCTTCGTCTCGACGGCCCGGGCGACGATCCGTCCGAAGGTGCTGACGAGGGCATCGAGGGGGAGATGGAGACGAGCGAGGACCGCCTCGAGCTCACGGCGGACGTCGTCGTGGCCGGCGGCACGAGCGACGAGGACCCGGGCCAGCGGCCCGACCTCCATCGGTTCGCCGCGGTAGCGTGGCGCCTTCAGCCAGCTGTACTTCCTCGTCTCCATCGACTCGTAGGGTGGCTGGGGTCCGCTGTACGCCGGCCTCGTCTCTCCGTCGAAGGGGTGGACGAGGGCAGCGTCGTCGGCCGTCCGATACCAGGAGTGGGCGACGGTCTCGCCGATGTCGAGCTGGTCGACCGACTCCAGGTGATCGAGGTCACCGCCCATGATCCGGCCCCGGGGGAAGTAGAAGCCGGCGGGGTCATCGGTATCGTCTTCGGGGAAGTCCCCGTAGACGAGGAAGTTGCCGACCCCTCGCCCTCGCGAGAACCAGTCCCGGTAGGCCTCGGCGAGGAAGAGGACGTCGGGCAGGTAGACCCGCTCGACGAACTCGACGGCCTCCTCGGCGAGCAGCCGGATCTCGGAGAGGCGTCGGGTCGTCAGGGCCGTCGGGGAGTTCGGGTCGAGGCCGATCGCCATACCACCGACGCAGTAGCTCTGCGGATGCGGGTTCTTCCCGCCGAGGAGGGCCTGGATGCGAACGATCGAGCGCTGCCACTCGAGGGCCTCGAGGTAGTGGGCAACGGCGAGGAGGTTCGCCTCCGGGGAGAGGACGTAGGCGGGGTGGCCCCAGGAGGCGTTGGCAAAGAGGCCGAGCTGCCCCGAGTCGACGACCGCTCGGAGGCGGTCTCGGACCTCGGCAAAGGCCCCGCGGCTCGCCGTCGGCCAGTCGCTGACGCTCTCGGCCAGGGCCGCCGTCCGGCGTGGATCGGCCTCGAGGGCGGCGATGAGGTCGACCCAGTCGAGGGCGTGGAGGTGATAGAAGTGGACGACGTGGTCGTGGACGAACTGGCTCGCCGCGATGAGGTTGCGAACGAGCCGCGCATTCCGGGGGATCTTGATCTGGAGGGCCCGCTCGACGGCCCGGACGGAAGCGAGGGCGTGGACCGTCGTGCAGACCCCACAGGCCCGCTGGGCAACGAGCCAGGCGTCCCGAGGATCGCGCCCTCTCAAGATGAGCTCGAGGCCGCGGAACATCGTCCCCGAACTCCAGGCGTCGCGGACCCGACCGTCCTCGACCTCCGCCTCGATCCGAAGGTGCCCCTCGATCCGGGTGATGGGGTCGATGACGATCCGGGTCATCGCGCCCCTCCCGCCTTCCCGCCCCCACCGGACTCGTCGGGGTCCGTGTCCATGGTCGGCTCGGGCTCACCCTTCGGTGACCCGGCGATGCCGGCTGCCCGCCCTTCAGCCTCACCTCCCGCCACTCCCTCGGCACCCTCCGGACCGGTGGCTTCGCTGGCGCTCTCAGGTGTCCGTCCCTCCGTCGCTGCGGCGACGACCCGGCCCGCCCGTCGTTTCCGGATGATGCTTCCGACGGCGTGGACTGCGGCGAGGCCACCGACGAGGCCGACGAGGGCCGTCCCGACCTCATCGACGGTGACGTCGCTCGGGAAGGGCGGCGGCGCCGGGAGGCGACGGTAGAAGGGACTCATCTGGTCCCAGAAGGCGGGCATCGTGCAGCCGATACAGCCGTGCCCGACCTTGACCGGCCAGCTCGTCCGGTCGTTGAAGCGAACCGTCGGGCAGTTGGCGAAGGTGGCCGGCCCCTTGCAGCCGAGCTTGTAGAGACACCAGCCCTTGCGGTGCCCCTCGTCACCCCAGGCGAGGACGAACTCGCCGTGCTCGAAGTGGGCCCGCCGCTCACACTGGTCGTGGATGAGCTGGCCGTAGGCGAAGAGGGGCCGACCGCGGCTGTCGACGGCGGGCCAGGTCCCGAAGGTGAGGTAGTGGACGATCGTCGCCGTGAGGTTCTGGACGTTCATCGGACAGCCGGGCAGGTTGATGACGGGCACACCGCGGACCAGTTGCCCGATCCCGACGGCCCCCGTCGGCCCCCCGGCCGCGGCCGGGAGGCCACCGTCGAAGGCACAGCTCCCGACGGCGATGACCGCCAAAGCCCCCGAGCAGACCTCCGTCGCGATCTCCCGGAAGCTGCGGCCGCCGATGACGCAGTAGATGCCGCCGTCGGCGATGGGGATCGCACCCTCGACGACGGCGACGTAGCCGTTCGGGAAGCGATCCATCGTCTCGATCCGCGCCCGCTCGGCGTCCGCTCCGGCGGCGGCCATGAGGGTCTCGTGGTAGTCGACGGAGAGGATCTCGAGGAGGAGCTCGGCCACGGTCGGGTGGGAGGCACGCAGGAAGGCCTCGGTGTTGCCGGCACAATCCTGCCCCTCGAGCCAGATGACCGGGATGCGCGGGCTTCGCTCGAGCGCCTCGGCGATCCTCGGCCCATAGCCCTTGGGGAGGGCGAGGGTGGCCGCCATCGCCGCCGCAAACCGGAGGAACGACCGCCGGGAGATCCCCCGCCGCCAGAGGAGGCTCGCCAGGCTGGGCCCGCCTGTCCAGGCGGGGGAGCCAGGCGGCGACGGCCATCCCGGTCCGACCTCCGAGGGGACGTCAGCCCCCGACGCCGAGGGGCACCTCGGACCGACCGCGCTCCGTCTGGAGAAGTTGGCCGTCATAACCATCCGTCTCGGCACCAGGCTCGATCCGCCCTCGATACCGTCGGATCCGCGAGTCGACCCCAATGAAACCGCCGAGGGCACCACCGAGCAAGGGTCGATCGGGGCCACCCATCCGGGCCGAACGGCCCCGTCGGAGGAGGCGTCCACGGATTTGGGCCAAGAGCAACCCCCGAATCGGCCGCAGGACCCTGGTCCGCCACCTCGACCTCGTCGATCCTTCGAGCGGCTTGAGCGGTAGCGCGAGCGGTAGAGCGAAGGAGGCTGTGCGATGTCGACCGTCGAAGCCACCCACACTCCTGGACCCCACGCGGGGCTCCTCGACTGGCTCGCCGGACACCGGGTCGAGTACGAGCTCCACGAGCACCCCCTGACCTTCACCGCTCGAGAAACGGCCCAGGCCGAGGGGGTCGACCCGCGTCGGTTCGCCAAGACCGTGGCCGTCCAGACCGACACCGGACGGCGGGCCCTCCTCGTCGTCGACGCCACCGACCGGATCGACCTCGACAAGGCCCGCCACGTCCTCGAGGCCCACCGAGTTCGCCTCCTCACCGAGGCCGAGCTCGTCGAGTTCGCCCCGGATTGCGAGGTCGGGACGATGCCGCCGGTCGGCGAGCTCTTCGGCGTCCCCGTCTACGCCGACTACGCCGTCCGCGAGGACCCCGAGATCTCCTTCCACGCCGGGAGCCACCACTTCACCGTCCACGTCGACCGTGCCGGCTGGGAGCGGGCCGCCGGCGTCGTCTACGCCGACCTCGCCGAGCGCGAGGGGCAGGCGGCCTGGGAGCGCTGATCGGGCCGCAAGATTGGAACGCTTCCGGTTCCATCCGGACAGGCGAGGCTGGAGGCTCCCTCGGCGAGACCCGGCCGCGGCGTCGCCGAGGCCGACGACGAGTCGACCGGGTGGAAGGGCGAGTCAAACCGCCCCCGCGGAATGACCCTTTGGCCCTTGCCGATCCGCGCAGCTCCCACGATCCTGAAGTCCGGAGGTGCGACGATGGTCCTCGCGCCGGCCCCCACGAGCGGGGCGGCGGTGAGCTTCGAGCCCCTCGCCATTGCCGCCGAGCGCTGCAAGGGCTGCGGTCTCTGTGTCGCCGTCTGCCCACCCGGGGTCCTTGCCCTCGATCCGAGCCTCGTGAACCGGCTGGGCTACCACCCCGTCCGACTCACCGACCCCGCCGGCTGCACGAGCTGCGCTCTGTGCTACCGCGTCTGTCCTGACGTCGTCTTCACTGTCTTCGCCCGACCGAGGAGTCAGCCATGAGTCGAGCGACAGGACCGGCAACCAGCGCGGCACCCGAGCCCCCGGGACCTGCGCCCGCCGGAAGGACCGCAGCCGACAAGCGGGTCCTCATGAAGGGGAACGAGGCGATCGCCGAGGCAGCCATCGCCGCCGGCCTCGATGCCTACTTCGGCTATCCCATCACGCCCCAGGCGGAGCTCCTCGAGTGGATGGCCCGCCGGATGCCGGAACTCGGGCGGGTCTTCGTCCAGGCCGAGAGCGAGCTCGCCGCCATCAACATGGCCCTCGGGGCCGCAGCAGCGGGGGCCCGAGTCCTCGTCAGCTCCTCCTCGCCGGGGATCAGCCTCATGGCCGAGGCGATGAGCTACCTCGCCGGATCGGAGCTCCCCGTCGTCGTCGTCAACGTCATGCGCGGCGGCCCCGGCCTCGGGAGCATCGGGCCGGCCCAGAGCGACTACTTCCAGGCCGTCAAGGGCCACGGTCACGGCGACTATCGCCTCCCCGTCCTCGCCCCGGCCTCGATCAGCGAGGCGATGGAGCTCGTCGCCGACGCCTTCGAGATCGCCGAGCGGTACCGGACGCCGGTCCTCATCCTCGCCGACGGGATCCTCGGCCAGGCCATGGAGCCGGTCAGTCTTCGGTTCCGGAAACCCGACCGGCCGCCCGCCGACTGGGCCGTGACCGGCGCTCGCGCCCGCCCGCCCAGGGTCGTCCGCTCCCTCCACCTCCGGCCCGAGGAGCTCGAGGCCCACAACCGCCACCTTCGTGAGAAGGAGGCGGCCATCGCCGCGGCCGAGGTCCGCTGGGCCGGCGATCGGCTCGACGACGCCAGCGTCGCCATCGTCGCCTACGGGACCGCCGCCCGGATCGCCCGGACCGCCGTCGACCGGGCCCGGGCTGCTGGGATCCCCGTCGGTCTCTTCCGACCGATCAGCCTCTGGCCCTTCCCGAGGGGGCCCCTCGCCACCCTCGCCGAGCGGCTGCGGGCGATCCTCGTCGTCGAGCTCTCGGCGGGCCAGCTCGTCGAGGACGTCCGACTCGCCGTGGCCGGTCGGGTCCCCGTCCTCTTCCACGGCCGGACGGGGGGCGTCGTCCCCTCCCCCGGCGAGATCGTCGAGGCCCTGGAGCTCATCGTCGGGAGGGTCGGTGGCGCCACCGAAGCGAGCGACCCGCGGAGCTTGGAGCCCGATCCCCTCAGCCTCCTCGAGGACGGCTCCTGGGCAAGTCGTCAGGCGACGGTGCGGGCAGCCACGAGGGCGCCGACGTCGGACCCGAAAGAGGGGATCCGGGCCGAAGCCGGAGGCACCCGATGACGACCCTCGAGGCACCGCCCCGTTCCGCGGTCGATACGCCCCGGACCATCGCCGCTCGCCCGGCGCTCCTCGCCGAGCGAGCGACCCACTACTGTCCGGGCTGTGGCCACCGCGTCGTCGAGCGGCTCATCGCCGAGGTCCTCGAAGAGCTCGACCTCGGGCCGAAGACGATCGGCGTTGCCCCCGTCGGCTGTGCGGTCTTCATCTACGACTACCTCCTCGTCGACTTCGTCGAGGCTCCCCACGGTCGGGCGCCGGCGGTGGCGACCGGGATCCGCCGGGTTCGGCCCGACGCCTTCGTCCTCGTCTACCAGGGCGACGGTGACCTCGCCGCCATCGGCACCGCCGAGATCGTCCACGCCGCTGCCCGTGGCGAACGACTGACCGTCGTCTTCGTCAACAACGGCGTCTACGGGATGACTGGCGGCCAGATGGCGCCGACGACCCTCCTCGGGCAGCGAACGACCTCCACGCCGATGGGCCGCGACCCGGCCCTGACCGGCCATCCCCTCCCGATCACCGAAATGCTCGCCCTCCTGCCGGGCGTCGCCTACGCGGCCCGCGGCTCCCTTGCCGGTCCCGGGCCGATCGGGAAGCTGAAGGCGATGCTCAGGCGGGCTTGCGAGCTCCAGCTCAGCGGGGCGGGCTTTGGCATCGTCGAGGTCCTCTCGACCTGCCCCATCGGCTGGGGGCTCACCCCGATCGAGGCGATCGCTCGGCTCGCCGAGGTCGAGCGGACCTACCCCGTCGGGGTCTTCGCCGATCGACCTCGGGGCATCGCCCCCCAGGTCACCCCGACGAGGTGAGGAGTCGGACCATGGAGTTCGCCACGATCTTCGCCGGGTTCGGTGGGCAGGGCCTCCTCTTCGCCGGCCACGCCCTCGCCGAGGCGGCTCTCCTCGAAGGTCGGGAGGTCCTCTGGATCCCCTCCTACGGCCCCGAGATGCGGGGCGGAACGGCGTCCTGCACGGTCATCGTCGCCGACGGGCCGATCGGTTCGCCGGTCGTCGACGAGGCCGACGCCGCCGTCGTCCTCACCCCGCCCTCCCTCGCCCGCTTCGAGGCGGTCCTCACCCCCGGTGGCCTCCTCGTCCTCAACACCTCCCTCATCGAGGCGGACCCCGGGCGGGTCGATCTCGAGGTCGTCCGGGTGCCCTGCACGGCGGTCGCTCGGGAGGCCGGCGACGACCGCCTCGTCTCCGTCGTCGGCCTCGGCGCCCTCCTCGCCCGGCGGCCGATCGTCGAGCCGGAGGCGGTCGAAGAAGCCCTCCGCCGCCTCCTCACCGGTCGCCCGGCCGACGTCCTGGCCGCCGACCTCGCCGCCCTCGCCGCCGGTCGGCGGGCGGCCGGCCCACGACCTCCCGATCGTCAGCCGACGAAGGCGACGGCGGCGTAGCCGACGACCCGGTCGGGGTCGCCGATCGGGACGTCGGCCGAGGTCGCCTCAGCGAGGAGCTGCCCCGATCGAGCGCCCATCTCTTCCGCCGCGGCCATCGTGAAGAGGACGGGCTCGAGCCCGCAGAGGCCGCAGACGAGTCCCGGTGCACCCCGACCCCGGATCTCCTCCTCCCGCCGGGCCACCTCGGTCGGGTCGAGGTCGAGGATCGGCTCGAGGATCTCGGCGTCGACCTCCCGGGCGAGGGCGTCGTCGGGGTAGTGGGCGAGGTCGGAGGTGCCGACGAGGGCGATCCGTTCGCCGGAAGCCCGAAGCCCGGCGAGGAGCCGACCGAGCCCCTCCCCGGCCCGGATCGTGTCGCCGACCGTCCGCGGGCTGACGAGGAGGGGGACGATCCGGGCCCTCGGCGCGACCCGGGCGACGAAGGGTAGCTGGACCTCGATCGAGTGCTCCGCTCGGTGGCCGTCGAACTCGCTCCGGAAGGGCGGGCCGAGGGCCTCGATCCGTCGAGCGAGGCCAGCGTCGACGGGGAGGTCGCCGAGGGGCGTCTGCCAGCTCCCCGCAGACCAGACGCCGACGCCTCGGAAGGCCGGCGCCCAATGGTTCGTCCCGGCGATGACGATCGTCGTCGGCGGCTCCTGGCCGACGACGGACCAGGCGACCGCCGCGACAGGCCCCGAGTAGACGAGACCGGCGTGGGGAACGAGGAGCCCGGCCAGGGCGCCGTGAGGGAAGCGAGGTGTCCGGGCGGCCGCAGCGGCGAGCTGTTCGTCGACGAGGGCCGTCAGAGCTTCCGGCTCGGCGGGATAGAAGGATCCCGCGTGAGCCGGCCGCCGGACGGGCCCGGCCGCCGTCGTGTCGGAGCGCGGAGGCATCGCTGTCTGGCGCATCGATTCCATCATCCTCCCGGGCGGCCGCCTCGACAAGCCGTCACTCGTCGAGAGCCGGCCACTGGCGTGTCGGTGGATGGACCTTGTAGACCTCGTCCTCGGCCGCCCGCTCGGCGCTGTGGGCATCGGGCGCCGAGCCGGCACCGAGCTCGCGGCCGCACCGGCAGCGGACGCTCCACCGCCAGACCATCTCGCCGACTCGGCGCTCGACGCGGAGGTGACGGCCGTGGAGGGTCGCCTCGAGGGCCGAGACGACCGACGGAGGGTGGCTGACTGGGTGCCAGGTCGCGATCATCGGACGAGCCGGGACGATCGTCGGTCACGGCCGTCACCTCGGGGAGTGCCGAACGGCGCAAAGCCGGCCGGCGGTCGTCATGCCGCTTCATGACCAGGAGGCGCGGCCGGCCGCGAGGGCGAAGGGACGCCGGGACCGACGGGGCTGCTCAGCCCTTGATGACGGCGAGGGGCCGGAGCCGGGCGACGGACCGAGCGAGTCCCGCCCGCCCCGCGGTCTCGACGACGGCCTCGACGTCCTTGTAGGCGAGGGAGGCCTCTTCCGCGAGGAGGTCCCGCCGCTCGGCGCGGACCTCGATCCCCCGGGACGCGAGCTCGGCGGCGATGTCGACGCCCCGGAGGGCCCGGATGGCAGCGTGGCGGGAGAGGTTCCGCCCAGCGCCGTGGCAGGACGAGCCGAAGGAGGCGGTCATCGAGCCCGGCGTCCCGACGCAGACGAAGGACTGACGGCCCATGTCGCCGGGGATGAGGACGGGCTGCCCGACCCCGCGATAGGGCTCCGGGACGGCCGGGTGACCGGCCGGGAAGGCCCGAGTCGCCCCCTTCCGGTGGACGCAGACCCGGGCCGGCCGGCCGTCGATGACATGCTCCTCGGGCTTGGCGATGTTGTGGGAGAGGTCGTAGACCTGGCGGATCCCGAGCGCCTCGGCCGGTCGCCCGAGGGTTCGAGCAAAGGCCCCCCGGACGGCATCGGCGATCATCTGACGGTTCGCCCAGGCGAAGTTCGCCGCCGCCGCCATGGCCCGGAGGTAGGCTCGTCCCTCCTCCGACTCGAGGGGGGCGCAGGCGAGCTGGCGGTCGGGAAGCCGGATCCCGTACCGGTGGATGGCCCGATCCATGATCGCCAGCTGGTCGGTGCAGACCTGGTGGCCGAGGCCACGGGAGCCGCAGTGGATCATGATCGTCACCATCCCGAGGCCGAGCCCGAAGGCGGCCGCTGCCTCGGGATAGTCGATCCGGTCGACGACCTGGACCTCGAGGAAGTGGTTGCCGGAGCCGAGCGTCCCGAGCTGGTCGGCCCCCCGCTCCCGAGCCCGAGCCGAGATGAGCCCGGGGTCCGCGCCGGCCAGGCGGCCGCCCTCCTCGGTCCGCTCGAGGTCGTCGGCCGTCCCGTGTCCCTGCCGGACCGCCCAGGCCGCCCCCTCGGTCATGACCGCGTCGAGCTCGGCCGGCTTCAGGCGGCGGCCGAGCCGCGCCCCGACCCCCGACGGGACGGCGGCGAAGAGGGCGTCGGCGAGGCGAGACAGGTGAGGTCGGAGCTCGTCCGCCGTCAGGTCGGTCCGGAGGAGGCGGACCCCGCAGTTGATGTCGAAGCCGATCCCGCCCGGGCTGACGACGCCGTCCTCGACCCGGGTCGCCGCCACGCCGCCGACGGGGAAGCCATAGCCCCAGTGGACGTCGGGCATGGCGAGGGAGGCCCCGACGATGCCCGGCAGGGTGGCGACGTTCGCGACCTGGACGAGGGCAGGATCGTCCCGGAGCGAGGCCATGAGCCGGTCGTCGGCGAAGACGAGGCCGTCGACCCGCATCCCGATCTCGGGATCGCGAGGGATCCGCCAGCGGACCTCGTCGAGGCGCTCGAGCCGGACCGGCGCCCCCGCCGAGGCCGAGGCGGGCGGGGTGAGGGTCGCCGCAG